>JAAUXT010112647.1_pt1 | contig 22550 bp, 20 predicted proteins | sample 7278171 | NCBI WGS metagenome assembly JAAUXT01 (sample SAMN14350112, study PRJNA611818) | marine sediment metagenome | isolation source: surface marine sediment (1.8m) | place: French Polynesia: Moorea | collected 2018-08 | reverse complement strand
TCATAAGGCAAATGGTTCAGACCCAATCACGCAAACGTTTGCGGGGTTGCGGACTGACCCCCCCCCCCCCATTTTTCGACCCCCCCCCCCTCTTTGACGACACAATGAAGCGATGGTACTCACGTTGTCAATGTAAGGCTGCTGCACGGTGAGTTTGACGGATTCTTTGCACGCTCTGCGAAAGGAAAGGGGAATCGTTCAGAGAAAGAATTCATGCAGGTCTCTGACCTGACAAGCCGGATGGCAAATTTGTGTGTGAATATGCATGTGCGTGTGCGACAGTGTCCGCATGTATGCGTGCGTGGCTGAGCTGGCGAGCTCGATGACCTGGGTGTGTGCGTGTGTGTATGTGTGCGTGTGTGTATGTTGCGTGCTTTCGTGTCCAACTGACCTGACGAGTTCGATGACGTGTGTGTGTGTGTGTGTGTGTGTGTGTGTGTGTGTGTGTGTCTGTGCGCGCGCGTGTGCGTGCGTGGTGTCTATCCAGACGAGCTGACATGCATATGTGTGTGTGTGTGTGTGTGTGTGTGTGTGTGTGTGTGCGCGTCAGTGGTGTGTGTCTGCGCGCGTTTTGTGTGCGTCGCTCACCTGACGAGCTCGATGACGTGTGTGTGTGTGTGTGTGTGTGTGTGTGTGTGTGTGTGTGTGTGTGTGTGTGCTTCACTGACCTGACGAGTTCGATGACGTACTCGCGCGGCGCCTTCTTGACCTCCTCCCCGTTGATCTGCACGATCTGGTCCCCGGGCAGCAGCTTGTCCTCGCTCGGTCCCCCTGAAACACGCACAAGTGAGCGCGTTAAAACAGCCGTGTTGACCTGTCCAAATCAGCAGTGAAACTTGCTTGGTCCAGACTTTGCTCAAAGGTGAAGGGAGAGAGGGGATCACCCACCCTGCATCCAACATTTGGAATTTGTCACCAAACACTTTTTTTTTCTTCGACCACATTTCGTGTGAATTGGTGGGGGAAAACTGTGTTCAACTTTCATGAAGGTTTTTTTTGTGCAACCAGAATCCCAAATTTTCACACAGATTTGCAAACTCCGCGTGATGCCCCGCTGCCATGCATCTTCCCTCGCGGGTGTCATCTCTGTCATGCAAACATTATTGCCTATTGAATTTGGCTCCACCGAAGACAACATGGAGATGGCACCACACTCTCCGCCAGCGGAGACAAATACAACAACAGCACTGGTGGTGCCTGGAAAACTTTCCAACTTGATTTTGAGCTGGTGGAAATTTAGAATCTCTCCTGATTGACACTGATACTTCAAAATGGTCGTTGGTTTGACTCTGCATTCACACCACGTTTGTTATTTCACAGTTCAAACGCCTGAAAACCACATTGGACCAAGGAACACGAAATGTTTCGCACCACATGACCGCCAGTTTTTGAGTCGTCAGGACCCAACCCATCCAACCAACAACCCGCCCGACAGGCCCGGAAATATTTTCTGAACTCTCGATTCCAATTGCAATGGACTCAAAACGTGTTTGTCCACGGCAGATCTGTTGGTGATTGAAGGTTGTGCCCCGAAGCAATGGTCGCTCCGACTGAATCCTGTATTAGTGGGTTGTAATGGATACCGGACGGGAAGGTCAGTGGATACGCTGTTGGGCGGTGACCGGGTTAACAAGGCAGATGAAGCACATTCGCCGTCAGTGAAACGGTTTCACAAACAAGGCAAAATGGATTCCCGTTCCCTGCAGCTCAACCCCGAACGTGAAAGATATGGAACGTACGATCCAAACTTCTCGCCCTTGGATTTGGATTCGTACATTCCATCTTTTCCGCTCAGCCGCTCACTCGTAAAGTTGGTCTGCTTTGGGAGCGTGGGCAACGTCACATGCGTGATCACGTGGAAGGGACAGAGTCGACACAGTTACGTGAGAGCGACAGTATCGACGTAGCTACGTGGGCAGATACACGACGTTTGACGCCGTGACGTCACTACTCACCTTCCGTGACGAACCGGACGATGACGGGCTTCTCGCTGCCGGCGACGAAGCCGAAGCCGAGCTGCGCGTCGCGCCGGAGCTCGACGTCGCGCGGCCGCGGCGGCTCCAGGTAGTCGGGGTCGTCGCGCGGGTCATCGCGCACCGTCACCGCCGACACGTGGCTGTGGGGAGAGAAGACGAGAGGCATGGTCAGTGAAGGGTCGTACAGGCAAACAGACGGCCAGACTGACAGACACAGACACACCGCGCACCGTCACCGCCGACACGTGACTGTGAGGAGAGAAGGGCGGGGCGTGGTGAAAAGGAGGACACACACCTGTCGCTACATGTATACATGGCTGTGGGGAGAGAACGGGTGAGGTGTCAGTGAAGTGTAGGATACACACACACACACACACACACACACACACACACACACACACACACACGCACACACATGCACACACATCCGCCGAAACGTGGCTGCATGGCAGGTGTGGTAAATGAACAGGGAGATACACACACACGCGCACACACACACACACACACACACACACACACACACACACACACACACACACACACAAATCGACCTTTTGCTCCGCAAAAAAATTCAAGTCCAGAAGAAATGTGCGCCCGCTGGAGACGGTCAACGATATCTGCTGTAGCCGTCACTTCCTCTCATCTCGTCCTACTCAAGCTCATCTGGCACACAGGTGGGTCACACCGAGTCCCCTGCCTCGTCACAGCCAACGCCATCAAGGGATGAAAGATTCTGCGATTTCCGGGTCACGGAGGAGACGACGCGTCGCACAAAGCTGCGGCTCCGACTTGAAAGCGCCCGTCATAAGCGACGGCGTCGGTGGGGGTGGGGGGAGGTGGCGTCTCATCCCCTGACGCGGCGTCTCTCATCGCGACGCTGTTCCGCTTGATTAGGCATCTGATGTCAACCTGATGAGATGATGTCAAAACACGGCCAACCAATTTGTCAGCGAGCGTGGTGACAGATTTCATCAACGGCTTCAGCTTCTATAGCAACGGCGTTGCTGATGTGGGGCGGGCGGCTGGGAGTGTTGGGGGGGATGTTGGACACGAAACCCACGCACAGGTTTGGTTGCTCGTTCTGTTTGTTGCTTGATGGAAGGCAAACTGAACCACACAAACTCACAGTTCGTCAGTGCGCACCAAGTGCAGTGTGGTGTTGTATCCATATCTCTGTGTGTGCTTGTGTGTGATGTGTGTTCGAGACACAGAAACATCGTACACACCAGAGAGGAGAGCCCACACCTATCCCACACAGACGCACAGACAGACAGACAGACAGACAGACACACACACACACACACACACAGCGCACAAAGCTCCAGCTTCTGCGATCTGCCCTTTGTTACCGTGTTGCATACAAAGAAGCAACATCTTCGACGAAACGTCAGACCTCATCATCAGACAAGACAAAGCGGTTGAACTGAGGTCGTATGGCTCTCCGGCACCAAGGTGGTGGTGGAGTCGGCGGCTGGGCCTCGGCCGCGGCCGGGAGACCCGCGCCACCGCCCGCCGCTCACCCCGCCCCGCCCCGCCCGCCCGCGCCGAGGGAGTCGTCCAGGCCTCACAGCTCATCAACTAACAGCGCACATCCGTCTGACTTACGAGTCCCTCGCGCGCACCGTGCGAGCGAGCTGGAGAGCGAGCGCACAGACAGACACGGCGCGACCGACCGTCTTCGCTGAGTTCATCGCAGCGTGGATTATGACGCTGATAACAAGGGTTGAGCGGCGCAGTGCGATATCACTACAGCACCACTTTAGCCGACAAGATTTTGCGCGAGTACCGCTTCAGGTTCCTTGGGAAGAAAAGCCAAGAACAAAGTAAGAGGCACGTCTCACAAAAAATACAGGAGGGGCAGAGCTGGTGCACAGCGAGTTGTGCAGCCTGCCTTGGATGCATCTCGAAAAGGTTCAACGTCCCCAGGTTTCGCGTTGCTTCTTTTCCCAAGACCTGTACACATCACAAAGTTTTGAAACTGTGTGCTGAGGCGAAGGGGTGGAAACACAAAGTGCGTTCCTCGTTACGGCAGGAAAACGAGTGTGCCGCAATTCTGTCCTCAGAGACAGTCACTTCACAATATGAAGGGAAGTGCACAACACTGAACAATATTCTCGAGTAGACTCACTGAAAGAAACATCGGTACAGGACCTCCAACTGCGGTTGAGCACCTGTCCCGTGGTGATCTTCTCAAGTTACGGTTCAACTCGCACTGAACAATCACTCGTCCGCACAGACAGATCCCATTCGTGAGAGGAATGCTCTTTCTCAACAAAAAGCACATCCCAACATTTTGGGTCGAAAGAATGAACTTTGCGAGAAGAATAGGGATCGCGGACTTGTGAAAAAAATCACAAAATAGTGAGTTTTACCAATCCCTGGTTGTCACTCCAAGTGGTGCTCTGCTTGCCAGATCAGCACCACAGAAAACCAAATTCAGACTGAGCCAGCAACAAGTGACCAAAGGATATCTGAATCTGTGACACTCATACGGCCATTGGGACACCTCAACGGAAGACCGCACTGATCTGCTAAAACTCACCACTCTGTGTGTGTCCCCAACGCACCCTCTTCCTTTATCATCCACAAGTGGAGAAAGTTCGGGCACGGAGATTCACGAGGCAGAGGCAAAGAGGATTACTGTGCCCATATGCTTTACCGCAGGCCACGGCGGTTCAGCCGTTCTGCAGAATACGATAATGTCAAGAGCATTACTGTCAATGCGAATGAGTGTTACACGCAGCGTTTCCACACAGAACACGAGCGTTTTGCGACCTTTGACTGAAACCGGCATGATTTTCCCATCGGCTTCATTTTCTGTCATCCAGATTTCACTTTCACTTTCACTTTCACTTTCAATTTCACTCGCTTGATTCTGCTGATTCTGACGAGGAAAGTCAATTGCTTCGAAATCCAACTTGTTGGCCATGGATTGTGCAAAGTGGATCTTGTGAATGACTGGAGAAGAGGACCTTCGCACAAGGTCAAAATCTAGTTTGTCTGCTCGAAGCTGTCGGCGACTGACGGTCACATCCAACACGCGGATAATTGAAACTTCCCTTAAATCGTGGCTTTCCTACTTAACACCTGAACCCTGGTCCCCACTTCAGTGGCAGCAACGGACGCAATGTATCGTGGGTGTGATCAACAAAGTGCTGTCATACATTGGTGACAATATATCCAAAAGCTCACCACACTAACTGGTGGGGTCAGATCCACCACCTTACAACTAACCAGTGGGGTTTGGAGCTGGAACCGCATCAAATGCTGGGGACCAGGCCAACCATACCAACTGGTGGAGGCAGATCTACCGCACCTATTTGTGGGGCTGAGATCCACCAACCAACTGGTGGGGCCAGGGTCCTTGTGTGTTGTTGCAAATACAATAATTCTTTCTGATGAACAGCGACGTAAGAGCCTCCTTCCTTTTCTCTTTTGACACCTCAACGGAAGACCGCACTGATCTGCTAAAACTTTTAATCAACCAAAAACAAGCTTCGCACGAAAGGCTGGGAGAGCGAAATAAGATGGATCTTCATCCGGACGAGAAGATGGCTCGCGCGTCAAATGTCACGTGATCACGTCGCTTCTCGCGTCACGTGACGTATCGCCGCGCGCATCGCGTGTCGGAAGCTCTCCGTGAGGGAATGCCTCCTGTCCGAGACTGACACGTGGTTTGATGAGTCCTAATCATCACGCGACACAGGGTTTCAATGTCTCAACTGGAGGGGAAGAAACGTGAAACACGACGACATTCGAGGCAGGTGCTTGGGCAGCGAGACTGACAGGCAATTGAGATGTCGGATTTGTCTCTGGTCTGACCGTCACTGATCGAAAAATCCTTCCCCAATGTTGACGCGCAAAGCGGTACGTTCGAAGATGCTTGGGTTGATCAAGAAGCGAACGACTGATTTTCTGCTTTTCACTGCGTGCGAACAAACGTTCAGGATTGACTCTGGGGCTGTTGATTGGAACAAAAACAAAGCGTCGGTCCGTCACAAAAAGTGAATGCCTCATTTCGTGATGTCCTTTGGACGTTGCGTCTTGATTGTGACAGGAAATGACGAGCGGAAGATTTGCACGAAAATGCTCCGTGATTGGGTTTGGCACCTTCTGAGCTGTCACGTAATTACACTGTATCCTGCTGAACAAATCCTGGCCCTGATCCGTTATGAATTTTCAATGAGCAGCTGGTGAAGGGGACGGCGTTGTTTCACCGCTGAGTTAGGCTCAGACAGCGTTTCTCAGACGTTGTGCATGAGGGATGTTCGCAAAATTATTGCGCGTTTTGCTGGTTCTGTTTCGCGCACGGAGAACAACGCAAGGATTCGCATGTCCCTGGTTTGCGAAAGTTTGGGACCTGCCTCTCTCCTCCAAACAGCTGTGAGATTTTGGCCAAGTTTACTCCGGAGCTGAAGCAACGAACGGGCCCAACCCGCCACTTCTACCCTGTGACGCCTGATTCCAAACATCACGTGATAATGGGCATCCAGGGCCGTCCGTTTTCACCCCCTGGTCAGCACCTGGGACACAGGCCGTACAAACACCCGGTCAGAGAGGACAAGTCCATTTCACACCCGGTGGTTTAACACAGTGGCTCAATCAACCGCTACTACTGCTGCTGCTGGGGAAAGAGACTCACATTTACTGTTTCGCACTCCAGGGAAGGAAGGAAGAGGAATCCCACCCACAAATAACATTTTCTTTTCGGGTGAAAGCTGACTTCCACACACTCGAGTCGTACTGTAGGACTTGCAGGCTTCCGCTACTACGCCTGCAATAAAGCCGTGTCGACTGCAGATCTCACACCCATTTGATATCTTCGGAATGCAATTCTGCTCATTCTGTCGGTACGAGTACTGTGCATTGGAGTGGACTGTTTCTTCTCAGTTACTTTTTCCACCTGCAAAAGACACACGCGCGTGTTTGATGCACTCCGCCCGACTTTGCTGAAAGGACCTTCTGTACTGAGGGTCCTCTTGAAACAATGGCAAGCGCACATGTATACACAGGCTCCAACCCATGCCGAGAACACCCTTTCTTTTGATGTTCAAGTCGAGTCAAATGTGTGCGTCTCGCACGTAGGTGAATACAGCACGGTGCAACTTCGTCACAATCCACCATCGTCTGAGGTGACCAGCACTGAAGCCTCAACGCACGTGTTCTACTTCATAGTTTTTCTGAGAGGGTGTGAAAAATGTATCAAGGCTGTTTCCACTGCAGTGGCTATTCCTCAGACGACCGTGCACAGCGTAGGAAAGGTAGAATGAAGCCAAATGGGGCTGGTGAACCGCGAATATGGATCATTATCCGCGTGAATAGGGCGGGAGATGAGTTCTGCGCGGGCGCATACACGAGGACCCTGGGCCCAGCCTCGCTATCATACTCACTGGTCATTCCGACCCCGTTGTAAATTGCTGGAGGGTAAAATTAATGAAGCCGTCCAACCTGACTATCAATCCTAATGTCGCGTCCTCTGGCCCCCGGATTATACAGTGCTGTGTGTCTGCAGAAAATACATCTCCAATGCTGAGGACTTCTTTGCTGAAGGAGAATGCGGCAATTTGCGGCAATTTGGTTGGATGGGAGACTGGCAAAACCGTCTGGCCATATGTTGCTGTTGTACACGACAGTACCGAGCGCCAGAGTCGGACAGAACATACACTGTGGGCTTCAACAATCGGGTTCCCTTTCGCACACACACACACACACACACACACACACACACACACACACACACACACACTGCCCACATCAGCACGCCAAAGGTCATGGCCTCACAGGATGCACGAAAGGAGGAGATGGCAGAACAAAAGGAAGACAGATCCAGCCCAGGGCCTTTCGCTGCCATCAGGACTCCTTGTCCCAGACCGAGTGTCAAGACACCATAAGTTGAGGAAGTGAAACTTTCAGAAAGGGGGGGGGGGGCGTGCTCTCAAAATCATTCCCTGATGGCACACCCAAAAGTTTTGATTGGTACCAGTACTTTACAGAATAGTTGCAGGATCACGTGTCAGTGACATTCAGAATCTGCACAAAAATCCAGAGGAAGTCTTGCGTGCGAAAAACAACCACATTCTTTCTCCTTTGAGAAGAGAGAAAAAACCTTTTCCACTGGATTTGGGTGCTTCCGACACGAAGGTGAAATCAACAAGTCTCTACGAGGTAGTCTTTAGTTAATGCATCTGCACTCTACGTCTTCGATGGGACAATCTCAGAAAAAGCCTCGAATCTCGTGCCCTCAGCACCTACGGCGGAACTTACTTGATGAAGTAAGGCTTGTTTTCCTGATCAAGTGCGGTTTCCCAGCCGTACGGAAGCCCGTTGCCTGAGTCCCAGCCATCTGCAGGCGGCACCCAGGACGTCGTCTGTGTGTGGTGACTGAAAATACACAAAAACATCGGGTCAACCAAAAAAACATCAGACGTACGTATACGAGAGTTTGGCATTCACAATTTGAAAAACGGTGTGTGAAAGATACAAAAAAGTGCAAATAGCGCAATGGTGTGGGGTCTCAAGAATACGTAATACATTTGCGTCTAGAATTTCTCTATTCGGTGCAAAAACGAGTTTTTCTCATTCTCTTTTCAGTGTTAGACGGCGGCGGCCGCCCTGAACTTTTTGCCAACTGAATGCGCACGAGGCGTCTATGCCTCGGTCTGAGCAAATATTTTGACAAACATTGTGAGTTTTTCATCTGGTAATCAGACTTTAAGAGTGGCACTGCCAAGCGTAATCACCCCATCAATTTGACTTTGCACGGGAAACGGCTTTGGTGTGAACATTATTATCCTCTATCGTTATGAATGCGCCAGTCAGTAGTGCGGATGATGACGTGAACAAATATTTATGGGATTTAAAATGGGTCCAAAATGTCCGCTGCGGATGTCCTCCACAACCTTCATTGCGACAAACACATCCGCGCGTACTTAGGGGGTTTTCACATTGGGTGACGCGAGGTCGTTTTCTGGGATGACGTCAAAAAATTCACCATTGGGTTCAGTGCTAAATTTTGACGCTGACGTCCAAAAGTACGACCACGCGTCATCAATGTGAAAACCACTTTACACACACGCACACTGTCAAACACAGACGCACACACATACTCACACAAAAGTCACACTCTCCCACGTACATATGGACACTCACATACATACGTGCACGCACACATGCACTCACACACCCCTCACACCGACGCACGCACAAACGCGAAACTTCCAAGTCCTTTTGCACAGGGATTAAACCAATGAGTTTTAGCTGAAGACACCACGAATTTCACATTCTACAGTCCAAACTACGTATTTTTCCAATGACTCTACAATGCAACAAGAAGAAGCAGGTGTTTTTGTGGGAAAAAATCTGCACAACTAGAAAATCCAACAGTCGAGGCGTCCCTCACCCAACACCAAAAACACAACACAAATTGGGCATCGAACTTGGCAAATGGCCACCAGCCTGAATGAGAAATGCAATTTTCAACCAAAACAGAAACAGTGTATTTTTCAGGTGTCGCACAAATTGCGCTTGGAATTGCATTTTACAGCCTTTGTAGATTGGGGCTTATCTCGTGAATCAGGTGACGAAATGTCGGTCCCGCCTCGGGCCCTTTTGTTCACTTCGATCCTTTTCGGGGAGCGAAGCGTGAAAAACTCGCAGTTTTCGCTTCAATTCTTGTCGCCATTTTAAATCCCTCAGCAATTTTTGCTGAAACCACCTGAAATTTCAGTCCCCCGCCCTTTTGAGTCTGATTCAGGTTTGAGGGTAGTGTTGAGTACACTGAGGCACGCAGGTCTGTGATCCTGTTTTAATGGGACCTAATTGAGGAAATTCTGCCCAAATTTGCAGCCATCAGTGTTGATGGTGCATTTGCCTGACAATTTGACACTCTATCTACATTTTCAATAGCCGTAAAATCCCATTTGTCCACGGATCTACCAAAAAAAATATCAGAGAGAGATTTTCAATGCTCGATTGAGCGTGACCCTTCAATGAGGCGAAAAGTACATTTTGATGAGCGCTTGCAGCCATACGCTGATCTCACACGCCAAAACGCTTTCCCTTTACGAGTGTAGATCTCAACCCTACTACAAAGCAGCAAACGCCCGATGGTGTTGAAGGCCCAATAGCCACAGGCGCTTCTACGGGTCATGTTCCCTGCAACGCGGTTGGGGCCCCGGGTCCAGGGAGCTCCGGTGTAATGGTACACACAGGACTTCGTTACTCACAGACTACCACCCAGAGGCCTTCGGTATTGTGGGTCCGAGAGGACACCGTGACCCAAAGGCCTGTGCCTCCTGGTACCAGGTCCACCACTGGTAACCAAAGACCGAAGTCCTCCGGGCACCAGCACAGGTTTATGGATACCCAGTGGTGGACCCAACACCAGGACACAAGAGCCCTCTAAAATACTGACCCACCTTCCCGTGCCACGACACCGCACCGTCCCCATAAGCGAGAACAGGTCTCCTGGTGATAGGAACCCAGTGGTAGACCCAGAACCAGGAGGCCTGAGCCCTGCGACACCGGAGTGGGAACTCCGCACCGGCCCTATCAGCGACAACAGGTTTATGGTGATAGGGATCACGGTGGCGTGTCCGTAATGGCGGGATGAGTAGTTTTACGGCGCTGCTTTTCTGAACCTGATCCGCAGAGGTTAATGAAGCCATTTCAAAGCGATGACAGCGGCGTTGTCATGACAGTGTTGTTGGGGTAGCGTTGTCAGGGCAGCGTTGTTGTCAATACTAATTTATCAAATAATTCACAATCTGTCTGTCCGAAGTTGTCCTGTAACTGGCTGTCGGAGCTGCAGAAACACAGCTTCACTTCATCTGCAGCCTCCTCTTTCACGCCAAAAAGGGACCCTGGGGCTCACACAAACCCTGGGGTTCAGACAAAGAGGGAGAGAGAAGAAAAGAGAGAGAGAGACAGAGAGAGAGGGAGAGAGAGAAAGAGAGACAGACAGACAGAGACACACAGACAGACAGACAGACAGACAGACAGACAGACAGACACACATACACACTTACACACAAAGAAATCAAAGAGCTAATACTTCATTCTGCTCGGCTGTGTTCGAACCTCTCCTCATGTCTGGTATTCTCCCTGCGCTCGGCACTCGGCTCGTGATCTCCGGTGCAAATCTCACAATATTCATCCTTCACTCCATCAACAACCGGCATCAGCAGCAGCTGAAATCTCCAAATTGAACGCTGGTGGCTCTGGGCGACGGATCGGCTTTTCGCATGATTAATAACTCTGCACGTTCGTCCCAAAGTCGATTGTTGCAGGACTTATCTTTTTTCGAAAGGCTTTGGTCATTCTGGATTCAGAGAGAAAGCGTCAGCTCAATTTGATGCTGAGAACAGGGCAGCACTCGATTCATATTGCACGGTGCGACAAGTCAACCCCCAGGACACACACACACACACACACACACACACACACACACATACACACACACGATATTTGCACAACTTTGTTTGCCGCTTGAATGACACATTTTTGGGTCTGAAGTTTCAGGACCCAAAGCCTCGTATGAACTTGCACACCGCCTAGCCTTTTTGAGCTGACCTCAGCCGCGCCAAAGTTGAGCCCGGAGCCTGAAACCAAAGGAGCCACCACACACAAATTGTCTGACTGGTTCTGCGGCCAACAATCTGCCATAAAATTGCACATTTGAAACAAAGAATAGAACATGAGCGATGTGACGTGTGAGAGAGTGCGCAACATCGGAAGAAACGAGGGACTTGGGCGCAGGAGGAGGAGGGTTGTCACGTATGATCGTATTCCGCCCTCTCACTGCTGAGACATCGATCTCTTAACGCAGTCGGGCCTTCCTGCTCAGGCCAGGGGAACGCGTGTCTGAACGTGGGTGGGGATCCCTGCTCTGAGATCTATGAGTGAGGGTGCGGGTCCCTGCTTCTTATGGAGCTCTGATCTTCAGTGTATCTCTGAATGTGGGTGGGGGCTTCCTGCTCTGGACAGATCCCAGAACGCGGAAGAGGGCTCCCTTCTCTGGGTGCGCCGCAGAACTTGGGCGGAGCTTTCCTGTTCTGGGTGTTTCTTTGAATATCGGCGCTGGCTCTCTGGGGAGTTCTACGAATGCAGACCTGTGCCAATGAGACAAAAGCGGCTTCAGGGACCAGAAGTGCAACTTCCCAACCAGAGTTGCAGATGAAGAAACAAAACTTTTCATGTCGTTGTCCCCACAAAGGAAACTCCACACATTGGCTGTAATGTCGTTGTCTCTGCCAACGGAACTGGCTGTATTTCAATTTAATGCATCTAAATTTAGGACTGTCACCCTGTCTCGGATGCCAATTTTTGCATCACGGCGCAATCACAACCGTCGCTATCACTTTAGCAAATTGGAAAATAATCCCCCCATCCACTTTGCGAATCAAGTGAAATGTGCCAGCTGAAAACAATGGTGACGGGGCTGTCGCTGAAAAGCGCTTCATCCACAGAGACGGTGGCCTGGGAAGAAAGTGTTTCATACACAGTACGAGACTCGGTCCCGCACAATGCAAATCCTGAACCTGCAGCCTGTCATGCAGTTTGAACCTGGAGTCTGAGCCTGGGGCGATGAAGTGAAGAAGTCTTCGCGTCACGCGTGAAGTCATTTAGACTTAGGACAGGCACTGCTTCGAAATCTACTGTCATCCATCGGTCGCAACATGGAGATGTTCAAGAAGAAAGAGAGACTGACTCATGCAGGTATTTCGCTTGAAACCTATGTGATGGAAAGACTGCAAAACGCTCGCACCCGACTCATTCAAGTATCGTCTCCGTAGACAACGGAAATTAGAAAAACACGTTTTTTCTTCCATCAACTGGACCAATTTCCTGCAACTTAATCCACTGGCTCATCCCCCACAAGAACTGCGCAAAAGACACGTCTCGATTCCGGTCACGAGTCCTATGCACCGGTGGAGAGGTGGAAACAATCTTCCAGCCACAGTACCAGAACAAATGGACCAACTTCTACAGGGGGAATTCAAATGCAGGACGCACTGTGTTGCATGGGCGGACGACTCGGTATTTCCCCGTCCTCTTTGGTAACACTGCAAAAGTCCCTTCAAGCGACTGTACATTTGCAGTTATCTTGATCATAATTGGTTCGCATTAGTTGCCCTGGCCTTGTTGGGAAGTGCCGAGTCAACCTTGCTTGCCAAATTGAACGAAGACCTGTCACTGAGTCAGATCCAGCACAGCAGGAGGAGCAACCACGTGTAGACATGGCGCGTGTCCCGAGCAAAAACACACACAAGGAAGAAAACTGAAGAGTCTGCAAATATCTACACACGATTATGTTCGGTTCAAACAGGCTGGCTTGGTTCCAGCTTCTTGTACTTACAGCGCCAGACAGAATGCAAACAAGCTCAGTCTACCGAAGTTTCCGCACACGAGAACAATAAAGGACATTTTCTGAACGGAACCCTCACTTGAGATCAATTCCATTGAATTCCCCATGGTTCCGGTGTTCGCGTCGCGCAGTGGCTTCTCTTGCGTTGATCTCCGGTGTAACGAGACCAGGAGGCTTCCTGAAAGGCATCGAGCCTCAGGGCTTCAAGAGTGAATGTAAAATGAGAGGCCTGATATTTATCAGTTTCACACACACACACACACACACACACACACACACACACACACACACACACACACACACACGGACATTCACTGAAACCCAGATGCCTGAAGCTTCTCAGTTCCATAAACTCAGAAGTCTTTGGCCTCTGGGTTCCAGGGTGAGTGTAAACGTGAGTGTCGGTGACACTTTCCTGAAGCTCCAGTTCTTGCACTCAGGCCCCAGGCCTCTGGGTTTTGGTGCCCTCTTTGTACCAGCACACCGGTCAATTATGGGGCATTCCCATCATGAGCGAGAGACCCCATCAAGATCCCGACGTCCCTGAGGAAGCAGGACACGGGCTTCGTTAGTGCATCAAACAAAATGGAGCAACACGGAGAGGAGACTGTTAGCTTTGTCCGTGGGACCAGGGACCTTTGGTTACAAGATGGACCGTCTTCTTCACCCTTGCGCAAGTCGCACTCCGGTTCAAGACACACCCCAAAATAGCCCTTTGTTTTGTGGTAATTGGGCCTCAGAAATAAAATGGTGGTAAACACACACATGCACACACACACACACACACACACACACGTACGTACGAAGACGCGTTTCTTCTTTGGATGCTCAATGCCAAAGTAAAATCGTGCATCTCTCACACGGCTCACCACGTCACATTCTCCGTCTGCGCAAGAAACGTCTTCCTGTCCCAAGATTTTGCATTTCTTTGAGTCTTTGAGAAGAACTTCCCTAGAATTCAGAAATGGCTTCACCACAACAGATACACTTGATTCCGTCTCTTTCCCAGCATTTCTCTCCAGTGAGTATCAAAACATCGCAGCCACAGAGGCACGAATTGCGGGGGGAGTCAATATTTATACGCCAATGACCTCTTCACACAATTTCAAAATGTATCACCAGCAAAACACACACTGTGCCATTTCTGATTGAGAAGAGAGTCTCAATGGGCTGAATGCGTTTCATGTCTTGTCAGTCCGAGTGAGCACGCACGCCACGGACTGAAAAACACCGACTTGAGTGGGAGAAGGGCTCTGAGGTGCCCCTGGGCCTACACTCCCGTTTGTCCCCAGAAATACGTGAAATTCCACGCGACAAAGCCGCGAAATGTTTTCCCATCAGAATGCACGAAGAGAGTGGTTTCGTGGCATAGCGCTACTTGATTCAACATCAGATGCCACGGACTGATGACCAGTCCGACGGTTCCAAGTTCGGATCCAGCGAACCTTCACACAAGGCAACAGACAGCATCCTGACGACATTCTTTTTCGCGTGCCACCGAATGTGCCCAACGCACGTCAACGAAACATCGTAACAGATTAGTGCTACGCGACGCCAAGAAGTTTCAATCACACAAACCAATCTGCATTCCCTCCTGGTGTTAGAGATGACTCCAAAACAGCGCGTTAAAAATCTGGATTCACCCCTCCCAAAGGCTCCCTGATACGACCTTCCCCTCCCCTGCGTCACGACTGGGTCAACCATCCGACCTCCATCTCCATAAACCCACAGCAGCGCAACATTAAAAGGACCAAAGGATACAATTTAAAAGTCAGATGCTCGTTTCGTCCAGGGTCCCAGGGTCCTGTGTGTGACAGGGGGATCAGAGTGAGTAAGGGATGGACTCCACAATACACACCACGGCTGCTCTTTTATTCCTCGTACGTTTCAGGCCCTGGATTCCTGAGGTTGAATCTGGGCTCCAGCTTCCATCGCACATCACACACAGACAGGACCATAGAACACACCAAAAAAAGTCTGTCCAAAGAAGCAGACCATATGGAGCCGTCTGCCAAAGGTATTGCGTCATTGGTATTGGCAGGGATGGGCCTGACAATACACATTGCCCAGACTTGACCAAATATGTGGAGAGGATTTTCTTTTATGGTTCTGAAAGGCCCCGCAGCGGAGAGAAGCACTCAGTCTGAGCTGATTGCACCGTTATCTAAACAGATTACGGCTACTGGACGCAGTCTGTGAAATCCGAGCGAATTGGGGTCGTGAATCGTTTCACTTGGGGGAAAAAGCGTGTTCCGCACAGAGGCCCTCCGGGGAAAATCATCTGTCAGAGAAGAAGCAGGACGCAGCACAGAGCGTGGAGGGTCTGGAGCGGATGGACAGAAACCACGTGCTTCTGCCACGGCCCTGATTGGATGGGCTCCAGCACAGAATGGTCCCATTGGTGGGACAAATCAACCGTGGAACGCGGTGCCAACCCGACAAAGTACCGGTACGTTTTGCATCCGCCACACGGGACCAAGAACAGTCAAACGGAAGAACAGCCTGACGTTCGGACTGTTTCTGTTTGTGGTCGCGTATTGGCAGAACTTTTGCACCCTCTGATGACAATCCGCCTCCTCTAAAGCGCACAGTCCCCTCTATCCACAGAGGGGCGAGCGACAAAACGACAGAAGCCGAAGATTTTCTCGACAGCAGCGCCAGACTGCGCTGAAGGCGACAGATTAGCTGCCACGGGGTCAATCGACGGACCAGGAGACCGAAGCTGTTGTCGGCATCCAGGGTTTCCTCCTTCACATGTCCCACTACAGGCCCTCAGTGCATCGTGCGGGTCTTCCATCCAGACACAGACAGAATATGCAGAAAACTTTTTGAGTGAAGTTCCCGTACTTCGCTTGCGTGGAAGAAGTCGCAGAACTGACCAGAGAATCGAGCCTTTTCCGTCGGGGTGAGTGGGAAGCAGCTTGTGCAGCAGGGCAACGGCTGATGCCTGTATGTAGCGACGGTTGGTGCCTGTATCCATCCATTTACTGGACTGCAGACAACGGGGAGGAGATTGATCTGCGCCGTGGTTTTTGTTTGAAGATGGGAATGAAGTGATCGACGTCAGCACAGACGGATCAAAGCTTTCCTGTGACGCCTACAACTTAAAGACGAATGAATCACAATGGAAAGATGGTCGCGTTCCACCCAAAGATTCACACACGCACGCACGCACACGCACACACACCACACACTTTCTCTCCACTCCGTCAACTCCCCACAACACCCAACCTTGCCCCTCATCCCCTCCCCACCCACACCTCCACTCCCCACTGTCCCGATCCGATACACACACACACACACACACACACACACACACACACACACACACACACGTGTCAATCAGCACCCAACTGCTTTGGAAGCAAACTTTCTACACAACCGTCTGTGTCGTGGGCAAAGGCAAAGGAAAACTTGCGGTCTTGGTTTGGGACTAATGTGACAACAAAACAACTTGAAAAACGTTCCCTCAGCGTACATCCTGAAACACTGCCAGCACACAGGTTTCCCACACACGGGTCAGTGAGTTGACTTGCCTTTGTCGGGGCTCTCTAACTTGTTAGCAGGTTGTCACTTTATGTACATTCAAGATTCATTTCCTGAAACCCACAACACGAAAAATGGTTCAGTTGGATACGATGCGCAGACCATTAAAACCATTGGGCAGCAAATAGAGAGAAGGATGTGAAACCACAAACGAGCGTCTGTGATGACAAAAGTCGCACGGTACAAATCTGCTCTCCATGGAATCCTTATGCCTTCAACCTTTTGTGTGAAAAGTAGCAAAAAGTCGTGTTTTGAAAGGACCCTCCCTTGATAATTACCAACACTTACGTCTAATTTTCATTGAAACCAACCCCAACATGTGTCAGATTTATCAGATTAAATTTTCCCTCATGATCCCCCAAAAAGATAGTGGTGTGGCATTTTGGGAGCGAGCTTGCAAAACAGCACACGAAATATCTTGGTTCAAGTTGCGCACGGTTAAAACGGTGTAGCCTGGCCAGATAAGGAGATTGCAAAAAGATGCATGCTTCGCGTTTTTGTGGTTTAGTTTTCTCAAAGGAAACCCAGTTGGAATAAGGGCAGTTGAAATACACCCTTTCACAACACAAAGACCATTTTTTTCAGCAGCCATCATTCTGAACACCAAACAAAGGTTTTTCTGCTGTTTTCCTCCCGGTTCCAGGGTCAAGGAGACAGAGAAAACACAAAGAATGCATGACAACTCGTTTTCTTCGCGTTGTGCGTGTGTGTGCATGTGCGCGTGCGTGTGCGCGTGCGTGTGTGCGTGCGTACGTTCGCGTGCGACAGAAAAACTTCTACAAGACCAAAGCCACCCACTGCAAGAATCTTCAGTCCTAGCCAGTTCTACGTGAAAAATTTCTACGGCAGCACTTTTGACACTTTCCTTCGATCTAGACGTCGCACAACCACGATCAACGACATATTTACGAGGCTCGTTTTGCCCGAACATCCAGCCTGCCTGCTGTTGCGCAATATGGTAGATGTTCATAGCTGAGCAAAAGGTCACTCTTTGCATACAAATTTTGCGGGGCAGATGTACAAGTCTGCTGCAGCGGAGAGAAAGCGAAATGGAGCCAGAGATACGGACCCAGCGGACAGATCGGTGAAGGAGCCCGTTGTTGCTGCTGCTGCGGCTGCTGCTGCAAGGCGCACATCTTCCAGTGAGTACTGCTTACTGCGGCAAAACTTCAACATGAGGGCGAGTCATCGTATCCAGTCAGTGCTCAAAGTATCCAGTGAGTACTTCTTACTGCATACTGCGGCAAAAATGTATGGCTGCTCATGGAATCCAGGGAGTACTGCTTACTGCGGCAAAACTTCAACATAAGTGCTTCTTCTCCTGATAACAAGTGAGTACACATCGCATCCAGTCTGAACTGTTTTAGTGCGGCAAAACTTCAGCACCAGTGCTGCATGTACTCATCGTATCCAGTGAGTAGTGCTTGCGTACTGAGACAAAACTTCAGCTCAGCACTCATCATCGTATCCGTCAACCCGTCCACTCGCGTAATGCATCAATCCACATTCAACACAATTCCAAACGCTTTTCACACTATGCTCGCCACTGTGCTTTCTATTTTAGCGATTTTCCGCCTTTTTCCCTCTGTTGGCAAATTTTATCATTTGTGGCTTCACAGCTGAAGGGTAATTCCAACACTAAAAATCTAAATATTGTGGAACGTTGAAAGGACAAACACTGGAAGGCAGAGCACAGAAGGTACGTCTGATCAGACGGTCGCTCTGTGGACCTGTGTCTGTTGGCAGTACATGCCCAAGTATACCCTCGGGTACCTCGGGTACACCGCTGATGCGTACGCAGCCTTAATTTAATCCAACAACACTCGAGCCATAGTTTTTATACATTTCCAAACAGAACCTTGCAACCCAATTCCAAATGCATCACTCAGGTTCAATTCATACTCCAAACTCAGACTGTACACATGTTTTTACTTTTTGTCTCTCTGCTTTGCTCCTGCGACACAACAGAGTTGTCAGTTTCTGAATGCGGTGCCGAGAGACGGGAGTTCGGTGAGAGGACCAACACGCAGGGGCAGGGCCAACCCGCCAGGCTTCACTGCCTTCGACAAACTCACAGCGCCACCGACACCGCAACAACCCAAAACGTTTTCCACTCCAACGCGAAACATTTTTTTGCTGAAAACTCATATAGGGGGAAGGATAATTGTCTGCTTCTCCTCCGTGTGTTCAATGTCTGCGAAAGGTTAGAGGCTGTCCTTTTATCTTCCCCCGTTTCATAAACGTAAAACGTAACAGCCCCGAACATGATCCTCACAGCGGTGCCCCATGCGCATAGCTCACCCCTCTGCAAAAAGTACGCGTACGAGTACATGCGCGCACAGTTTGAGGCAATGGCAGAAGCATCAGCAGAGTTGAAGGATGACGGATTGCGATGCCATTCCACACGTGCAATTACAATTGAGTCCGTTTTCACCTTGTATTGTCGTGTACCGTCTGACACAGTGATAGATCAACTTTTTTACTCGGGTAGAATTGAGCGCTCCTTTTGACTTCAGTTGATCAACAGTCACTTGGGTTCCCCGTCTCATTTCCCCCTACAAAGCCAAACTTTTTGCCATGCGTCGCTCTCAAGTTTCTCACAAGAAAATCATCAGCTGTAGCAAACGTACGAGAGGTACCTGTGTCCAAACCACAGGAATTGTTGATGTAGCAAAAAACGTCGTGAAACACAGGAACTGACGTTCAGGCCCAGTGCAGCTCAAGGCCTTTTCACATTGAGCGGAAAACTCTCGTGTTTTTCACCCTCGAGTTCTCCAATGTGAAAAGGCCTTCTCCACCGCAAGTCTACTCTTTTCTCCTCCGAATGGCAACAGAAGTAAATCATTTCAGCCGTTGGACACATCACGGCTGTTCACAAGGGAAAATGTCTCAGGAGTCACACTCCACCTGTACATGTCTCATTCAAAGGAAATCACACCGGTGAGGTCGTTAGGATCTCCCTCCGTCAGCACAAAGAGAAAAATTGGTCCTCTGAATTCACGACGAGTTTATGCAGTTAAACGAGGCGCGAAGTGATTCGAAAAGTCTCACCCAGGCAGAAATCTCTCCCGACTGACTGGAAAGTCCAAATCGAGATTTTCCTCAGAAGCACTTCTCTTGTCGCTGAACTTTTCGTGGAACTCAAGGACTTCTAACAAAACTGCACGCACACACGCACACACATGCACACACAACACGCGTTGCACACACACTCACGCAAGCACTCGACACGCATGTACGAGGGGACATCCTTTCCTGGCAGGAATCGCTCTCGTTGCACCGACCCCTTGATGACTCTGTCATGTTGATGGCTGAGTAGAGGCCATCAGTGCCGACTGTCTGTGACCTTCACTGTTGACAAGGACACTGATTGAGACCGTCCTTTTTGCAGTCGACCTGGCAACATGAAGAGGTGTGTTGCCCTGTCACCGCAGCTGACACAGCGGGTCTGCATTTGGTTTGCGACCAAGCTGGACTGGAGTTACGCCCTTACCATCACCAGTCTGAGACAGTGTTTTGGACAACGTACTCTGAGTAAAACCCGTGTGTATTACTGGATGGAGAAATTCCAGAATGGGAGGACAACCATTGTAGACTTGCACAGAAGACCAAAGAGGAGATCAGGGCGATCCAGAGCAAACATTCGACTAGTTGAGGATGCAGTGACACAGGATCGGAGATCTACCATTCCAAGACTGATGCTTGACACAGGTTTGAAGCACACCACTGTTCAAAGAATCCTTACTCTTGACCTGAAGCTCTCCAAAAAGTGTGCAAAATACGTGCCTCATCTCCTCACCAATGTCCAAACACGCAGGAGATTGCAGATCTGTGATTTTTGGGTGCGCCTGAGATTGAGGAACCCTGCAGTGTTCCGGGTGGCCGTCACCATGGACGAAAGTTGGGCTTATTGCTATGACCCTGCAACAAAAGAACAGTCAAGGGAGTGGTTGAGGGCCATGGAACCTCGCCCTCAAAAGCCCAGATGTGCAATGGCAACAGCCAAAGTGATGGTGGTTAGTTTTTTTGATGCATCAGGGTTGGTTTACAGGGAGTTTGTTCGCCGCCCAGCCACTGTGAACCAGATAACTTTCAGACAGATCATCACCAGATTCGACATTGCCCATCAGAACCGCAGAGACAGGTGCAGGGGATCCACCAGAGGCTACAAGTTTATCCATATGGATAATGCTCCGGCCCATATTGCCGACCTCACAGGGCACCACCTCAGAAATTTGGGCTGGACCACCCTACCACACCCTGCCTATTCTCCCGATCTGGTGCCTTCGGACTTTTGGTTTTTCCCTCAGCTGAAGAAGAACCTCAAGGGCAGACGATTTGTTACAGTCCAGGAGCTGGAGGACGCCGTCGACGCCGAAATCGCCAGCATAACAGCTGACAAGTACCACGTGTGCATGGCTGTCAAGTGGCCAGCGCGATGGAGGAAGTGCCTTGCCCAACAAGGAGGGTACTTTGAGGGAGTTGCCTGACTGTTTCCTGTGCTTGAAGAACCTGTTTCTACAGTGTGACACATGTGTACTGTTATTGTTGACACTTGTGTTAGTAAACAGACATGTCGGCTATTGTCCGACACAAGTAGAGACCGGTAACTGTGTTAAATGCACCCTCAGTGCAACGAGAGCGATTCCTGCCAGGAAAGGATGTCCCCTCGTACACACACACACACACTGCACACACACTGCACACACACACAACAACAATTCACACGACAGACACGAATCACATCTGACTTCGTGAGGATCAAACATTTCAAAACTCAGGTGTCAAAATTTTGACTTCATGACAATCGCCTTTGACAAAGGTCCCGTCGCAACCGTGAAGAGATGCGCCTTTCGCGTGCGCCCAATGAGCACCTTTGCTGGGACCCCGTGACACACTTGAAAAGACGCATGTGGAGTGAGTATCTTCACCGAGGCCCAACTCAGTATCAGTGTGACAACTGAGACGGTGTCTCCCCACGCCTCAGAGGGACAAAAAGCCTCTTCCACCAGCGGGGTTCAGAAAGCAATCAGTCGGTGGCAAGCCACACGGCTTTGCATAGAGAGTCGGGCCCCCGTGTTGTGAGACTGTGAATCGTGGTGGGTATTTGCTTTTCTTGCGCGAATTGCTCGGGTGGGACTCGCGGCCATAAGAGTCAATGTGGCTTAGAACTCGGACATCTGTGCGGGGCAGATAATGCGTTTCTTTGGCTGTAAATAAGAGCAGCTTCTGGCTGCGGCTTTTCTTCTACAGATCTTCTATTGCGCAATGTTCTTTGGGTGCGGGGCACGAAAAGAAAATGGACAAAAGTCCTTCCCAGTGACGCACCACTTTGGTGACGAAGACCAGAGGTGAGCGTCCAGTCGAGGGAGGCAAAAACAAAGTTATTTTCTGTCAAATCTCAAGTTGAAGGAAGGCGAGGGCAGGACGGGTCTCGATCCGGACAGATGTGAATCCAGACACGTACAGATCTGTGAATGAATCCATCATGTTCACGCTGCGATGGGGTCTCAAACTTTCAGCGGCTTGAAGCTGCAGACGTTGAACATGATGGCATGGGGGGGGGGGGGGGGGGGGGGGGGGGGGGGGGGGGGGGGGGGGGGGGGGGGGGGGGGGGGGGGGGGGGGGGGGGGGGGGGGGGGGGGGGGGGGGGGGGGGGGGGG
>JAAUXT010018122.1_pt1 | contig 22558 bp, 22 predicted proteins | sample 7278171 | NCBI WGS metagenome assembly JAAUXT01 (sample SAMN14350112, study PRJNA611818) | marine sediment metagenome | isolation source: surface marine sediment (1.8m) | place: French Polynesia: Moorea | collected 2018-08 | reverse complement strand
TTTTTATATTAAATTATTACATACATTAGACAGGGAATAGATGCTTAATATCAGTTTTGTGCTATTTTGCTGGTAATTACCCAGCATTCCCTCCCCCCCAGGGGTGGTCACATGACCTTGGAGGTTTTCCCTCTCTCTCTCTTCCAAGATGGCCACCGCAGGACACAGAATCATCACCCAAACAGAAGAAGAACTGTTGAGCTTTCTTAAACAGAATATCATACGTAAACTCATCAAAATTTCAAGTCAATGGGACCTTGCACCCACGAATCCACAAGTCACCCAAGCGGTCAGCCGGTATTTCAACATCGGACCAGCGCCCCACCAGGTTTTCGACAACCTGGTTTGGCAACTCGCTCAAACTTTGTAGGTGAGTAAAATTCAAGTCACTCCACATGTTGGGAAACTGGAACGCACAGTGCCAGCAAAGATCGGACAAACAACTACGGGGAAATTCAGTGCGAACATGCAGATTTGTCGCGGCAAAGAAAATAAAAGATGTCATTTTCAGTACAAAACTTCGTTCTGTCTCGAAAACCACCTGAAATGATGATATATTATTTGAGTTTATCTCATTTGATCACAGTCCCAATGGATGGTCTTTACCACATTGACAATCCCGGATTTTATCGCGAATCTAAAATTTCCACTGCAACCACAAGAGGTGGTTTTGTTTGAGTATTTGTTGTGGAGTCAACCCAAAACTAGAAAAATTAAAAAATATGGATAATAATGTCCTAGAGGAGATAGAAGGTGACGGTAAGTGATTCTGTCTTACAACATGAAAGATTTATTCTTGGCTGTACAACTTGATGCCCGTACTTGACCCAAAATTTGCATGTTGTACGTGAGATATATTCTGACGTGTCAATTTGAGCGATAATACAGCGTACTTTAGACTATGTCGAATCCACGGGATTATTTTCTGACTTGAGTAGACTACGCCTCCAACTTGTGTTCAGCATGACAACCTCCTCTTTTGAAACTTTGTGGGGGAATCCAGACATCCGGGTTTGAGGATTTGCCACATGAAGAATCTCGTCAAATCAACGTGATTTCTCGTATTCCCATGTCAAAACGGACGCCCAAAGTTTGTTCGTTGAAGTGCAATGGGTGGGGCTGAAGTGCAATGGGTGGGGCTTTTGATTGGCATTTCAAAGGGAACATTCAATTGAACTGTAGGACAGATTGCATGCGGGCGCTTTGTCGTTTCAGAAATTTTCGCTCAGTTCCTGGAGGAACAGTTTGACGCGAGGGCGTATGCGTCCAAGATCATACAAAGTCATGCAATATCAACACATTTGGCCAAGCTGGCCGAAGGCATCAACCACTTGGACAAAGAACTGCACTCACAGGTTTGGTTTGGTTTCATTTTCAGCAACAATGCTTTCTGCTTTCTGCTCCGTCCTCCTTTCTGGTGTTGAAGTAATTCCCGAATTGTTTGCAGGTAGTGGCGCGTCATGAAGACCTCTTGTCGCAAGCAACTGGTATTGAGACTTTGGAAGGTGGGGCCCCATTCTGTGGCTGCTCTGCGTCTGTACGCATTGCTTTTTGGTCGCTTGTCCTGCAAAGTAACGGAACGTTTTCCCAAGCTGAGGAGTTGTCGCAGCTGTCCTGCAAAGTAACGGAACGTTTTCCCAAGCTGAGGAGTTGTCGCAGCTGTCCGCAAAGATGTCATGTCGTGTCCTCTTTCAGGCGTGCTGCAGATGATGCAAACACGAATTCAGTCGCTGTTAGCGGCGATCGACAGGTACATTATGTGTGCTCGATATTTGCGTGTGTAAGAAGCAGGATTGCATGTTGTTTCTCGTCCAATTCGAATTTTGTTCAAGATGTCAACAAATGGATTTGCAGAATACGAGGCAAAGTGACTGAGCCTTACAACAAAATTGTGGGCAGAACCCAGCAGCTCCGACGGTTGCAGGTGGGTTGGTGATCACGCTGGTTTTGACGGACCCGGTTGATCTCATGCCGGTTTGCACTTGTCTCTCGAATACTGTGTTGTGTGAGCGTGGAACGGCCGCACTTTGCCCACTTTAAAGTTTTTGGGCTAAAATATTTCAAATATTCTGTTTTGTTCTTTCAAGACCTTGGGTATTATTTAAGACGTTGAACCCACACTTGTGCCATCAATTGGCTCCAAGAGCGTGCCCCAGAAGTTTGACTTCGATGCGCACGTTGGTGGTCAAATTCCGGTGACTTGTTCTGCGCTTGAGCCACTGGAATAACCCCACTTGGCCACGGTCACTTGACATTTCCAACTCACTGCAATCATCCAGAAGGGGCAGACAACAAGCGTAAATGACGCCCGCCTTTGATGACACCTGTCTTGTGCTCAGGAGACGTGCGATCTCCTGAGGCGCATCATCCGCATCCTGTACCTGAGCAAACGTCTGCATGGGCAGCTCGCCGGCGGCGCTCGCGAAATCACCAAAGCGGCGCAGAGTCTCAATGAGCTGGGTGAGTTGAGCGAGCAACCGGCGAGGATACCGTCAAGAAAAAGACAGAAGAAATGTCTGAAACCTCGAGAAACGCTTGGTTGATTGTTTGTTGTGTGATCTCACAGACTACCTGTCGGAAGGAGTGGACCTGAGCGGACTGGAAGTGATTGAGCATGATCGGCGCTTCATCCGTCAGGCCCGGAAGGAGGTCGAGACGCAGGCGCAGAAGATGCTCGAGCAGGGCATGGAAACGCAGGTCAGTCGCGTTGCGTCACGTCTCGAGTTTCAACCCTTTTTCAGATGGGTTGAATTGTCCAACACACGGGGTTCGAATCCAAGATGCCTTCAAATTAGTGCTGTTGTTCTGACTGGTGTTTCAAGGCGGATGACTTCACGTGTTGAACTGCCCAACATGGCAATGTCTGTCAAAACGGATTTCATCAAACACATGTGTGCCTTTAAAGTTCTCCAGCCGTCGGAACTGCAATTTTGATTGGCCTTCAAGGAAGCATTCCGCAAACAGCGAATCTGTGCTGGCTTCTCATACAGTCGAAGTCAGTCAATGGGGTTTCTTTGGCAAGCACCAGAGTTGTATCGGCTCGTTCTGTTGCAGAACCAGACGCAGGTGGCGACTTCTCTGCAGGTGTTTCACAACCTGGGAACTCTGGAGCACACGGTGGACCGCGTCACCGTCCGTTGCTACGAGAACATGAAGCTGAGTGTGCGCACTTCCCTCGACGTCACTGTGCTGTCTCAGACAAAGGGTCATACCAGAACAGGTAGGTAGCGCTGCTTTCGAGTGTTTTTGTCCCACCGCTGTCGATGTTTGACTTGCAGAACGACGGAACAAATTCCTTCATACGTTGTTTAACTCATTGGGCTGTAGCTGGAATTTCAACGTTTCGTCCGTCTCTCGTTTCACGTGTTTCTTTCACACACGCGGTTTCCATCTGTTCAGGCAGTGGTCCAGGAAAGGCGTCGATGCCGGCTCCGGGTAACACGGCTGCGTTCCGCGCCACGCTGTGGACGAATATGGAGAAACTTATGGACTCAATCTACTCCACATGTGCACAGGTGCTGCCTGACAGAGAGAGAATCAGAGTTGCGTGCCGAAAGCGAGTGGAATGCCTCAAGAACGTGGTCACACACAACTCGTTTGCCACCTTGAGCGGTTTCCAAGGCACACAGTGTGCGAAGAATCTAACAGTGACTGAGTAGACGAAGTGTTCTGAAGTCAGTGTCGTCTCCTTGATTGCCATCTGTGCTGGTTCCTCCAAAAAGACTGTTCACGTCTCTTGTTGACAGGTTTATCATCTTCAGAAGGTATTGATCAAGAAACGGGACCCCGTCACACATGTCTGTTTTATCGACGAACTGGCCAAAGCCAAGGTGGGCGGAACGAGTTTGTTTTTGCCGGGTTTCTTGCAGTTCGAGAACGTCCGTCCGTTTCCAAAAACTCATTTGACCCGATGCGTTGGCAATCGAAACAAAGAACACAAGCCTTCTTCGGCGTGAGGAGTATATGTTTGAGCGACTGATTTCCTTTTCAGGAGGGACAAGTGAACATCATGCAGACATTTTGGGAGAGCATCACACAACTGATGAAAAGCGAGTTTTCAGAGGCAGCAGATTGTGAGTTTCTGCAGCAAAACTAGACCTGCCCGTTGATCAAAAACCAAAGCTGATGACGTATTGAAAAGCTCCTTCGTCCAGAAAATCGTCTACACTTTTCCGTTGTATCTTGACAGAGTGGTCCACGCAGCTGTCAGAAACATTTCATTTCGTGACTGTTGAAGTGTGTGACGCGACCTCACTTCGCTTCTTTCAGCAAACACTTTTATCAAACAAGCGTTTGAGGGAGAGTATCCAAAGTTGCTGCGCCTGTACAACGACCTGTGGCGGCGCATGCAGCAGCAGTGGAGCGGCGTCGGGAGCCTGGCAGCAGCAGCGCTGCACACGCCGCCCGCCACGCCGGACGCCGCCGACGGTGCGGACGTCGTCGACTTCGACGTGTTCGCCAAGCAAAGCGATACCGAGAAGGCGTTTGAGTGAGTACTCGTTTTCGTCGGTTCATGCGCGGAAGGTTCCGGCTGAGTGGGTTACAAGGACCTATTTTGAGAAAGAGAAGAACCATGCTTTGTGTTGTTACACATCCACACCATTGGAAGCGTTTTGAATCGAATGTTTTAGAGACCATTGATTTCTTTCCTTTGGGAGAGCAGATCTTTCAAGGAAAGGCGGCTTGTGAGTTGCAGCCCTGAACGCTCACTGAGAGACTCGCTGTCCGTGTTTGAGAACGCTTACCTGTCGCGATCGTTGTCACGTCTGTTTGACCCGATCAACCTCGTGTTCGCCGCTGGGTCACTCAACCCGCCCACCCGCGAAGAGGTCGACGGCATCGCGAAAACGATACAGAGGTGAGACCAAGGACACGCAACCAAGCAAATGCAAGCGGATCAGTGAATACGAGCAGTAGTGTGAACAGTTTTTGGAAAGTCTTGTTTTTGTTTTGTAGTGAGCTGAACGTAGCGAGCGTGGATGTGCAGCTCAGCATCACCGTCGCCAAGAACGTGGCCAAGACGATCCACCTCTACTGCGTCAAATGCGAACAGTTGGTCAGTGAAGTTTTTGCAATCACCAAGGCACGCCCGTTCGTTGTTCTGCGCTCCAAAGAATCAGCACAAGGTGCCAATAACCAGAAACAGATTGCCAATCTGGATCACAGTCCCCACAAACGTCGTGTACGGACATGTGCTGTTGACTGTCTGTTCATCCTTGTGCTGCACCGCTGCAGTTGTCGACGGACGGAGAGGCGACGCAGGTGATCGGACCGGCGACCGGCGGGCAGCAGCGCAACACGGCCATCGTCAACGCGCTCTTTACGCTGCACCAGTCCGTCTCCAAGGTAACAAACGTTCGTGTTTCCGTCAATTCAACGTGTCACAGAAACTTGCTGTATCTTTGGTGAGAACAAGATTGGTGATCTGCAGTGAACAGAGTGTCGTTCATTTTGGTCAGAAAACAACGCTATGTTGCAGATCGTGAGTGGGCTGAGCGGGTTTCCAGAGGCGGCCATTGAAGCCATCACTTCAGCCATGGAGGTCAGCCAAGTTGAACATTTGTCTTTCCTTGCACTTTCGTGCACTTGCTGTTTTTTCTCATGCTTGTCATGTTTCCCATGAAAACGTGACTTGTTTTCCCCTTGGTTCACTGCGCATGTTCACTGCAGCTGATCGTGTCTCTGATGGGCAGCGCCATCAACCCGCTGCTGCGCTCCGTCTCAGAGGCACTGGAAGCCATCATCCTCACCATCCACAACGAGGACTACTCCAGGTGAGTCTCCAGGTAGAAAATTGTGGCCAAGCAACAGCAGAAGAGATACGACTGTGAGTTTGAGAGCAACTGTCTTGGGACCTGGTGGTAAGGAATGGAGCGTTGTTGCAACGCAGAAGGTGAAATGCTAAGACTGTGCACGAAAAAATAACCGGGTCTGTTACTTTAGCGGTGTGTGTGTGCCAGCATGCTTGTGGTCACAAATTGGCACGTTTTGTGCTGGAGATTGCGGTCTGATGAAGGAATCGTTGGTGGGGTGGAGTGGGTGTGACGGGAAAAGCAACCAGAACCACTAATTCAGCTTCACACCATGTTTCACACCACACAGCAACGAGCTGCCGGAGGCTGGTGGGGAGGCGCAGTGTTCACTTTACATGAAGGAGCTACAGCAGTTCATCTGCCGCACGCAGAACCAGTACTTCTCTGAGTTCCAGTGCACCGACTTCATCCTCGACAGGTGCGTACCCTGGATGGATGCGCGTGGGTGGGTGAGGCTGGGCGGGAACGAAGTTGGACGTCAGTCTGTTGTGTATCCCGACGTTCAATGCAGCCACTACCATCGCGTCGTACTTCGTGGGGCGGGAGAGAGGATAAATGTTTGAGCCGTCCGAACTTGAAAATCATGAACTATCCCACTTGTGTATGCTGTCCAAAAACGAATGGCATTCAGCGCCAGTGGATTCATTTCGTGTCTTTTGTGCAACGCGTCTTGTGCTCTTCCAGCATTCACCCAGTGGCGTGCCACGCTATCGACCTGTTCGTGTGGCACGCGGCGCTGGTGCGCCCTGTCGGCGAGGCGGGTAAATTGAGCCTGGCGGCGGACTTCGCGCAGATGGAACTCGCGATCGCACCGCTGTGTCGTAGAGTCGGAGACCTCGGGAAGCACTACAGGCTGCTGCGCGCCTTCAGGTGATTCGTGGGTTATCGAGGGAAATGTGAAAACAGGATTGGATTTGGGAAGAATGTGGCTGTTCAGCCGTTCGCGCACGCAGGCAAGGCGAAGGTTGGACCGGGTAGATATTCCGCGTGGACGCAAACCGCATGCAGATAGAGGATCAGGGGAGAAGGAATCGAAGAAAGGACTTCCTGGAGTATTCAGTCGTAGATCTAACAAAGAGTTGTGTTGGAAAACTTGCAGACCGCTGCTGTTCCAGACGAGTCAACACATCGCGTCGGGCGCGGCTGTGGGAGACATCATTCCCTTCAGCACCGTCCTGCTCTTCCTGTTCAGCAGGGCGCCTTCCGAGCTCAAACCGCCTCACGAGGTGAGCTACTCGCATGCGCGAGCGTGACACGCACGCACCTGAGCACATACCGTACACACATCCACACACGTGCGCGCGTTCGAGCTGTTGTCCAGCAAAGGATTGCAACATCTTGTGAGTGATTGATATCCTGCATCTGGTTCGCTTTACAGGCCCTCGGATGGTCTATCAGTCGGTTTTCTCAATGGCTGGAAGATCACACGTCTGAGAAGGATCGACTTTCCTTCATCAAGTGAGAATTCTTCTTGATACCCTTGGCTTTCGTGCTGTTGAAAGCAGAAGAGCAAGAGACAACAGACTCGGATTCTTTTTGACGAAAACGCATACCGGTATGCACACACGTTTACGGAAGGCCTTTTCGTTCACAGAGGCAGTTTGGAGTCGTACGTTCAGACGGTGCGCGCCTCGGGAGGGAAGGAGTTCGCTGCCATATATCCCATCATGCTTGAGCTTCTGCAGAGGGGCACGCAGCACGTGTCTTCGTAGCCGCCACCCAGTCCACTCCCGGTGCGCTCGCCCACCCATCAAATGCACCCATCTTCTGAACTCTTCTGCCACTCAGTGAAGACCACTGCGCATATAGTGACTGTCTCAGCATCATCGTCTTCTTTCCACCCACGAGTTGCTGTTGGTCAGCAGTCTCTCTCATAGTGCCCGGAGCCGTGGAAGACAGTGACAGACACGGTTCTGTGAACAGCAACAGGACACTTGCGGCAAACGTATCTGCTGGACACTCATTTACCGCCTGAGCCCAGTGACTTGAATGTCATTTTTTCTGGCCGAGACACAACTGATCGCCGCAGGCAGAGCGCGTCATTTTTACCAGACAACTGAAGACCGGGGTGCGTTAAAGAACTTCTTTACTTATTCCATGCGCTTTTCACATTCCGTCTCGGTGTGCTTGCGTCAGCCGCGGTGATCTGCCAGAACGTCAAGACTGTTTTCGTGAAAATGCTGTTTTGAGCAAATGTGCTGGTCACGCCATTTTTCAGTCGATCTGAACGGAGGACTGATCACTGTTCTGGGTGCTTTGTTTTTCACCATCAGTCATCAAAGGACGCGAAGTCCTCACCAAACATGCACGTGTTTCCTGGGGTGATTTGTTTGTTGCGTTTGGGGAAAATGTCTGTGAATAAAAGTGGGTTTATTTTTGAACGACAGCATTTGTGGATGGAATTGATCACGGACTGCACAATTGAACCAAATACTAAAGGAGCCAAATCTATGGAAGTTTTCCTGTGTCTAAATTGCGCTGCAGTTTACGAGCGCAGTGAATCCCATTGCATGGGCCCTGGGTTGTTGCCATTGCGGATTGGCTTGTTTCCGTCAGATCGGGCCGGGTCAGACCGACCGGCTTTGGCCTCCGGATCCGTGGTTCACTGCAGCTTGTCGAAGTTGCTCTCGCTGTTGCGGGTGCGCATGCGTCGGCGCTTGGCGGCCGGCGCGCCGCTGATGAAGCTGGACGTGGGCGACATGACGCGCGTTTCGATGGCCTGCATCGAGTGGTAGTTGTCCATGTACGGCTTGGTCAGGTGCCAAATCTGAAGAAAAAGTTGTTGTTGATGTTTCCATCGGACATCTTCAGGATTGAACTGGTGTCGGGCTCGCGCCTTACCTTCTCTTCCTGGAGCAGTTTGGTGACGGCGTTAATGTCTGGAGACATGTATCGATCTTTGTCCCACGGCCTGCAATGTGGGGTTGACAACTTCAAAACAACTCTCCACATGAGGGGTGTTCAGAAAGGCTGGGTGCTAAAGTTGGGGAGGTGAGTGAAGTAAAGTTCCGGTCCCTCGTGCTTCTTACTCTTTGAGATTGGGGGCTGAAGACTTGCCCGTTCAAACTCAGTTGTCCGTGCACGGTTTGCACTGACGGACCCCATAATGAGACGTGTCTCGTCTGGAAGAGCACGGTGCCACTGCTACCTTGGTGGCTGGCAGGGAAATACTCACTTGGCGACAGTTCTGACGAGCTTATAGACCTCCTCCAGCGGCGGTGTGCTCTTTAGGGGTCGCAAGAACTCGATCGCCTGACAAGCGGCCAAGAGCTCAATCGCGATCACTGCAAGAACAAACCATTTGCAAAGCTCCTCTGCCATCGCTCATGCGAACTGCGGGTTCGACCTCCTGATTGCTTGTTGAAATGAAAGGTGGCACTCGTATTTACACACAAATTAGCACAATCCAAAAGTTGTGTGGAAACAGATCTATGTTCCTTCGCCCAGTGACGTCGTGCACGGTCACTGCACCCTCACCCTGTTCGACGTGTTCCACCACCCTGAGCGCCTTCCTGGCCGACCAGCCGCCCATCGAGACGTGGTCCTCTGTGCCGGCGCTCGTCGTCAGACTGTCCACCGAGGACGGGTGACACAGAACCTTGTTCTCCGACACTGCAAACAGCATGAAAGGCGTGTGCACAGTTCCTGCTTCTTTGGCTTGCGTACGTGAGGCCAGACTCAATACTTTGGGAGGATTTGAGTTTTTGCACCGAAAGCGTGACCTCGGAAGAGAAAGCCAGCACCTGAGAAAGTTGAAGTGCATGCAGCCGAGCAACTCACCGAGCGACGCTGCGGTGCAGTGTGCGAGCATGAAGCCCGAGTTGAGGCCGCCTTCCTCGACCAGAAACGCAGGGAGGTCGCTGTAGGCTGCAGGAAGTAAGAATCTAGTTGCAAAGAGAGCACAGGCACTCGCCACGTGTGCGTGATTTGGAGTTGGTGCGTTCAGCGTGTCTACCTGGGTTCATGAGACGGTCTATGCGACGTTCACTCATGCTGGAAAGCTCGTGCACGGCGATCGCCAGGTAGTCTAGCATCTGAAACCACAACGTGTTGGGTGCTGCCCAGTCGCTGACCCCGTACATTGTTCAAGATAAAGAGAGAAAAGTACGAATTGAAAAAACAACACAGTTCTTTGTGCTTCGTATGTCGTAGGGTTGCAGTTTCCGGAAAAAAGATCGAAAGGTTCACAAGTTGTTGTGGTGCACCTTGGCTGGGTACTCGCCATGAAAGTTTCCACCAGAAATGATTTCACCTCTGTCCGCAAACACCATCTGCGCTGTGGTCAAGGAAACTTTGAGAGATCTGCAACCAAGTTGAACCTTATGAATTGGGTGCTCACGAAGTTCTGAAATGACCTTGATCCGGCAAACCTCACAGACATGTTTTGCCTTGCGAGTTTCGAACGCATTCCACCTGTTCTGCGTTCACTTCGGCACGAACACCCTTCTGCATTCTGCATTTGGTTTGGCGGCCAAAGGATACGGGGTTGTCCGTAGCACTGTTCATCTCTGTCAGCAAGACGCCTTTCACGAAGTCGATTGTGTCGTTGACAACACCGTGAACTTGAGGAACGCACCGAATTGTGTACGCATCCTGAACCTTGTCACAGGCCCGGTGGCTCTCTACAAGTGACAGATACATCTGCAGGGAGAATACACGTCCAGCTGGTGGGTCAATCCATGGGTGAATAGGTGACCAACGGAAACAGGCGCCAATCATTATTGAACAGAGCGTTCTTTGTCGCAGACGTTGCGACCTTTATTCTTCTTTGGACGAGTGCAATTTGACTGAGTGATTTTTCACTGACCTGCGATTTCGGACTGGTGCGTCTCTGAGTGGAGGAGGGAGCGCACGCGTCGCGCCACCGCCATCTGACCCTTGTGCGGACGCGCCTCGTGCACGTCTGCAACGAGCAGATCCACTTTCGTGTTCATGGTTTTCGCCCCTTCTCCTTCCCCCCCCCCCCAAGACAATCTTGCTTTCGCCTGTCCACATTTCTGGAGTATATTACGTTGAACATACTTTTCGGCTGAACGAAGGAACTTTGATTTTTGCGCAAAAAAAATGGGGGGGGGGGCACCTTGGAAGAATAGAATTTAGCAACAGGAACATGAGTGTTTTTGAGTTTTCTGATAAGTGTCCTTGAGGTGAAAACTTATAGAGAAACGAGAATTGCTGATCTGACCGCTATCGAAAGCGTTGGTCGTCCCCTTGAGAACCTCCAGTGTCAGCGCGGCCACGACGTCGGCCTGGCGAGTGATGGCGTCAGCTCGCTCGCACGCTGAGAATCAGTGGACACTCATACACAACGCACAACAACGCATTTCAGAAACATAAGCTCCAGAGGGAAAACTGCAGGCGGACAGACACGTCCTCTCCTGCCACGATTGTGATGCGTTACTCGACAATGTAGTGTTTTTTGGTGACGGCAGAACCCAAGCCTATTGACGTGGCTCGCTCATGTCCTTTCCACAGGGTTCACATGCTTTTGTGTTACGTGTAAGATCGGTGTGTTGCCACGAGCCGCGCGGCTCACCTTCCACTCCGAGCGCCGTGATGAGCTGCGTGCCGTTGATGAGCGCGATCCCCTGAAACACGGGCGAGACCCTGTTCATCTGTTGTGTGTGAATGCCTCTGTGGCAGTTTTTGGCAACGTGCACGTGTGCGTATCTACAGCAGGAATCACCGGGAAGCTGCGTGAGGACCAAAGATACAGATACTCACGAAGCAAACAGAACTCACCTCTTTTGGGCCCAATTTGATGGGAGTCAGACCGTGGGTTTCCAGAACCTGGAAAAGTGAAATACGTTTCAGTACGAAAGCACCGCCTCCCAACGGGCACCATTTCTTTTAGACACCGGCGGTGAACTCACGTATCTGGCTTCGCCCCAGCCGCACTCGGGGCTCCACATCTTGCCTTCCCCCATCATCCCGAGCGCGAGGTGAGCGAGCGGCGCCAAGTCCCCCGAGGCACCAACCGTTCCCTTCTCCGGAACCCATGGCAGACACGACGCTGAAACACAAACTTGTCTGAAACGTATTGCCCAACTGCAGAAGTGCCAGCAGAATTGTCTAATTTTCTGGCGTGTTTCGTGAGCATGACTGACAGTTGAATGCGTCGATGTAGTGCGACATGACGTGGAGGGAGATGCCGCTGAAGCCCTTGGCCATCACGTTGATGCGGAGCGCGAGCAGGGCGCGGGTCCGCTCCGGGGACAGCGGGCGACCCACTCCTGAAATGCGTCCACACCAACACATTTATGCCCAACTGCCGAGAGTGAGGTTTCGTTTATGGACTGAACAAGAGCAAGGCTCGGGCCAAAAGACAAATGTTCCGCACTCACCTGCTGAATGTGAACGAATAAGATTCTCCTGCAGAGCTCTGAAAACATTTTCAAACACGGTTTCGTGAATCGCCATGTCAGTGTCATCTGTAGATGGAGACACAACAGAACTGCTGACAAGGTACATGAAGTTGTATCGCCCGTCAGTCGAGGCAGCCCGACAGAAACTTAACACCGAGATTCAAGAAACTCACACGAGATCGTCTCTGGGAATGACGACCCTGGCGAACTTGCCGAACCCTGTCGTCACACCGTACACGGCTGCAAGCAAAAGAAAATTTGATGATTGGGCTGTGTACGTTGGAAGGCACTACAGTTATTCCAACATGTGAACCTCCAAATTGCGCAACAGGCATGTTGAACTCAGACTCTTGAATGGGCACAGAAAGCAGCCTGTTCTGCACATTCAAGAAATTCACTTTTGTTTTCCTCGACGATGCCCTCGAGCAGGTTCCTCGACTTGGTGATGCGGTTGATGGCTTCCTTGGTCAGTTTGATGCGCAGCTCGCCCTTCGCCAGACGCATCAAGTCGTCCGTTCCCAAACTCTCCCCGTCCAGTGAGATGAACTGAAAAGGCCACGCAGTAGGTTCTCCAGAAGTGCTCTGAGAAAATGAAACCTGGTGCATCCACAAAACCAACAATTTAGTTCAGCCTCTTTTCCCGCGGCATTCCGTCGAGTAGCATGCAGTATTGTGTGAACAGTTTCTTTTCAAAGAAGGGGAACATATACGAACCAAACTGTTGAATTTGCCAACGAATCAAAATGAACTGTTGAATTTTCTTTTAGCCTTTCGGGAAAAACAATAGTCAAATTTGTTTTTATTGTGGCAATAAAATCCCAGACACGTGTGCAGCTTGTCGCTGGTACGATGAGTGTTCTGCGCACAACTGTAAGGAGCCGCGGGCTTTTTGATCTTTGAAAAATCTTAATTGATGTGTGCCACAACAGACTTTGTGTGAGTGCTGTTCAGGAAAAAAACACACCAAGTCAAACTTTTGCACAAATTAGATCAAATTCCTCACCAATTAAGGAGTACATCATAGAACTTAGATCTGCCTCCATCTTGATCAGAAACTTCATTTCCAGAACCTGTCTCGAAGAAGGGGTTCAAGGCCATTGCCAAGAAGAAGACTTAATTATTCGTTGACTTCGAGTCAGTCACTCCAGGTACTTGGTGACGTTAGAAAGTTCCGAGTCATTGTGACCTGAGAAACTGCGATCTTGAGAGTCTCTCGCAACAACGCAAAGACAATGGCAAGAACGTCAAGGTCAGCTTCGGAGACCTTGGACTGCGGTTTGCTCACGGATATTTATGACTTTAATTGTTACTGTTGACAAGATACTTTTGACTCGAGAGGCTGGTTTACACGGAAGTCAACAATTTATCACCCACTCCGACGATTGCATATCTTAAGTGTACATCTATTCCAATACGTTCGGGACACAATGTAACGGAAAAGTCATACTTCGTTCGGAGATTTGAAATTGCCTGGTCTGAAGAGTGTCAAGGAATACTGTGTCAAAAGTGCAACTGAGTGCTCGTTCAGTCGAGTGTCCAAGCAGAAAATGACACCCTGCCGCTGAAAAGCCTTTTCACGTGTCAAAAAAATGCGGGGTAAAAGTCGCACCTTGTGGGGTCTCTCTTCTCAAACGAAATTTTTCAGAGACGAAGAGACACCCTGTCTTAGGCAGCACGAGCCACTGTGAGGACATGGTTCTTCTTCGCAGCGTCTCAAGATGATTCCGTTCCCTGCGGAACGTTGTTCTCTGTGACACTGCATGGCAGATCTTAGGGTTTCCAGTGTTTTACTGGAGCCAAAAGGATACATTTGTTCGGGGATGTAAGGAATCTCGGCCGGACCCAGAACCGGACTCGACATGTCGCTCTCCAGCACTGCAACCACAGCAACACGTGAAGTACTTTCAAACTGAGACCATGCACTGGAGTCGAGCAGTCCTCGTTCACAACAAAAACAAAAATCAAGTCTTGTTTCCTGCTTGCAACAGCTCGACCACTTGAGAGCCTCCACGGCCATATTCTACACGAAGCTCTTTCAAAATGTTTTGTCCCAAGAATGTAAGGAACTCGGAGCTCGAACCCCTCAAAACCGGATTTCGTGGGACCAAACACAAAGTCAACAGAAGAGAATCTTCAGCGTTGAACGGAGACCTTTGCAGGCCCCCAGAATCATATCAGACACAAGGCATGCAGGCACAGTTCTTACTGACCGACGGACACGAAGTCATTGTCGTCCAAAACCTGGTTGATCTTGTCCTCGGGATCGATGATGGCGCCACCTCGGGTCTTGCGGATTTCCGACACACGCTCGTTTTTGTCTGCCACGTGTGCAGACTTGGGTTGGATCTGCGCGGCAAAGAAGACGTTGCCGAGAAAGAAACATCAATGGGACAAACCAATATCTCCGGTTGATCCAAGGCAGAGAACTTGACAAGTCTTTCTTTCTGAGGCCTCCAACGTGAGGCCAACTTTGTTCTGGCCACTAGACAACAAAATTTCAGCGTGCATTCATCAGCCAGCCTTGGGGCTTTGGGGTTGCTTTGAAAATTTTGTGACCGGACAGTTGCCTTTTCAGTGGTCAAACGAACCAAGGCCACCTGGATCGGTATAGAGCGGACTGTAGTGCCCATTTTTTTGTCTGAACATGGTACTCAGACTGCAAGACGAACCTCAACATCAATCCTTTCCTTTGCCTTCTCTGACATGCAGAAAGCTGGACTTCCAACAACAGCAGTGATGAAGGGATAGACTCATGAGAGGTGTACGAACCTTGTTGTACCTGCGCAGGGCCTCCTCGCCGAGCCAGCGCACGTCCTGCGCGCCCTTGTCGCACGGAATCGCGAACCACTCGCCGCGCACTCGCACCGACAGCTTCAACTTCTTCGTCGCCATTGGTCCGGAAAAACACTCACTCTGCCTTTTCAAAGCTCACTGCAAGTGTTTCAGTTCTGTCCTCTGGTTGAAGCTTCTTTCCACTCCACAACCGGAGTCGAGCAGGGTTTTCAATGTTCGGTGCACCACTTCGACACTTCGAACAAAAAAATCAGGTCTTTTCCTTGGCAAAAGCTTCACGCCTGCTTGTCCACTTTTCAATCTTTCTTTGAGCAGAAAAATATATTTTTCGGTTCCATTTGCCGGATACTTTGTTGTGCCGCAGGTGACACGAAATCTGACACGAAGAACCACGGTGGAACAGTTTGTGGTCTTTTGGTTGTCCGTATGATCGGAAGAGGAATCCCACCCTCAGGACTTTGCATTTAGTTTTTGCAAATTATTGAAAAGTACCGGTGATCCGTTTAGCTCTTGATGATCAACATTTCTGGCGTTAGTTGAAACAGCTCCCACTGCAGTTTTGGTGCATACATGGTCTGCACGCTTCGCACAGGGCTTCTTCTCCAGTTGCGTTGTGACTGTGGCTGTGAAACCTTATCGACAAATCTGCTGTTATCCCTGATATCTAATCTTTGGCATGGACTTCATCTTTTTGATCTATATACCTTGCAGCAGAGCGGAAATGGCATGAACTGGTTATTTTTGCTTTTTTCTCGCGGTTACAGGTCATCGCAACAAACAGAAAAACGGTGCAAAATGTGTGTCAAATTTGCCATAAAAAAACCAGCTGGCCTCACAGTCCAACACTTTGTGATGTTTCGTTTGTCGTGCATCGTGCATGCACGCATGGGCACGAGTGCGCAGCAGGAAAGGTTTGTTTTCTTGTTCAGAAAGATTCAATTTTCACGCAAACCAAAACTTGCGCATCGCCAGCACTGATGGGGAACAACGTGCTGTTTAGTGTGCAAATAATTTATTATCTATCCCAAGGTGAACAGAAACAGTCAAGAACATCCACTACCTTCTCAGTGGCCAACCAAAACACATCTCCAACAAACATATCAAAAACATCAACCTGACTTTCTCGCAAAGAAAGAAGGGGAGAAACGATGCAAGAAACACTGTCCCGCGTCTCGGGAAAACCTATAAAAACCAGTCATTCTTGCACTGATCATTTTCCTTCTTCACTGGTTTCGAGGTGGAATTGCGAATGAAAGTCTCCCGCGTCTTGCATGTTGGCGTCGTTCTGTCGCGTTCCTCTGGTCTGCGCGGGTTTGGCGTCGCTCGGTGGAAGTCTTGCCCGCTTCCGGTCACCCTGGGGTCCATGGGTAATGCGCGAGTCTCGTGATGTTCTTCAGTGGTCAGTCATGATCTCAGAAAGTTCTAAAGCAATGCAGAACAACTTATGAATCGCTTGACAAATACGAAAGAATGAGCTCAAATTCATTTCCACTTCACATTGAGTAATTCTGTGAAGCTCCAGCTTTATTTTTTTCTCTCGTTTATCGCTTGAACTGTCCACGAAAGATCAAGGAACAGGTTGCCAAAGGTTATTCCACACAGTACTGCACGTTTCGAATCTCCTTTGTTTCAGCTTTTGTTCTGCGTACCTTATTTGCCGACTTGGAAGCTTTCAGAAGAGATGAAGGGATGTTCAGGACTCCCGTCACTCTCACTCGAGAGGCTGCAACCCAAGCCAGGCGGGTACAGAAACAGAGAGAGCAAATGCAGATGGAGATGTGCATGGGAAACAGCGTGATCTGTGGGGTCTGTGTGCGCAATTTTGTGTCGGCACTTGTCACGTTGGCACGTGAAGGTCCATTTGATACTGTTGACAATGTCTCGTGACAACAGTCTGGTTCCATTCGTGCAAAATCTTTGTGTCAAAAATGAGACAATTGTCATGGGTGCGCTTGTTGTCTGTTTTATGTTTTGGAGAACTCCAAGTTACTGTACCATGGAGGTCGAAATGTATCACATTTAGAATTCCTTTCCTCCAAAATAGACCTGAGTTTCTTTTTCGGAACGTCAGTCGTCATAACCCGTGCGGCTCCGAAGTGCAAAATCTTGTCAAAAATGGGGTTTCTACACACCTAAATGGGTCAGAGGAGTAATTGTCAATGAAACCGTTGGGTCTGCGGAGGATATCGGTGAGGGTCCTGGTGGCCCGCAACCCCACTCCTGGCACCGCTAAGACCCTCCCGCTCTGATAGGTAGTGGTCGCACCCTCAGGGCTGGAAGTAGAAAGGGGGGATCACTGAGAATTAGAAACCTCAGGCATGCAGGCTTTCAGTGGCGACAGACAAGCCGTGACAGGCAGGAAAAAAGAAGATAGAACATGGATGTGAGATGACAGTGATTCAGTGCCTTGATTGCCATCATGGGATTTCTAGAGTTGAACAATTGGCTGTCTGCAGACGGCGTGAAGCAGAGAAAATTTTTCAGGCCTGGATTCCAATTTTGATAGAGGCAAAGCGACTAGAACTTGACTGACTTGCAAAGAATCAGAAAGATCTGGACGGAATTTCTCGCTACGTAAAAAGAACAGAGCGCAATCCTCCGAAAAAATTGTGCAAGTTACAGTTTTTGTTTCAGAACAAGTCAGATCTCATCGAGAGCAATGCATTTTGCATGTTTGAAAAGCATACCCTTGCTCAGAGTTCTTATTTCTTCTTTTTGCCAAAAAGAGGCGGTCTCAGAAAAGTCCTGGCTTCTTCAGAGGAGTCATAGCCTTTGTAGCCCAATCCCAAGTATGGCAATCTGCAGTTGGCATGGAAAAAATATACTCACAAATGTACATATTCATACTTACATCCAAAAAAGTTCCATCTTTGCAAAATGACATTTTTGACACACATGTACAACAAGCCCAAGCCTCAATTGAACTTTCATTTTCAACATTTTGTGATGACAAAGTGTCTGTTTTGTTCTGACAGTCAATATCAGACTGCCTTGGATCTGATCGCTGAACATTGATGTTGAAACACATGTGCAGAGAATTGCCGTGCGACAATTCAAATCGCATTTCGCTTGTGATGTGTGACGATCCCGTTTCGCAGAGTCCACAAAATTTATCTTTTCCCCGCCTGGGTCGACATTTTGCTTTTGAATCCATCCTGACTCACCCGATGGTGTTGAAGCGTCGCGTGTAGTTCTTGCCCCACCAGTTCTGCCACGTGTTGAACAGGTTCGTCGGCAGCTGACCCAGGAAGCGACCCCACAGGTTCTGCAATCAAACGTCTCACGTCAACACCAAGCACCTGTCTTTTCAAAACGTGGAGCTCCACGGCAAAGCGATCTTATGTTACTTTTCCTTGTCTGGTTGGTTCTTATAACTCACCGCCGCATTCGGAACGCCGACACCGTACGATCTGTAGTAGGAGTTCCACGAAGTTCTCAAGTCCATAGGCAATGCAGACACGAACGAATTCCACCCCGTCTGAAACAAGCACAGAACAAAAGTGAGTCAGAGATGAAACAAGCACAAAACAAAAGTGAGTCAGAGACACCGGTGGCAAGTTTTTGAATTGCAAAATCGAACGATTCACTGCAAGCTCACTGCATGCATGCTCCCCGGCTTGCTTGCGCAGCTACAGGGTGGGTCCAAAGCGGCGGCCCCCAACTATTACGGAAAACTTTTTTTCGCCCCGCGTGTTTTGGCGCAAAATGTTTTCCTTTTGCATCTGTGGGGCTTCCCAGTCGGACAAATTCTTTCTTGTTCTCCGCATTGAGCTGCTAAAACTTCTGCCGTGCAAACGTGTGTGTGTACGAGTTACGTGTATGTGCATGCTCTCCATTCCACTTTTTTTCCCATCAGAACAACGCACCTCATGTTTGAAAATCTGCCTTCACTTGCAAAACCCGTGCTGCTGTGTTGCAATGCTGTCGCTAACATCCACCCAACCCCTTTCTCCTCAACAGTTTCCCTGCTCCCATTTTGTCCTGGTTGCCCGCCCGATCTCACCTGATCACCGGGAAGATAGGATCCCCAGTCGAAGTAGGGGTTGGTGAAGAAGGACGGGTACCCGAAGTTGGTCCACGTGGCTGGGTTGTAGTAGTACGAGTCGGTGTACGGGTAGCCAGCCACGGCCGCCGCCGCCAGCGTTGCGGGGTCCGCGCCATAACCGTACCGGGCTCCGCCTGCTCGAGTGAACGATGCGCGTGGATGTATTCTGGTGGATTGGGGCCGACGGGAAGGGGTTGCCACTTGGCTCTGACTCAACTTGAACAATTTTTTACAAACGTTTTGTGCAAAATAGGGGGCAGAAACCAAGTTATTTTGGTGTCAGGGGGGGCAGGGGCCCCCGCTGAATTGCATCCACTTGGGGGTGCAGGGCTGCTTTTGTGGAAGTGGTTTGTTGCACACATCCACGGCTAACAGGAGGGTTCCCTTTGATCACATCCGACTTTCAGAAGCAAAGTAAACCGTCGCTCTCAGTTTCATCGGCGGTTTTCTCAATGAAACTTCATTCCTATGGTGAACTTGGCAACCCTCTGACTGAGTTGAATGTGAAACACAATCAATTTCTACACAAAATGATTCGTTCTGGATGTCAGACATCGGGAACAAAAGAGATGACAACGAGGATTGGGTCACCACCGACCCAAGGCTCGACCAAGGGAACATTGGAAGCCGGCGGCTCAGTTTTGCGGGGTTAGAATGTTGGAACAACCTGGTAGAGCCCCTGCTGTGCCGAGTGGACCAAGTCCTGCAGGCCCATCATGTCAATATGAAAGAACACGCAATGTGAACAGTGTTAGTCACAAGCCACGGAAAACAGACTGAGCTCCTCGTGGGGTGCTGGTGACGGCCAAATGTTCACTTCCACGCACCCAAGATGTTTGGAGCTCTTTTTGTTGTTTGAAGGTGAGATTATTAGAACAACCTGACAGAACCCCTGCCGTGCCTGCTGTGCCGAGTGGACCAAGTCCTGCAGGCCCATCGTGTCAACATGAAAGAACACGCAACATGAACACTGTTATACGTCTACGAGTTCATCTACACAAGCCTCGAAGGTACGTTGCAACATTTGCCTTGTTCAACTGCAGACAGCACGTTGCATGTGTTGAAAACAAGCAGTTTGTAGTCTCAGAGACTGGTTAGTCTGGAGCTGATTCGTGCTTTGTAGAAGGAGAATCATTCCTGAGGTCGCTGAACGAGCAAGTTTGAATCGACTGACCTGAGTAGTAGTAGGAGCCGGGCAGCGCTAGAGGCTGTGAGAGGGTCGCGGCAACCAGAGCCAGAAGCCCGCCGACGCAGATCAAGCTCCGCTGTCCCATCCTGCTGTGCCCTGTCGTGCTGCCTACCTGCAGCACAATCACGTTTGCTGTACTCGCTTCACCAATTTTCAAGAATGTGGAGCCATCAATGGTGGTCAGTCGACGAACATACCGTGCAGTGAAACGATCTTGCCCTTTTCCCACGCAAAATCTGTCACAAACTGAATCAATCTGTGCGTTTGTCCCTTGTGAATAAAGTGTTGCAGAGTGATCACAGAACAGCGAATCGTGCGCAAACCTCAACACGCACTAGCGAAGGAAAACCCTTTCAAATTTGTCGGTGGAACAGCAGAAATGTGCGTACCTGTGGATGTGTGAGAGAAGCCTCCTCTGTCGTGCGATCTCTCCTCTGCGGGCGAAGGGTGAGGCCACGCGCCTTTTATACCCCGCTTCCGACACTCACACACTCTCAAAAATGCGCGTTTGTTCTCCCACCGCAGCTACGAGTGAACGATAGAAATTGGGACGCGCAGAGTTCTCTGGTTCCAAGCAGGCAAATGAGGGGGTTTGGCAAAATGCAGGGATTTGATTGGTTCCCAGGTCGCAGGACGAATCCCAGATGGAAGCAGTTCATCTTTGAGCCTTAGCCAATCATAGGAATACACTCCCAAATTCAAACTGGGAGCTGTATTGGATTTACATGTGAGACCAATTTTGAGGTGGTTTGTTTTGAGTGTTTTAGAGATATTATATGTCAAAAAGATGCACAAATGTGGGTAGAAGAAAGAGAGACTGTGCTTGGGTAGCAGGCCTTTTTTGGTTATTTTGGGTGGGTTTTCGAGTGGCCAGTGTGTGGGCATAGGGGAAGAAAATGCAGCAGAAAAAGCAGCAGAAATGAGTAGAAAATGAATAGGAAAAGAATAGTTTTGTGATCTGTGGGTATTGATCTTGAATTTGGGCCAAAAATTCCTTCTAATTTTCATTCAATTTTGGTTGTGATGTTTGGGATGCATCCAGGGATGCAGTAGGGACACACAATGATGTGTGTGTGTGTGTGTGTGAGTAGGGACATGCAGGGATGCACAGGGATGTGCAAGGATATATGAGGATGCACAAGCATACACAGGGATGTGTAGGGACATACCCACCTCACCTCACCCGCCTCGCCTCACCCACCTCACCCCTGCATGTCCCCATGCATCCCCTGTGCGCCCCTTGCGTTCCCCCACGCGTCCCTGCGCGTCCCCCGAGCGTCCAAGCGGTGGGAGTCAATTTTTCCAGAAAATATTCCACTACTTTCAACCTCAAAATTCACTCTGGAATCAAGACTTTCTGACTACTTATCCACTTTCTCTTTCACTCTTTGCACCTCACTCGCCACGGCACCAGCACGAATTTCACCCAAGAATATTTTGCTTCTTTAGACCTGAAGGATCATTTGACAGAGAAAATTTGGATGGCAAGGGGTGTTTGAGTGGCTAGGAGGGTACAACGTACTGTGGTCAAAAGCTGTGACCCAAGCCCTATATATCTTTTGTGTTCCTTGTTTGTGTGTGTGTGTGTGTGTGTGTGTGTGTGTGTGTGTGTGTGTGTCATGTTGACTTTTGGTTGCCCCAGTTAAAGTCACAAGTTTGCAAAACAACAATTTGGCAATTTTTGCCGACTTCCCGTTTGTCTGAGAGCATCAGCACCAACCAACATTTTGCTCCACAGTATCTGGCAAGTCAAGATCTTTTGGTGGTTCAAAAAGCACAAACAACGACACTTTCAAGTTGACCATCTTGTATTTTTCGCAGTGACAGGGATAGCACTGATTTGAGTTCCCACTTTGTGTTTGTCTCTCTCATGACATTTATTCATTGTTCAAGTGAGGGTTGGTGGTGGGATTGGGTAATCCAGAAAATCAGAACATCAGAAGGTCTGAAGAACTGACAAAGTCCAAGTCAGGGGTTCTGGGGGGATTTATCCAGAAACCTGGACAGTTGGAAAAAGAAGGCAGGTCTCAAAAATTGACAAAGACCAAGTCTGAGTGGTGGTGATAAGGCAGGGTTCCCACCGCACCTGGAAAACCTGGAAAAACAGGGCCAGACCTGGAAAACCTGGAAAAACAGGGGGTTGGGGGGCAAAAACCTGGAAAAATATTACAAAACCTGGAAAAAACATTGACCTCACCCCAAAAAAGCCCAAAAGCCTCAACAGAAAAGTATCTGAAAAAATCTAACTCAAGGAAGAGGTCCTAGATATTTCTTTCTTTATTTGGACAAAGGTTTGGGATTTGTTGGTTTTTGCTGGAACTTCAAAAATGTAGTTCTGATATGAAGAACTCAT
>JAAUXT010018560.1_pt1 | contig 22565 bp, 38 predicted proteins | sample 7278171 | NCBI WGS metagenome assembly JAAUXT01 (sample SAMN14350112, study PRJNA611818) | marine sediment metagenome | isolation source: surface marine sediment (1.8m) | place: French Polynesia: Moorea | collected 2018-08 | reverse complement strand
CTTTGACGCTCAGCATCAGAACTTGGTCAGAAGTACGCCACTATAAATTGTCCTAGTCAAGGCACCCCCAATTTGCAGGTTATTCACGGCCCCAGCAGAAAACCTTCGCATTTTTCAGAAGTGGAAAACTTTAATCAGGCCAGCTGAACAACTTGAGGTTTGTTTTGAACGACAACACACTTTTACACCAACCCAGCATCAATCCAGTAAACATCGCTGACAAAATATACAGGTTCTGGCATCGATGCATGACAGATGTTTCAACTGAGTCAAGATAAGGAAGCAGCATGTGGGTACAGCGACAACAGGACATCGTCGGCGATGTTAAAACAAATAAAACACAATACAAAACACACACACACACATACACACATAACAAACCAACAGTATAATTTCCAAACGAGACCAGGGACTGAGAGCGCAGGCACAGTTGCAAACGGTTTCGATTTTCCTGACAACAAAAACCACGTCCAGATCGAGTACCTGCAGCCAGGGCACTTTTTTGTTCATGAGGACCCGATAAACCCACACGTGTGTTTGCAGAATCAAACAGGAGATTGAGCAGAGCTGACCGATGCAGGTGCGCCCGTCCGTGTTGAGCTGGAATCCGTCGCCGCAGCTGCACGTGTACCCGTCGGCGCGGTCCAGGCACAGCTGGTCGCACTCGTGCCGGAACGAGTCCGTCCGGTTGCACTCGTTGAGGGCTGAGGAAAAAACGTATGTCGCGACATCAAACACCAACAGGCCGACCTGAACTTTTGTACGGAAGCAAAACCGTTGGGTCGAATCAACTTCATTTTGTTCCTGTTTGCAGTGGCACAGAAAGAATTCAAGACCTGGGTGAGACAAAGCAAATTTCCAGAAATTAATCGGATTTACATCTTACGAATGTGCGCTCACCCGAGCAGGACTGTCCGGTGCCGGTGAGGTCGTCGGTGTTGTCCGGGCACGCGGCGCACGTGAACTCGCGCTCCTCTCCACTCGTCTCGACCCGCAGCGCGTCCAGGTCCGTGCAGCCTGTCAGGCACCACACAAACATCGGCAAACAGTTCACACGGGCACATACACATACACGCACACACAAGGATCGCCCTGCGAATTCACAACCACAAGATCAACCAGCATCAGAGGAATACGAAACATCCTGTTGAAAGGCGAGAGATATGGACTCCACCTGCGTAACAATGCAACTCGTCGCAGCCGGGGAAATCCTCCTCGCAGAACGCGCCCGAGCGCCCGGCGCGGCACACACAGCCGGCAAAGCGGAAGGCAGAGTGCACGCCACCCGGGGGCGCGACTTGTGCCAACGGCCGGAAGTCGCACGTGCCGCCGTTCTCGCATGCGCACAGGACGACCTTCACCTCGTGCGCCTGTACGACGCCGTCACTGTCCTCAGCCGCGAAACCTGTTGATGTTCATTTCATCACGCCACGCCGTTGAGAAGAGAGCTTCTTTTGGTCTGTTGATTCATCATGAAATGTAAGTTCTCAAAATTAAGTGTGAATTGGAAAGTTTCTGACAGTCCCCCTGCCATGATCCACATTGTTGCACTTTTGCACAGTGCGAAGAAAAAATCCACCACATCGGAAGCGGTTATTGAGAGGTGTGCTCATTCAAAGAAAACAGAAAAACATCAGGGAGTTTGTTTTTCAGACAGCAACGTTCCACTCACGGATGAGCGTCACTTCCCGCTGCGTCGGTATCCACGTCCACGTAACAGTGTACACGGTGCCGTTGACGTTCGTGGCGTCCAGTACTTCTGTGGACCTGACGCCGCCAGCAGCGTCCAAGTACTCGACCCGTAACACGACGGGCTGCTCCGCACTCCCGTCTCCATCAAACACCTGCGTCGCACAGCAGAAACATCTGCTCAGCCAGACACACATTGGGCGTGTTCACAAGGTCAAAATTAGGCGCTTTTTTCCAATGGCTCCCATGGAGGAAGGTTGGTCGAAATGGCCAGACACCCCAAACACACACCAGGCTTCTGAGTGTTACATCAATGCCCCAAGTGGCAGGTGTAAATTTGCAACGTGGAATGGCCAGAACCCCACACCTGGCGCTTTTGGGTGGAACCTGAAATGGCCAGACACCTGTCCTAGAAAATCCGTGTCTCGTCATTCACTCGAACGGCACGCCAAAAGGTTGACACGGCCAGTGTCTAGTTGACAACTGAAACCTTCAACCAGCAGATCAACGTTGTCAAAGAGGATTCTTCTGCCATCGCTTCTTCTCCGATTGCGGCTGCTGTAGTTGCTGCTGTGTTTCGTTCTTTCAGGGGAAATGAGGGAAATGAAATCCAGCATTCCACGAACTTGAACGTTGTTTTTCTTTCTGAAACCTGCGCGGTTCACAGGAGGAAAGAAACGATATCGCGCACCTCGACAACTTCGGAAACTTCGTCGTCGAGCGCGACGTGAATTTCACTGGGAGCCACTCTGAAAACGGGCGCGTCGTTGCCTGCAAAAATGAAGAACGACGATGAAAACACAATCGTTTGCGACACAGATGAAGAGCCACCAGCGTGGCTCGCTGTAAGACATAACTGTCCGCTCTCTCCTCTTTCAAGGCCTCCGTCGAATCGCAAAGAATAATGATGTAAAACAAGCAAGCAACACCGGACCCCAAGTTCACCCCAACTGATGTCCTGGAGTCAGCCTGTCCGCAGTTCTGACTGCCAACAGTTTGTGAACGAAAACACCAAGAAAATGCCTCTGGTGGCGTTGGAATAAATGAGACGTTACCGAGTGCTTGTGAAGTCTCGATGAACTCGCGCACGTTGTTGCGCGTGCGCAGTCCGGCCTCAGCGCCCGCTGCACGGAAGTCAAACATACACTCGTCGACCGGCTCCGCAGTCACAGCGTCTCGACAAGACTCTTGGATCTGTTGTGCAAAACACGCGCATTGCCCCTATCAACGCGCCACTCCTTTACGTCATCAACTCGCAGAAATGGAGAAAAGACAACCTCTCACTGACTGACCTGAGCAGAGTAGGAGACGCTGGGATCGTGGATGTAAGGCGTGTACCCCACCACGAAGTAAGTGACGGCGTCGTCGCAGGCGCACACGGCGTCGGGCGGTGTGACCGTGGCGCCGTACCTCCGGAACAACGACTCCGTGTTGGCGTTGATGCCTCCGGCGTCCGTGTTGACGCCATAAACCTGCCTCAGGGACCCTGTACAGCAGGAAAAGTTCAAGCAGTCATTCTCCAGCAGTCTTGGGTCACATGGACTTGGTACTTGGTCCACACAACTGCTTGTACCCCCCTCACAAAAGAAGCGTGAAGCCAGTGCACTCACACGTCTGTCCCCAGTGGAACATGTCGTCCTGAGAGATGCCTTCAGCCTCCAGCGGCTGCAGGTTCTGCGACGCGAAGGCGAAGTCGTCGGTCGGGTCGGCGTTGAGGTTTCCCCAGAGCCCGTGGTGGGCGCCGGTCATGAGGGAGCGGGGCACGCCGACCGTCAGTTTGAGAACGCCGCTCTGAGGCTCCGCCTCCAGCCAGATCCCAACCGAAAATATCAGCCGCACAGACGAACCTGGCAAACACCACATCTTCTAGGTAGGAACGTTGGTCAGGCTCAAGATGACATGTCCGTGAAAAATATCTTTCCTAATTGCTGTTCTGACAACAGACTCACCTATCCGGTCAAAGTGAACATCTGGCCGGACTTGGGAGTTTCCATTGACAACAGTGTTGTCTTCGTACACGTCCACCAAGGTGCCAGCGTTTAGTCCCTCCTGCACCAAGTACACCTGCCAACTGCCGCTGTCACCAACCCGGATGGCGCACGCACTGCACAAAAGACCAGCTCCATTCTATGTTGTGCTGAAACTGCGATTCAATATGAGCCAACGAAGCTCCACTGCAAAACAGGATGTTGTCAAAACAGTAAAAAAGGCTCTGAACAAAGTGACACACACACACACACACACACACACACACACACACACACACACACACACACAAAAGAACGCATCCCTGTAACCTGATGAAAGTAGCTTCGGGCTCGGGGACCTCCAGGTCGTTGGGGTTCGGATCCACGACGGGCACGAACTGAGTGCGCATTTGCACGACGACAGGCACAGAGGCGCCGACCTGCGATTTCAGCAGGATGTACTCGCCAAACCCGTTGAAAGTGAAGCTCGCACCGTCCGGGGTGCGGAAATGCAACGATCCGTGTGCCAGGCCTGAAACACCAAACTTCGTTTTCAAATTGGCAGCAAACAGATACACTGCACTGCACTGCGCAGACCGAGAACATTCTCCCACCTTCCGTTTCGATGAAGCGTACCCAGTTTGGTTTTGTCGTGACGCTCACTGGACGCCATTGGCCTACGCTCGAGGTACAAATCGCAGTACTCGTCTCCATACTGACGGGCATCCAAGCAGCACGCTTCAAACTTCCGCACGTCCAACTCCAAGTGCTGCGGCGCATCCTGAAAAATCAACAATGGAACAACGACCTTTTCGGAAGGTCCGCATTTCAGCCCAGACACACGACAGTTGCACTTTTTGTGGTGGAAACAACAGAGAAACAGATTCAATCGTGTGTCCTTTACCCCCTTCTGTTTTGCTAGATTTTCAAAGTTGCAAGAGCCAAACGCAACGCTTTCTGAGCAGTTACACACGTCTGCATATCTGATGAGGAATCCAGCATCAGTATATTGGCTGACGGAGCGCGCCCCCGGAGTGTTGCGTTCTGTCATCAGTGCGCCGTCTGGTCTGTAACAGCAGCGAATGCTGGCTCCTGGAAATACAGCAACACCAGTTTAGTTCTGCCAAAAGTGTTCTTGCGTGTGTCAGAAGTTGGTCAACAAAAAAGAAGAAGGATACACAGACGACGAGCAGACACAAGATACTTCGAGAAAAGCATTTCAAGATTCTCACCATTCTCATGGAACCTCCGGGAGAAGCAGGTGGGAGGTCCGCCAGACTCCTGATTGGACGAGCGATCCAGAAGCGCCTGAGACAAGGACGGCGCACAGGTTCCGCGCAGCTCCGAGCCCCACTCACTCACCTGTGGCTCTGTCTGAAAACCAGAGTGCGTATCGAATCTGCACCGTGCACATTTCAACAGAACAGACGCACTAAATCTTCGCATGTACGCTTTCTTGTGATACTCACATTGTACCACAGGAGGCAAGTCTGCCTGGGGTTGACGGCTCCTCCGTTAACGTCGAGCGTAATGACGTACACACCTCGCACAGCGTGGTCCTGCATCAACTTGCTGTCCACTCTGTCAATTTTACGGATTTTGGAGTTGAACGTCGAGTGAAACAAAGTGGGGAGTTCGATTGACTGAAATCGAAGGTGACCTGTAAGCGTTGAGCGCCTCCTCAGACGAGTCTGTGGACCAGGTGGCCGAGTGGCGGTTCTGCTCGTGGTGCATGGCGCCGCTGTCCTGACGTCTGCAGACCAAGCCGATGCGCGCCGGGTAGCCACCGCCGTACTTGAGACTCAGCTCGTCGTCTCTGGAACACGACCACCAGTCACACCGCTCGTCACATCCAAAGGCTTCCATCACTCGAACACTGCGACAAACTGCTCGACCAGATTGTTTTTGAACGGCTGTTGTGAAAACTGCGACTCACGTGTACACAGGGAGCCAGCGCATGTTGCCCTGATCATAGACTGAGATGGCGAAACTGCGGATGTAATCCGTGGCGATCAGCAGCTGGAAAGTGTTCACCTGCGCAACACACACAACAAAAGTGAGCCTACGTTTACCACACACTCAGAAAAGACACACTTGCTCAATCACAGATAATGTGAATTGAGACACAGCAAGTCACAAGGTCGTTAACGCTTCACCTGGTCTGGGTCAGCCACGTAGTGTGGACGTACGCGAAGCCACGTCGCCTTGACGATGAAACTGGGATTGAAGTCGCTCAGCCCTTTCGTTCTCTGCAGCAAGTCTCTCACCCACGCGAAAATATCGTCCAGCGTGTTCTCATAACGCTGATACCAAAACTGAAACAAACCGAAAATGACCGAACGTCACTGACTCGTGTCCAGATTTCAGGTGTCAATCTGAACAGTTTCAGTGGTCCTGCATTTCCGTCGCAAGCAAGTTGTTTTGTCAAACACTAAAAAGTCATTCCTGAAGATGAACTGAGAGATTTGTGCCATTCCTCACCTCGGAAACGTCGTCCTGTACGACGGCGTCGGTCCACAGCGCCGCTACGATGGCCTGGACATGGTCACCGGCGTCCATGGTGACCTGAGCCAGATTCTGTGGACGAGGAAGAGCGTAGAGCCGCCCGAGCGGAGACAGCACACCTGCTGCAAATCCGTTCTCCGAGAACTGAAAGCACACGTGTCCCCGCTTTGGACAGGATCCATGTTTCACTTTGATTTGAACAGGTAAAAACACTTGAAACACCCATTTGGGCACATTCGGCTCTTGTGACTCAGGTTCTTTGTGTTTCCACATTTGCTGCAACAGCACACACAAGCACACACATGCAGACAGTTACACACAAAACTATGGAGATTGTGGAACATTGCCGTCTGCCACACACACGCATACGTGCACTCGTCCTGCTTACGTAGAGCCCGTTGAGGACACCGCCGCAAAACGGGATGCCGTGCGGCGCCAGGATGACTTCCGACACCAACTCGTTCGTCACAGATGCTCGACTTGAAGCCCTCACGTCGCCCTCCGCCTCACCAAACGGATACAAACGCTCCTCTGCAAAAGGTGGACAAAATTATCCAATCTCAACAACAAAACACAGGACGTCACGCAAACACCGTTGCCTTCCAAGCAGCAAATGTGCACTGAGTTTCTGGGCCATTGTGCATCAGAAAAGTGTGCCGGAGACACAGCCAACAAAGAACTGTGTCGCACTTTTTCTCGCAACGACTTACGGACGCACTGGCCGGAAACGGGGTCGCCGATCTTCTCCCGCTTGAAGCCGGCGCGGCACTCACAGTCGTAGCCGCCGCCCAGGTTGACACAGTCGGCGTTCATGTCGCACTGAGCGCCACCGCCAGGCGAACACTCGTTGATATCTGCGGCAAGAAAAGTGATTTTTGAGCTTAAATTCTCCGGTGAAAGAAAGGTCAGATGATTGCATGAGACTCATTTGAAAACTCAGAATCAAGTGACCTTCGCAGACTCGACCGTCGCCCGTGTAACCGACAGCGCAGACGCAAGAGAAGCCGAACTGCTGGTTGACGCAGGTCGCGAGGCGGTCACAGTCGTTGAGCGCCGGGTCAGCACACTCGTCCACATCTGTACCATGATACATGTGTCACCAGGTGCCAAGAAAGCAGCAGCATGTGCTTGGGACGATGAAAGGACAAATCGAAATGTTGCACTGTGCGATCTTACCCGATGTGAGAAGCAATGAAGTTCCATTTCCACTCACCTGAGCACCTCTCGAAGGCTTGTATTGAGTTGACGGTGGTGTAGACGGGCTCAAAGCCGACGTTGCAGACGCACTCGAAGCGCGCGCCGCCGTCCAGCATGTAGCAAAGCCCGCCCGAGCTGGAGCCGCACCGGTCGTCCGCGCACCAGTCCTCCACCGCTGCGAACACACAGCATTAAACAGTTGAGTTCCACATTTACTGCATCAACTCTGACACGAAAACATGGACCAAAGTGTGAGTTGGAGGGTTGGTGAAAAATTGCAAAAGTTTGTCGAAGTTTGTGAAGTAAAGGTCCCTCAACGACTGACACACCTGCAGTGCACGTGACGAGGGCGGGGCAGACGCGCGCCTCGCGGTCCGAGTTGGCGCCGCCGCGCAGTTCGCAGTTCCTCCCGCCGTTGCTCGGCGCCGGGTCGTCGCAACGCCGCGTCCGCAGCTGCACACTCGCTCCGCACGAGCCCAGACACGCGCCCCACTCACCCCACGGACTCCAATTGCCTTCAGCTGCAATTGGACAGAAACGTGGCTGGGGATCAGTGATTGCAACAAATTCGAGGCAAAGGAAGACAAGATAATTTCACGGACCACAGCAGCTCTGACTCATATTTTCTGAGCACAATAATCCAGTGTGAAACTCAACGGACCGATCTGACATCTGTCTCCAACGTAGTGCGGTCTGCACTGACAAATGAATCCGTTGATGTCGTCTTGGCAGATTCCATCGTTCAAACAGCTGTCCACCAAACAGTCGTTCACATCTACAATGGGAAAGCAAGAAACTCATCTTCAGAAACAAAGATCCACACATCCAAACAGGAAACAGTCGTTTGGTCATGCAAACCTGAGCAACCCGGCTACCTGCTTCAGGGTTCCCACATTTTGCCGGACAAAACACTCCTAAGTTTTCCCTGAATTTTTCGCGTTTCCGTCTACCCTCTGACAGAATTTCCAGAACTTTTTCATATTCCCTACTTTTTCCAGAAATTGACATGAATGGTCAATTGCCCTCATTCAGGTTTCCAGGGGTTGCGGGGCGCCTGCAGATTCTTGTCGATTGGGGTTTGACTCACTTTCGCAGAAAGTTCCGTTGCCTGCGAAGCCTGATTTGCAGGCGCAAGAAAACGTCTGCGAGCCGTCGGGGTAGTCAACACAATCCGCGTCCGCGTGGCAGTCGTGTGTCCCGTCCGCGCACTCATCGATATCTGCAACACAACAGGTGGGACACAGTTTTCACCACTTTACCCACCCACAAGAAATACAAACGAACTTGACTGAGCTGCAGTCCGTGCATTGGCCAACGCACAATTCAATTTCACCTTCACGAAAGACACAACATGCCCGAACCAAACAGAAAAAGACTCAGAATGCAAGCACTCACTGACGCAGATCTGGTTGCCCTGAGCGGTCGTCTGCGCAACAAACCCGGCTCCACACGTGCAGCTGAATGACCCGACAGAGTCTTCACATGACGATCCGGCCACAGACGCGCAGTTGTCCGTCCCCTCAGCGCATTCATCGATGTCTGTGGATCGGAATATGAAAATACAAAAGTGCAGACGTTGCAGCCAGCCAACGAACAGATAAACTACCAAAGAACATCCACCACAATTCTGCCACTATCTCTTTTGCGCTTCCACTTCCTGCGTCATCTTTCGATGTTTTGCATCAAGATTGACCACAAAACTGGAATAATCAGCACTGCAATCAACACAACCTGGGACTCAGACACTCACTCTCACAGTAGGTTCCGTTTCCACGGAAGCCGGGCCGACACTGACAGCTGAAGGGCAGCGCGTTCACCGTGTACAGCTTGTACGGCAGGTCTGTACACACAGCGTGCTCGTGACAGTCGTGCAGCCCGGACGCGCACTCGTCAACTGAGTCTGAAGGCAAACAGACGTGAAAAACATTCAACCACTTGCCCTTGTCGTCGTTCCTACTTTCAGATACGACCAGAGGCTGACATCTGTCTTTGCAGCAAAAGCGACGGAGACCGTTATAGTGTGTTGACTGGCGGGACTTGCCTCCGCAGTCGAAGATGACTTGATACGGGTACACGTTGTTTTCCTCGTTGGCCTCGTTGTCGAGTCCCAACGGCGCAGCATGATCCAGCGCGACGCCGACGTAAACGTGACGCCAGCAGAAGGCATAGGTGTCCGGGTTGAGCTGCACGCGCAGAACGCCGTCCAGCGTGAGCACGTGGTAGCCAGTGTCCATGAACATCTGAGATAGAGAGGGACTCGTGCTGACAATTCATGCAACACGGCATTTTTCTTTGCACGGGGAACCCAGCCCGGCGCTGGATAGAGACCGACCTGCAGAGTCGTCGTCTGGCTGGGAGATAACTCGATGTTGAGGTTGTAGTCGTTTTCATCAATCGTCTCATCCAGGGAGAGTAAGAAGGCCAGACCGAAATGCGTCAGCTCCTGCCCGCTCTTGTCTGACTCCTGCAGACCCACCAGAACCACCTGCAAACAGGACACCAACAGGGCTCACGACCAGGACCACATGGCAAAGTTTCACCGCCAAAATGCGTGTCTGGAGAGATGGAAGCACAACACCGTCAAGAAAGATGAACTCTGGGAACAACCTTGAGCCACCTAAAACAGCGTCGTGCGTGATATTTTCACCTTGAGCTTGGTTACCTGAACTTGCAGCGTATAAGGGTAGTCCTGTCCGGGTTCCAGCAAATCTCGTTCCATGTTCATCAAGTCAAACTCAAGGATGGAGTAGTCTTTCGAATCTGCGAAACCAAAGCCGAAACATAAAATTGTTCACTTGAGAAACAGCACAACATTTCACTGCACGGAATTCGAATGCCGAGGACGGCAAGTGAGAACTCATGTTGCCAGTAACCGCGAGTCAGACCTATTCCGTCGCACATCGCCTGTTGCGGCGCCAGTATGTCGGTCACGGCGTCGTTGTTCCCCGTGTTCAGCTCAATGACGTCATCACTTGGCGTGATGGTGACCGTCACCGGCATCGGCAGCGTCGCCAGGCAGGCGACCAGGAAGTCCGCGCGGGGGAACTCGAGCACTCCTGCCAAAAGACATCGCCAAGTCGCGTTGTTTTCAGGTCTTGGAAAACTGATGCCTTTCGCATTTCTTCCCTCTGAGGGAAAAAGCACTGGAGTGGATCGTGCAAAAATAGCTGTCGCTTGTCATCTGGCTCTTTGGTAAGATGCTGCAGTGAAGACACTCCAGTCAGCGTCCCGAGACAACATCGAGAACAGCAACAGGACCGCAGTGATGACACTGGCCGGTGACGCACCAGACAGATCGATGTTGCGGTCGGAGAGCGTTGCGTCGTTGATGACGGACTTGACGGCGCTGACGTTGACGTCGAACAGGACGCTGAGCGGAAGCTGTGTCACCGTCTCAAAACGCTCGTCCTCCACGATGATCTTCGACAGAAAAACAGCTTGTGAAACAAAATGCAAGAGAAGACAGAAAAGACAATTGGTCCGACAGTGTGTGCCGTTTCAGCACTCTTCGTGTTTGAGTGCAAGAAGATTTTGTCTGCCCGAACTCGCGTGACGCACTGGGAAGAGCAGCAAGTGCAGCGTTTTCGAGTGAGCAAGGGAAAACAAAGTGAACCACGAACCTCCTCTGAGATGGAGATGATAATGTTGAAAGAGATGGCGAACATCCACAGACTCGCAGGTCCACTTGGTACCCGGTCCCAGCCTGCTCCGGCTGAAGAGAGGACAGTGACTTGGCTTTTCGGTTGGTTTGATTGTTTGTGCAATTGCACACACACACATACACACACACACACACACACACACACACACACACACACACACACACACACAAACAGTCCAGTCCTGCTCTTTCCGACGCGCGCCGCACCTGAGACGTTCGCCTTGACGCCGAGTCGGAAGCTGTTGGATCCGAACACCATCCGAGTGCTGTCGCAGACTCCGAAGCAGAACGGCATCGCCGGGTCTGGCAACAGGTCAATCGTGCCTACAAACAAACGTTTGAAGGGAAAGTCAAAACACAGCTTAGCTGCCCTGCTCAAGTCTGGTTCAACTTCATTTTTCAAGTGACAAGTTTTCTGGTCATTCCAATACTTGCCTTGCGCGCAACTGATGTCAATGGCAACTTCATGCATGGCGTTGTGGGAGTTGGAGTCGTATCTGTGGCGCACTTGCGAGTTGAATCCAGGCACAACGCGCAGGGTGAGCGTGGCGCGTCCGCTCACCAACCCGCCGATCGAGGCGTGGCACGCCGGCGAGATGTCAATCAAAGCTGCACAACACAACGACAGTGACTGCGAGGAGCTGCGTGTGGTGTCAACTGCACTCAAAGGCGGCCAATGCAGAGCAGACTCGTATTTTGCGTTGCAGCCAGAGACAATCGGAAGCCCATCGCAACAAACTTGCGGACTGACACACACCAATTGGAAGTCAAATCCTTTTTCAAAATAGTATTTATCTTCACACTGAACGTTCAAGCACTCAACCGCATCGTGAACAAGACGAGGTTCACGGATCGTGAGCAATGATGGAGCGCGCTGAAGGGCACAGGCGTCCGCACCCGAGATTCCCGCGAACTCGACCGTCTCGTTGTCTGCAAGTGCGTCTCCCATCGTGAGTTTGGTGCCGAGGGACGTGTCATAGCCATCCACGGGAGAAATGTCGTGCGGAATGTCACTCTCTCGCGTTCCCTTCACAAATATCTGCAAGTGTCACATTCGGTCAAATTGAGGGTGTCTCGAAAGGTGCACTTCGAAAGACCCCAAAACGAGGGATTTCTTTTGAAATAGTCTGCCGAATTTTGCGTTGCATGCACAACTGAATCCTTGTCTTTGTCCTTTGTCGCACCAAACTCGTTCGCGGGTCTTCATGCATTCACGCGACTGATTCTTCCACAAACTGCGTTGGTGCGACATGTTTTGCACCTTGAGCTGTGTGATGCTGAGCTTCTCGCCGGTCTCGGGGTCCGTCTCCTCCGTGAAGTCTTCCCCCGCCACGTTGCGCACGCGCCACCTCAGCTGCAGCTGTCCTGGACCGAGGCCGTACTGCGCCTGCGTCAACACCACCATCTCCTCCAACTCGAACAGCTCTGCGGGGGATAGGAAGAACCTAACAGCCACCAGACAGTGGAGACAAAGGTGTCCTGCACTCAAGCGGTTCGCTCTCAGGCATATTTTGGCTGCTCGCGTGTTTCTTTGTTGCTGTTCCGGAATGAAGTCATTCCGCTACGAAAGCGACGATCGAATGCGACCAACACTTGAAACAAAGATGCCAGAAAACACTGACGGTCGTGACAGGCGATGGTGATGGGGACGGCGACGATGTTGTCGAGCTCGCTCCACTCCCCAACCTTCTCCCGATGGTCGACGTACACAACGAAGTACGCTGAGCCACACAGAGACACGCTCAGGTCCTCCGGTATCATCTGGTGACAAGACATGAAGACGGTGAAACACACACACGTACACACACACACACACACACACACACACACACACACACACGCACAAATTTCCACCCACATCCAGCGTGTACGTGTTGTGATCCTCCAAAAGTAAACAGCCCACATACACACAAAATACGTTTCTCACCACCGTCTCACTCCTGGGGTCCAGGTTGAAGAACAGATTCTGCGTCAGCAGTTGATCGATGAGATCGCTGAAGTCGTCGGCGGAAAACCCGAGGTTGACCGACGTCGCATCCAGCGCGCGGTGTTTGGAGAGGAAGAACTGGAACTCGAATGCGCGGTCGATCTCCGAGAACTGGTTGAGTGCGCCCAGGAACGCGCCGCCCTCCAGGTTCAACTGCAACCAAGGAAGCGAAACATTTGTCAAAGATTTGATTAAGGTATTTCTTCCGTTTTGCTCATCCAGGTATCACTCTGCACGAGACACCAGCAGGTTGGAGCACGCGCGCACACGCACACAACACAAACAACTTTTCACAATAAATTCACATGAAAAACGTTCAAACATATGGAAAAATCTGCAACAGCTTCGTGCAGGGAAGGTACGTACGACGACGCGCAGGTCCCAGAGAAGCTGGTCGCCCCTGCGGAACACGGGTCCGTTTGTGAGGTAGAAGTGATCCACCCATAAGTTGAGTCGCTTCAGCGTACAGTTGATGACGCTCTCCATGTTGACGGGGTAATAGTTGTTGAACAAGATGTCTTCTTTCTGATCCAGATGCGCCCCTCGCTGAGCAAACACCAACAAGTATCTGAAAATGATCACATTGCAACAGACGTTGAAGTACAGCGTAGCCTTGAAAGCACAAGTTCCATGTTCAAGGCAAATAGCCCATCGACCTCCAGATGTGTAACTGACCGCCTCCACGGGAACAATGATGCACTGTCATAGTGTGACAAAATGCATGAGGCAACACCACGCAGCGCTTACTTCAGTTGGAATGGGCAGTGTCCGAACGGAAGCTGGATGGAGGCGCGACCCTCGTACAGCTGCGTCTCTCCGGCGCGAATTCCGCGACGCTGCGCGAACTGCAGCTCTTGGGAGAGCTCGACGCGCAGCTCCGGGTCCGTCTGCACACTGAGGTGCTCGTCCGAAGACACAAATAGCTGCCAGCAGAACAAAACCACGAAAACTGTAAGATCTACGTGCGCACATTTGGCTCCTGATGGCAGACCAAGTGGGAGAGGAGCGTGAACATACCCTGAGATAGAAGTTGGGCCTGAGCGCCGTGGGGATGCCGCTGCTGCCCAGGTTGATCACTTGGAACTGAACGTCGAAGAGCGTCTCGACCGGCCGGTCCTCGGTGGAGAAGAAAAGCTGCGTCTGCGGTGCGACGGGCGCGATGTCCACGTTTTGAACCGCGATCACATCTGTTCGAAAACATCCGACTGAAATTCAATTGCCATTCTTTTGCAGTTTTGACGCTTTCACCTGAACGAAACAACACAAACCTCGTGCGCAGTGCAGCGTGAGCGGAATCGACTTGTTGTTGTTCCACGGCACCGAGTCCATGTTGGCGTGTTTGAGGTTCTGCACGTGCACGAGGAAGTAGCTCGAGCCGCAGTAGAGCTGCAGTGACGGAGTCCCCGCCACGTCAACCTGCATGTTGCTTCCCCCAAAGACTGAAAATGTAAAGAAGAATACATTTTTCAACATTTGGTCTGAAGTGCTGATCGCTGTTGGAAACAGGCTCCCCGGACAGACCGGTGACTACCATACGAACAAGAAAACATGGGTCTCACATGCTATTGCTTCAATGGGGTATTGGTTCCCATAAAAACACAGGCAAACGTTTGGGCGTGCCTTGGTGCGACTTGTTCTTAACTGAATAAACCAGTGATTTTCAGAAAGAACAAAGGCAACGTACGCATGACGCCGGCGGTGGAGGAGTTGACGCCGCCGCGCAGCAGGTTGCGCTGCTGCTCGTTCAGCTCGATCGGGAGGCGCTGGTCGTCGGCGGAGAACCACGGGTCCGTGCTCAGGTGCGCCGCGATCAACACGCTCAGGTCGTCCGGGTCCGACAGCACCGCAGCCGGAATCGTGCCAAACGCAGACTGCAATTGGTTGATTTGCATTTCACTGGTTCCCTAGAGATTTCGAATTCACCGATACGTGTTTCCAAATTTTGTTCTCGGACAGAAATCGTTTTCTGGCTCTCTCCGTTGTCCATGCCAGTGAAAGACTTCAGGTACACAACAATTTGAGGACACACTTGGCGACTGAGCCACCACCTTTGTGACGCTGATGTCGAAGACGAAGGAAAATGGCGTGTTCTCCGTCAGAGTCGCTGCCGTTGTTTCCCCGTTCACTCTGATGCTGGCCACTCCCAAATCCACGCTCTCTGTGAACATACAACAAAAAATACCAGCCCAGTCGACGAACAAGTCAAACCATAAATCACTGTTGATGTCAGACAGAGACTTCACGAAGAGGCCAAAACTTCAGACAGTTCACCTCGAACGCAGACGAGCATCTCTTCGCGCAGGCGTAATGCGTAAAGATCATTTCCGGTGAACGATGACGTCGCAGGATCGGCGGGAACCAGTCGGAAAAACAGCGTCGGCTTGCTGGCGCTCTCGCACACTTCAAAACTCGGGATTCGCAGGGAACCTGAAACGCACCAAGTTTTGACTCGCCTGGCCTCAGCAGTGGTTATCTTGGAAGACTTTGGATGACTTTACTGCAAGGCCTTGTGTCACGTAACATATTTTTCGTAATGTTTTGAACATCATTGATGAGGACGGGCGCGACGCAACGTGCAAAACACGAACGGGCAACCTGAGCAAACTTGTCAACACAGTCATGGTGACAGTTGTTCACCTGTGAGAAGCGGGGACGTGACTGAGCTGCGAGCAGGCACAGGCTCGTCGTGCGTCGCTGTGTAGCCATCAGCATCCAGCACCTCCATCTGGTTGTCCTCGGCAGTGCTGAAAATAACATTGCTGAAGATAAACCCAAACACGCAACCAAAACAGGAACAAAGCTTCGCGAGTTCACTGCCGCTGTGGCCACTGAAATACAGTTGTCTTCTTTCAGTCAGTACCCACTTGAAAACATTGTCGCTTGAGAAGTAGAGTTGGAGGCTGAAGCTCTGGCCGTCCGTGAGCGGCACCGGCACCGCCGCCTGGTTCACTGTCGTCACACGGAAGTCGACACGATTCTCCGATTCGGACCACAACACGGGCAGGAAAGACACGTCCACCTGCTCAATCGCCAGCCAGTCGTCCTCTGCAATGACGAGTGTGTCGAACACGGTCAGCGGGTTGAGGTTTCACTTTGGCGGCTGCGCACCACATACGCAATCTCAGCTCAAGATTGTGGCTCTCGCCCACCAGCATGTGAGGTCCCAAAGGTAAGGACAGTCGTCCTGATCAAGCTCAAATCCGGAGTACGTGGTTCGTCCACGAATTTCCCGTTTCTCATTTCTTGCAAACTCGACTGCTACGTAGATCCACCACACCAACTGGTGGGGCCAGATCCACCACACCAACCATAGGGGCAGGTTCACCACACCAACTGTTCTTGTTCACTTGAGGCAAAAAGAACCGGTAACTCTTGGACAGACCTCGTACACTATGTTTCCACAGAACATGGATTACGACTCACCAGTGACAGCTGCGCATTCTCACTCTGCACTCCCCAACGACAAAGAGAAAAATGTTCAACCTGTGGAAAAGTTGTCTTTTCGGAAATTCGTCTTCAAAAACTCCAGATCCGAAGTGGATAAGTTTCAACAGCCAATTCTGCTGGGCTCTTTTGGTTTTGCTCTCCCTATCTGCGTGCACACTGACCAAACAACCAACGTGTTCCAGCGTGCCATACCAGAGGTATACTAATCCTTTTCAGCCTGAATCTTCCGTATGAATGAAGTAATTTCAACCTTGTCGTCAACGTCAATTTGGTGACAATCATACCAAACTGACTTGAACAAAGCGCTCACCAAAGTGTGTCCAACACTGTCGTTGTCCCATTGATAGTGTCACGCACAACTGCGCGGAGTCAAGAGGCGATCAGCGTACAATTATCCACTCCATGCCAACCTCAATGACTGATACAACACTACAGCTGCCATCTTCTCGTGATAAAAACACTTGAACTTCAAACTCTTCAACCAAGGACAAAACAGATTTTGACAGCTTAGCAAAGTTTCCTGCAACGCAACCAGAACCAGAGTTTCTGGCGAAAACGATCTCTCTCTGCCCAAGCTATCATAACAATAATTTTTTCCCCCTCAACCAGAAATCTGAACCAAACAAAATGAAGACCTCATTGGAGCAGATTCACGCCGGTGTTTGTCGCCATTGTTGATCAAAACACAGTGCTTAAATTTGAACATTCCCTCTGAAAGATCGCGCCGCACGTACCGACGCCTGCGATGAAGATGTGACGGAACGCCCAGTTGTTGAGCGTATACTGTTCTTCTACGCTGATGTTGTTTCCCAGCGCCACGTTCACGCCGAGGAGCCTGGGGACAAACGCTCAGCATGAGATCGCTTCACAAGCCAGCAAGTCAAACCGGTCGAAGTGCAAGCACAATGACAATTCCGGTTCATACATCGCTCAAAAACATGCTTCAAACAACTAGAAGCTGCGCATCGCCACTGCAGCGCGCGACCCGCCTTGTCATAGCTGCAGGTGACGCACCAGGCCTGGTCGGCGAACACGTATTCTGCGGGGACGCGCAGGTCTGGCAGCGCCGCGAGGTCCGGGACCCGCACGGACGCGACGCCCTTCAGTCCACCGTCCAACACGGCCAGGTCAGCTTGGTACGCAGCTTGCAGCGCCGGCAGCACCGGCGCCAGGTCCGCATCCAGATAGTGAACTGAAAAATGGATTCAACGATTCAACGCAAACCAAAACCTGTTTTCTGCAAATTTCTGAAGATTCTGAGACGGAAGGTCAAACGAACGCAACAGCGAGGTTTTGCCCATGTGTGGGGTCTTTTGTTCGCGAAGGCAATGAAACATGGATCTCAGTGTGACTGGAAAGACATTCTGATCAGGTGACTCACGATCGTCGAGGTCAGAAGCGTCCTTCAACAACCAGAAGGTCAGGTTGACGTTGAGGTTGTCGCCCGACGCAGCGAGCAGCCCGACGTCTCCAATCAACGTCACCGTCACACTGACGTCAACCGCCATTGAATCTCCCGACGTCACCACTGGCGGCGCCACAACTTCAGACACCTGCAATTTGAAGACGGATGATAACATTTGCTCAACGTGTTTGTAAAGGCGATTTCCTGAACGCTGATGTTGCCGACGAGAAGTGATCACACACGGAACGCAATACCTCCAAATCGTATCCTGTCCCGCGCGCTGCTTCTAGAGCCTCCAGTCGCTGCGGACTGTTCGTCAACTTGTCGATCGTCGTCTGCGACAGTCCTGTGAACAGGTTGGTGACACAGCGGTATGGACACGGTGAAACGTGAAATTTCGTGCCTGTTTGGTTGAGACAGCAAAAATTACTCGACGTTGGATCGGGAAAGAGTCAACGCTGATGTCGGACCCACCAGCACAGTCCTCCACGGCGACGGGCAACATGGCGACGTTGTTGGTCCTGTCAGCGTCACCCAACTCGTCAAACGGATCCAGAATGACGCCAAGGTGCAGGTCGGAAATCCCACAGTGTTGGTGCAGAATTCCCACCATCCGCTCAATGTCAACCGTTTCGCTCAGATCCAGAATGGAAATCCCGTCGGCTAAGTCACCTGAAAATGACCCCGTGGTTGCTGTGATTTCTGTTTCTCCGCATCCAGCGACTGCCAGTGTGTCAAGCTGCACAGACTGATTGCTCGCACCACCTCATCCCTCACGCTTCCTTTGAGTGAGCTCTCAGTGAATGCGGAAACGAATGGCCTGTTCAACCACAAACTCTCAACTACAAGGCACTCAACAGCGCACAGAATCAAACCTGACCAAGTGGCAAAGAGAGAAGTACCTCGCAGTGTCTGCAGGACGCTCTCACCGGGAACGAGACCCAGGTCGATGTCGTCGGTTGTTATCGTCCCGTCCGCTGCGAAAGATGACAACTGCACCAACGAGTCACATTCATTTCGAATTGTGAAAATAGCTGAGCGAACAACAACTTGTGTCCAAACTGGCGCGCATCTCCATGCAACACGTTTGCACTCACTCGACAAGTAAAGGGCGTAGTGAAAGAGCGGGTGGCTGTGCAGATTGCGGGGCCAGTTGTTGGCGTTGACCTGCGCGCGCAACGTGATGGACGCGCTTCGGGGCGGGTCGCTACGGTCCGGCGTCGTCATGGTGATGACAGCAGAGGCGCCCCCACTGAACTCCGCCACAGACACGTCAATAGACGCTACCAACAAAACAAACTCCAAGGTCAGCGCATAAAAACGGACTCTCACCCGCAAACAAAAAGCATTGATTCAGCAACAAACCAGAAGATCACGAGGGACTCACTTTGAGAACAGTCCACGTCCACAAGGCCACATCGGTGGTTCGCTTCAAGCGGTCCAACTTCGTAGCTTTGCATCTGGATGCTCGAGCCTTTCACGATCTCCACGCAAAGTTTCCGCACCTGGTAACACGTCTGCGGATCCGTCAGCTGTATAGCAGCCGTAAATTTCAAAGCACGCGCTGCAAAAAAGAAACAAAGTTCTTCACCGTCTATATTTCTCTTCGTAGAAATTTGATGTCAAAACACTTGCACAGCAAATTGCTCACTTGGACTGATTCTGAAGTTGGAGTTGAAGTCGCCTTCCAGGATAGAGTCGATGCTGCCGGAGTCCGGATCCAGGGTTCGTGGCGACGTCTCGGCCAGTCTGCGCTCAGATGCATCCGCCACCTCAACATTGAAATCACACACTCCTTCTGTTCCACTTCTTCTGAATTGTTTCAAAGGTGTCTCACCGAAAAACAAATGTGTGTGCACTTTCAGTCTCTGGCCAAGCACACTTTGTTTCACTCACCCAGACATTGAACGTGAAGTGTGGATCGTTCTCATTGGTTGGACAGAATGCCGTGGAGCCGAGACTGCCGCTGTGACACGTGACGCTCAGTGAGAACGCCAGCGGCGTCGCCGAGTTGAGACGCAGCGGGGAGGTGAGCGGCACCACGTCGCCCCCGCCGTCAAACCCGGAGCCCACAACCACGTCCGTCAACGTGAACATGTCTGCAACAGAATAACATGTCTGCAGGTGGATAAGCTGCTGGAATGAGACGTGAGATGACGAAACTTTGTGTCTTCTCTGAGCTACAAATCGCAAATCGCGCGACAAACGAGGAGACTGTGACATATTTTTCTCAAAAGCATCAGCAACGCACTGTCAGCGCAGAGCAGCGTGAAGTCGGCGGCGGCAACGGCGTTGTTGTCCTCGTGCAGTTCGCGCACGTCGGCGTCCACGTCGAGCACGGCGAGCAGACGCGACGTGCCGCAGTAGCGCGCCGGCACCGACGACGGGAATTCAACCCCTGGAAAACAAAACCTTTACTGATCAGAGCGACGTCGTCATCGGCCTGAATCAGAGACTTGAAATGTAAGAAGAGCAGAAAGTAGTTATGAGCAGGCGCCTTCGGGGACGCTGCGGATGTTTGTAGCTTGTTTTGTAACTGTTCTCACAGCCAACATGGCAGCCAAACGACAAATCTTCAGGAGCCAAAACGTGGTTGTCACCACGAGCCGAGTCGTGTAAAATGCTTCAAAAAAATTGAAGGCACAAGTTGGCAGCGACGGCGATCTGCACGAACCCGGGGCTGTGAGGGTCGGGTTGCTGTTCGCCGTCACCAGAGTCTCGTAGCGCAGCGTGTTCATCCCGAGCGGGAAGTCGAGCGCGGCGTCGAACTGCGCGTCGGTCGACAGGAAGAGACGATACGCGAACCCGTCTGCAAAGACAACACGGCCATCGGTACGGAACTAAATTTTGTTCATTCCTCTTGCAAATCGATTTCTCGCTTCACGTACCGACGCTGTCACCAGTTCCAACGACGATACTGGCTGCGATGTCGACTGTCTTCGTGGCCGGAGCTGTGACGCTGCCTCCGCCCTGAACTGTTACGGCCGTCGCCGTGATGTCAACGCCGGCTGAAGGCAGATACACGGCCGCGTGGAACTTTGCCCTCCAAACGTCACGTCAATTGCAACAACAATCAAGTCTGTTGTCCGCGGGGATCGATTCATTGCAGAAAATCACACGTGATTTCTAAGCAGCAACTGCAACTGACCCTGGGCCTTGAGACACTACAGCTCTCGTACGAAAAAGGATACACAAACGACCGGTAGGTTTGAACAAGAAATAACAGAAAAAGAGCCAACGAACCACTGCAGCGGACGTTGAGCGGTTGCCCAACGAAGTTGTTGCTGACGAGGTTGTCGGCGTGAGGGATTCCCAGGTTTGGCAGCGCCACGATCAGCACGTGACTGTACACGCCGCAGTGCGCAGCCGCAACGCGCAGCTGAACCCAGCCCGACACGCGCGCCGACCCGCCCCCGTCCAGCCCGCGCCGCAGCACCTTCTCAGACTCTGAAGTGTGGCGACAACAGCCAATCTAAATGTGTTATGGATGTCCGCTTTTGAGTAACCCCTTTGGTTTTGTGGCAAAGGAGTAACTGCTTGCACAGGCAGTCAACTCAAATCCAAAGGCTCCCTCATCTCAACCGTGGACACTTTTCAACAAGTGTCCTCAACATTCGATTCTTTGTGTTCATCTTTTTTACTTCTCCAAACCCATCAAGAAGAACGGTGCAGGTACTTTGCCGCAGCTGAGCAAATCGAATGGCACATTTGTGCAGTCGAGTTGTCACCTGTCGACAGGTGAACATCCTCCTCGGGAATCCGCGCGTCTCGACTGAAGTCCAGCTGGTCGTCGGCCGAGTACACTGCCAGAATCTACAAACACAAAGTTGTCGGACTGAGGAAGAAACAACAATGCTGGTTGTTGCGTCTTGACTTTCTGGCTCAGAAACAGTGACACGACACCACAGCTCGCATCATTGATAGACCACATGACAAATATGCTGTTTCTTGTCAAGACCCCACGATGTGGGACTCACCTTCACTGGCACCCTGCGCATGTCGAGCGCGCGGAGCCGCTGCGACGCCACGTTCCGCACCACCAGACGGAACCGCACACTGAAATCCTCGTCCTGGTTCGCGCCGTGCGCGACGTGCGCTGCGTCTATCTCGTCCGGCTCCACTCTCAGCAACTCTGAACAAAGCGATCAAAAAGTGTTCGTTGGACAAAACATTCAGCCTGTGCTTGTTGTGTCCAATCACTCATAGCCAAATCATGTTGCAGGGCAATAGTTGCACACTGACCGTGAGTACAGTTGACGAAGACGCGGGTTGATCCCACGTTGTTTTCGCTGGAGGACTCAGGAACCCTGTCCGTGTCGTCCACGAGAGCGAGAATGTTCGTCCAACCGCACACCTCCTCCGGGAACATCACACCTGCAGACAACAGCACGTAAAGCCAAATAAGTTTGCGAAAGAAAAACAAAAATAGCTCCATGGAGCTCACGGTGATTTGAGGAAATTCTGATTTCACTCACTCTGATTTCGCTCCCTCTGATTTCACTCCCTCTGATTTCGCTCACTTTGTTTTGTCAAAAATTCTTACTTTTTCACTCAACATTCACAATTTGGGAACTCATTTAGCACACATGCAAATAAAACAAATTTAACCAAACGGAACTTTTACACATTGTTTCAGAACAATATCCACATATAACCAAAATAACTGCCCAATATCCATTTTAAATTTTTTATCAAAAAAATGACTTT
>JAAUXT010139380.1_pt1 | contig 22567 bp, 11 predicted proteins | sample 7278171 | NCBI WGS metagenome assembly JAAUXT01 (sample SAMN14350112, study PRJNA611818) | marine sediment metagenome | isolation source: surface marine sediment (1.8m) | place: French Polynesia: Moorea | collected 2018-08 | reverse complement strand
TAACTAACTTGGTGATATTTGTTTGTGGATCGATCATGTTACATTTTTTCAGGATCACAAAAGTAATTTTGACTTTTTTATTTCTTGACAAATTTTAACTTTGTTTCAGATTCTTCTTGGAGGGTATGAAAAATGCAATCTTTGAGAGATGGTATCGGAGATTATTTGATGTCGCACATACATCACTCATGTCATGTGGAACAACAGTTGCAATAAAATGGTTTGTGAAGTTCGAATCACCGCAACGTCCAAATTTTTGGACGTTATTTTTTCCGTGTGTGTGCATGTGAGAGAGAGAGAGAGAGAGAGAGAGAGCCCTGGGCCATGTGAAAGTAATGTGCCAACAAAGATGACCAGGTGCATCACTAGGGGCAAAAGTTTGTTTGTTTTCTGTAGATTTGCCATGTTTCTGTTTTTTCACCAGCGTCAGTGGCAGACCCTGAGACCCCCCTCCCCCATTTCATCCTGCAGGTGCGTTTTCTTCTTTCAGCTGCAAAGCCACAAAAAGCATTTATATTTGAGGAATTGATTCAAAAACAACAAACTTATATGTCAATGTTTTGGCTTTCAATGTAAAAGCATTGTGATGTGCAGGAACTTATTGTTCTTGTATTTCATTGCAACTTATGTTTGCAAAAAACATAGAGAAATTTGTGATTTTTTTCTGAGCAGATTATTCCTATTGACACAAGTGTTCATCACACACTGAGTCTAAAACAGACAAGGGGCAGACCCTGCACTTGCTTAACATTCAATTTTGCAAAGCTTGACTGCTTGGAAATTCAGTTTGTTACAGTGGGACATAAATGGCAGTTGACCCTCAGACCTTGTTGTGGATGCTTCAGACCAGTTCTGCAACAGAAGACACAAGAAAACACTTTGTTTCATTTTCCAGCATGACCAGCAACAGGGCAGTGTTCATTGAAACAACCAAGAAAAGCTCATTGGTTGTCCAAATATAGTGCTGACACCTGTCAATTTCAAAGGAGCACAAGCTGGAAGTGTCCCAATCCTTTTGCCTTTGGGCCAAGATTTATGAAAGTCCTTATTCAGCAACTCTTCGAGCAATATGCCCCCCTGTGGAGGCTCTCTGATTCCATGCTTGGTACAGCGCAAGGACTCACACTTTGCTATTCACCCCTGGATCCTCCACAAAGCAGATGCCAACTGAGAGATAAACTTCCATGTGTCTGGATGCTTTCAATGCAAACTTTTCTGCTCAAACACATTTCCCTTGATAAAATGCAGACAGACAGTCCCATTTGTTTGTCCTCAGAACTTAGTTGTTGCCACATATCTGGTGTGATGAGTAGCTGGATTGGATGGATGAGTTTGGTGGCCTCCATTTTCCTGCATTCAGGTAAGAATGGAAACATCTCACCCGTTTGTTTGCTGAAAGTCACAAACACTGAGACTGGAGTTGGAGGGGGGGGGGGAAGTTTCTTTTCTATCCTGAACAAATCAGTAGTTTGTGAAGTTTGTGTCCAAACACAAACAAACAACTGAATCATTTCACCATACCCTGAACATCACACAAAAGACAAACTATTTGTACCTTACTCAATACATCCTTTCATATTCTGTTTTTGTCTGAGTAAAATTCCACCAAAGTTCTTCATGTTTCAGGAGCTGTTGCCAGGATACTTTATGTCAGCAACACTGGTGCTGACACCTCTGATTGTGGCCGTGAGACTCAACCCTGCAGAACTCTCCAACAAGGGATAGAAAGGAGTCTTACTGGACACACAATCACATTGGTGGAAGGTGGCTCCAAAACATCAAGCTTTGTACACTGTTCTGAACAACCTATTATGAAAAATCTGACAATTGAAGGAAGCAAAGCCAAAGCCATGATGATCTTTTGTGACATCACATCAGAAGAATACAATTACATGCCTGTGGTGTTTCACTTTGAAAATTCAACCATAATTTTGAAGCAACTGACCTTCACATCGAGTCATCTCTTTGCTGTGGATGCCAAATTGACAATTGAAGATTGTGTGTTCAATGATTCTGTCATATTTCTGATGCAACAGGATTATCTGAAACTGTTCACCAACTTTTCTGAGTATGAGTTTGTTGGTGAAAACTATAAAGTTGCTATTGAAGAAATATCCTTCCTGTTTGCCAGAAATGAAAAATACAGTCTAGAATCTTTGCCAGAACTGGAAGCAGTGTTCACAATGAAACCTTTGACATGTATTTATGTGGACATCATATTGAACAATGTGGAGTGGTATCCCAGTAAAGCTACTCAACCTCCTCCTCCATTGGATACACCAAAGCTTCTGGGTCTCCAGGCAATCTGTCACAACATCAGCATCACTATGACATCATGCAACATGTCAGACAACCCTGTCCAGCTGTTGGCTCTGATAACACTGCAGGCTAATGTTGAGAATGTTGTCTTTGCAGGCTCTGCTTCAGGTTCTGATATTCTTGGGGGACTTCATTTTCGCTCTTTTTCATATTCATCTGTCCAAATAGAAAATTGTTTCTTTGCTCACATCAAGTACAATAGCATGGTTTACGCAGAAGTGAGCGCGGTGCGTTACATTTCTGCTGCACTCACCATCGTGTTACAATCATCCAGATCCAGGTCGTACAACTCTCCACCTCGCGCATTACAATCTGCATTTCACATCATCCTATCCAACCTGACCTTTCAAAACAATTTACGTGCAATAGCAATCACATCTCCAAGTGCGGGCTGGGCAAAATCACAACCATATCCTTACATCAAAATTAAAAATTCATCTTTTGACAAAAACCAAGTCAGCACCAGTGGAGCAGCAGTCTTGGTGAACTCACCAAGAGTTGTTGTCCATTTTGAACATTGTGAATTTCTGGAAAATGCAGCTGGTGTGGTTTTCTACAATTTGGCATCAAACAGTGAGCCAACATCTGTGAGGCTGACAGCTGGAACAACATTGACTGTGTTCAGTGTTGAATTCCAGTCACAAAACATACTGAGCATGGATGTGAAGTACCAACATAACAAAATAGTCAGAAACAAGACCATATTGCACCAGATCAAAGGAAATGGAGGAGCAATAGCTGTGGAAAGTGCTTCGTATGTGCAACTTGTCCATTGTCATTTAAGAAACAACACAGCAAACAATCTGGGTGCAGCTATCTTCCTCAATCATGACATAAGATCAACCAACATCAAAAACACTGCTTTGGTAATTGGTGATGTTCCACTGACACTGAAAAGTGGACTTCTGCTGCATTCCTTCTCCCAACACATGTTTCTGCAAAATGTAAGTTTCACAGTGTTGAAGACTCTGCAAAAGGCGGTATCTGTTGTGGCACACCATCATCACCCAAAAAAGGCAGGTAAATCTGATAATTCACTTGATGTGAATGCCTTAACTGTGCATTGCCCAAGGAATAGCCGCTTGCTGCTTCAAAACACATCTTCAAGTAATTTACAGCCTTTCCTGAAGTACCCAACTTATTCAAATCCCATCCTGTTTGCAAGTTTTGCTGACTTATTTCACTCTTGCATTCCATGTCCAGCAGACTTTTATTCCTTAGGAAGTGGATACTTGCAACTGAATGTGCAACAAATTTTGCCAAGCAAGAAAGAGTCTGTAAAAAGGTTTGTTCCATTATCAGAAGCAACACCTCCATCTCCTGCTACCACTGCTGCTGCTGCTGCTGCTACTGCTCCTCCTCCTCCTCCTCCTCCTCCTCCCGATATTCTATTGCCTGAAACTGCAGCTTCTTCTTTAATTGATCTTTATAACTACCGCGATGTCATGTGTAAACCTTGCCCTTATGGAGGTGTTTGTGGAACAGCAGGCATCCAAGCAAAAGCTAATCATTGGGGAATCACAGAGGAAGACAGTGCTGTCCAGTTTTACCTCTGTCCACCAGGCTACTGTTGCTCTGAACCTGTCTGTGGCACATACAACACATGCAACAGCTACAGAACTGGGACTCTCTGTAGTCAATGCAAGACTGGCTACTCTGAGACTCTCTTCTCAACAACATGTGTTCCTGATGAAGAGTGCAACAATTACTGGTACATACTGATCCACTTGGTCATGGTTTTTGTGTGTGCCCTGATTCTTCTGTTTCAGAGTAACTTGGAAACATTCATATCTCAGTCACCATTCAAACGATTGTGGACAAGTCAGAAAAGTAAAATTCAAGAGTTAACTGAAAACAGCAAGGTAATTGAGCCTGACTGTGAACAACAATCAAGTCTTTGTCTTGTTTTGCTGTTTTATTTCCAAGATGCCACTCTTGTTCATTTCACTCCAATTTTTGCAAAAGGTGTTGATCCTTTGTTGTCCTTGTTGACCAACTTTGCAAGTGCAGTTTTTGACTTCAAGATAGACACCACAGCAATCAGCAGTGCAGTTTGTGCAGTTTCTAATTTGGGGCCTGTGACAAAAATTGGACTGAAACTTCTCACAATTCCTTCAGTTTTCATTGCATTGGCAGCTGTGTATTTTCTGTCCCAGTTCCTTTGTGCAGTGCTGCCACATCATTTCAGGACAATCAAAGCTGTTATTGTGAGCAACTTTTCAAGAGCATTACTGCTGGCAATGCTGTGCTCATTTCAGGATGTGGCCTCTTCTACTTTCTTACTGGTGTACTGTGTGCCGATACAAGGGCACAATGTTCTTTTCTATGAAGCGAACATCAAATGTTATCAAAAATGGCAAATTGTTGTATTGCTCTGTGCTGCATTTTCTATTGTCCCTTTTGCAGTGTTTTTAACTGTGGCCCCCAGCTTTCTGAAGAACGGGTCAATGACATTGAGGCAGTTTTACCTTGGCTGTTTGTGTCCTGGTCCAGTTGGAATCTATCTCATTCTTTCAAAACACTACAGAAAGGTGAACAAAAATTCATTTGTGGGCAGAAATGCCACATTTGAAGTTTACGAAGTATTGCAGGGTTCCTACAATAATTATTTTATTCAGTTGCCTTTGGTGAGGAATATTCATTTGTGCTGGGGTGGAATTTTGTTGTTGAAAAGATTGGTTCTGGTTCTCTTGTACACCCAGATCCACAACATTATGCTGAGGTTACTCTGCATGACAGTGGTCTGCTTTCTGTCACTCTTATATCACCTGATGGTGCAGCCTTGCAAGAAAACAAGGGACAACAGAGCAGGAACTGTGTCAGGTGTGGCTCTCCTCACTGTCTGCCTCATCAATTTGATAAGGGCCATTTTTGAAGTAACAGAGGTAATCCCAGAAGGTAAAACAAAGCAAATTCTTGATGGTCTGCATTTAGTTGAAGATTCTTTGCTGCTGTGGTTCCCAATTATTGGGGCCAGTGTGCTGCTAATCCTTCTTCTTGGTTCACTGTTTGAACTCTTGCTCAGGATATGTACAAAGTCAAGGCTTGCTTCAATGTTCTGTTCCCAGTTTTTTCAGGACAACAACAAAGTCAGATGAACACTGTTCGCACAATAAAACAGAAACATTTTTTCTACTTTTCTGCACTGCCAAAAGCAAATCATCAGAACAGAGGTTGTTCATTTTTGTGGAGTCCCTGTCAGTGTGCACAAATTCTGGGAAAACAACAGCATGGATCTTTTTGGTTGCTAAAAGTTTATTTGATGTCCTGAGACTCAGCAAGTTGTGCATAATTTAACTAAAGAACATGAATGATGAGAACTGAGCTGGGCCAGGGCGCTTTGCGACCACATCCCGTGCGTCTTGCTGAATGATCACAAAAGTTGTACAAACAGTGACCAGAACAAGACTCTCTCAACCAGCAAAACCGAACAGATCCTCACAACACAGTCAATTCTCTGGCACCACTTGTTTACGGTATGCCGAGCCCAAATGCCTGTTCTGTCACACCCAACCTCCAATGCTACACACATCAGGCAGTGTGGAGTGGCTGGAGGAAAACTGTGTATCTGAGCCAGAAGCAGAGATTGAAGGCCAGGAAGAGGACTGGGAACAACCAGCGAGATGTAAGGAGTATTTTCTGTGACACCTTCTTCCAGTCCCTTCCTCCCAACCCTGCAAAAAACACAAGAAATAGTTTTGTGTGATTTGTTAAAATTTTCACACAAACAATTTCTAAAAACAAAGCTGGAGGAAATACTGCCACCTATCTCCTTGTTGCTCTGTGATTGTTCCTCAATAGTAGGTTGGGTGAGCTCCTTCTGAAATTTGCCATTTCTTTGTGCCAGGGGTTTCCTCATTTGGGAAAATGTTTCAACATAGCTTTGCAGGATAGTTTCCACCATAGCAGCAAACACCATGAAGAGACAAGCAAAGGACCAAATGTCTGATGCTTTGGTATAAGACACTGCAGCCATTTTCTGTTGACTGGCACTGTTTGCTGTAGTGAGAGTCAACATCAACAAAATTTCCAATCCAACCTGTGAGAAAGAGGAGACATTTTCAGCTGGACAGCAGAATATTTTTTGAATTCCACAAAAATCATTTTTGATGCTGGTGTTACTCACACCCTCAGCGCAGCTCATGTCTGTCCACAAAACACACCAGGAAACCACAACCACCAAAATCCCAGGCAAAACCACCTTGGTAAGGGAAAGTGAAATTTGAATGTAGCCTATGCAAGACAGGATTTCATAAATGTTTCAAGCACAGGCAAACTGCAGCATCAAAAGCCATGCTCACTTGTATGAATTCTGAGCCAAACTTCCTGTCAAAGACAAACTGCATCTCCACATGAGAATAACTCCCATCTGCATACTTTGATGTTGTCTCATACAGAAGAATGTCAGCCAACTTGAACCCGGCTGGCAAACTGCAAAGAAAGAAATTTGAGACCAAGTCTCCAGAAGAAGGTCCACCTGGGACTTTCTTCACTTACACTGTTTGAGGGCACAAGGGTGAGGTTACTGACCTGAGTGAAGGGTTTTTCTCCACCGGTATGTCAGACCAATTCCAGAACAGTTTGTCAATGGTGTATGCAAAGCTTTCAATCATAAGAGGACACATTTGGGAATCAAATGGGAAATCTCTGAAGTCCATGGAGCAGAAGAAGGTCCCGTAGGTCCCGTACACCTTCCTGCAGACAAAAATCAAGGTTTCAGTGTCAGTTTTGGATTTTGGATATATTTGTAACAAGCCTAAAGCACCATCCATGCTCATCACCTGATCAAGGTAACATGGCCTGAAGCATTCAGAAATGCTGCTGTGTCATGTGGTGACAAGTCCTGCTTCAATGCCTCAGGACTTCTATTGCTGCAATGAGAGACAACACTGAGGACTGAATGCAAGATGCCAAAATTGAAATATCAATTGATTGAAGTGGAGTCTGAAAAAGGTTCATTGTTGTGTGAAACTTGCCTGAATTCAATGTCAGGCAGCCAGATATACTTTCAATTGTCTCAGACTTGAGCTTCACCACTCTGCCATCATCAGAGTCAAACTGAAGTCTTGGATCCTGCCAGAATAACCTCAGATGCAGTCCTATGCTGCAGCTCATGTCACTCTCACTCAGCTGGAAAGAGTTCAGACCAACCCTGACTCTCACTTCTGTTGCTTGATTCTGTCTTGGAGGCTCTTCTCTATCATAGTCATCCAAAAGTTTGTCCACCACCCAAGACTTGGGGATCTTCCCCGTGGAGCAGCCAGAGTTCACAAGGAGCACAATAGGCAGCACAGAAAACAATGCTTTGAGTTTCACCCCCTTCCTCATTTTGTTTTCAGCCAGTTCCCAAAAATACAAAACGTGTTGCGGACATCACGACAGCTGAATGTGAAGAGCAGAACCACAATGATCAAGGGAAAGAAAAGCATTGATGACGACAACAATTGCCTGAGGCAACTGACACAGGATGGTCATCGCAGTCTTTGAATTCTACTTTCACGAGAGAGATCAACAGCACCATTGTCCCTCCCGGGTCCACTTCAACATTAATTTTGTCACAGTTCAAGAGCGGATCCAGAATTTGGTCAGAGTGGAGCAATTCTGACCCAGACTCGGGACATTTTCAGGTGCGCCCTTCGCCTGCATTGACAATGTCACGAATGGTTTCTGAGCTCGTTTGAACGGCACACGCCAGGACATGAAAAAATAACTCCATGGAGCTCGCGGTGGTTTGAGGAAATTTCAGTTGCTCTGATTTGGCTTGCTCTGATTAAGCTTGCTCTGATTCAGCTTGCTCTGATTTGGCTCACTCTGATTTGGCTCACTCTGATTTGGCTCACTCTGATTTGGGTCACTTTTTTGGTCAAAATTTTTACTTTTTTTTCACTCAATATTCATAACTTGGGAACTCATTTAGCACATACCCAAATGGAACAAATTCAACCAAATGGATCTTTTACACATTGTTTCATAACAATATCCACATATCAACCAAACAAATTGCCCAGTATCCATTTTTAAATTTTCTATTGAAATTGACTTTTTAACCCAAACTTTAGCCTACCTAAAAACTGTATAAATATTTTCAAAACTCAAAAATTGAATGCTACCTCTCAAACCCCCATACAACACACTACATTTCATCAATATACTTCTTTCACCAAATATTTGTACCTTCTGAGATAGATATTTCTAGATCCACACCCTATTTTCTCTGCACTTCCAAATTTGACCTTTTTGACCTCAGAAACCCAAAAATTCAAATTTGACAAATTCCTTCCTGGCAAATCATCTCCAACCCAAAGTGAGCCAAAATAGCTCAAAAGATCCTCAATCAATCCTTATCTTAACTATGAAACTGCTGCATACATACTTTTGGAAGATGCTGCCTTTAAGTACTTTGATTTGGCTGGCACCGATTTGGGCTCAAATGAGCCACTCACCTCAAATCACCTGAAAAGAAAATATGTTTTGTACTGAGTTTGGCACAGCAAACAGACCCTCTTGGAAGCTCCCATCAAAGTTCCTCTACATGGGTGTGTCTTCACAGTTGTGGGTAAATTGATCCTTTCTTCCCCCCCCCTCATCTGGAACCCTCTCCTCTTGCGTTTCAGGGGCTCGATGCCTCTCCAAATATCGGTCAGGATCTCCCTTCGTTTTTCACATTGTTCCAGTTTTCTTTTCAGTGTGTGTGTGTGTGTGTGTGTGTGTGTGTGTGTGTGTGTGTGTGTGTGCAGAACTTAGTCACTTTTGTTTGCTGGCGTGGATCCATTTTTAGGTACTGCACAAGGAAGCAGAATCAGCAGAGTCGGGGCCCCAAACGTATTTGTGTTGATCTCTGACCTGTGTTGACTGATCGCGAGGAATAGAATCGAACGGCACCGCCTGCGGAAAGTTCCCGCGCTGAATGTCAGGAAAACTCGCGACGAACGCAGGTGTGCAGACGTTACCTCAAAAATTTGATTTGTTTCATTGTGCACCGCCGAAATTAACATCAAAACGAAGGAGAACAATTGTTTAACACCTCAGGTAAGGCGTGCAATGTAAAAAATGTTGTGAAAACATGTACACATCGAGGTTTCTGTATTATCGCCCATGAAGCAACTCCCGCCGCGTTTCAAAAGTTTCACAGGTTGAGTTCCTTTGGCAAACAACTTTGTCTCGGAGACACAAATGTATAGTCTATCTGCTGGTCGAGGCGAAAAGAAAGAGACGCAGTGCGACGGGGAGATGAGTGTGCGTGTGATTGCGTCATCCTTCTGGTCCTAGTTCATTGGGGGGGGGGGTGCAGAAGGACACGTCAGCATTGAGAGGAGAAAGCCTTCCTCCCACCCTGGTAGATCTGGAACTACTGACCTGCCCTCCCGCTCCAGCCTACCCCTTCCTGCCTTGGGAGCGAATCCAGGGCTGAGGCTCCAGAGTGAGAGACTCATGCCCCCGCCCCAAATATTCCCCTTCACCCACCTTCCAGTTTCGTGCCCGCTCCTGTCTTGGGCACTTGTTTGCCTGAGCCACACACTGAAAGCTTCCGACTTCGCGAAATTCCGCACTGCTCACGGGGAAGCAAATGCCAAGAACCGGTCAGAACCCACTTCGCCTCTGTCCGTCGACCATTCGCATGGAATCTCATTCCCCTTGCCCCCTCCCCCTCCTGTTTTGCTCAAAGTGCACATTGAAGTTCAGTTCCCACCAGTTTTTGGCCCAAATCAATCACTTGACTTCTGAAGCATTGCAGGTGATCTCGGGGAATGAAATTCATGGTGTTTGTGCCGTTTCGACTGAACACTCCTGAAAATGAAGTTGTTTTGGCTTCTATTTCTCACTCCAATGCCTATGTTGAAGTTTGGACTGTCGACTCAGAAAGACATGTGTGCGCGAGTCAAGCTCCAGCCACAGCAACCGTCCACAAGAGTGAGTATGGTGAGAGGAGTTGTGTTGGGGGTGGGGTGGGGGGCTGCGTGTAAAGTTGTGGGAGACATTGAGCGACTCAGACTTCATGCTCGCCATGCAGCAACCCCCCCCCCCAGCCAGTAAGTGGGTTACTCGTACACCCTTGAGTCTGCAGAGTCGGACCGTCACCACCAGGTCATCTGCCAACAATGCCGATGTCTGCTTGAAACAATGCAAGGTGCCTCTGCCTGCACAAATAATCAGCAGTCGGAGCAGACTAAATGAAAGCGAAGCTTTCTCACTCGGCTTCAAAATGCCTTGGAGGCAAAAATACTCGACGGCCCTCGGGCAACTGTACAGGGAGAGGCACTTTCTAACTCCAACACCGTCCCGATACCATCAACCTTCCCCTCCGTGGCCTTGAGCGTAAGCCGGTGTTCCAGGTCAGCCAGCCCCCGGTATGAGTGACAAAATGTTCCAAGGCACATTGGTCAACATTTATCACTACACACCAAACGGGACCGCGTTGTGCGGTCAGATTTCTGACGCATTTGGCGCACGACGATGACATGAGGTGGCCGGGGGGGGGGGGCGGGCGTACCGCATCAACCGGGCAAGATGTGCAAGAGAGATCCAGAGACGGTGAAGGGTGCGACCGACCACAGTTGAGCAGTCGAGACAATGTGCAGGAGCGAATCCACGGATTGAGGGCAAGTCTGCCGCGTCACACGAGGTTGGGGTCCAACGTTTTACGGGGATGATTTCTCTTCTGCCGAGAGCTATCAACTTTGCATTTCTGACCAAAGTTGTTCTTGGGATTGATGGCAAACAAACGCGTCTGGCTGGGTCACTGTCATGTGGACGCAGTCACGCCAGAAGTGAAATCTCCCTCGTAAGTTGGGCCGGGGGGGGGGGCTCTCTCGCACATTTGCAGGTGTATCGGCAGCACTGTCTGATGAGTCGCAGCACATGCAGAGGCTGCACATTCTGATGAGCGATAATGCAACAAACCACACTCACCTTGGCTCCGTTCGTTTTTGCAGGTGTCGAGACGCGACGATGGGTGAACGTGAGCACGACACGTCTGCGCAGCTGGGCCTGGACGGCACGGCGGACCAGTTCCGCTGCGACGTGTGTGGGGAGGGGTTCGAGGCCAGGTCCACGAGGCGCCGACACGTGCAGAGTCACTTCATCGACGAGGAGCCCAGGGAAGAGGCGAACCCGGTGAAGAGGCGAGACGAAAAACGAACGAGCCCAATGCAGGGCGGGGCGGGCCAGCCTCCAACACGGCAGAAACAGTTCCAGTGTGACCAGTGCGACCGTGCCTTCAGCCGGGAGAAACCCCTCAGGGCACACCTGAGAAGGGCGCATGGCGTGCTGCTGAGCGATAATGAAGTGCCCACCAAGCAGCATGTGGATAACGAAGAAACTCACGCCGAGCAGCACGTGGGGGTGAGCGATAATATGGAAGAGCCAGGTGCGTTGAACGCTGCACAGCAGCTGCTTGAACTCCAAGAGGCAGTGGCCCACATTCAGAATTCAGGTCATGAACCAGAGCAGCAGGTGAATTCAGGTCACGATGTGGAGCAGCAGCTGGTGCTGCAGGACTTGGAAGTGGGACAGTTTGTGGAGCTGGTGGAGATGGTTGGAGACAGCGACGTCACGGAAGTTGACCTGCAGCGTGACCTGCAGCTACAGGACCTGTACCTCGGGGCAGGGGACCAGAACCAGGACGAGAACCAGGACGTCGTGGCGCTGGATCGTTATCTGGAGCGCGAACTGGGGCTCGAGCCCCAAGAGCACACGACGGCAAGGTCGCCCGGGCGGAGGGGGCGCTCCCCCGGGCTTGGAGGAAGGGGACGAGGCCGAGGCCGAGGGAGCAAGAGGAAGACCACGTACGGTGGGAAGGGCCGTGGTGGGAAGAGAACCAGGATCGAGGAGAAACACCACTGTGCTGAGTGTGGAAAGAACTTCAGCTCCAAGGGCAGCCTCAAGGCACACTACCTCACCCACACCGGAGAGAAACCGTTTGAGTGTGACCAGTGTGGCAAACGCTTCAGAACGAAACAGTCCATGCAGAACCATGAAAAGACCCACCAAAAGACCCAGGAAAGGACCCACCAAAAGACCCAGGAAAGGACCCACCAAAAGACCCACGAAAGGACCCACCAAAAGACCCACGAAAGGACCCCAGGACACGAGCCACCCTTCAACTGCGAGCTGTGTGGCAAAGTTTACGGGCGCAAACCGGCGCTGGTTGCACACGTGAAGAGGTTTCACCAAGGAGTGCCGGCCTGCCGCTGTGAGGAGTGTGGGCGGGGATTCAGCGCACCGCGGCGTCTGAAGAAGCACCGGTTGAGACACGCGGGGGCGGCCACGGGGTGTCAGGGGTGCTCCGAGATCCTGACGCTGGGTCGAGGGGGTGCCCAGTCCGCCGTGCATACATGTGGGCAAGATGGTCAGTGCAAATGCGAGCACTGTGGAAAGGTATTCAAGCGCCAACAGAGCCTTGAGACTCACAGACATCTCCACACGGGCTGCAAGCCGTACCAGTGTGACCTGTGCACCAAAACCTTTGTGACTGCGGGTGGGCTCAAAGTGCACCAGCGCTTACACACAGGGGAGAAGCCATTCGTCTGTGACTTCTGTGCCAAGGGATTCAGGCAGAAGATAACACTGACGATCCACAGGCGGACCCATACGGGGGAGAAGCCGTACAAGTGCGACGACTGTGGTGAGAGATTCCCCCAGGCCGGCAGTCTGTACGCTCACAGACGGCGGAGACGGGGTGGGGAGGACAGGTGCCCAAATGCCCAGCAGCACGTGTCACACCGGTGCGGCGTGTGCAACAGAGGCTTCACGTCCCTCTCAGCCCTGGAGAGACACGTGGAGGTGCACACGGGAGAGAGCCCTCACGAGTGCGACGTGTGTGGCGGGGGATTCAAGGATGAAACGCTTCTCCGTGAACACAAGGTGACCCATCGGAACTACAACTGCAAGCTGTGTGAGTTCAGTACAACGCACCGGAGAATCCTGATCAAGCATATGCGAACCCACAAAGGAGAGGGTCTCTACAAGTGTGAGCTATGTGACTTCAGCTGTGACCAAAAGGGGAATTTGACCCAGCACATGGGAACTCACTCAGGGGTTCGATACCACTGCAACCAGTGTGATTTCTCTACAGTCTTCAGGACCAACCTCAACAGACACACCCGTAATGAACATAGGAAGGATCAGTCTCACCAGTGTGATGTGTGTGATGCAAGATTTGGTTGTACAGACCACCTTGTCAGTCACATGCGAACCCACACAAGAGAGCGACCCTACAAGTGTGAGCTGTGTGACTTCAGTGCTACCCAAAGCCAAAACCTCACTTTGCACATGCGTACTCATACTGGAGAGAAGCCGTACGCCTGTGACATGTGTGACTTTAGCACGTCAACGTCTGGCAATCTCACCAAACATAAGCAGAGGAGGCATACGGGGCAGAAGGCAAGCCTCCCGGAACCACCCCAGCAGAACCAGAAGCAGAAGCTCTTTCGGTGTGGTATGTGTGAGTACCGCTGTGCTGATGCGCACACCCTCAAGATTCACACCCGAGTTCACACCGGGGAGAGGTACAGCTGTCATCTGTGTGATAAGAGCTTCACGCGATCGGACCATCTCAACGATCACCTGCTGAGACACAGGAGAAAGCCTCACAGAACCAGCACCTGCAATCGGCCATACGAGTGCGACTTGTGTGGCAGAGGCTTTCGCACCAAACTGGGTGTACACAACCACAGGAAGGCCCACCTGAAACACGTGGGTGGGAAACACGTGTTGCTGAGCGATAATAGAGCTGTGTTCCGGTGCGGCGTGTGTGGACTGACGTTTCGGGGGCGGGAGCGGCTCCAGGTTCACTTCTCACGGCACCGGAGGCTGCAGTTCGACGTGGCGTACCGGACCCATCGCTGTGACGTGTGTGCCCAGGTGTTCGCGTCAAGGTTCCCGCTGCTCTGCCACCAGCGGCGCCACGAGGCGTCGCGGCCCTGGGAGGAGGCGCCCCTCTCCCCGGGGGAACTGAGCCCGCCGCCCGAGGACGAGGACTTCACCCCGCTGGACCCCGCGGACCACCTCCACACGTGTCACGTGTGTAGCGACACGTTCGCTTCGCTTCAGGACTTCAGGGATCACCTGTGGATGCACGCCGCAGACAAGTGCGTGCCAGTGAGCGATAATAGGGACGCCATCTACCACGCCGGAGAAAACCACGTGACTGTGAGTAATAATAGGGATGCTATCCTCCACACCGGAGAGAACCATGTGTCATTGAGCGATAATAGGGACGCCATCCACCACGCCGGAGAGAATCACGTGTCTGTGAGCAAAAATGGGGACGCCAGTCTTCACGCCAGCGAGGATCATGCGTTGGTGGCGGAAAACGGGAACGCCACTCTACACCACGAAACGAGCTATGTGTCCGACAGCGAAGATAGCGACGCTGGCCGCGATGGCGAAGACAAGTACGCGGCATTGAGCGATATTAGGGAACAGCGTGGGCACACGGTGCGGACACGTCTTTGGTGCAGCACGTGCGACTTCAGCTGCGACAACAGGGCGAGGCTGGCCGTGCACATGCGCGTCCACACGGGCGCGAGGCCCTTCCGGTGCGCTGTGTGCGACAAGAGCTTCCGGCGGAAGAAGCACCTCAGCGCGCACGCGCGTACCCACCCCAACGAAGAGGACCTCATGTGTAACGAGTGTGGCGACACCTTCATGACCCTCCCTGAACTGAGGTCACATGACTGTCTCAAACCGTACAAGTGCAGCAGCTGTGATTTCCAGGCGGACACTGTTCGGGGAGTGAAGATGCACGAGCGAATCGTCCACGCCTCAGTGGGCGATAATGGGGAGAGGCAGTACACGTGCGATCTGTGCGGCCACAGCTGCCTCTCCAACACTCACCTCACGAATCACATGCGGCAGGTGCACGACGCCAACCGCCACCGCTGCGACATCTGTGGGAAGGCGTTTCCATGGCAACAGAGCCTCGTGATGCACCGCCGCACCCACCTCGGGGTGGCGCCACCAGTTGGAGCCACAGGAGAGAAGCAGTTCAGGTGTGACACGTGTGACTACAAGTGCAGCAGGAGGAGTGACCTGAAGGCTCACAAGCGAACTCACCTCCGGGGCCGGTACCACTGCACCCGCTGTGACTTCTCCACGCAGTTCAGCAGTAACCTCCGCAATCACATGAGGAACATCCACAAGCAAGCACAACCTCTACAGTGTGGCATGTGTGATAAAAGATTCAGTGGCAGAGACAATCTGAGAGCGCATATGCGAACACACGCAACAAAACGCCCGTACAAGTGTGAGTTGTGTGACTTCAGCTGTGACCGCAAAGGGAATTTGACCCAGCATGTGCGAACTCACTCGGGGGTTCGGCACCACTGCGACCAGTGTGATTTCTCCACAGTCTTCAAGACCAACCTCAGCAGACACACGCGTGACGTACATGGGAAGGATAAGCCTCACCACTGTGACGTGTGTGACGCAAGTTTTGCTCGTAGAGACTACCTTCTCAGTCATATTCGCACCCACACGATGCAGAAGCACTTCCGGTGCGGCGTGTGCAAACAGACGTTCGGCACGAAGCAGGCGCTGAGGCGCCACCTGGCGTCGCGCCACCGTCGTGTCGAGTCAGGCGTCGCCTATAGGTCGCTGCGATGCGACGTGTGCGCGCAAGTCTTTGTGTCGCGTTTCTCTCTGCTCTGCCATCAGCGGATTTACCGAACGACTCAGGGTCAGGGACCGCACCAGTGCAAGGTGTGTGAGAAAACATTCATACAGAGGAGCTCTCTCAAAGTACACCGACGGATTCACACAGGAGAGAAACCTCACAAGTGTGACCTGTGTGACAAAACATTCATACAAAGGAGCACTTTGAAAGTGCACAGGCGGATACACACAGGAGACAAGCCTTTCAAGTGTGATGTGTGTGACAAAGCATGCACCACAAGCACAGCTCTCAAATCTCACAGGTTGCTTCACACAGGAGAAAAACCTTACAAATGTGAGGTGTGTGACCAAAGATTCGCTGCTGCTAATACTCTGAGAGTGCACCGGCGGAGACACACAGGGGAAAAACCTCACAAGTGTGATGTGTGTGACAAAACATTCACCGTGAGCTCATCTCTCAAATATCACATGCGTGTTCACACACGAGAACAACTGTACAAGTGTGACGTGTGTGACCGCAGATTCACAGTGGCCAGCTCTCTGAAAGTGCACCAGCGTACTCACACCGGGGAAAAACCTCACAAGTGTGATGTGTGTGACAAAACATTTACATCAAGTAGCCACCTCAAACTGCACAAACGGATTCACACTGGGGAGAAACCATACAAGTGTGACATGTGTGATAAAACATGCACCACAAGCTCAGCTCTCAAAGTACACATGCGTGTTCACACAGGAGACAAACCTTTCAAGTGTGAGGTGTGTGACCGAGGATTCACAGTGGCCTGCTCTCTGAAAGTGCACCAGCGCACACACACAGGGCAGAAACCTTACGAGTGTGATGTCTGTGACAAAACATTTGCATACCGAAGTTCTCTCGTCCATCACAAAAGGAGTCACACTGGAGAAGCACCGTACAAGTGTGACGTGTGCAGCAAACGTTTCGCACGGAGCGACATGCTGGCAGAACACAAGCGTAACCACCACGCCAAGGAGAAGCCTCGCAATGTGACCTTCGAGTGTGACGAGTGTGGAACCACCTGTTCCACCAATCCGAACCTCCTCAGGCACAAGCGTCGGTTCCACGACACCAGCGCCCCCCGGCGGCAGCCCGCCTCGCGCAGACGCAGGGACACCCCGTCGCCCGTCTGGTCCGACCAGGACGACGACGTCAGCGACGCTGACGTCACAGACGACGAGACGTCGCGACAAGGACAGCAGGACCCGGCGTTGCCTGGCAACGCGTCGTCGCGAGGGGAGGAGGACGACGACGCGTGCGTCATAGAGATGGTACCGGAAGTGGAGCACGATGATGACCCAGGGACCTACGATGGCGGGGACGCTACGCGACGCGCGACGCCGTCGGAGGGTCACGTGACGCCCTCGCGACGTGAGACGCGACATCGTCTCGCCAAACTCCCGCACGGCTGCTACCGCTGCGGGCGCAAGTTCGGACAACGCTCCACGCTCGCCGCGCACCACTGTCGTCCGGACGACGAGCCGACGCCGCGCGTTACCAAGGCGACGCCCGTCTCCAAGGCGACGCCCCGGCGCGAGAAAGCGGCCACGGGTAAGGGCAAGGAGGGTCAGAAAGTGGCCACGGCCTCGCACGGCAAGGAGAGTCAGAAGCGCGAGAAGGGTGAGAAGGACAGAAAGGGTGAGGAGATGGCGGGAGGAGTGAAGATCACCGGCACGGTGGAGGTGGACTGGGGAGACACGGAGACAGTACCGGAGGACGACGCCGGGACGGAGGAGCAGGGGCCCCCGGGCGGACGCGCTGCTTCCCCGGGGGAGACGCCGCCCCCGCCCGGGACGCTGCACGCCTCGGCCCGGGACCCGCCGCCGCCGCCGCCGCCGCCATCACCACCACCGCAGGAGCTGATGCAGTGCGACGACTGCGGGGACTGGTTCAACCACCGTGTAGCTCTGACCCTGCACGAGTGCGTTGGGCGGGGTGAGGCGGAGGGCGGGGAGGGGGAGGAGGGCGGGACGGAGCAGGGCGAGGTTATTGAGGAAGACCCAGCAGACGATCATGATCCAGCGGAGGAAGAGGAGGAGGAGGATGAGTTTGGGGTGGAGGAGGTGGATCCTGAGGAGGTTCACCAGCTGCGTAGTGAGGCAGAGCTCCGGCCCCAGCTCCGGTGTGACGTGTGTGGTGAAGTCTTCAGCTCCCAGAGCCTGCTCACCCACCATCAACTGAAGATGCACCGACCGGATGAGGCACCCGTGGAAAAAGAGGCTGGTTCCCCCGAGCGGCCGAAGATGGCGCCTGCGTTGTTACAGGTGCTGCAGGGGACGCCGCCTGCCGGCAGGAAAAAGAAGCAAAAGCCGCCACGAGGTGCTGCAGAGTCGTTTAAGTGCGGCGTGTGCGGTAGAGACTTCAAGGCCCTGAAGCAGCTGATGCAACACCTGCCGTCACACGTCTTGAGCGATAATAAGGAAGCGGGGAAAAAAACGCACCAGTGCACGTTGTGTGGCGCGGTGTACGACACTGCCCGTGGCCTCGCCATGCACCGGAAGGCCAAACACCCGCTGCAATTGAAATGCGCTGAGTGTGGTGCGAGCTTCAGCAGCCAGCAGGACTTTCGGCAGCACCACCAAGACAACCACGCCCCCAAGCACTACATGTGCGCCGCGTGTGATGATGTATTCGACACTCTGGACGAGTTGAACACACACAAGATGGCGCACTATAACCGCTTCATCAAACCGTCCTTCAAGTGCTCGCTGTGTGATAAAACCTTCGTCAGTGAGGAGGAGATGCAGTATCACGAGCGGACTCACCCGCTGCAGCAATGTGAGGACTGCGGCACGGCCTTCAGCGACCCTTCCCCCGGCTCAGGCCCCCTGGTGGGCTGCCCCGTCTGCAGCGGCGTCACCCTCACGGACCTCCGGACGCTGCAGGTCGGACGCGCCCGCTTCCGGTGCGACGAGTGCGGCGCGGAGACGGCCACGCCGCTCACGCTCGCCGCGCACAGGCAGCGCCACCGCGAGGAACGCGCACGTGGCGTGAGCGATAATGGAGAACGTGGCGTGAGCGATGATGGAGTAGAGCCAGAGCGTGGCGTGAGTGATAACGGAGAGCAAGCACGAAATGTGGGCGATAATGAAGCAGAGCGTGCACGCGGCGTGAGCGATGATAGGGAAGGAGAGCGTCCACGTAGCTGTGACGTCATCACGCCCCTTGACGTCTCCACGTCAGCGGTCACTATGGCAGAACTTTCGACAGCCAAACCTGTCGCTGCCGCCGTCGTCCCCGTCACCATGGCAACAGTCGCTTCGCCCAGCCCTCCCATCACTATGCCAACAGCCGCTTCGACCCCCTCGCTCGTGGAAACACTTGCCTCGGCCAAGCATTTCGTCACTGGGGCAACAGCCCCTGCGATCAGACAAGTTGCCAGGGCTAAAGGCTCCACGGCTACCGCTCCTATCTTGAGGACAGTCACTGCCAGCCCTCCGGTCGCCAAGGCAACAGTTGCCATAGCCAGTGCTCCAATCACCATGCCAACAGTCTCCCCTGCCAGCCACATCGCCGGGGCTGAAGTTCCTGCAGCGAAACTGGTCGCTGCAGCCGGCATTCCAATTGCCCAGGCAACAGCCCCCACTGCCAGCCCTCTGGTTGTTGGGGCAACAGTCGCAACGACCAGCCCTCTGGTTGCTAGGGCAGTTCCCAGGGCCAGCCCTCCTGTTGTTAGGGCAACAATCCCTACTGCCAGCCATCTCATCGCCAGAGGAACAGCCCCGACGGCCGGAACTCGCTTTATCCTGGTGAGAACTCCCGCCCCCCGCCCCCGCACAACCACCGCCACCTTCCGCACAACTCCTCGCGTTGTCATGGCAACTGGTGCGACCCACAATCCTCGTTCCCTCCTCAGGCGGGACCCAGTGGCAGTCTCCGCCACACAGCCCGTGGGGCTCAGTACCTCAGGGACAGCTGTATCCACGGCAACGCGACCCACTGCACCCACGCTGCGGGCGGTTTCCATGGTAACAGGCCGCACGGCTCTGCCGCTGCAACCGCTGCTGCCGCCGCACTTGGCGACACCACATGGAGTCCAGATGGAGCTGACGGTGAGCTCTGAACCGGAAGACTCGGACCACGTGCTGGTGGGCGATAACAGGGGACTTGCGGCACACGTGCCACTGAGCGATAATGGGGAACTGCTGCCTGACGCTGTGCGCGAGGTCACTGTGTCATCGGATGCCATGGAAACTGTCGAGACGGAAGCGTCACGTGACACGACGCCAGGTCACGCCGAAGGTCAAGGTCGCTCCGGGGGTCACGCGGTGCACCCGTTCCTGCTGCATCACGACTACGCGTAGCTTCGATCTGACGGCACTGCGCGTCGGGAGCAGGAGGGGTGCGCGCAGTGTTACGAGGGGGTATTCATTCCTGGCGTCAAGAACATGTTGTCTGCGACTGTTCTGCTCGAAGACTAGTCAAGTGTGAGAGCGACTGAAGACTACAGTTGGGAGCTCGGTGCCAAGGTCAAAGTCTCGCCACTGTCAGTGCAAGTTTTGACATTGACAGACACAGTCTCTTGGATGTCAAAACGAAGCGATGCCAGGCTCTGTCACCTCAACTGCTGCAACGTGCAAACATCTGGTTTGGTGTCAAGTTAGGATGGGGATTTGCCGAAATCAAGAATGCCTTGTCCCAGTGCTTTCCAAATGGAGTCCTCAGCGACAGGTGAATCTACTACTGGATCAGTGCCTTCAGAGAAGGAAGAACAGTCATTGCGGACTTGCCCCGTGCACCCAAGGTCAAGACTGGATGCTCAAGAGCCAACATAAGGAAAGTTGAAGACATGGTTGCTCAAGACAGGCGTGTGGGGATCGGCCACATGTCCCTTCAGAGTGGCATCTCCTTCACCAGCATCCAGAGAATTCTCAAGTTGGACTTGAAACTATCTAAGAGATGTGCAAAGTACATGCCAAGGGCGTTGACACCTGCTCAGCTGAGGACCAGGCAACAAGTGTGCGATTTCTGGAGCCGCCTCTTTGCCAACAACAGGCATGTCTTTGAGCAAGTAGTTACTGTTGACGAGTCCCAAGACAAAGGAACAAAGCAGGGAGTGGCTCAGGCGTGATGAAGAAAGGCCACAGAAACCCCAAAAAGGGCTTTGGACTGGGAAGATGATGGCAGTTACATTCTTTGACTCTCAGGGGATGATCCACGTGGAATTTGTGCGCAGGCCCCTCACTGTCAATCAACATGTTTTCCAGGCGATCCTGAGAAGGTTTCACATTGCACTGATGAATCTCAGACCGCAAAGAGGTGTCAACGGACGCCGTTTCATTCACATGGATAATGCTTCCAGCCATACTGCTTTCCTCACTCTTCAACTTCTCAACCAGCTCCATCTGACACACCTGCCTCACCCTCCATATTTGCCAGACCTTGCGCCCAATGACTTTTGGCTGTATCCCAGGATTAAGAAAGATCTCAAGGGCACAACATTTCCAAACTTGAATGCCTTGGAACAAGAAGCCAGACGCCAGATCGCCAGTATCACGCCACAGGAGTACCATGAGGCAATGCTGGTCAAGTGGCCCCACCATTGGGCAAGATGCCTCAGAAGACAAGGCGGTTATTTCAAGGGGATGAACTGATGTGTTCCAAGCTGAGACTTCAAAAAACCCTGTTTTGACACTGTACCTTGTCACATGACTTTGTTATTGTTTTGATTGGAGGCGAACTTGTCAACAAAGAGGTTGCCTATTGTTCCCAAAAAGTACAAAAAGTTTTGTGGGTTAAACAGTCTTCATGTTCTTGACGCCAGGAATGAATACCCCCTCGTAAAACATTGAGATCGGTGCGCGTAGTGTTGAAACATTGAGGGGTGCGCGCAGTGTTGAAACATTGAGAGGCGCGCACAGTGTTGAAACATTGAGAGGAGGAGATGAACTTGTCTCGCCACTGCGTGGCTCGACAGTTCTGATATCTTCTCTCATCTCGAGAGTAGTGTGAGAACTCTGTCAACTGGTGAGAGCAGTGCGTGCAGTGTTGGACAGTAAGACTGGTGCGCGCAGTGTTGAAACATTGAGACTGGCGCGCGCAGTGTTGAATCATTGAGACTGGCGCGCGCAGTGTTGGACATTGAGAGGTGCGCGCAGTGTTGAAACATTGAGAGGTGCGCGCAGTGTTAAAACATTGAGAGGCACGCGCAGTGTATTTGTGGCGGTTCCGAGACGCCTACTTGACGCGCAGTGCTACTCGCTGTGTGCTGTGACGCAGTCCATCTCGCGCTCTGTGTGAAGGGAGCCGTGCGTCATGAAAGATTTCCTCAAGTGGAGGTAAAGAAACATGTGAAAAATATTCTGTGCTGGAGTTGCGACTTGGCAAGTGATGTAATGTGATGTGATGTGTGCGTGTGTGTGAGAGGTATGCGTGCAATACTGATCTGTGCGTGTGTGTTTGGTGGGCGCCCACACTTGTGTGTGTGTGTGTGTGCGTGTGTGTGAGAGAAAGGTATGCGTGCAATGCTGACCAGTGCGTGTGTGTTTGGTGGGCGCCAATACTTGTGTGTGTGTGTGTGTGTGTTTGTGTGTATGTGTGTGTCCAAGTGTACGTTTGGGGTGAGTGTACGTGCGTGTTTGTGTTGAGTGGTGTGTGTGTGCGAAGAATCAGGAT
>JAAUXT010015703.1_pt1 | contig 22568 bp, 25 predicted proteins | sample 7278171 | NCBI WGS metagenome assembly JAAUXT01 (sample SAMN14350112, study PRJNA611818) | marine sediment metagenome | isolation source: surface marine sediment (1.8m) | place: French Polynesia: Moorea | collected 2018-08 | reverse complement strand
TTCAATGTCACAAATCAGCCTGCCAAGGGGCTCATGTCATCATGAGCTACATTTGGCAATAAACAAGTATTGTTACACATGTGGTGTTTGTGTCAACTCATACTTGTACAATAGCATCAGAGCAGGAAATTATCGGACACAATTTCGCGAACCTGACCAGATGCTTGTACGGCGACCTCCATCTTTCCGCACAGAGCAGGGGTGGAGTGGTGTGAGGTAGGGAAGGACTGGGCACATTGCGACAGGCAAGGCTAGAACAAATAACCGCAGTTCGGACTTCTCGAGAATTTGTGTGTTGAAGGAACCACACAACAGTTTGGTTCAACGAACAACGTTTTGGTTTCGAACAGTCTAAGGATGGCAACGAAATCTTCACTCAGTTTGTTCTACGAATGCAACAAAGACGAAACCCGTTGCTCTTCACGTATTCATGACAGCACCCTCCTACACTGGAGTGACAAAGAATTTCAATGTTTTCGAAATGTATTCCTTGTTTTCATTTGCAAGACTCGTATCACGTCACCAGCCAGACAAAAATTGTTGTGGCCGTGAAAAAAATCTTACTCTGAGATTCCTTGCTTCGTCACGCACGGAAGGCAACATGGGTGTACAGTCACCCGCTTTTGCACGGAATGCAATAATCTTGAGAAGACTTTGAGGCCCATATGCGTCTGAGATGGAAATGAAAGATTCCGCGCAGAATTCCATGAAAGGAAAACACGTGTCATCGGGCTGGACTGTGTCCACACACTCCAAGCAACTTATCAATCAGAACATTTGTTATCTATGATCCCCCACACGCAGCCATTGTGATCGTTGCAGAACTTCGTGTGTTATCCTGAATAGAAAACAAAATGTCAAGAAATCTGATGCACGACATATTGTGGGTATTTTGACTGAACGTTCAGATAAAGGACCCACATTTTGTGCAAAGAAATTTTGACAATGTGGAACTCATCCAGTTTGGTCTTGTTCGCGGCATTTCTTCTGTTTCAAAAAGGTAACAAATCTTTGTGACATTCCGAAAAATCTTATTCAAAGCTGCAGGTTGTGCTTTTTCATTTGCACTGGCTGATTGCACTGATCGAATGCATTGAAACATTTGTCCTGTACTTTTTTAAAGCCATATCAGACTGCGCTTCACTGACATGTCAGGAAAGTGACGATTGGCATGTCTTCGAGCAGCACTGCTACTTCGTGAGTACAACGGCAACGAGGTGGAGACTTGCGCGCGACTATTGTCAACAAGCGGGAGCTGAACTTGTCTCGATGCAGAAACAGGAAGAGCTGGACTTTGTGATCTCAACTGTAAGTAATCACTTCTGAGTGGGAAATTACTGTGACTGTGCGGACACTTACGTCAACGTCGACATATTGGTTTGACCTGCAGCTTGGTGGTCAAGAACAACCAGAAGCAGTGCCTTTTGTTTGGACTGGACTCCATGAGTTGCGAACTGGAACTTGGGAGTGAGTTGCACGCACGAAACCGATCTATCAATTTCTGGCCTTTTGCCTTCGTTTTCGTTTTGTCTTCCATTTCTTGCCTGACGAAATGTTGCAGGTGGACTGATGGCAGTGACAGCACTGTCAGGAACTGGGCTGCCGGTGAAGGCAATGGCACCATGGAGCAGTGCGCGGCGATGTCTCACACTGAAGAAAAAAGAGGTGAGGAAGAACTTCTCACAAGACAGACCTCATCTCCCGGTTTCAGTCTGCTCATAAAGTTTTTCACTTTCTTTGAAATTCGCAGGGCAATGGTTTGACTTCCACTGCGAGTCCAGCTTTCTGTGGATGTGCAAAAAAAGCTCAGACCCCGAAGCGCAGATCACAACTTCGGAGTGGAGCCCGACAGGTGGTCACTGCCCGGCGCTTTACCACAGATATGGAGACAAGTGTTTCCTCGTCGGCAGCGAGCTGCTGACATGGCACGAGGCTCTGGAGAGATGCAGCAAACTCCACCCGCACAACATGATCAGCATCGCGAGCGAAAAGGAACAAGGTTGTCGGTCAGTTCCTGGCCACTTTGTCATTGCAGAAACCAGCAAAGGAAATTAGATCTATGTCAAGACACTGTATAGGTAGATAGGTAGTCCACAGTCTTGTCATGGAGGCAAGTACGAATCGTGAGGTTTGTTATTTAAATTTCCGTTTCAGCTTTTGCAATGAGCCTCCTGTTCAACCGAGACGACACATGGATTGGAGCGAAGCAGTTTCAAGAGGGGGAGTTTTGGTGGAGTGACAACTCACCCATGGTGTACAGCAGCTGGAGTCCTGGTCAACCGGACGGCACTGCTGGGGTTGGTTTGTTTCCAATCGGATCCCTGTTGAGAGCAGTAGATAGACAGACCATTGTTTGTGATAACTCGTCCAGGGACGCCTTTGGTGTAGTCTTTTCTTGTCTTTCAGATTCAGCATTGCGCTTTCATGCGCTCGCAGCCACACAATGTTGGTCTTTGGGAGGATGCAGATTGTTCGACAGATCTGGAGTACATCTGCATGACCTACGCAGGTCAGAATTTGTGTGAACTGATCTGAACCAGCAAAACAACGCCAGTCGAGGCCTGAAATCAAGCATGCCAGGATCAGCGAGACGGGCATTGCAAACACGAATTCTTGAAGCCAAACTGTCACACAAGTAAAGACTCATTTGGAAGCCTTTGTTGACAGACGTTGACAGCGAAGAGCCTCCTCCTGCGGACCCGCACGACTGCGTGTCCAACTATACCACCTGGAACAACACGTGCTACAAGTACATCCAGTTCGACGCTCCTCTCAGGTACAAAGACATTTTGACCCTCGCCAAGAAGCAAACCAACGACAGCGCCACTCAACGTCACCCCAAACAGCAGAATGCAATCGAGTTGACCTGAATGATCAATACCTTGAAGATGCGATGACGTTTGTGCATGGATGACAGGCGTCATACGTGCGCGTTGTGCCCAGACGTTTTCTCTCAACCACATGTCTGCGATATCAACTGAACACAAATGCGTTCGAATGTGAACTACTTTCAAAGCTGGAGCTTGGCTGAGGCTGAGTGTCAGGCAGACGGAGCCGAGCTGACGTCCATCGTGAGCAGATTCGAACAGGCGTTCGTCTTCTCCAGCCTGCCGTCACACAACGAGTGTGCTTGGATTGGGCTGCACACTCAAGAAAAGGTGAGGTTTTCTTTTGACTTGCTCAGCATCAAAATACTCGAATGCATCAGGTCTGGTTCAAAATTTCCCGCACAATATCGCATTGTGTTGCGGCAGTGCTTTCCTCAACCTCTGTAACCCCGGCACAGCGAGGCTCATTTTCAGAATGGGTTTCGTCAGTTCGTGTGGTCGGACGAGCGTCACGTGGTGTTCACACAGTGGGCGACCGAAGAACCGACGGCGCAGACAAAGGACGTGTGCGTCTGCGTGGACGCTCTTACGGGTGACTGGATCACCAAGCCTTGTGGGGACACCAGTGTCGCTGGTGCTTTCTGCAAGATCTCTGAGAGTACGTGTCCTCAGCACACGTGTTTGGACTTTGGTGCACAAGGGCTTTTCTTTCTGTGGCTAACAGCACGTTCTGGAGTGTTCCATGGCAATACTTTTCCAATTTGTCTCAATTCGCAGAAACAAAAGAAGTCACATCTCATGGAAACAAAATTTGTTCTTCAAAGAGCTGGATTTTGTCTGGGGACCACTGCTACTTGACGTCAACCCGGCAAGTCAATCAGAGTGAAGCGCACGACGAATGTCAGCGGAACAACGCTGAGCTCGCTTCAGTTTTCTCCGAGCAGGAAAACTCGCTGCTGGCAGCGCACGTGCGCGCCTACGGAAATGCATGGATTGGACTGCAGCACTTGGAAGGCAAGTACATCTTTCAAGAACCCTGTCAAAGCGAACATCCAACCCTGTCGTCCAGTGACAAGGTTGATGCACAAGGAAACAACAGAAAATCTGTCAGGAAACTATGAAAAGTAAGTTTTTAAACTGCACGAACGTGAGGCGTGGTCCTTCGGCACACCACGCCCGAATACTCTTGTGAAGTCACGTGTCGTTCAGGCGCAGCATCGTGGAGCGACGGAAGTGACGTGAACTTTACGATCTGGGATGAAGGAGAGCCCGACGGGGACGGGACCTGCACGGGGCTCAACTCCGTCACCGGCCGCTGGTTCACTGCGCCCTGCGCGCTGCAGCAAGGATTCATATGCAAGACTGCTGCCGGTGAGAACCAGCCAGTGGCTTCGCTTTCATTTGAATCAGACGCAAACCTCAACGAAGCACCAATCTTGGTCTCGTCATTCTTACTTCAGAGGAAAACTTTGTGGGCCTGGCCTACGAGTGGCAAATTCTCATCATTTCGAGTGTCGTCTTGCTTCTGGTGGTTCTTGTCGTTTACGTGTGGAAGAAGCACGGCGAGACTCGGCGGGAGCCCGCGACGCGCAGCTCTGAACAGTTTGGGCCGCAGTCGCCCAAGACCGATGATCCGGAGCACTGCGGATACGACCAGCAGCCCTTCTACGTGAATCTGTCTTTCCACCAGTCATTTGTCTGACCGATTCGACACCAATGTTTGCACGGTGATCATTTGCATGGAGACTCTGGAAACGACACAAAACTGAAGAATGCCACCAAAAACGCGGTGTTGTCACTGAGTGACTGAGTGTCCGGGAGATGGTAATTTCGATGGGTTTGCCGGTCTGTCACCACGCGACACAGAGCGGTTGAGAGACGAGTTCCTTTCCAGCAACAGGCACTTGGTGACATTCAAGTTGGAGGAATAAACAAAGTACGTGTTTTACAAAATATTTTATTCATTGTTAGAGCACAATTATCAAAAACCGTCAACGACATTTGGGGTTGGCGCCCCTGTTCGGCCCAATTTTTCGTTTTCACGACTTTTGTGTTTTGTATACAACGGGTCACTCGTGGCACACCACCGTGCGCGCCTCAAAACGAGCTTCCTTTGCCTTCCGAAGCAGACGAGGCTTCACGGGTACAACGTGATTCCAACGTGACACTCTGAAGTTGGTCTGCACAGCTGGACTGAGCCTTGACTGAGTTGTCGTTCCTTTGAAAGAAGGCTGCGTGTCTGCATGTCTTTCAACTACGGAACTACCGGTAGACACACTGCATTGCGTATCACAGAAAGGGGAGACGGCTGGGTTTGGAAGTTTCTTGCGTTTGCTAACACAGTTCAACACCGGCTGGAAGAGGGTGAATGAACGACTATGCAATGCAGCATTCTAAACTGTACCATATTTTACAATGAAAAATTAACACTGAGAAAGGAAAAAGAAAACTATTTCAGTTCAACAGTTGGCACCAATAACTTTTCAAAATCCAGCCATTCATGCATCCGTAAGCAATGCTCAAAACCTTCATTCGCTCACAATGTCAAGGAAATAATACTGTTCAGGTATGATAACTTGGAGTGTTATCACACTCATGCACAGAAAACAACTTTTCATCCGTTGAAAATTGAAGGGAATTGGTAAAGAGAAAACACACTGAACGGCAAACTGAGTTGTTAGCACACCGAATGGAAAAAGCGACGCCGCTTCTGTCGCATTCGAACTTGGTGCAGTTAAGTTCAAACGGCAGGTCCACCTCAATTTTCTGCAGTCACGCAGTTGGTTGGAAATACGGAAGAAGTCGTCATGTTGGAACATCACAAATCACTTGTGCTCAGCCCGAGCAGTAGGCACTCAGCTCCGTGCAGCCACAGTTAGAGCCAAACGAAGCTGGCGACACCACCTCAAGTGGCTGAGCAGGAATTCCTAGAGTCCAGCAGCATTATGCGAAGAGATGTGGAGACGAAAAGAGGATGGCAAACGTGGACACCAGCGTGAAGACGAGGAAGAGCCAGCAGCAGAGTCTGTCAATGACGAGCGCAGCGAACTTCCAGTCATTGCACTGCTCCTCAAACTCCTCGTCGGCCTTGATCTTGTTGGTGAGGAAGCGCAGCTCCTTGAGGATCTCCCTCATCTCGCTGTGCGCCGGACTCACATTGGGAAACGGATCATCTATCTTTGTGGTGTGGTTCGACTGACAATGATAGTTGTCTCTGCTGAAGTTGTGGTTGGCACTGCTGCTGTTGCCGATGCGGAAATCATCGTCCAGATCGAGGACGTTAGCGAGCAGACTTTTTGAGGAGCGCTCCCGCAACTCCAAGTCCCTCATTTTGGCGCTTTGTATTAGTTTCTTTTTCGTAATCTGCTTTCCTGGTCGGTTCATTCGAAGTATCCAGGCAAGCCACTCACAAATGCCTTTCTTTACCTGTGCAAGAACATGCGGAAATAATGGTTAGAAACGAAAAAGGACTGGTTTTCTTTGGACACATGTCCCCCTCCCTTCTTTCAGCCGACACGTGCGAGGTGAGGCCAGTGCGACACTTCGTATTTGGTGCACGAAAGTTGTTTTCCAAACCAAATGTTCACGTTATTGTCAAACTTCGCACCAGGATTAACGGATGAGAGATGCGAATTTTATGTCAGTGCAAGTTGGGGCTCAGACACGACTTTGACATCAGACGAGAATCACGCAGACACACTGATATCTTACCCATCTTGGCATTTCATGTGTGTCTGGGGTCCGATGGTGGTAGTTCAGCACCAGCACAGTGAAGACTACAGACAGTGAACACATCAGCATAATGCAGGCGAAGTACATCCCTAGAAACAGTCGAATGACACACTTGATAACGATAATTCACCACTTTTTTGCCGTGCTACTGGTGACACGATGTGAAGAGAACTCTCCGCTGCAATGGCGCCGTTTCCTGAAATTGAAATCGCTGCCCTCCGCTTCATTCAACCCGCTCCTCCAGCAGACAGGACGCAAGGGCGGTGAATACTCACCCCAAGAGGTGACCTGTCCCCAACCCAAGCACACTTGCGTCCACGCCGCAACTTCAAGGTTTTGCGTGTCTGTCACCAGAATAACACTTCCAACAACCATGATCTCCTCCTCAGGCCAGCAACACCCTGCCCCACCACACCTGGGTCATTTGGGCTCCCATGAAAACATTGTCACTTTGCGTGGTGAGGGATGCTGGGCGTCAGAACGGCAGCCAAAGCCAAACGCAAAAGCCCAAAGGTCAGCGTATCTGCCACAAACAATGCACAACACACTCCAAAGGATGAAACACTGGCACGAATGGTTTGGTATGGCACATGGTGTAATTTTACAATTGAGATCAATGCAGGATGGGGCAGATGTGCGCATTTGACTGGGGTCAGTGCTGAGATGCATGGTATTTGTCGGACATTCGTAGGCATAAGCTCAACCTCAGGCTCACAATCCACAAATTGGTAAATATTTCACAACTCTGAGGGGTCAGACTTGTTCTGGCTGCAAACTCTTGCCTTTGCGCACCGCTGAAATATGAAACGCACGCAAAATGTTCAACCAAAAATTGGCGTGTAGTCGACTAAATTGCAAAGAAGTTATTCAAGTTTTGTCAGAGTTGGCCAAAAACATCCTTGTTCAAACAAAAGGTTCATGTTCTATTTCTTACATGCAGATTCAGGGAGTTTGCAGATGTTCATGCCAACGTTCGAAAATTTCGTCACAGCTCGGAAAGTGTCTGGCAAACCAAGAACATCACAGTTTTGACTGACCACACAGGCCAGAAAAATCTACTCGCAACTACTTCTACGGTGGACGCAATCTACGCGGGTGCAGAACACGTCACAGTTACACATTCCAACGAGCGTGTAGCGAAGCATGAGTTGATGCTGGATGACACCTGTCTTCATGGGCGACTTGTGTGTCAGATCTGAGGGGCAACACTTCAGCCTCACCTATGAGTGGCACAGCGTCTGAAGTTGGAGGCATTGTTTCTGCCACGAGCAGGAGAAACACAGTCAGAGACAGCAGGATTGTCACACCTGAAGTGAAATCGGTGAGAACGTGACACACTTGGGAACAAATTGACTGAGAGAAAGACCACGACGAAATATTTGAAAATGCTGTTTCAACGAAAAGACTCAAATCGACCGATACGAAAACAAGCACGCTTTTGTTGACATGTCAACGAACTTCGCTGGAACGGTACGATCAGACAGCCAACCAGACATCACTATTTCTTCTGCGAAACACAACTTTTATCGCAGAAAAGTAGGGGAGAGTCGTGAAAACCTTGACAGACTTGCAATGTGCATCCAGACATGTCACACTGAATCTGACAATTTTCGATCGGTCTCTGCACAGAGGCGCCAGGCGTGCGCAGACAGGAGATTGAGATTGAAGACGCACGCACATCATCTCTCTTACCTAGGGAGATTTTTTCTCCCGCGTCGGGAGGGAGCGAAAACGTCAGCAGAGCCATTGAAGATATCAACACACAGGGGATTATCAGATTGAAACCATAATACAATGTTCTGCGGCGGATGTGGATTCTAAAGGTAATGTCTATGTACTGTTCTGGACAGCATTCATACCGTACTACATTTCGCTTTGCTGGCAGACCTAGAAGTAAAGAGAAGCAAAAAGACCAGTGTCAGAGGGTACACTCCCATAGTGATAAACATGAAGAAAAACCTACCCATGGTAATTTTCTCTCCACAGTCGGGTGGCATCGCAAAGACGGTCAGTGAAAGAAAGGACAGGAAGAGGCACGGAACAACCAAGTTAAAAACGTAGTAGAGCTTTCTGCGCCTGATTTGAACAGTGAAAGTGACATCTACATATTCTTCCGGACAACACTCGTACGTAACAACATTCCGTCGCGAAGGACAACCTGCAAAGACACATGACAGCAAAAGATAGAATACATCATCACAATAAATGTGTTGAAGAAAATGACGCCACAATGGCCAGTGCTCATATGTACAGCACTGCAGCCAAAGTTCCCACGTTTCAGTGTAACAAGGACTCGCAAACGAATACCAACGCATCAATGCCGGACGAAACAGTCGCAAATGATTTGGCCGTCAACTTATCAAAATCTAAAAGGAATTGGCAAATAAAGTTCACCGATGCAGTAGATCTAAACGTGTGCAATTGAGTAGCGCTTTTGCGAAAAACGCATGCAAGGCATGACAGCGCAGAGCAAGTGTGCGCAAGGATTCGATTACCAAAACGTGCATGCAAGAAAAATGGAAAAAAGAATAAAACAGTCGACACAATTTTCCTAAAGCAAAAAGCTCTTGAACCATTGAAGCTGTCGCAAATGTCAGGGTTTCCATGCGCACTTCTCAACTCAAGCAGAAAACAACCCGTCAAAATTAGCAGTTAGGTTGATCACAGAAAGACGCGAGAAAGCTCTGTTACGTTCGCGAGTGCCATTCCATGAAAAAGGCAAAAATTGACTTCACAGTTTTCGTTCTTGCAATCACACACTTTCATGTGCAAAAAGTTTCGATGCGACAGACCAAAACAAGTTGCAGTCATCACGACAAAAGAGAAGGTGGCAGAATCCAAGGCACTTTGCAGTTCCAAGCTTCGTGTTGCTCTGTGTATTTACAGCTCGACAAGATCGTAAAACTCAAACAAGGGGACAGCTTTCAGAAATTTAGGGCAAAACGAGAAACAAATTTCAAACAAAGGATTTTTCTATGACATTGTGTACATTTGACCTTTCTTGTTAGCATTCAATTTTGTTCTCTGCCAAATCACGCTTTCGTTCTTTGAAAATGATAAACTCAACATTCAACGTGTTCTCGACAAAACTGTTCAATGCACGCAGACCACGCATCAGATTTGAGCCAAAGGGAACGAACGTTATCTTTCCCCTGTCTGGTGGTTTGCTCGATGTCCCTTCGTCCCATGGCATTGCAATGCACGCGAGAAACTTCAATTTCTGCACAGAAGCGTAATTGCACATCAGCGTTGCTGATCGCGCGAACAGATCTTACCCACGAGCTGCCACTCTCCGTTCTCAATGAAACTTGAGATGTCTCCGGAGTCGGACTGCAGCTGCAGATTGATTGAGCTGCCGTCGTACGTCCACGAGCCGAACTTCATCTCGCACTCCTGGTCGTCGAACGGGAACCAGGCGATGTTGATTTTGCAAGTGCTGAGAAAGAGCCCAGGAGGCACCCAGAGGCAGTCTCCGTTCGAGGAAACCACCACGTTGGTTGGATAGGTGCTGTCGATATCTTCATCAGCACTGGAGACACAAAACACATCCCAGCGTTAATTATGTCCAACAAGGAATGACAGGAGGATATTTCTAATTCTTCTTCCATGCTCCAGTTCTTTGCAATAAATCTGGTGGAAAGCTGGTTGACAGGTCTGAAAATAGTCTTTTTCTTCAAGAAAGGATAAGCCATGGCGACAGACCCTTTCACACGAAAGGAGCAGAAAACTGAAATGGTCATCAGGCTATTTTAGTCAATTTTCGACAGCCTTGTGAGCCGCGTTTCGTCTGTTTTAGTTGAGTGCCAAGAAATAGAGAGGAGACGTGGTTTCTTGCCCGAATTCGTTTGCCTTTGATGTCAAAAACACCGTGAGGGATTGGTTGATGTTAATGCAATTTGAAGGTGTCAAGCAAACAGACATTTCGCCAGCCCACAGCAGCTTGACTGCACGTTGACTCAGGCATCGTGACAAGTTTTTAATGCAATTGAATGGATGAGGAAACACACTGAAGAGCGCTGACAATCCTTATCTGGAGGAGCACCGCAGCTCCGGCATGCCGCCGGTGCGAGTAAGCAAAGCAATGGCAGGAGCCATCCCTGCAGTCGGGAACAACTGCCCTACTCTTCAGATCCGCACTAAACTTCACAAACATCTCTGGCAGTCAAGCACTTCCGCATTCTTGCCATCAAGGTGGCAAGAAATGTGAAAGAACGAAACACACGCACCCGTTTATCTCGCTTCAAAACTGCACTCGACCCGAAGTCGACTCCAAGCGCCTCCTGCACTAACCTGTTGTACATGAGAATGTCGGGTTTCCACAGCCTGTCAGGGGGAACTCGAATGCTGCTGACACCTCCGTACTCACTCTCGTTCCACGCCAAGTTGTAGTCATTCCACTCCTTCAACAACAGGACAGAATGTCAGCGAAATTCACTCCCGTGAACTTGCTAATGCAAATAAATCGACAGTGGCAAAAATTATTCCTGACGACAAAATTCATGATTTAGCGATTCAAAATTGAGAGCACTGTTTTACACGTGAGTGAGATTCACACTTGGATTTGAGACTCAACAGGAGACAAAACAATTGACATGTCAGATTACAATACTCGTACATGATTCACTAGAAGAAATAGTCACAACACATGTGCTGGTATTGTTAGCAAGAGAAATGTAATACGTTTAGTTTTGGTTAAGCTTCTCCTTGGCAAGGCTTTTGAATCAATGCATTTTAAGGTGTTTTTATCTCAAGCAGTTATCCAACAATCTTCCAAGGCGGACAAGGACTAACACAGCGATATGCAGTCTCGGTGTTATGTGTTTGCTGATCAGGAGAGAAGAGATTGACTCAGTAGATCAAATCGCGCTCATGTAAAGCGTGTTTACTACCGCTTCAGGTGTCTTCAGGGACGAGAGGGGAGCTGGCTAAAGCAGATTGATGTGAATGCGTGCCGCAAGTGAATTGTTATATCTCCATGTTAATCACAGTGGATGCGCATCCTCAAACCCATTTCAGGCGCGTTGTTGTTGCTGACTCACTTCATCAAGAACCTCAACCTGCACATGTACTCGTAATGTTTTTTTGAATCAATGTCCCGCTTCTGATTCAACCTGACAGTTTCTTTCAACCGTTTCGCTGAAAACAAAAGAAATCCAGTTACCCAAGAAAGAATAATTCTGGTACCGGACAGTGGCCCTACTCGATAGACTGAAACAAAGTGTCTCCTCACCACTGACAAGTGCCACCTTGGGCAAGAATCTGTTTCGTGCAGGGCAGGGAAGGGATGTGCGGGAAAAGGCCAGCCTGGTGTTGGGTAGTGCCACCCGGGGAAAAGAAAAGCACAGCGGACACTGGGTGGTTACAGCCTGGTGTTGGGACATGCTGCCTCGGTAAGGAGCCTGTCTACAGGGAGGGAGGAGGAGGCGCCTACAGAGATGACTTGGGGCAAGAATATCACAGCCCCAAGGCAGACATATTCCAACCACACAATGTTGCCGTTTCTTGTTCATTTTGAAGAAATGAAAATCTCTTTCTTTTGAAGCCTGAAGTGATCTACCCATTTATCTCTTCCAAAGTTTCAGGAAAATTCCGCGCCATGACCTTTTCGCATGAAGACAAAACAAATAATCAACTACTTCTTGTTTCTCGAACTGAGCCTCTGTCTTGACACTTTGCCTTTTTGATTGACTGTAAAGTTTTGATCTCTCCGAGTGGGACCTTCCGTGGGGAGTTTGGGGCAGGTGCCCTCGCCGACCAAGTTCTTGGATCTACTTACAAAAACAGCTGATCTACCATTCTGGTTCTCTTTGTGCTGTGCCCCAAAAGGTCGACACGGATGTGTTTGACACAAGGCGCTCTTTGTATGCAACAGGGTCAGGAGGGTCTGTGACTTTTCTCTCTCGGCACACGTGGACGGTTTTGAGCTTGACGTCAACGAGCGGACTTCTCTCATGGGGGTGTCACTGTGAAGCAACCTCGTTTGCAATGAGTATATCCTCAAGATAAAAACAGCAACAGTTTTCAGAAACATCACCAAAACCGACAAAGATTTTTCCACTTTCTTTGTGATATCCTCAGTCGGCTTTGCGCACGAAAAGTTGATAACCAAGAGCATCAGTTTGTGAGAAACTCCACAAGATGACGAGGACAAGATGCAGACAGACCCACGGGCATCAGTGCCTCATTAGACTCTCAATTGGACGTACAAGTGGCAACGTGGCAACATGTCTCGAGGATGGGACTTTATCAAGCACCCGAGTAACTTGTCGGCAACACAAAATGCACTTTTTCTGTATGGCAAGTCACATTCTCCCGGGATCCAGTGTTCAGAAGGAGATAGCAGTGTTTCCTTGTGCCACCGCCAGCTTTGTATGACTTGCAACCTGCAGGGGCTCGCCTCCGATGCCATAAATCAAGCAGCTTTTTGGTATTTGAAAAATGCAGCTTATCGTCGCCAGCTGAAAGAGCCGCATGATTGGCTGCAAAATCCCACCAATTTCTTCCTTCCACTTTCACGTCCTGTCAAAGCGTGGGGGACTCGAGTGGAAAAATCGCATCGAGATGTAAAAGTGATACTTCTAATGCATCATCTTGTTGCAAAGCTTTCGATGGCCAGACTTACAATACAAAGTAGATTGCCTATCTCGTGTGAGAGTCTTCAGAGATGCATTGTCAAAGCAGACGAGCAGCGAGTTATTAAGGTTTCCATTATTTCAGCGAATGACGTGTGCTGCAGCTGAACACACACAGAATCACAATTTCCCAGAGTTTAAGTCGAAAAAAAGAAACAGCGACGAAACAAAATTTGAAATAGGTGCCGTTCGATTGATGGACCAGAAAAACACACCAAAAATGGGTGACCACAAGGGGACCACACAGCAAATCAAACAACACATTTTTCATGAACCATTCGTGGAACCAGTCAAGATTCAGGCTTGGTTCATGGCCATGCACCAGTGTGAACCAATAAGTGTGGTTCATGCAAATCAAAGGCATTTGGGTGACCAAGCTTGTTTTTTGTTCATCTGGTCCAGAAATCGAACGGCACCATTGTTGATTTTTAACTGAACGGTCCATGGCCTTTGAGAGCGAGACTCGGCAGACATTCGGGGCACGAGTCCGGGCAATTCCTGTTTGATTGACCTGCTTCTGAACAATCTGTCATGCGAACTGGAAGGGTTTGTGAAGACACATTTCGGGCCAGAGGAAGACCTGCTGAATGCGCCCCGAAAAGAAAGATTAATGGCCGACCAGGGCACTCTGTGCATACTTATGCACGAAAAGTGCTATCAGAAACATGCTCAGGCTGCTTCGCAAATACAGCTGTTCTCATTAGCAGCTCTTTCCCGCAGATAGCTCAACCAGGTGAAATAACGGCATCCATATCAGTGGGCGAGAACTGTAGTTTTCCGTGCAGGCACTCAGGCACGTGCAAGCTTGACAGATCCAAGTTTAGCACTGTTGATGGTGGCTTAATCCGCGATCGGGAACAACACCAGGGTGATAAACCAAAGCAACTGTTTGCCACTCGAGAGTTTCTTTGCAAGTCTCTTCTCCCTCTTCATTTTCCCACAAGGATGCAGCCTCGTCTTGTAGCATGGTTCCATCACGTGTTTGGCTTCATTTCCAACGATTTTCAGTGCTCACGTGAAACACGCAGGGGAGAACAAATGCACGTGGAGAATCTGTCTTCGCCCGTTTCCCCTCGGAATGAAATTCACCCCGTTCGCAAGCTGCCAACTTTTTGACCGAAACCAAGATCCACAGACAAACTGAACCTGGTCACCAGTTGAACTGAAGCACGGATGGATATTAGCCACTTTTCACCCCTTCAAGTGTCGTTTGTTCGAAATCGATTGAGTATCTTTTCGCGCTCACAGCAAATTGAACCAAAAAAACAAATCGTTTGGTCAGAACCAAGATGTGCTCCAAGGCCTTTTGTGTTCCCAAGACAGACAAATCCGCCACCACTGTACGATTACACAAACAATCACCTTCATTAAAAACTCTTGATCATTTCGAGTAGACCTGTTGTATCTCGAGAATGTCCCAACATTCGGCAGAGAACTCGCCCAGTAAAATTATTGAGACGGTTCGGGGGCTGAACCAGATGAGTCTCGTGCCAAATTTCGTCAGATCGTATGCAAAATTATTTATGAAGTTTGTATGTAAAATATTGAAATGCTCTGGATGAAACAGAAGAGACGAACGACACTACGTTTTCGGAGAAAAGTTGGCAAATCAAACAACTAACAATCTCCGAACATTCAAGCACGTACTGTTCCCTTCACGGAAAGCCCGACAGCAAAACAGTCTGCAAATGTTTTCTAAACGACCAAGACTGTTTGTCGAAGGACGGTCTACACTTTTGGCGTCACAGGCTGACCAGCCATGTGTGCATGTGTGTGTGTGTGTGTGTGTGTGTGTGTGTGTGTGTGTGTGTTAGGTGTGGTCCATGCATGAAGGAATGGGTGGTGCTAGAGCGAGGGTGTTCTGGATGGCGCATGCATTTTCGGAGTTCGTAAGTTCCCTTTTTTGCCAGAATTACAGGGCTCATGAATTTTAAATTTCACTGGAGGTGGGCAACTTGTATCGTGTTGTAAACGTTTCGAACTGCTTGTTGTTTCAGGGGTCGTACGTGCCTAAATTTGATGTGTTTGTGCTGAGGTCGGTTAAAATTTCACGTTTGCTGATTGCGAACTCGAGCTTGGAGCGTTTCAATAGCGCTCATTCGAGGGCGTCTCCAAGTTTTCCGTTGACGCGTCGTGATTCACAAAATTTCCTCACGCTCAAAAGTGGACGCCCAAACAGAAATGCGTTCTCAAAATTGTCAAAACAAGGTGCATTCGTTTCCTGTTATTCTGGCAGCTCCTTTTGGTAGAAGCAAAATGTAGTTTGATTACAATATAGAAGTCACAAGGGAGTAAAAGAAGTTTCTGTACACATTTCCCATGAACGAGTTGTGTGTTTGAGGATAAAATAAGTTGAGGACACTATCAGTGCACAAGCTACTCGGGGAGACTCTCCTAACAGGGTTGTGCACCTGTGCGTGGTGGGTTGGGGAATTATGATCATTGTCTAAACACGCAAAATTTCTCATTTTTGATCAGAGCTTTAATTCAGCAGAACAAACGGGTTAAATTCAACTTTCAGTTGCGTTAAAATTTGAGGCTCCTTGTTATTCTTCGCTGAGGGATCTGGAATCCAGGTCAGGTCAACTTGTTTTATCCTCTTTTCTTCATGTTAGTGTTGCCGAACTTACCAAATTTAACCAGATATTTGTGTTAATGTTTTGATTCTTTTCATCCTGTGGATATAAAATAAGAAGAAAACCAGCATTACAGGACGCCACAATACACTGTGATGTCACAGTCCACCGTCGGAAAGGACGTCAATTGACGTAACAATCCGCGAGCGGAAGTGACATCATCAACACGGTTCCACGTGACCTGGCACGCATTTCACGCAAATAGTCAAACGTTCCGGTCAACGCAAACTTACCATATTCAACCATATATTAGAAGTTAATATTTGGTTCTTTTCATCCTGTATGAAAAAAACAACAACACGGATTACATGGGGGTACTGATTTCACATGTTCCCTTGGTGTTGTTTTTGTGTAAGGTCACGGCAAGAACCAAATATGATTGGAAAGTTAGCTTTCACAAAGAGAGTGCAGTGCATTTCACCAGCAGACAGGAGGACGAAACAAGACGTGCACGAGGCACGCGCTGGAGTTTCGACAGGGACTTCTGCACACAAGGGCCGTCCACACTGCGTGCGTAACTCCTCGTCAACGTGACTTGAGTTTTGGGACTCAGTTTTCAAATCTGTTGGGGTCTACATCAAATATGAGTGTTTGTGAGTGTGTGCTAGAGTGTGTGCAACTGTCATTCACGGGAGAGGCGGGTCATGCAGCTTGTTGGCACAATGTGAAAACCCTGATTGGGACAACGATCAAACTGGACATCAACGCCTCCCTTCCACAAAAAGAGTTGCTCATCCTGTCAGCTGTCTGACAAAACATTGCATGGTGACCAAAGCAAACAATTTTTGGTGCTCTGCATGACGAAACCATCCCCAACTTTGTCTGGTCAGGCCCAAAACAAACCCCAGTGAAGCAGCGGGTCCGTCAAGCAAGTTGACGCACGCAGTCTGGACGAAGCTTGATTCCATTGAGGCGAGGTCAAACCAAGACATCAGACATCAATGAGCGCGTGGCGACCCACCGCTGAATCTTTTTTCGGCCAATTTTCTTCTTTGCTAATTTCTGACAATTTTGGAAAGTGGACAGGACCTTCTGTTCAAGGCCCAAACAGGGCGGGTGGGGGTCCTGTCCCAATTTTTCGAGCTTCCTCAGTCATTACAGCATTTCTATTTGTTGGCAGTTTGTGCTTCTCGCATAACAGGGAGGTCAGAGGGGGTCAAGGGGTGGGGGTGGGGGGTTCAGGGGGTCAAACCGAACCCTTGCATGGAACATACAAACGAGTACACATATTCAGCACAACACTGTAGCTATTTGCATTGTGCCCGCGGCTCGGTAGAATGCCGCGGGCGAAAAAGCTGGGACAGGACCCCCCCCCCCCGCCCACTTGGCCCTGTCCCGTCCACACACATACCGAATAACACCACGGTGATGACACCAAGCGCGCGACTATGAGTCGGCCGCGCGCTTGAAAACTTTTCTCTGGTAAGACGCAGCATCGTGCAGCTTTTGGCATGGTGATATTGCGACGGCGCGCGCACATGTTTGTTCTCTCAGCAGAAGGGTTGATTTTTGCAGAATATTCGTCTGCAGCAAAGTATGGATTGCCACAGGATCAAACACAAAGCGTCAAAAAACAACACACGTTTACCCGAAGGAATGTGGTTCAACTGCTTGAAGTTTGAACACAAGCAGCCAAGAAAGGATGAGAGGCACTCCGCAGTGGATCCGAGGAGGGCGGGGCCTGGGCTGAAAAAGCTCTGCAGCTTATTCAAGGTTGAAGGTTCCCCCTTCGAGCGTAAAAGGCCACTGCCCAAATCCTGGATCCATTGAAGGCACAACATGCACGCAAATTTCAGAATCGTTAGATTTCAGCTGTTGAGAAAACAAAAAATGACTTCAGAACCATTGAATTACACACAAGGTTCCTGTCAAAAGTTCCCTACCCACCCACACAAATTTTTGGTGCAGGCATGAAAGGGTCTTTTTTGCAGGAAGCACAAAAACACACACATGCAACTCCAAGAAGTTTGTCAAGCGTTGTCGACTCCGAGTGCTGTGCAAAAACAGTTGACATTTGCCGTAGGAGTGAAGGAAATGATTCTGAATGGTGCCTCTTGCAAGTTCACGAATTTTCCATGATATTGCACAGTTCCATTCGCTCTTTCTTGAGTTATCACGGAAGTACACGCAAATGGGCTCAAAGCAGGGCTCTACCAATTTCAATTCGTACATGTGATCACTCGACAACAGCCATCTACACGATAACGGCACACACTGTACACACCACCGATGTATTCAGACAAACACAAGCAATTTCTTGCTGCAAACTAAAGCGTTGTTACAAAAGCCCCTTTTCGGCTGATCCCAAGACGATGTGTACAACTGTTTTGAGATGATCTTTGTTCTGTTAACTTTCCCAGACATCTCTGCCAAATTTCTGGATTCTTGACAGCAAACAGTTGACGTGAAGCAAACTGCCAGAAAACTGCTGTCAAAACTATGTTGAACGTTTACGCACTGAAAATGAATGGAGCACCAAAGAATTTTCACACACACACACACACACACACACACACACACACACACACACACACACACACACACACACGGCTGATTCATGAACACTCGCGTCAATCCATGAAGTGGTGCGGTCAATTTCCGGCAAAATGCGAAAACAAAAATTTTAAGATTAAATCTTGTGAAATTACAGAAGCCACTCACCACGTCAATGATCTGCTGAAGAGTAAGTCCGAAGAAGACGTCCAGGGCTTCCGACTCGTTGGCCACAGGTCGCTCCAGGGTGTTGTATCGTCGTTCGATGAAGAGTTCTTCCAACAGTCGTTTCTCGTGGGGTCCACTTCGGGTTTCTAGAGAGTGCACAAAAACCGAACCACAGTTAAACTCACTTGCTCTGAACTACGTACGAGCAGGGGAAAGGAAACGTGCACAAACATTTTTGTGATCAGTGCGCGCATTGTCGTAAACCGCAATGCAATCAAGAACTCACTTCCACGTAATACCTGATAAATGGAGTTTGGACACATGGCTGATGCAATCTACAAGGCCTATGTCAGGGTTAAAGATGTGCTCTAGGAGATCCCTGTGCCACGGCCCAATCCTATGGTTACTCGAATGCATCACTGGGTTATCTGGCATGAAGGATTGCCATAATTCATCTCCAGATATGACGCCGTCTGGCCATAATGCATCCGTAGAACATGAACTGCATTGTGTGACCAACGCACGATCAACTCGATTTCGCCAAAAGAAATCTCCGAACCACTCAGAAATCGCCAAAAGGGTTTAGACGCCTAGTTTTCAGGCAGGAATAATGATGAACACAATAGTCAATGGGAGGTTCACCACAAAGCTTTCAGAGAAATTAACTTCAGAACGTTGGTTGTTCCTTGTTCCGTTGCTTCCCACCATCTTCCCTCTCGACAACTCTCGTCACAAAATTTTAAAATCTCTGCAACATCACGCGGAATGACTCCGCTGATGTTCACCGTATCGATCAATTCTTGTGTCCGCGACGAAACCCCAATCGAACTCCAAGGCTTTGCTCTCGAGAAGGGACACAAGGGGCAAGAGAAAGCGTCTCAATTTGGATATCGCCGAGACTCGGGAGTGTGTGTCCCACGACATTTCTCGTGGAGTGGATCTGAGAACGCGCGACAGAGCAGACTCTTCGTTTCTTCTTCCGGCAACATCAGAGTTCACAGGCCAGTTCGGTTGTCGAATCCAATTTTACTCACCACGGAGATCAAATTTGATACTTGAGTGCTCGAAAGTTTGACCAAATTGTCAATGAATCCCTGAGCCACATACCTAAAATGAGGCTTTACTTTGAGTGATCGGGATACTGCTGGGGAAAACGTTGTGATTGTTTAGGGCTACTGAACTCAATCTATCAAACTGGGGACCTGACGTGAGACCGGGCTTGCCCTCCAAATGAGTGTGGTGGAGCCATAATCTGATACCGAATCTAGAGCTCTCGTGTCAGCTTTGACGGATGACACACAAATATAGCAGTCTCTGTGGGCATTTTCCAGTGCTTCGCAATGTGTCCAGTGTCCTGAAATTTGATGGACAACCCCCTGTTCTTCTACTCTTGGGCTTTACCGAATTTGTGTTCGCGGGAATGTCGACACTTTTTGAACTGGTCAATCCAGGAGCAGATATCATCCGGGCGCTTTGTCAGACTTATGGGGTTACAATTCGTGTGTCCGCCACGATCAATGGTCGAGATACAGCCGTGCAGGACTTGATGAGTGGACAAAATATTGAAGCCGACAATATGACACCTCCACACAACAAGTTTCGCAGCACTGTGCATGACCAATTTCCTGCGCGGCAGGAAACAGACTTTCGAAACTCGCAGAAAGCTCGTTAGATTTGAACAAGACCACACAGCAGTGTAGACATGCGACCAGCCGACAACGTGACCTTCGTGAACTGAGCCAGCAACTCTCTTGCGTCCAAGCAAAAGTTTATCTGCAGGGGGGTCGTTCCTTCCAGATTGCTTGCCATCAAATTTCTTTCACCAGATTGTCCTGAGTTTCATTTTGGGGAGCGGGAATCACTCTGGCACTCTGAGTTCAGACACAATGTCTTTTTGTTTTGCCAGATTTTGCTTGGGGGGTGTCGCTCCGATACTTTGACCCCAGACATGTCACCTTTTTGCCAGATTTTGCTCCTTTGCCCAAGTTCCCCTCCTCAGCCTGATTTTTCCTGAGTTTCACTTCGTGGGAGGATCCTTTCTCTGTTGTTGCTCCCGGGAGGGAGGGGGAAGCTGGCACATGATTTCGAAGCCACGGCGTCAGCCCGGTTGAACAGTTGAACGCTGACAAAAATGGAAACCCGAACAGAACGGGGCAATGAAAGATGATACAACGAAAACCAAGGCAATGTGATCAAAACCACTGGTTTACTCTGGTTACCCTTGATTCTTCAGTTGTCCGAAGCTTCAGGGCATCTCGATACTTGCTTTCAACGGATCCCAGAGGGCCCAAAATGTCGAGTTTAACTTGAACAAAACTTAATCAAGACCTCAGGCTAAATCCTTTTGAAGCCTCTGATGCCCACCATCCAGATAGTTGAGGGATTACAAGTCGCTCGTGTTTGCAGTCCGCCAATTTTCACAGAAACGAAGATTGTTTGCAGCTTTTTTGACCCGCGCACTTCGCTTACAGAGCAACGAGGGCCCAGATTTCGTGCGACCAATCACTGCGCTCCTTTGGACACCAACCACAGCGCGTGTGTGATGTTCTCCATGGATTTCTGCTGAGCCGCAACATTTTCGAGACCGTTTCAAACAGAAAGCATATTTTGGTGTTGCCTGGCTTTCGCTTTTCTGCTCAAACGTGGCTGCCGTGGCATGCTTCTGCACACGGGTGCGGAGAGACCTTGACAAGAACACACATTTCAACGGCAATGTGCGGAACGGTTGTTTTGTTCAGAGCATTGATTGTCCTACCCAGGGGGATAAAAAAGCACAATGCTACCTCCACAAGAATGCTGTACATGTGATCAATTTAGAAGATTACTTAGCTGGCAGATGTTCTCTCAACAAACATTTGCTCTGAAAGGACACTTGCAGACGTAACTGGATACAATCAAGCTTGTTCCTGGGGAGATACTATGTTTCGAAGCTCTCGCAAGTGGATTCCACTTTCGTCTTTCGTTTGTGTCCTGAAGAAATGTCAGAAAATCTTGGAAAGCCCTCTATTTCGAATCAAAGAAGTCCACGCAGTGTTTTGTTTCAATCCAGAAGTGGAAGAGTCCAGAACCATCTGATGCCTTCTGAAAGTCGAGCTTGTGGAGAGGTTCTCAAGCCTTGGGCGAAACACGGGGAACTTCTGATGGAGAAAATCCCGAATCAAGCCTTCTCTACCCATCGATTGTTCCCAGTCAACTGTCCAAAGGGATCTCCACAAACTGCAGCAACGACTTCGGAGGTGTTATTCAATAGGCAGTGTAACAACATCACGAGCCTCGTGTGGCGTTGACTACATACACCAAAGGCACTTGAAAGGAGCTGTCTACTTCGGAAGCTCACGGCCACTTTCATGCAGGAAACAAGTGTTGCGCAACAGGAAGCTGATAGACGACTGTGGGTGGCTTCGTTCGGTACGAAAAGACTTCTTGCTGATGACAATGATCATGTTCTTGTCTCTGCAACTCGCACATTATCTACACTTTACGATAGTTTCGAAGTCATTGAAGTTTGGGATTGATTTTTGCAGGTGTCTTAAAATTTTTGATGGGCACGTAGACTCTATCATGTATTTCTTGCACAGATGTGAGGTCACAAATCAATGTTTTGTCTCAGATCACACCAAACATTCTTGTTATCCTTTTCAGGTACATTTACTGCTGTGACAAGTCCTTTCTTGATACATATCCCCAGGCTTCTCCGCAGTGAGGACACTGAAAGGCATTGTTGTCCCAAGAGCAGAGAAGCGCTGCCATGTGAACCAACGAATGAGTCCCCCTTAAATTGGCAGCTCAGAAAACTTGTGGCAACAAGACGCGCACTCTGACCGAAAGTTCACAACACTCGCTTTTTGCTCCACCAAGAAACAAGGTGTTCCGTCTTCAGGCAGAACCTGGTACTGCGACCTGGTAACTTTTGACTGGCCTTTCCTGTCATCGAAACCATCAGAACTTGGACCAAGATGATGGGACTCGAACACAATCATCAGGCTGGCGAAGTCCAGCCCGGGGGGGGGGGGGGGGGGGGGGGGGGGGGGGGGGGGGGGGGGGGGGGGGGGGGTGGCGGGGGGGGGGGGGGGGGGGGG
>JAAUXT010122662.1_pt1 | contig 22572 bp, 28 predicted proteins | sample 7278171 | NCBI WGS metagenome assembly JAAUXT01 (sample SAMN14350112, study PRJNA611818) | marine sediment metagenome | isolation source: surface marine sediment (1.8m) | place: French Polynesia: Moorea | collected 2018-08 | reverse complement strand
GGGTAGGGGATATTTCATCCACCTTGTCATATACTGCACTACCACATGGTGCTTCGCCCCAAAGGGACTTCGCACAATGAAAACGAGCGCCGTGGCGCGAGCGTCAGCGACAGGGGGCGTGCGCGTCCACCGTGTCACAACAAAGGACTCCACAATCAGAAACGTGCTTGAACCGAGACTGACGGGTGAAACTGAAGACCGGACATGGTCACCTCAGAGTACTCAAAAAATTATCTCGCGTAGCATTTGATCAAAGCTCAAAAGTTCTGCGAGCATTCCATCTCGTGCGCATTCTAGTGGCCAAGTATGTTAAGTGCGGAGTGCGTGCTTCTGTGTGTGTGTGTGTGTGTGTGTGTGTGTGTGTGTGTGTGTGTGTGTGTGTGGTGAATGGTTGTGGTGTGTGAACAAATTTGACGACGTTGTGTCTTGAAAGTCGTGTCATTTGCTCAATTCGGAGGGAGCCAGGTTGACTGATGTTACCCCGTTGATGACGTCGAGCCTGAGCCTGGAGCCCCTGTCGGTGAGTGACGTCACGGCGCGTCCCCCGCGCAGCGTCGCCGTGGTAACGACGCCTCGGGTCACGTGGTAGTGCAGCGTCGTGCGCACGCGCATCTGACTTGACTGCAGCGTCCGCTTCTCCAGCGCGCTCATATCTTCGTGAGAAGGTGAAGAACGCTGTGATTTTCCCAGCGTATTGACGAAATCTGATGCAACGTTGTGGGCATGTTGAACCAACCACAAACATGCAGCAGAGGGGGGGATTGTTGGTTGCCTCTTTTTTCGTGCTCATGTCTGCGGAAAGATGAGGAGAAGGAGGGGCAGCCGGATAATGACGTGGTTCTCTCAGGCCTTTTGAAAAAATCTGCCGCCAAGTCGTTTGGAAAGGAAACCAAAAATTGAAAATTGCAAACGCCAACACAATGGCAGATTGATTTTCCCAGAATGGGTGGAGATGAACACCTGGTCAAAACAGTACCCGTGCCGCATTGTGGCTGGACCAGTGTGAACTCGACCTCAGGTTCCTCTAGTAGATCCAGGGGGTTTAATTCACTTCCTATCCCCCAAATAGACCAAATATACCCTCCGAATTTTGAGCTTTCAAGAGCAGACTCCGGCCGTGACTGAGGTCATCTAGCGTCCCCCATTACCCCGATCCACCAGAGGGCTCTGCGGAGACGTACTCGCGAAGTAGGCGTCGCTGGGGACGAAGACGGTGAAGTTGCTCCCCCTGGTGGTGGCGTCGTCGTCGGCGTCGGGGGCGGCGTCCCCACGGAAGAGCTCGTCGAGCCCGGCCTGCTGCGCGTACTCGAGAAACTCGTGGTGTTCCCGTTCCTCCAGAACCTCGTGCAGGGATTTGGCTACAAGCACACGTGCACCAAAACATTTCAACAAAAACAGCAGGTCCAGGGGCCCTGGGGACAGGTGCTTCCTGACCCCCTCCGACTTCCCCGATTCCAAAAATCCCGTTTCTTTGGCACCCCGTGCAGTGACTTCGCTGCAGCGTGTACAACACAAGGCTTCCTACACCAAGGGACCAGACCCTTTAGGATTTGTTCCTTCTGAGGCAGAAACAAACGCCTGCAATGTCAACATTTTGAAAGTTGAAGTCAATCCCAGCGAGGGCTTACTTGACCGTGCAAATTCTGAAACTCTCATTCGCTCAGGTGGTTCACAATTGGGATCATACTTGTTGTAAAAATAGACTCAGGAAGTCTTTTCGCGGGTTCAAGAAGTGGTTTGGATCCATGCGCACTTCTCTTTCATTTCCTGTGCACTCAGTGTCAACATCTTGCTTGGTGTGTTTTGGACGATCACACGTCAGCCCATGACACACGACACAATGGGCTGTTTTAGCAAAGTGATCCGCAGGCGTAACACGTCCACATAGAACGTAGCCTTCAGAGGCAACTCCCCTGTTCTGGAAGAGTCCACAATCAATTTTGAAATAATTTTTGAGTCAGAAACTTGAGGAAGTTTTCTATTTTTCCCCAAAGTACAAAGTGTTAAAGGGGTCAAAAACTCAACTGGTTAGGTTTTGATAACAGAGTGAATTTTTCTGTGGACTCTTCCAAGAAAGGGAAGTTGCATGTGAAAGCTATGTGCTACGTGTACATTTTGCAGCTACGGAGCTTGTTGCTAAAACTCCCCAGTACAAAGTCACGGAAGTCACGTGTACCTGAGTCCGGCACGAGCACGTGGTTGAGCACGTGGATGACGCCGTTGGTGGCGACGACATCCGGCTGCGCGACGGGACGCCCGTTGACGTGAAGCTTGTCGTCGGCGCCGCACGTCAGCGTCACACGCTGCCCGTCGAGCGTCGGGAGCCGAGCGCGCCCGAGGATCGCAGCCGAACACACGTTGTGCTCCACCAGGTGGTAGCGCAGCAGCCCTGAAGAAGCGCGCAAAGGGACGGGAGCGTGGTCAACTTCAACAGCAGGTCAGCAAGACAGTAGGGATATGGCGTTTGACCCTCAAGATATCTCCATCTAATTTCGCGCTTCAGGAGCACAATTTGTTTCAATTTTTGAGCTTTTTCTATGTTTGCCGCTTGACCTAGGTAAGTCCTTGTCCGCCAGTGGGACTGTGCCCGCTGAAACATCTGCAGCAAAGAACACGAATTTAATCTGCGTTTCGCAGACATCGCGCAACACCAAGCAACGCGAGCGACTGCATGCAGTGCTGCCAGCAAAAGAAACGATCCCGCTCACTCACTCTCGAGCACGTGTTTGTCCTGGAGGATCCTCTCCACGACGGCAGGTGGCGCGTTTCTAAAGGCGGCGTCTGTGGGAGCGAGCACGGTGAGGAAGCGTCCACCCCCACCGCCGCCACCGCGGAGCAGGGTGCCGAGCCCCGTCACGATCAGCGCCGTCACCAGCTCCCCGAAGCGGTCGTCCCGCAGCAACAGCTCCATCAGGGTTCCGCGCGCAGGGACCGGGGTCAGCACCTGTGAGAAGGAACCGGGGACCCTGGGGTCAGCATCAATTGGGGGACAAGACCTGCAAGAAGTTAGGGGAGGATCCAGCATCTAGTGGAGGGGGCACCCCATGCCACCAGTTCCCTCATGAGGGGCCCACCTCCAACTTCGACTGGTGTGACACTCAAAACTGCGTTGCAATATTCGGGAAAAATTTCTTGTTCTGGGCACAGGGGGACAGGGGCCGCGCTCCAAGCCCCAAGAAGAAGCCAATCTCGAGACAAAACACTCACAGCAATGGACGTCTCCTGGTCACAAAAGAATCGCCCAACAATTCGCACCTTTTCCACGACGTGGACGAGTCCGTTTGTCGCCATCACATCCGGGATGATGATGCGCGCGCAGTTCACTGTGACGATCTGAAAGCCACACCCAATCCACGACTGACAATTTGCGTTGCAACCCTCTGTGTTAGAATTTCAAATTCCAAAGTGCCGTGTCATGCGTACCCCGTTGGCGTATCGGTTGACCCTGATCGGAGGGTTGTCCTCGTGCAGGGACGGCAGCTCGTGTTTGTTGAGTAACTCCGCCAGGTGGCGCCTCCCCGGGGTCACGTGGTACGAGACGAGGTTCCGGTGCGCATCCGGCGTGGAAAGTTTTGCACTGTGAAGGAAATACAGCACCTTCGTTGTAATGTTAGTGTCGCCGCGGCGCACACACACACACACACACACACACTTTTGCAGGACTCTTCGTCAACCGCACGATCTTGAGACCAGAGCCCATGTTCCTTCGTTGGAAGAACGTTGCAGTCACAAGCTGTTTGTCTCTCATTGCGTGTCTGTTTGTGTCTGTCTTGTCTGTCAGGCACTCAGTCAGTCGCTCATTCTCTCTCTCTCTCTCTCACTCACTCTTTCTTTCTCTCGCTCTCTCTCTCTCTCTCTCTCTCTCTCTCTCTCTCTCTCTCTCTCTCTGTACGTGCGTGTACGCGCGCTTGTGTGTGTGTGTGTGCACGTGTGTGTGTGTGTCTGAAACACACCGAGCAGGAATCCCTTACACAGTGTTTTCGGACACATTATGAAACGCCCTATTCTCGGGCACGAACACGGTGACGGTTCCGTTACGTCCGAGCAGCGTCTCGAGCCCCGCGACGTCGGCGTGCGCGCGGAACTCGCTCAGGTGCAGACGCCGCGCCGTGTCCAGGACGCCCTCTACCGGGGACACTGCAACGAGGCACGTGCGTCACTGACTGTGTACCGCAGGTCTCTGGTTTGCAGAATCCAAGGATTGTGGGGGCACAACACGTGGAAGTTTTCTCCTTGACCCATTGCATCACCCTGTTCAATGTCGTCTGCAGGTCGCGTCTCGTGACCAGAGAACCTTGCCGGGAAGACTCCTCCTGTCTAAAGTTGCCCAATGCCAATAGGTCAGGAGGCCCCAGGCCTGCATGGCTTCCCCGTATGACAGGCCTGCCTTCCGGCTCAGCAAGGAGCGGCGCCACGAGGCAGCTCCGTCCCCCGGGTCACCCATAAAACCTTCTCCTCCGGCCCGCCATCCCAGCTTTGCACCCTCTGCCGACCCTTTCTCCTTACACGTTCGTACGAGTATTCCCCTCCTCACCCACCCTGCAGCCCCTCTCCCCTCCTCACCCGCACTGCAGCCCCTCTCCCCTCCACACCCACTCTGCAGCCCCTCTCCCCTCCTCAACAGCACTGCAGCCCCTCTCCCCCTCCACACCCACTCTGCAGCCCCTCTCCCCTCCTCAACAGCACTGCAGCCCCTCTCCCCCTCCACACCCACTCTGCAGCCCCTCTCCCCTCCTCACCGGCGCTGCAGCCCCTCTTCCCGTCGCCCTCCGCGCTCTCGAACCCGGAGCAGCAGTGGTAGCGGATGTAGGTCGGCTTTGCGCAGATACGACGCGGCGTGTACGTCATGCACTCCGAGTGGTAGCGACGCCGCGACCCACTGACCTCCTCCACCGCGCACACGTGCGGCCTGCAACGGGGAGCAGAGCGGCAGGTCAACGCGTGCATCAGGGTGTGTGTGTGTGTGTGTGGCCTGCCAAGCCTGTGTGTGTGCATGTGTGTGTCTGTGTCTGGCAGTCTTCGGCACACAACAATGTCATTTTCCGGTAGGAACATGTGCTTTTTGGGCTGCCATCTGGCCTTGACAACCATTGCAAGAACACCAACAAAATCCCGAGTGATTCAACTGTCTTTTCTCGTATGCGTGATGCATTCATGCACTCACCCCTTCAGCCAAGGCATGGCGTACGACGATTTCTTCCAGTAAAAGTGTGAATTTCTCCTAATCCCAGAAGACAAGCCGCAGCACAGTAGGATTGCCACCAGAACCAAACTCTTCAAGTTCATCCTGCCTGCAAAATAAATTCCTGGAGAAATTTTTGGAGTCCTGCACACAGTGGTGGAATACACAATCTTTTGTTTTTCTGTCCAACAAGAGGGTACGATTCAGAAAGTTCTGAGGTTTGGTATGGAACAAGTCGAAAACTTTTTGTGTTTGAGAAAGTTCTTTCGCAACAAAATTGCAAGTTTGAGAGATTTTTCTGCAGCGCAGCCGATCTGCAGAATTATTTTCTGCGCACAACGCAGCCAACCCCCCCTCCCCTCCCCCAACATTTTCACGCGCGCACTTCAGTCTTCATGCATTCTCTTGAAAATGGAGGCGCACACACAGAGGCTCACTCGGTGAGGTTTCCAAACACAATCTGCAAAGTTTACATTTGGTCGATGGCCACGCGATGTCTGGTCACTCGAATCGAACGGGATCTAGGGGAAACCCGAACCGACGTCTGCCTGGGGATGTGACCCGAACACTTATGTGAGGTCAGTATCGTCTCGCCGTTTTCCCTATCTGTTTACATCATGCACTGTTTGCGAAGGGTTTGTGCAGGAAAAAGGCCACAGAAAATCGCTGAATGATACACCCACCTCACGCAGAAATGGACACCAATGCAATACAATTTGCTTTCGCATTTTGAATGGGACAAGAAAAGCTTTGTCTGTTTCATTGAACAGTGATCCAGCTAAAATTAAACACACTCCGAGCATTTGTATATATATTTTTTCTTTTCTATCAAAACGCATCAAGAGACGAAGACTGTGGGGTTTGCGGGGCTGGTTGACGAATGATCGAATCATGCCAAGAGGCAATTGACATTGGAGCGCAAAGCACCGGTGCGCAGGGGTGTCATTTCTCCCCATCTCTCCGCGCTGACTGGGTATCACCCAGGCATCGGGTTCTAAATCTTCCCACGCCATACCCACGCCATGCCATACCCAACTGTTGGATCGCTTTAAATACCTGCTCTTAAAGGTCGTACCTAAGAATTAGCTGTCGTCTTTTGTCAAGGTATGCTTCACAGGAATTTAGTTTTGTCATAATTTCTACCGGTACCTGTCCTGGTATGTGAGCCCCATTTTTTTACAAAGGAGGTATGCGTTTCCCCTTGAGCACACAGTGCGCAAACATCTTTTGTGCGTATTTTTCGGATTTTGTATGCCTTGATCCAATTCAAAATGTTCCCACATGCATACTGAATGAAGACATCTCTTACCTCTGTGAACAAAATAACTCCTTAATATTCCACTCAAAGGAAAGGAGAAATTCCTCAAGAGATTTGAATTTTGAGTCCAGATTTTTGGTCTGTTCGGCGTCTGTCGCGGCGCCTGCACGAAAAGACGCAACGCGCCTGCGCAGACGCAGAAGCTGGCGAATCCGATGCACCTTTCTTTTCAGACCACAGACGGAAACTTTTGCAGGCTTCCTTCAACTCCCATCAAACTCCCACCAAAGCTTGAACGCTTGGTGTTCACCAATCTGATATTTCGGCGAGTCTCAGACCAATCGAGGCGGACCAAACACAGCTTCGATTCCACAGGGACAGCATCAGTTCTGGCTTTCACATTGCGAAGAAATGACACTCTCCACCGGACTGAGTTCAGAAGAAACAGCATCAAACCAGGTGGTTCACCTGAACAGAATCATCAGAACAACAAGAAGGGGTGTCATTTTCGAACGATCTGAGCATCGATGTCTGTGAGTGAAACAATTCCGTCAGATACCCAAGCAAGCCAGGTCTACACGTGCTTCGAGTACCTCAGTCTACGAGCAGAAAATGATTGTTTTGACGAGAAAGTCAGACAACCCAATGTGGGTGAACGAGCTGATGTTGAACATTGGACGAAGCGAATGGAAACCTCCCGACGAGGCCGGCACCACAGCGCGCAAATTTCATCCAGTGCAGAGCGATCAGACGAAGCCGCGTGGGGTGCGTGGGCGCGTGGTGACCCACCGTTCTGAACGAAGCGGGCGTTCGTGACTGCATTTTTCGTTCAAAATAAACTTCACAAAAAGTCAAGTTCAATTCACGTTTCGACAGTTTTTATTGCACCAATACATGTAGACCTACACAAAAAGCGGGTTTGCACCTTCTGAAAGCAGCTACAAACTACATTGAGACATTTTCTTCCTCTCTGTGTGTAAAAAACACAGGATTTTTCAGGCTCTTTTCTTCACGGCGCGTAAGACATTCAAGTGAAGTTTTACAACGCGTTATTTGCGTGCACGCAACGACCGTAAATGCCACATTTTTGCCACAAAAGGTAAAATATACCAGACCATAAATTTACAAAAAAATGTTCACGCAAAAATGCGCTCGTTCCACCAGGGAATGTTTGCGAACATTTTTCAAGGCACAATCGAAAAGCTGAAAGAAGAATAGACAATTTGTTCGCAGTGTGGGTCCCCTTGTCACCTGGAGACAAGTTTTGAGTCTGGTGATCAATCTCTTCAGGGAACAAGACTTGTCCAAGTGGAACGTACTTTGCGGTTTTTGAAACCCCATTTCAACACAGAGCAGGTTTTATTATTTTGGACGTTTCTCCCTGAATTTTCCCTGTGTAATTCTAAACCTTCATACATATGATTGCTGTTTCACATGCAAAGTACAACACGCGTAGCAAACCGTGTACAAATATGCATTGAGTACATGAATAACGGAGACATATCACAATTGCATACTGAAGCAGACTTTTACCGGCTGGTGCCACAGATTTGAAATCTAGACATAAAAAAAGCCAAATTTGTTCATTCGTATTTGGGGACGGGAACTTTCCGCACGGAGTCTTCTTGTTTGGGACGAGTAAATCAAACGATACAACACGTTTCTTTCGTCGTAGTACTTCAAGTACTGCCGTAGTACTTCAATTACTACTTCTCTCACGTTTCACGCACCCCCAGTAAAGTGTCACCCAGGCACGTCTGCCAAGAAAATTGACTTCCAACAGCCAATTAAGAATCTACTGCTCTCTTCTCACGGAAAACTATTTCTGTGACACAAAGAGCCTGCGTCTAAACACCAACGTGTCAGTTAATTGCCACGTAATGGTTTTTTTGAAAAGAAAAAACTTGAAAATTGTCCAAAAATGAGCACAGTTCGCGTGTCAGTAAAAAGGGGACTGAAATCGGTAAAACTTGCAAAGGCAATAGACGCCAGAACACACAGTATCACAACAAGCGAACCAACCTGCCAGGGAAAAACTTTCAAGCAGATGGTTGTCAGAGCACACACATTTAGTCTTTGCAAATTTCCCACGAAATGTATTGTCAAAAAGCACAAATAGCATTCAAGTGTTTAACAATAAAGCAGAGCTTTGCACACAGGTGCATGGAGCGCAATCGTCACTGAGAGATCGCCACACAGTCTCTGCTTGTGTTTTGGTTCCCCATGATCAACAACCAAAATTTCCTTGCCATAGTTAGTCCGCCCCCCCCCCGGGCCCACCACAAATCTCAAAAGTCCTCATCCCAGATCACAAAGTTAGAATTTCTTCGAAATGATCACTCCCCCAACACGAGTAGTGGTGATCACAACTGCCGCAATCTTATGCAAGTGCGCTCCGAAGGACGCGTCTGTGTAAAAATTGCAGATTGCTCCTTCAAAACCTGGAAGCAAAGCGTCGCATCCACGTCCGTTCAGTCAAACTGCAGCACAAAAAGCTGCTGCTTTTCACGTAAGTGGTGCATAGGAAAGAAATGGGGAGGTGTAAAAACCTACTCTTCGAGTCATGATTGTGCCAACAGGCCTGTTACTACAACTCCACAGTGCGCGACTACCTACCTCAAAACAAAAGATGCGCAGTGCACACCAGCGAAAATGCCCATTGCAAAAAACAACCCAGACAGGAAGAACTTGCATTTGCAACAAAAACACGAGAAGGAGTGCTCGGAAATTGCACAAGCACCTTTGTCAATGACCAAAAAAGGATAAAATTCTGCCAACAATCGAGTCATGAACACGGATACACAGATTTACGGATTTCTCGAGGGCCCCACCAGTCGCAGACAGCTTGTGGTGGGAGGGGGTTCACAAAGGGGACCTCACCACCAAAACAAACTTTCAAACCCTGTGCACACCCATTGCAGAGTCAAAGGGTTTGTGGACTGAATCCTGGAACACCGTCAAATTTCACGGCAGCTTGAAATGAACAACATGGCCAGCTCAATACAAATCTTTTCAAGGGCTGCATCATTGGCCCGAACGACAAAACTGTAGCACTTTGTGATCATCATTGCACAAAAATGAACCACAAAGAGGAACACTCCTCCTCACTCACTGAAGCTTCGTTCTACTTGACAAACCACATTCCATGTATCTGAATAAACTTGTCTTGCATTGTGATTTTAACGATGCGAAGCGAGAACAAAGTTTCTGCGTGGATCAATGTTGAGCACCTGCTACGAACACGAATACTGATCGACTCAACCAACCATCTGTTGCATCCATTCACTAACGTCAGCATAACCTTTTTACCCAACTGTAAGTTTGTAACTTGTGTGACTTGGCCAAACCTTGTATGTCGTCGGACGCTGTGGCGTCGTTCACACAGAGACACCGCTGAGCGTCACGGCGTTTTGACGGTGACGCCGCCAGGTGCGGCCTTCAAGACATGGACGTCGTCAGACGCGACGTTTAGACGGAGACGCCGGCGGGTGTGGTGGCGTTCAGATGCTGATGCCGCCCGACGCGACGTCAAGACGCTGACGCCGCCGGGAGGGGGCGTGACGGCGTTCAGGTACAGACGCCACAGGAAACGCCGGCGTCCATCCCCCAGACTCGACGTTCAGACGCTGACGCCGCCACACACGGCGATCCAGACGCAGACGCCTCTGGACGTGACGGCGTTCAGACGCGGGAGACGCGCACGCCACCTGGTGCCAGGTCCTCGACGCGATCACGTGGGTAGATTCCGGTGGTGCCATCAGCCAACATCCCCAGCATCCAGCCCGGCCGTCCAGGCACCTGCAACAAACCCAACACACCAAGCTCAATCTTCGGCCAAACACTTCCGCCTTCCCTGTCGTTTCCTTCCAAATTTTCCCACAGTCCTTTTGCACTGGTTGTCTGCCAAATTTTGGTTGGTTTTGGACCGGTAGATCCAATCGCTGTCAGTTAGGGGCTTGTATTCTCTGTCCACATGTGCATTTGTTTGTCGTGTATCGCACGCCGCGCATGACTGTTTCAAAAGATGTACAGGGCACCTGTCGTACGTGCCCTCATCATTATTGAAATGGGTTCTCACTCACACCAGAGAAAGCGTTCTTTTTCAATCACAACTCTTCACTCGACCAAAGGCCTCGTAAAGTTATACATTGTGATTTCACAGGAACCAAACTTGCACGATTCGAGCTCGAAAGCAATGTTACGCTGGCGCACATGTTGCACACACCCGGGTACGCACAAAACGAACGCACTCAGTCAGAATTCTGGGCGCGCAAAGCGAACGCGCCCACCGTCAGTTCCCTGCGCATGCGTACCCACCTCGCCGAGCTCCTTGATGAAGCTGTCCTGGGAGAAGCTGAGGTGACCCTGCTCCGCGCTGTGGTACGAGTGCGCCGCGCGACGCAGCGTCGACTTCCGCTTGTCCGCGTTGCTAAGGGAAACAACGTCACGACTGTTGGCAACCCGGTCGTCGTCACACTTTGATGCAGTTGATGTAATTTTCCGTCCGTCGTCGCATTCTCCGCAACACCAAACACTTGGTTTGCCCAAACACCCCACCCTCACTCAGTCGCACCACAATCTTTTGGGCGCGACAAACGAACTTTTCTCGTTGAACAAACACCTGTCATGCACACACGAAAACCCGTCATTTCGCACGAACGGTCACCACAAGCGTGAAACAACGCATCTCAAACACACCATGAAGAATTGTGTGGCCCGTCTAACGTGTGCAAAAGTTTGAAATGGACAACATACCTCTTGCCCGGGCTGTTCTTCTGTCTCATGACGACGGAGGCGTGGGGCGGGGGTGGGGGTCCGGAGGGTCGGGGCGGGGGCGGGCGCGGCGGGGCGGGCTTCCCGCCGCTGATGGTGCTGCCCCCGCCGGCGGAGTCGGTGCTGCTCGTGCTCGCGCCCGGTCTCCCCGCGGCCGGGCCTCGAGGGGTCCCCGCCGGCCCCGGCCCCGGCCGGTCGTGGAGTGGGATGCCGCCGCTGCCGCCAGGCGGTGGTACCGTCTTGCGCGGGGGTGGGTTGGGTCGCGCTTTGCGTCGCGTCTCCTGCTGCTGCGGTAAGACTCGCATCGTATTGGACGACACGTGATCGTCCACGTGACCGGAACCGGAAGTGGGTCTCGGGTCCCCGCTGACTGGCCTCGACGCGCGTCGTATCTCGTCCTTCCACGCCTCGCCTTGTACGAACTTCATGACGGGTTTCACTGCCATGACAGGCCTGTCCCGTTTCTCTAACGACGACGTGGAGCGTCCCCAACTGGAGTTGCTGTCCTTGCTGTCTATACTCGAATACATATCCAGTGAATTGGTGGACACTGAGCTAATTTTTCCGGCTGAAACATCTTGAATTGTGCTGGGACTGATCTGATCCGCTTTGCCAGTCACGGACGTGCGTTTTGCAGGTTGAGGGGCCTGCGCCTTCACCTTGGGCTCTTCCGTCTCCCGCCCCAGTAAATCCAGTTTTTGCACGCTGTCCATGAAGGAGAGGGGTGGCGGGATGAGGCTGCCTGTGGAAGAGGCGAGACTCTGGATGGACTGGGCCCGGGCCTCGAGTACAGCCTGCGGTGCCGGGGGAGCAGGGCGGGTCGGGCACGGCTTACTGGAGCGCCCGTCGTGCTCCGGGGAACGCGGTGATGACGTCATGTTATCCGGGGACCGTAGTGATGACGTCACTCTGCGTTCGGGAGAACCCTGACTCGGGGTAGGTAGTTTGATGAGCTTGGGTACCACCGTTCTCTGGGGAGGGGCAGGAGGCTGGGTTGACTGGGTGTGGGGCTGGGAATACAACTTGGTGCTCGTGCGTCTGGGCGGAGGGAGCGGCTTGTTCTTAGCCTTGGGAATACTGTGTTTGGTGAGAGTCCGGTACGGTTCCACACCAGCAGGGGGCGGTGGTGCAGGGCGACGCGGCCGCTTCAGTTTATGCGCACTGCGGGTCAGCGTATTCCGGCTGACGCGCACTAGCTTTGGCGTCACGAACCGCACGGGGACAACCGGCTTCTCGCCCGCCGGTTGGGACGCAGCGCCGGCGGCGCTGTAGAGCGGGTCCCGCAGCTTCTCCCGCAGGTCCGCCTGCATCCGGCGCTCCAGGGACGAGTCCCGCAGCTGCTCCTCGGGTACTGGGTACGCCAGGTCGGGCGGTGGGTACTCCACGTTGTGGTCCATCTGCAGCGTGACGCGTTTCGGCTCCGGAACCAGAGAGAGACCGACGTCGCTGGACCCGTCCCCTTCCCGCGGGGACTGCGCTACAGCCTGTGGGGAAAACACACACTAAGATACGTCACAGAGAAGTCACACACACAGACAAACACAAACACACAGCCCACTTTGCTGCGCTCTTTTCTTTCCGACACCGTACGGACATTGGTGAAATAGCCTTGAGCAAGACGATTGCTCACCCGCATGTCGCCTGCATCTTTACTACTCCCAGTATCTGTGTGACCCCTGACCCTCAGCCACTTGGATTTGCAGGCACACACACACACACACACACACACACACACACACACACACACACACTAGAAATCAGCGTCGTGTTATTGCACAAAACGCGCCGCTGACAAAGAACAAAGGGAACTGACCTCCACATAGGTGCCCGGGAACCAGCCCTCCTGTTTGTTGGCGCAGCCCCTCCACCAGCCGTTGGACAACATTTCGAACACGATGACGGTGTCGTCGGCGTCGAAGGTCAAGTCTCCCTCCTGCTGTGCGGTGTACGGGTGGATCGCTCTGTGCTCTGCGAACAGAAGGTGCCAATTCATGGAGATTTACCACACAAGAGCAACAGTGCAACACAACAGGGCAAACAACATGGAAAATTTTCTCACACAGCCTGATTAAGCAACGCAGATTCTGGGGTGGTATCCTGCTTGTCTGTGTGCGTGGACTCTTTCGGGACATGTGAAAACATTGTGCGTGTGTGTGTTGGAGTGAGTGTGCGTGCATTGGAGTGAGTGAATCTGGTGTGTGTGTGGTGTGTGCTGGAGTGAGTGCGTGTGTGTATGGTGTGTGTGCGTGCGTGACATACCGATTCCAGTCAGTTCGTCCTGATCTTCGTCAAAATCCGCCTCCCAATCCACGTCCAGCTCGTCATCATCGTCGTAGAACTCTTCCTCCGCACCGGCACCCGGTGGTTCCCCACGGGTACCCGGTGAGCCCCCCGCGCCGGTACCCGGCAGCTCTTCGCTGGGTTCTTCGTCCTCCAGGAAGACGTCATCTTCGCTTGTAATCTGCAGAGAATCCGAACAAACCAGTGCATCCCGAAAGTTCATAAAACAATGAAACAAGATTTTTGCCCCGAATTTCGCACCCAAAGAAGGGTTCTGTCCAAGAAATCCATGCGTGGTTTTGAGTTTGCCATTCCTTCAATGGAGCGTCAATACCCCAACACAATAGTAAATAACATGGGTGTGACTTGTGCACGGAACTGTACCAGTAAGTCTCCCACACGTGCGAGACCCAATGTTCACGTTCTGCGACAAGTTGCTCAGTACCTGTTGCAGATAGGAGGTGGGCACCCATCCGTTCTCGCCAGTGTCGTTGTGCTTGACCCTCGTCCAGCCGCCCGGGTCCTTGTTCATGTGGGTCAGGAGGTCACCGCGGGTCAGACTCAGCTCGTCCGAACTCTCCGCCCTGTAGTCGCCCAGCGCCACGTACTGACTCTTCTTACTCACCTCCGCTGTGAAGCGAGCAAATCGGGCAAGTAGAAACGCGCGGGTACCAGTCAAGAAAACGCGCAAATGGAAAGGCAGCATACAGGGATCCATGAATTTGCATGTACACCAAGCCAAATATGGCCATGGTACAAATGCACCAGTACGCGTTGAAGTCACAGGCCTCTTAATGTTTTGAGGAGTGTACGAACCTTGCGATATGGCTCTGATGAGTTTGTCGTGGAGAGAATCTCGCACTGGCTCTGTTTCCATGGTTTCTCCGTTTGTTGCTCGCGGCTGAAAATAAACAACACGTCAACCGATCTTGAATCATGAAAATTCATAGCAAATTTGAAAATTCATTTCAGAGCTCAGAAGAAATTGCCGTCACGTGACTCTCACCTCAACCGGCGTCTCCTTCACGACGTCTTCGACGGCGTCGAATGCCTGGTTGACGGCGGCGTGTGACGGCGTCTCTGGGCCCGACGACGGCGTCGGCGGCGTCCCGTGCTTGTCGAGCGTGTGCACGTAGGTGGCGGGGAACCAGCCCTCATTATCGCCCACGAAGCCGCGCCACCAGCCGGACTCGAGCTTCTCGATGACCTCGACGACGTTGCCCGGCGCGAGCCCCAGATGGGCGTCCTCCACCGCCTCGAAGCCGTAGTCCACCTCGTACAGCTTTCCACCTGCAGATACCGGAATCACTCGTGAATAACACGCACCAGGAAAAGTACCCTTGCTTGTGTGTCGAGGTCCCCCAAGTGGTCATTCACACCGAACGCATCCCGTCCTTTGACAGCCATTTTCGGCGCAAAAAATGTGCGCATTGGACACTGTGGCGCCAACACGACTGATACTCAGTCAATCAACACGAAGTGATGGACAAACACAAGACACGGAGCATTGCGTCCACCTTGACTCGGGACTTACACCGCCGTGCAAAGCGAGCAATGAAACCAGGTTCCCTTTCCTTCAAAACCCGTACAAAAGCCTGGGAGGCAAGCTTCGTGTTTCGCCACTCACGTCACAGAAGCACGTGCCACTCACGTGGCAGAAGAACGCACCGTGCATGACAGCGGAGATGGAGACGCCGTCCACGTCGTCGAGCTCCTTCTCGCGCCGCATGTCGCTGTCGTCCAGCACCGCGACGTTGTCGATCCCGCCGTTCTCCGCCCACAGGTCGCCGTCGCCACCGCGCACCGTCCTCTTGTTGGATTTTTGCTGCAAAGCGTTGTTATGACGCTTGTTCACTTCGGGTGGCCAATCGAGGAATCGATCTTTGACAATTTGGTGAAAGCAAACACACACACACAAACGACCGCACAGCGCACAATTCTTTCTGACAGCAGGAGGGCATTTTACCTTCCGTCGGAAAAGTCCATATCTGCAACAGAGCAGCACGGCGACCAAGACCAGAGCCAAGACGACAAAGATGACGATCGGCAAGATGATAGCGAGACGGTTCAGAGATTTCTTCTTCTCTTTGTCCCCTACAACGAGTGGAATATATCTCTGCTGACAACACACAACAAGAACGCCCCTTGCCGAAGGCTCGCGATCGCTACGTATGAGCTGTGCAAGCTGACTGAATAATCTGCCAGTGTTTCGCGGGCCATTCACTGCGGACAGTTCCACACAGGACACAGATTTTCTCAAACTTTTTGCACTTGTCCGCTGAAATACGAGACACCCGGACAACACCGTCACCGATGCATCAGACTCCGCCAAACTCAGGGAATCGTGAGATTTGTCAAAGCCACAACCACTGCTCGCGTTGTGTGTGCTCGACAGGCAATCATCGAGACCAGAAGCCCGTCTCGGATTGTGTTGGGCCCCAACGACACTGTTTGGTCTTCTTCACATTGGGAATCTTGCTCGTTTTGAACTGCCTCTCGTGGATACCCTATCCACTCGTGTGCAAAGTCACCCCAAACCATTGCCTTGAATTTCTGGAACCAGGTACCAGTGAAACAATGGCGTCGCTGTTTTTGACTCTCCGTTTTGTCTTCCACACAGGTGGAAACACGGTAAACTGGCTGCTTTGTGAGATATTTTAAGGCTGTGATCACATCACCTCAATCAACATGACACTGAAAAGACCCGACAGCAGCCAAACCAAGCGAACTGTAGAACTTGGCACAGAGACGCGTTTCTGTTCGACCGTCCCTGTTCCTGCCAAAGTTCGTGTCGTTATTGTCTCCACATTAGTCAGCACGGTGGCTGTCGGCCACTACCTTCAGCACCTTCGTGTTTTCTCTTCGCACACGAGTTACTGGCGAAATTTGTCAACAGTAATGAGGTGCTGGTGAAATGTAGGACACACCGTCTGTCTGTCTCTGTCGGCACCGGTACCGCACACGTGAGAAATTTTACCAATTTACTACCAAGTGTGCTCATCCGCAAGTGACAATTGGCAAAAAGTTTGGACCTTTTGATGAAAAGTCACAAGGGGAGCACACCCACCTGGTCTGTAGATGATCACTGACTCGGTGGTAGAGGTTGAAATAGAGGTTGACTTTTCTGTTGTCTTGGGCGGTACCACGATGCCTGCGTCTGTGGTTGACGTTGTGACCGTCTCGGCGGTGGTGGGCGCCGGGGCCGGAGGGGCGGGGGTCGCCGCAGGGGAGGTGGGCGCCGCCGCGGCGGGGGACGAAGCCTGCGCCGTAACATCCGGAGGCTGGGACGGGGATGAGGTTGATGTGACCGGAGCCTGGGCGGCAGCGGTGCTTGCGTCCGGGGTGGATGGATTGATTGATGACATCACGTTTATCACAGTGGGTTGGGTCACTTCAGCAGTACTCAAGTCATCTTGAGGATCAGTTGTTGTGGCATTTTGTCTTGGCACTTCTGTTGACAGGATTGGAGTTGAGACAGCAGGGGCGGCAGCAGTTGGACTTTGAGTGGTGTTGTTGGGACTAGACACCGGACTTGAAACATTTGTTGACTCTGCACCGATAGCACCAGCAGTCTGATTCAATTGCGTTGTTGTTGCAATTGTTGAAGTTTGGTCTTGAGCGTCTGAAACGGTTGTGGCGTTGTCGTCCTGAGAAGCTGTGTTCCTTTTTAGTCTTCGGTGAATTCCAGGTTGGTCAGACAATAAAATCAATGAGTGCACGCCTGAACAGAGAAAGAAGAACGACAGATGTTATTTGGATGACAAACACCGAACGCTCCCACAAGAAAAACACTCAATTCTACCCTGATCTTCTCGCATACTTGGTACGTACCCGTGGGAAGATTCGAGATTGATCTACCGGTTCAAACACCATAAACACATTGTTCTTTTTAAAGTTTGATGCAGGTCTCTTTGGACTCAACTTACCGACCACAAACACCACCACACACACCGTGCCCACGCAAATCCTTGTCCTGTCCATGGTCAGACAGGTACATCCACCATGTACGGCTCCGTAGATGTATTCCACTCATAAGAAGGCGACCTGTTCCCACAATGGACTCGAACTTCACTCGAGTCAGGTGATGTCATGGCCTTCCTTTTATCTGTCCGTCATGGTTGGCTTGTCCCCAGCCGTGTGTGCAGGTGATTATTTCCGCATTTTTTTGAGCCGATTTAACCCTGAAATAAGCGTTGATGCTCCATGGGGTCAAAGATATTTTGAACTCAAGTCAATCCTTTGCGAAACGCGACCATGCTCTTGCATTATAAATGAGGAAAACAACGTTTTTGTACTTAAAACGTGACTCTATCCACGCCCAACAGCAGTCAAAATTCACCACGCGATATATATGCGTCGCGCTTTCAACGCGGTGATTTTGTGAGAGTTTCTTCAATGATAAGACCTCCCTGTGCCTACTAAAATTTAGAAATTTTATCAACCAAGCTTCACAAATAATTTTGCCTGGATGATACGAATGCGTGCTGAGTAAACACGAAAATTGAGTCTCTTAGAAGGACGTTTTCACTCTAACGCGTGCCTGTCTTCACAAAAAGAAAATCTGCTATTATCGCCCATGTATGGGAACAGGAGAAACTCGAAATCCACCAGCGTGGATAAGTACTCATGCCTCAGCTGGGGCAGTTCCTCGGAAGAACGAGACCCTGAGATGTCAAAGCGGCTGATAAAAATAGAAGCAGGTGTTTGGCCGGACCTTGTGGGACAGGTGAGACCTCAGCATTTTTCATGATGGCACTTTCTAGATCCAGAATCTGGATCTGAGGATGTCCTGCAGAGAGGTCCAGAACTGACCAAAATAAACCAGCAAATGCTCGCGTGCGAAGAGCCTAGAACCATCAAAATTTGTTCGTCACACTCAAGTTCACTGAAACGCTGGGAAGGGGGGGTGGTCCTCTTGTCAACTTGGGATGGTGTCGACAAGCTGATCAAATGCCTGTCAAAATGTCTGTCCTTCACAAAATTCCTGTAGAGTCGAGGTCTGACAAGATGATGTTGCTATGATCGCGTCGTTACACTGCAACATTGCAGACAGTGTGTTTGATGGGGACTTCAGTCTGCAATGAGTTGGTTGCTTCTGTCTGCGTGTTGCGTGCACATGTCGGTCAAAGTTTCAGGTGTGAACGACACGCGTTTGATCACATCTCAACTGGCTTTTGGAAACTTTCGGTGACCCCAACTATTGTACTCGTGATCTTCAAGCGCTGGACGTTGCAAATCCTGTTCTGCTTTGTCCAGTCCTCTGGTCTCATCATATTCTGGTGACTGCAACGTTCAGGCTCAAGCAACATCGTGAAAACTGGAAGATGATGGAGACACAACTGCACATACGAGACCGAAGATCCAAAATCACCCTGTCAAAGATAATATCAGAATGGGCCACGAACGAAATCGCCGCTTAATTTCTTACACGAAGCATTCAAGTCATCGTTTTGCTTTGTTCCTTGCAGACATGGTTTGAAGCTGAAGCGAAAATCAGGAACCAGTTTCCAAACATCACAGTAAGTTTCAAGAGAAAACGTGTCAATGGACGTTGTCCACATCGTTTAGCACATCACAATGAATGGTGTGCCAAGACTGTCGGAACCACCCAGCAAAAGACGCACCTTTTCTCTCTGAAAGTGAACAGTCAAAAGAAGAGGTTCATCTTGTACCTGGGAATGGTTTCAATAGTGGCAGAAAAATGAGGTACAAGATGGGGTGCCACTGTTACATGGTTGCGACTGGGTGAACACAGTAGCTTCATTGCACGGGTTGATGACACAGTGTAGACTCACTGTGCAGAGAATGGTGATGGAATCCCGGTGCATTTTTTGCAGATCCAGGTGCTGCCACAAGGAACGTTCGTTCAGAAGGAGTTTTCTCCGGATCGGGTCCAGGTGTTCGTCGATGGAGAAGGCAAAGTGGTGAAGCCCCCCGCCATCGGATAGACCCTCCACTGCTCCTCCAGTCAGCCAAGTACTTAGTGCTCCTGCCAAAATGAACTCAAGTTTGACGTGACGCATTTGACGCATTTACTGCCATTGCAAAGTATTGCTTTTTTTGGTGAAGCTGTTTTTGTTTGATATTGTTCCACAGTGTGTTCGAAAGTTTGAAGGTCGTGACATGTCCGCACGTTTTATCAAGTCACACAGAATGATTCCATTTGTACTATGAAATTAACAGGTTTTTCTGTTTTGTGTGAACCTTCTGCATTTTGATTTTGTGATGTTCAGGTGTGTTTTGCATCGTTAGATCCAAGCGCGTAGAAAATGCATTGATTATATGGGTGTGCAAATGTTACTCCGCGTATCGCGTTACTTCTCACCGAGACGGGTAAGATTGTGCGGCAGCAGTTGAACTGCACGTGTTATTCACAGATCTCGTTTGTTCCTTTAACGTTTGATGTGAAACCGAAAAGCACTGGTTTTGGAGTCCGATTACTCGCACTGCTTGAAAAGTGAATCCGTATCTGTTTGGCGGCGGCGGGGGGGGGGGGTTGTTCCGACAGCTTGGAAGCTGAGGTCCATCGTAGGAGAGACGCAAAATCGCGACTGACGACAGAAATTTGAGTCTTGGCTGGTCTCGTTTGAAAATAACGTGAAGAAGCACGTGTTTGATGGCGGCGCTCTGTCCAAGGCGGATCCAGAGCGCGCGAGCACGCTGCACCCCCAGACTGAAACATTTTTCTCGTGCTGGGACATTCCACTGGGGAACACAAACAGAATGCAAAGTGAAGTTTTTGAGCAGATACGCTTCTTTATTCCAAGAGTACAGGTTGTCTCGTCGCACACACATACACACACAGAGCACACACACACCACACACACACACACGCACACACCTGGATCCGCTGTCCGTGGCTGTGTTTGACAGATGTAAATTTTTTTTCCTATTTTTCTTACCGGAAACGGAAATCTAGTCGCGCATCATCGTTAGTTTATCGTGAGAACCGCCTGCTGCACCAATTCTAGTCACCGCGCTGCTGTTCGTGATTTTTGTACCTTTGTTGCGTCGTTTATTGACATTGAAAATACATTGAAAACATGACACGGTGTTTTGTTAATTGAGACTTCAAGATGACCTTTGGGGAAGCGTGGCTTTCGTGTATTCCGAGACGCAGACTTTAGAGCGTACGCTTCAACTGAACCGAGACACTCCATCTTCAACGTTATCGTGAGGCGTGCAAATGTCGGTCTGTCTGACAAAGAGCACCCAGAAACAGTGTTGGCTGGAGGACGTGACAGTCCACAGCGACGTGTGTTGCATTTCGTGCTCTCTCAGTGTGTGGCGGTAACTTGCCGTCGGTTTATGACACGGCGCGTTGGTTTTGACCGATGGTGAATCATTGCAGTAGGAAATCTTCGGCTCCGAACAGAAGATACCGTTGCGTAGTTGCAGGCAAGATGTCCAGGTACTTGACCCCAACGATCGCGTTGGGTTTTAGTCGAGACCTGATGAAGCGTCTGCATTGGTGGGCGAGAGGTTTGGGTTGGGTGTGGTAGTGGTACACGTATAGGTACATGTGGGCGTGGTTACAGTACAGGTAGTCAAGGATCTGGGGACGAAGTTGATGTCCACTCAGAGTCAAGTAGCACAGCAGACTTTTATACACGGGCCAATTGGAGTAATTTGTGGCCATTTTGAGATTGTAGCTGGTTTCTTGTTCGATTTTGGCCAATAGAGCTGGGTGGGTTGAGGCTATGACGAGAGTTATCCCAGTTTCCAGTGGCATTTGCCCCCTGTGGATTGGTAAGTGGAGGTACGCAGTGGGGTCAGCTCCACCATGGAGCAGAGTTGAGAGACTGCGGTGTACCTCTGGGAAGGAACACATGGTGGAGAAAACGGTGTTTTTCACAGCAGCGCAGCCACAGTCACTGACGAGTCTGCACAGTTTGAGGACCACGTCAGCTCCGTGTGAAGAAGTGAGAGTGGAGAAGAGAAGGAAGTCCAGGTGGACGGGGGAAATGTGTCGGGCCCCTGAACGAAGCAAACACTTCAGGATTCGGAACCTGTAAAGAGAAGGAAATGATGTCGGAGGGCAAGAGCGTGTCACTTTCTTCTTGTGTGCTCGAGCATTTGTGGATCTGGGATTCGCGACAGACAGAACAGGGCCTCACAACGTGGACCCGTCCAAAGAACCCAAAGAGTCCAAAAGAGCTATTAAATTCTGAAGCAATTCCATTTCTGGCGGGTCGAGAATTGGGGTTGAAGGGCGATAGTTCTGGCCTTCACTCTTGTCGTTGGGAGCGCCTGACCCTTGGATTTTCACAAATTGGGGAAGGGTTGGGGCCTGTGAATCCACCAGAGCAAAAAGACAATCGTTCATTTTGAATTCACCTTGATATCTGCATAAAAATATGCGCGAGGAAAAAACATTTGTTGCTCCGCCGAATGGCTTGTTTACCTGCGAGCGAAGACGGACTTGGACTGGGCCGCTGCGCAATGCGCCATCTTGAGCCACTCTGCGACGGCGACGTCCGCCAGGGAGCGCTGCTCGCGGTCACGCGCGTCGAGGCGACAACGAGGCTGCGACGCGAGGTACTCGACGCTCTCCAGGTCCCCGCGACGCACGCAGTACATGAGCACCTGGTGTGGGAAAAAAGATGGCCGTGCTCGATTTTAGGCGTGCGGCTGGCTGGCGGCAAAGTCGCGCGACTTCGCCCCCGGGTTTGAGATGGGGCGAAGTGGGCGAAGTCAGCCATTTCGGCAAACTCGGCTGGCCGGCAGACGCAAATGGAACACGCCCATTGAGAACCGTGATGACCCTTGTACAACGCACATGCATGCACTCCACGTCCTCAAAGTGGCGGAAGTGAGCTTGAGACCCTCGCTGCACGCGACAGGGAGAACCGCATTCACCCGCGCGCAACACATAACGCGCACTGATGTGCACCCCTATGGTACCCCGTTTATGTAGCCCCGCGCTTGCACGAAGTGACCGAAGTACCAGGTCTGAAAACGAGCACTTGAAAACGAGAAGCAGTGCTCAAGGCAACTGCAGTGCGAAGTCCCTTGCAGCGTTGCAGCGGCGTTAATGTCATCAATTCTTCCTTGTTTATCAATTCTTCCTGGTCCTCCT
>JAAUXT010011280.1_pt1 | contig 22574 bp, 21 predicted proteins | sample 7278171 | NCBI WGS metagenome assembly JAAUXT01 (sample SAMN14350112, study PRJNA611818) | marine sediment metagenome | isolation source: surface marine sediment (1.8m) | place: French Polynesia: Moorea | collected 2018-08 | reverse complement strand
GGGGGAGCAGGGTGGGGGAGCAGTGAGGCAGGGTGGGGGAGTGATCAGGCAGGGTGGGGGAGTGGAAAGCGGCTCGGGGGGGGAGGGGGGCTACAGTGATATCTGGGCGGTCAGGGCTCCAGTAGCAGAGGAAACTCTGCAACACCCGACCCCAGAGTCAGGGTGCTCGACTGGCGCTGCGCGTCCGTGCAACAACCACGATTTTACCGCTCAAACGTTTTGGTTTGTGATAGAAATAAAGATTGTCGGTCGGTGAGGATGAAGCGACCCTCGGAATCGCGGCCGTTTCAACCAAGTCACGCGTACACGTAGACACCAAACACCCACACACTGACACATAAGCACACACGCACGCATACACGCACACACACCCTCAAAGACACACAAACAAGCATCACACACGTCTCAACACACACACATCTCTCACACGCGCACGCACACATGCACACACACACCCTCAAAGACACACACACACATCTTCCACACATCTCACACACACACACACATCACACACATGCACACACACACACACACACACACACACACACACACACACACACACACACACGAAAGGGTCGGACCCCTTAAAACCCTTGAGCCCCGGTCCATCCTTGACCCCCTTGACCTCAGGTGTGAACGACCTCAGTCGCCTCAGTTGTTCGTCCTGTTCGTGAACAAGGTGCAGCGGGAACACTCCTCACAGGTTGAAAGGGAGGGGGCAAAACTGCTCCACCCCACAGGGGGGTGGGGGCCCAAAACTCAACTTTGACACCCTGAAACATGCAGGGCGAGGGAGTGGTGGGAGTGGTGGAGCAGGGTGGGGGGAGGAGGAGGCAGGGTTGACCCACAGGTTGACGGGGGCAAAACTCTGCTCCACCCCAGTGGGTTGGAAACCCAAAACTCAAGCATGCAGCGTGAGAAGTTTGGCCCCTGAAGAGCAAAATTTATGGAAGGTGGCGGGAAAATGTCTCAGGGGGAAATCAATGACCGGGGGAGGGGGATCCCCAACACTCCAGAGTAACAGACCAACACACACCCACACACATGTACACACAAATTTACATTTGTATTTATATGTTGAGGGTGACGGGTAAGGGCCAAAACTCTGCTCCTAACAACATGCAAGGACCAGCGCCCCCCCCCCCTTTCTCCAGCATCCCGATCTCTGAAGATTTTAGATCGAGGGGGGGGGTCCCTTGACCTCAAAAGAATTCTTTCCTTCAATGAGGCGCCCCACCCATGGAACATTCTGCTTTGCTTTTTGAATTTTTCAAACCTGAAAGGCCAACCCGGTTCCGGGGGGGGGGGGGTCGCTCACCTGCCTGAGAATGTACCCAAATGTACCCAAAACAGCAGTTCTCAAAATGTGCCACCTCAGCTGACCAAAAACTTCAGGTTGTGTGTTTCAAACACATTTCTGAAATCCAAAATTTGTACACAAACTTTGGCCACACCTGAAAACCATGTACAATTTTTTGAGAATGAAAAAAGAATAAATGACACCAAATGACACCAGTCCAATACCAACAAGTATACAAGTACATTTCACCAAAAGACATCCACATTTTTTTTGCTTTCTGAGTCCAAAATTTAGCGTCAAAAAAATGTAATCTTTTGGCTGATACAGACCCATATTTTTGACTGAATGAATTTCTTGCTGGTCCAAAATCTTTGACCTCAACAAATTCAAAAATACACAACAGACCCAATTTTTGATCTGTATCATGACCATCAAATTGGTGTTCGCACACAAAACTCTCTTGTTGCCTGTGGGTGATTTGTTTCAGTTACCCCTTTTTTGGCAGCTCAAAATTGAGTGACATTCATTTTTGGTGACATTCAACATGGTGTAACTTCCTCAAATCACCCAAAAAGCATTTGGTATCTCAATTCAGAGTGCATCCTGCACACAATAGCAGGGGTTCTGCATTTAGTTCTGCAATGGGGGTCAATGTACACCATTTGATCATTTTGTCTCATTATATCTTGTATCAGCAGCAGGTTCTCCAAACTGAGATAGTGTGTCTTCCTTTGATTTATCACATACAGCTGAAGGGCCATCCTCCTCTTGCTCTCTGTTGCTGGTATCATTTTCAACTTTTGTGTAGTTGGCATTTGTTTCTGAAAAATTCAATACTGTACATTCAACTTGTAAATTGATCAGTGCAATCAATACAAAACAGCAAATGCAGCAGCAGAATTATTACCAAATGTTTCATTCAGTTTGACCCTGATGTCAGTGAATGTTGGTCTTGCAGCAGGGACCCATTCCCAGCACGCCAGCATCAAATCATATCTGAAGGAAAAATCATACCAAATCAATCTTGATCAAAAACCTGCTCAAGTATTTCTTGGGACAAAAAGATACGGAGCAAAAGTACCATCACTCACAATTCATTCTCTGGTAATTTTTGTGGCTTGCAGAGCCAATCTTTGGCTTTCAAATGACTGATTATTGCAAGATCAGGTATTCCCTCATATGGAAAGTCTCCAAAAGTGTATACCTCCCAGAGTAAAACACCGAAAGACCACTGCAAGTGGAGTAACTAAATGATACTGTTTCTCAAGAACCACAACACAGGTTTCTTTTGTACATTGCTTGAAAACACTTTGAAAAATGCAAATGTAGTAGATTTAACCAAATTGAACAAAAAACAATGGCTTTTTGTGGACTAAATTTATGCCAAAATTAACAGAAATTTCCTTTGGAAGGATAGGCAAAACTTTCATCAAACATGAAATGTTTCTTTCATCAAAGATCTTCAGTAAAAAGAAACAAATTTCCACTTGTGAGATTTCCAATGACAAGCAGAGGCTTCTCATTGGGATATAGCACCAATGGGAGATCAGTACACTCCTCACCACATCACTTTTGGTTGTGAAAGTCCAGTTTGTAAGTGACTCAGGACTCATCCATCTCACTGGTAACTCTACTGAGGTACTTTCAACTTTGTAATATTCCTTAGTTTGCACATCTCTTGACAATCCAAAATCAGAAACTTTGAGGTTCAAATTGTTATCCAACCTGAAACAGAATCATGTCACACAGAAAGAAATCAGGGAATGGGGAAGCAGTATGCTGAATAGATGTATAAACAAAACAAAATACTTGCATGCAGTTTCTAGCAGCCAAATCACGATGAACTATGTTCAGATTTGCCAGATATTCCATGCAATGAGCAGCTCCCAATGAGAATGATTGAAGCCAATATTCTGAACATGTCTGCAAAGAAATTATGAAATCTCAGTCCAAAAAGACATACAATATTCTACATTCAGACATAAATAAACTTACCAGTTTGTTTTGTTTGAGGAATTGCTTGAGATCCATCTTCATGAGAGGCAGGATGATACAGGGTTTGTCTTCATGAACTGTCACTCCCAGCAGTTTCATCACATTTGGATGCTTGAATTTTCTCATCACAACCACTTCACCCAGGAAGTCTTGCACCATGGCAGGATCCAAGTCAACCTCCACTGAAACAGGGACTATATTTTCTGCATGGCATTCCTCTCATGAGTTTTTTGTATTCTTGACAACAAGCAGAAATGATAAAACAGCAGATACATGTGCATTTTATGGATTCATTGAGAGTGGTACAATTCTTGTAACAATACAACAAGCAAAAAATACCCAACACCACATTTGGACTCAAGAAAAGCACAAAAACTAACACACAGTTCAAATAAGATCACTCTGACCTTCAACCTTCTTGACATGGAATTCTACATCCTCTTGACCTTTGTGTTTCCTCAGAAAGCCTTCAAAAGTGTCTGCATACTTCCCTGAGAAAGCATTCAGCTATATGTATCTCTCTGGTGTAAAGAAAAATAGTTCCAAAATATACCCAGCAGAAGGGGAAAACTACCTTTTCTCTTCTTGACAGCAACAGTAACCTTTACATTTCGTCTGTATTCCAAGGATCCAGACCACACAAGTGAAAAGTTTCCTGATAAAAGCAGTCATGGATCTGAGAAACAGCAAACTTTTCACAAGTAAATATCTTGAGGACAAAGCAACTTATTTTTACCATGCCCAATGAATTTCTCCAAAGTGATTTTGTGTGGATGAATCCAGCACTTTTCCACTTCTTCAGCTAAATTTTTATCCAGTTTTTGCACAATGGTTTCCACATTGATAATGTTTTTGCTCTCTGTTGTGGGTGTAGAAACATGTCTGGATTGTCTTCATGTTTTGTGCAGGTTCTGCATGAAGGGAGAAACAGACAAAATGGGTTTTGATGCAAGAGGAAGAAACCTCACACTGAGCCAAAAAGGCATCACAACAAGTGTCACTTTTAGAACATACCTTTGTGCAACAAAAGCAATGCAAACAACACCAACAATGCATGAAAAAGCCAGCATGATGGTGATATTCATCCTTGATGCAAACCCAAGAGTTTGAGGTTCATTAAATGCCTTGTCTTCAGTGAGTGCAGTCTGTGTAACTGTGGTCAACAGGGGGTTATCTGCAACACAGTCAAAGCAAAAGACTTAAAAGTCTTACTTCAAAGTTTTGAACAAAACATTCCATATTTGGGTGTTAAGACAGCTACAGTACCATGAGCCTTTTCTGGCTACATGAGTAAAATGTTAGCTTGGTGTCAGCAAATTGTTATTCATGATAGGGGATGGTTTGATATTCTCCAAGCTCCCTTGGTACATGTCTTTTGTGTGTTTGATCTGGCACCAACCCAAGGCTGAACCACAGCTCTTCACATGTGAACAATGACAGTACTACCTGTGCAGTTTTGTTTACCAGTCCACTTCTCTTGTGTTGCACAAGAAAGAACAAATTCACTTTCTTCATGAATGCACTTGTAGATCACCTCAGACCCCAGACTGTAGGGTCCACTGTATTTGGTTCTGACAGATGATGGGACACCACCTGGCTCTGGGCAGAGACCTGAAAGAATCAGCACTGAAAAATACAAGTACAAATTTTTGACACAAGTGAATTTCCCTTTTTTGGGGGGCTGTTTGCAGAAAAGATCAAATTATGTGAAGCTGCTGTTTCAAGTTCTAGTCTGATGGAAGTTGCTGATGAAGTCCAATTCTGCTTGATGAGGATTTCTTATTCTTTGGGATTGAACACAGGCAAACAAAACTATCTGTGTCATGGTCATGAGTTCCCAGCTTCCCTGAGCTGTCACAGCTTACTCTCTGAGAAGTGAGATGGAACTGACTCCCCTCTATGATGCACAGGTTGTCTGCCATTTTTGTCACCACACAAAACATGTTTCATTCCATTTGACTCTGTAGAAGGACTTTTTCCATCACCACAAAATCCATACTATATTTCTTACCTGGAACACCACATTGAAGAGAATTCCAGTCTTGGCTTTGTGTGCATAGAGGAGGTTTTCCAGTAGACCCCCATTCTATAGTTCTGTAATGTTCCTCATGTTTGAGCCAGCATAGTGAACTGCAGCTCCATTGGTGTACTGGGCTTGAGAGGACCAAGCTCAGTGGTCTTGGAAGGTTAATAAACAAATTGGGATTGAGAGTTTTCAATTGTGTGTTGCTCAACCAAACTTCTTTCATGGAGTACAGTGAATCAAATGAACCTTCTGCAACACTGGATATTGGGTTGTCATGAAGATACAGTTCTTCAAGTTTGATTAACCCTGCAAAACTATCCCTTGGTACAAATGAAATCTGGTTGTGATCCAAATATAGTTTTTGGCACTGGGATAAATGGTCAAAGGCTCCACCTGCTAGTGATGTAATCCTATTATTCTGCAGCAAAACCTGCACTGCTGCAGCAGGAATGTCATGTGGTACAGCAGTGAGACAACACAGGTCTCTCTCGAACCACTTGTGTATGGGGCTGTAGCCATAAATGTAATTCATCTCTTTTGTTGCATCTGCTCCTGAAATCAAATGGCTGTTTAAAACCAAAACATAGCTTCAGTGGCACTGGCAAAATTTTGAGGAATCCAAAACATGACAATAGTGGTGCTACATTTCAGATGCCAACTTGAATGTGGTTCACACTTTTTGCATCTCACCAGAACATATTTCTGCTGTTCTTGTCCATTGCCCATCATTCTGACATGTCATCAGCTTGTCACAATTATAGACCACATGTGATCCAGGATTGTAAGGTCCAATGTACCTCCTGTTTGACAGCTGACTTCCTCCTGGCTCAGGGCATACTCCTGGAAACAAGAAATGAAATCCTTGCAAATAAAGGATATTGTTTTTCTGTAGTTGTGGAAGTATCCCTGTGGTTGCCATATTGAAACACTGTGCATGTCACAAAAGAAAGGCCTTAAATTTGCAACAATCAAATAATTTCAAGCAGATTCTGCATTGAAAATCAAACTGTCTGAGGACCTAACTGCCTGAACAGTCAAGATTTCTCTTTTGTGGAACACCATGGAGACCAAAAGCTTTTCAACACTGTATCAAAATCCAAATATAGATATTATTTCCCCATCTGTGTTGACATGGAAGTCCCACATGCATGTTTGACTCAGGAATGAAGATATTTGTTCCAGGTTCATACACCGCTTTGATGATAAGTTTATCAAGAAACTGTGCACATGTTATTCAGTCTCATATTTTGTTGTTGTACAACACAAAATCCAAATTAAATTACCTTGGTCACCACACTGAATAGAGCTCCAGTTGGTACCATCCTGACACCCAGGACCCTGTTCAAAAAGCAGAGTCTTGTGTTGTTCCTCATGTTTCAGCCAGCAGAGGGAGCTGCAGTTCCATTGATTTCCACCTTCACTTTTGCCATTTTGAGAGCTCAACACCAAGTGAAGAGGTCTTGGCAGGTTGATAAACAGGTCTGGAGAAAGGGAAGTGAACTTGTTGAGAGCCAATGAGAGGGTTTGTAAGGAGTGAAGAGTCTCAAAAGTTCCTTTATGTATGATGAAAATGTTGTTGTTGTTCAAGTTCAGCCAAGTGCATAGAAACAAATGGTTGAACATTCTTGCTTCAAGAACAGACATGTTATTGTCAGCCATGTTCAAAGTATTCAATGCTGTCAGCCTGCTGAATGCATTTTTCACAATATCAGTAATGTTGTTACCAGTGAGGAACAGCTGGGTAATTTTGGAAACATTGAATTTTGCAACAAATGAAAAATTATCATGGAGGACCAGCATCTCCAAATTGTTTGGCACTGCAGAGGATACAATCTCCATCACATCAGAGTTAACACTTTTGGTGTATTGTGTGTGGTTTTGAAAGTCAAATGGCCAAACCAATTTGGTGATCTCAACCCCTGAAATTATTTTGCCTTGGATTGGCAGATCCTGATGTACATACTGTTTGCCAAATGATTCAATTTTAATTTCATAAACATTGTCATCATTTAAACTTTGGTGCTGAAAATCAGGCAGACCAGAAAATAAATTATTGTTGATAACTGACTTCCTGTTGTATCTCAGAAACAGATAGCTTTTTAACAAAACCACATTGTGCCATTTGAAGGAAAACAATTTCACTCTGGAGATTGTACTATTGTCAAGGTGCAACTCTTGAAGGTTCTGCAGCCTTGAAAATGACCCCATCTCAATAGCAGAAATTGTGTTACCACCCAGAAACAGATGGCAAAGGGAAGTCAACCATCTAAATGTTTCCTTCTTGACAGAAGTAATTCTGTTGCTTTCCAGATACAGATCCTGAAGTCTGGACAATCCTCTGAATGATTCAATCTGAATCACAAAGAACAGGTCACATGCAATTCATAAGCTTCACAAAATCCCTCACCTGAACAAAGGGCCCTGAATTGAGAAAAAGAACAATCAGCAAATGCCCCTACCTCAAGCACAGAAATGTTATTGTTGTCAAGATGCAGCTGTTCAAGAATAGCAAGTGAAGAGAATGTCCTGTTCCTGATGATTGAAATCATGTTGTTACCTAAGTTTAATCCCTTTAGTGTAGACAGGCTTGTGAACAGTCCACCTTCAAGTTCTGATATATTGTTCTTGCTCAGGTGTAGGGAGGACAACTTTTCCAGACTTGTGAAAAATGCCGTTTCGATGACAGATATATTGTTGGTTGTGAGATCAAGGCATTTCAAGGATGGTAGCTCTGCAAATGACTTCATATCCTTCTCTGATATCATGTTGTTACTCAGAACAAGATGTGAAAGTTTGTTTAACCTTGTGAACAATCCTTGCCTGATCACTGAGATTTTGTTGTGATTCAGCCTGAGGATGGTAAGGTGATACAGTCCTGAAAATGACCCCACTTCAAGAACAAGTACAAGTACCTGAGTAAATTTAGCCTACTAAATTGTCTATTGTAAATGACTGAAAGTTTATTGTCACTGAGATAAAGACAAGCAAGAAAGCGTAGCCCTGAGAATGATCCCTTTTCTATCACAGAAATATTATTATCCTGGAGCATCAGTGTATCAAAAGACTGGAGACCAAGGAATGATCCATTTTTGAGCACAGATATCCTGTTGTGTTCCAGACGAATGAACCTCAGGCATTTATATTTTGTGAAGATGCCAACGGGGAGTGAAGCTATTTTGTTGAAGGACAGATCAATGCGGCGACTCCAGACAGCAAAATGTGGCACCTCAGTCAAGTTTGCACTCCTGTACCCCATCCACAAGAACCCCTGCACATCAACTGCCAGCAGGAACAGCAAGGTTGTTTCTGTAAAGACACCCACAGTTGGTAGATCAGACTATTTTCTGGTGTACCAACCATGCCCAGCAGGGTATAGTTTGCTGTGAGGCTCAACTTTTGAATCTCTTCAATGAAAAGCAGACTGCAGAAGCAATGACTAGAGACAGTGCCATGAGGTCCAGCACAAAGGGAGTTTGCTGCGTTTTCATAAGAGAATAAAAAATGATTCACAACAAATTTTTGTCTACATCAGGCATGCATTTGAAAGAGGTGGACTTGACCAAAGAGTATCAAAAGTTGTGAAACCCATCCCCATGGAAAACACATACAATCACTGTGATGCTCAACTGATGTCAGATTTTTGCTCAAGTGCAGCTTTCCATCTTTCATTCACACCTCTGGTCAGGTGCCAATTGTCACTGGTCCCAGCTGTTTGCCCAAACCTCATGACAATTCTTGAAAACACAAAGGAAATAACTGTCACAATTACTCACCAATGCAGACCATGGACATTAGAACTTCCTTTTTGCAGGACAAATTTCTCAATTTACAGAGGGAACTTCAAAGAATCCTTCAAGATAGGAATGGAGCTGGTAACCAAGTGAACACCTTTTCTGCAAACAAATATTCTGTGAGTCAAGGTGTTGAGTGCACTCACAGATTGCTTCTTATTTTGCTCATTTGACTCCCTCTGTTTGAAAGTAGAACTTTCTGCTGATTCTGAATGAGATGGTTCCAGAGGGGTTTGTGATATGTGTGTAATTTTTTGCAATTTTACTTGATTCCTGAGTCAAAACCTCAATGACAAATACATTCAACTGAGTGAAACTTGTGCAGTCAACCACCCAAAAGATGTTGCTCCTACTGGTTGAGCTTGCTCTCAAGGAAATGTCCTGAAACAATAGTTTGTGAAAGGAGCAGAGAGCTTTCCAAACACCACAATGTCTATTCAAAAGTGAACAACAGTGTCTTTTATCTTTTATGGTTTTGTGCTACAAAGAATCTTGTTTGCTGCAAAAAAATGATTGAAATGAAAATGATGAAAAATATCCTGGAGAATACTATTTGAGAGGAGTTAGCAATCATGTGGAAAAATCAAAATGTTTTTCTAAATTTTTCTGAATCTTGTTTGCAAAATCTGTGTAAAAGTGCAGTCAAGACCCAACTCCCCTGGGTTATAGGGTTGGCTCCCTTGGGTGAGATCCATGCACCTTTTACTGTACACAAACAACTTTTTCAGTCTTGTGTCAGGCCAGTTCACTTCCTGTCCCTCTTTTTATTCACAGTTTGATACGTTCTTGCAAGTAGAAAACTGGGCAATGTGAAGGAATGACTGTTACACTTGCAACAGGAGACATTTGTAACTGAGTGACATCAGAGACACATGTGGAATTGAGCGATATTTGAGGCACACATGGAACTGAGCGATATTAGAGACACGCATGGAACTGAGCAATATTTGAGGCACAAGTGCAACTGAGTGATATTTCAGGGAGATGCATGCCGCGATGCACAATGCAAACCACAAGGATCTGTGGCCAACCCAAATACACCCCTGTTATACCTGATGTAAAAACATCTGAACTCATCAGATTCTGTGTTTCTGACAATGAAACCAAAACTGGCATTCATCTTGAAAGTGTTTCTCTGCTGAGCAAAAATATCTTGCTGCAAAGTATCCAACAAGAGAGTAACATTGCAGTCTCTCATTCTATCATTGAAAATGTCCTGCAACTTGTTGTTCAACCTATGCCCTGTCTTAATCATGTTCTATTGCTTCTTCTTGTCTCTTCTTTCACCCTCAGCTATTTCATCTTCTCCTTCTGGTAAATCTACTGGTTCCACAGGATCTACCTCTTTGTAGCCTCTTCTCCTTCTTCTTTCAGGTGAGGCTGATGGTTGTTCACTAGTGCTGGGTTCAGGCTCCCTTCTCTTTTCAGATCCTCCTCCTCCCTTCATCAGTTGTACTTGCTCATCACTCACTTGGTGTACATTTCTCAAATGTCTGAAGTGTGAATATTTCCATGCAACACATAGACCACAAACTGACATGTCCAAGCCATAATGACTTTGAGTCCAACTCACTATAGTTTATACAAACAGGTAACTGCTCTCAACCAATAACCTAAGCTTCTGAAAATAACATCACTCTTTTTCACTTGTTTTTCATCCACTCAAACAGAATGGCTCATCACTTATTTGTGTCACTTTATCATGATAATTTGTTATTTTTCCACCTTGTACAATGTTACACTTGACTCTCTACATAGGCAAGTTTCAATCATAATAGCTGACTCATTTGCCCTGGTTCTAACACATCATTACTGCCACCTTGAATAAGAAGCAGTGCTCAAGGCAACTGCAGTGCAAAGTCCTGAGTAGCATATGTTTCATCTCAATTTAAAGCTGAAAGTGCTTTCAGAGACCTTTCATGTGAACCAAACATCAATGCTCTGTCTTCATTAGAAGCTGAGATATGACCAATTCCTTTTTTTCTTTTTTGTCCACAGGAGGGGACAAAGGTGCATGGGGGTGACAAAGATTTTTGGGAGAAGGTTGCCATAGCAACCAAATTGTAAAATTCTGAAAGTGCTTTCAGAGACCTTTCATATGAATCAAACATCAATGCTCTAGCTTCATTAAAAGCTGAGATACAGTCCATTGCTGGGGTGGTTGCTAGGGAGTGAAATTTGGAAGATTGGACTGAAACATCATTTGTTCCATCATTCTGAAACCCAAAAAGCAGTTCTGACTTGAATAACAGGCTTAAAACAGCTATTTCTTAGTTTTTTGACATTTTAGCACTTTTGGTTGCCAGGGAAGGGTTACCATAGCAACCAATATTTTTTTTGAAAAGTACTTTCAAAGACCTTTCATATGAGTCCAAGATCTTTGCTCTATCTTCCAAGAAGAAATTTGCATTGTCCCCCTGGGGGACCAACCAGGGGCAGGGGGATAAACCAGGGGTGGGGGGGACAAAGATATGGGAGGAGGGACAAAGTGGGGACAGGGACAGGGACATGCCTATGCCTATACCGCAATGCCACAATGTGCTTCGCCCCAAAGGGACTTCGCACAAACATGTTTCATGCTACTCATACAGGAAAGAATAAAATTATTTGTTTTTACATGCTGGTCAGTTTCCAACCACTTAATCTTTCATTTGTACAAATTGGTGAAAAATGGCTTCATCCTTCCATCCTGGTCCGATCAGTCTGTTGTGGGTTGGATCAGATCTACTTTGACACCGTCGAAACATGCAGAGCAGACCTCCTCGGGAAGAGTCGGAGCCCCCCCCCCCCACCCCGACCAAATCTTGACCCCCAAAAAGGCTGAGATGTGAGGCTATGTACAGTGACGCCATGAGAAAATGGAGTCCAGCACCAGTATCACAACAGGACAACAGGATCCAGATGTGAGGGGGGCTCAAGTCAGGACCAGGTGCCCCCCCTTCTCCAGCATCCCGATCTCTGAAGGTTTTAGATCGGGGGGGGGGTCACCTTGACCTCAAAAGAATTCTTTCCTTCAATGAGGCGCCACACCCATGGAATATTCTGCTTTACTTTTCCAATTTTTCAAACCTGAAAGGCCAACCCGGTTCTGGGGGGGTCGCTCTCTGAGCAATTTTTTTTCCTGGCTCACCCCCCTGCATGCACTCTCAGGATCAGAAATTTGACACCACAGAAATTATCAGTCGAACCACAAGACAATGTTGATTTTATGGTTCAGTTTATTGTTCTCGAATGTCGAACACGGAAGCCAACACACGTGTCAGATTCGGAGCGCGATTATGTAAGAGACGAAGAGTGACATTTCTGCACCGGTGGACACAAGAAGATGACAACAAGGGACGTTCAGTGCAGAAAGGCTGAGTTACACTGCAGGCGTCACGCGTTGCGTCCTTGAAAGAGTTGATTCTTGAGGGGGGACGCGTGACATGTGTTGCGTTGCGTCCCCCTGGGGTTGGAGCTGAAAGGGGGGGGGGGAATCAGTTTTGTATTGCAAAGCTAGTGGAATGGAGCTTCACTTTCCGGTGGTGTTTTGTCTGTCTTCATGTCACCATTCGTGTTGTCTGTGTCACACAAGATGCGTCACGTCACGTCACGTCACGTCACACGTTCCTGCGCAATTCAATTCGACGCAAGTTCAACGCCCTCTCCCCCTCCCTCTCCTTTCTTCTCTTCCCTTCTGCCTTCTTTTCTTCTCCTTTTCTCCTTTATTTTTCATCCTTTGCTGTGTGTTCGCCAATCTCAACGTGGAAATTTTGTTTTGGACCTTATCACTTTTATCTGTTTCCGTGGTGACGCGACCCTTGACGCCAGCAACGCGCGACGCGACGACGCGACGTCGTCCGTGTGAACCTGGCGTCCGACGTGCAGCGCTCTGACCTCGGCCCCTGGACGAATCCGGGGGTCACCAGGGTCAGTGGGTGCAGTTTACATCAACAGTCCACCTCCCCGCACTGCGCCGTAGCTTCAGCGACGCAGGGCCGTGACGTAACGTCGTGCGAGCTGCGTTCTCAAGGAGGATCCAGTGATCAGGTCGGGCAGAGGTGTGTGCGTGTGTGTGTTTGTATGACAACCCGACCCAAACTGGGGCCGGAGGGAACGAAAACTTCCGAGATCAGAATTCGGGAGGGGGGGGTCGCCCAACTCAAAGCCCCCCCCCCTGAAATAATCCTCGCAAAACGGTTGAAAAACGTGGTATCAGCCACAAAAAAGATAAAATTTATGAGTTCTTTTGGTTGGGGGTCCCACCCGCTGGATCCGCCTGAGGCGTTTGTGTCACTCCAGGAAATTTGCGATTTTGTATCCGTGATTTGTTTCCCCATCAGTACAGCAGTTGTAAATAGTCAGCGTTGCCTTGACAGACTTGACTGAGAAGACAAAAGAAAGGCCACGCGTACTCCAACAATCTCTAAACAACAACAACAGAAGAGAACATTCCAGGAAATCATCTCCTCACATCAGAGTGAACTGAAGATCCAGAATGACCTGCACTTAAAAGAGTTCAACCACTACGGTTCAGGTGCAGAATTCTCCCTCAATGTGTGGGTGGGTTTGAATTTATTTTCATTCCCCTTTTCTGAAGGTGGGGGGGCAATGGTGTCTCTTGGGGATGGACCAAAGCAAGTTCAAGATCTTGGATACAACATCCCTCGCGTGTGATTGGATGAAATGGAATTTGAATGTGACGTCACAGTTTTGCATTTCTGTGACGTCACAAATTCGAATGAAAACAAATTTGGGCGAACACTTTGAAATGAAAACTGAAATTACCTGTTGATCCGCGGATCTAAAAATAGAACCCTGCTGGTCTAAAAATAGAACCCTGCGTCCAATTAAAACCATTGTGACGTCACTGACGTCATCAACAACCAATCATGCGGAACTTTTGCAAAACGTCCACGTCATAAAAGAGGGAGATTTTTGAAAAGCGGAAGAGAATTTGACTGGACCTCCACAGAACTGTAGATCCTACAAACGTTCTCAGATTTCTGATCAGACAGACCACACAACCCAAGCCACTCTCACTCTTGGGGTGAGTACTCAAACATACTTGCACGAGTACAAACTTGTTGCAGGAACTTTGAGCCCCCCCCCTTCCCCCGCCCGGTTGGATCCGCCCCCAAAGCTTGAGATTTGTTTCGCTAGTTTGGGGTGTGAAGACCTGCGCGAACTTGTTCAGTGAGCGGCAAGTTTCTATTTTTAGCACTCACAGGTGCAGCGGTTGCATCAGGGCAAAAAGGGTAAAAGTTGAAACAGTGCAACTCCAAAAGAAAAGAAGGGAAAAAACACCTTTTTCCGGGGTCAGGGTGGTCTTTTGTGTGGTGTGCTTTGCTAAGAATTGCGAAATATTAAAGCGCAAAAGTCTAAATCTTTTGTAATCAGTTTGACACGTGTAGGTTATGAGTTCATGAGGTTTAAATTGGTGTTTAATAAGTCAATTTCTGGGTTTTTTGATCGCGGTTACAGTTGACATAAGCGAGCACGTGTGACTGTTGACATTTTGTGTGTTTGCATCACGTGCCGCATGGTTTTGTTTTTAATTAACCAATGAACGCGCTGATTGAGCTCGAGCCCCCGCGCTGTGACACCGCGAACCAGAAATGACGTCATTTTCAGCGCAACTTTCGCAACGTTGAGTCAAAACGACGTTAAGTTTGTTTCCCGACGCGACGTTTGTTTCGCAGCGTCCTGGACATGAGCCAACACGTGCGCTGCGGCAAACCTCAGACGAGACCGAGCTGTCAGACAGACAAGACGTACGTTTTTGCAGCAGAGCGGAACGAAGCGAGATTTCTACGCCATTTTAAATCGGGATAGCGCCAGAATTGGAGACTAAAGAATGCCGAAAGACAGGGACATGGACAGAAACAATAACGCTGTTGGAGTGAGGGAGGTGGGGGAGAGACTGAGGGAGATCGGAGACGAACTGGACCGGAGAGCAGAAGAGCAGCCCCCGGCCCCAGAACTCGCCACTCAGATCGCTGAGGAAATCGGGAGAATTTGGGAGGCGACCAAAGTGATGGCTGGTCACTGCAACGCGGTGGGACTGGTGCTGGCGGACTGCTACATGTTCGTGTGGATGGACAGGGAGCGGCTGCCGCCGACCCCCCATCCCCGAGACACAAACTCGTCGTCCAGCAACACGCAGCAGTCATAGCCTCTTCCGGTGAGTCCAAAACAGATCTATTTCCTGATTTTCTTCACTCGGTGGAAGATCTAGATCTACAAAATCCAGACAGATCTACAATTTCCCCTTCTGGTTTGTTTCGGGGCAGGGAAAGTCTGCAGACTTGCAGACTTGGAAGGTAAAGCGATTGCGCAACGTTCTGGTGTAGATCTAAATCACGCGACATTGTTGCAAAAAGTGCAGTTGTCAAGGCTTGGGACGTTTCCTTTGTCTGCATCGTTTCTGTCTTGCGTATGTTTGTCAGGAATTTCGCCTGTATCTCGCACAGAAAGATCCAATCTTTGGGGGAAAAAAAGACTGATGTGGGGTCTTGGGTGTGGCTGGTTCAGACCCGAGGGCTTTTGCCCCGAACTGGAAGTTTGGACTCAGATGGGGGAAATTTCTGTTGCTTGTTCAGCTCATTTCGGCTGGGACAAGAAAAGTCTCGACTTGAGGGGTAAAACGATTACACAACGTTCTGGTGCAGATCAAGATCAGGCGACATTGTTGCAAAAAGTACATCACGAGTTGTCACCCAGACTCCAACCCTCTTTTTTGTCTGTGCGTGGCTGCTCTGTCTTCCGTGAAGAGACATGGCTTTGAGATGGGTTTTGACAGGAATGTCGTCTGTCTCTGGTACAGGAAGATCCAACCGTGCAGACAAAACACACGAAAGATGTGACATGATGTGGTGTGTTGCAAAAGTTGTTTAAAAACTTTCGGACGTCTGCCCCGAACTCGAACTTTGGACTTAGTGAGGTGGGGAATTTTTAATTTTATGTCATGGAGGGTGACACACGATCTATGTTTAACAGCAGGTGTCAACATGGCGTTGGATCTCAAGTTTTGTTGCAGTCAGGTGGTTTGGAAGGCGAGTGGATCCCCCCGGGGAGTACCACACCCCAAACTTGTGTCGGAAATGTGCCTTCCAAGAAAGAAAAGAATGGAGTTGTCGTGAACTGGTGTCGCAGGTTTGAAGTCCAAATGGTATCTGAAGATCCACCCAATGTGGGAGGGCAAAAAAGTTTTGGCGTTGGAGGGAGGGGGTCACCAGTCAACCCCACACACCACCCTGACAAGGTTGAGCGGCCGAGGTGAGGGGAGAAGAGTGTGTTGTGGCAACACAAAGGAAACTTTCCCGAACAGCAAAAAGTTGTGCCACTTGTGACACTGAAAATCTGACATTTTGTTGGTTGCAAAGACACAACCTCTCCCCCCCCCCTTTCCCCTGGATCCGCCCTTTTCTGGGCGTGCAGGAAAAGTTCTTGCTAAATTTGGGGATTTGTGCAGCGAATTTGCACTTTCGGTGCAAGACAGAATTGCACGAAGTTTGAGAACGCAAAAGGCAAAGCAGCTTTGGGTCAAGAAGTTGAACGAACAACTTTGCACTTCGATCCTTTTTTTGGCGCCAAACGTTCTCGAATCGTCGCGTGACTTTGGTGCCTGGATTCAGGATTTCATCACTGAGTTATCACTCGTGACAGCACGGATGATCACAAAATATTACGTCTTTTGTTCTACGCCTTTTCCCTGTAAAATTGATGTAATTATCGAGTGGGATTTTATCTGTTGTGTCAAGTGCAGAGGTCGTTTTGTGGTTTGTTTACATTTTTGGGAGGCTGTGTGTTCAGTGCAGGGACGTGAGAGTTTTCCCGCCAAAACGTACGAGTTTCGCGGAATTTCGCCGCTTTTGGCGCCCGACGTGGCGACTGTGACGTCACGCTGCGAGTCGCGCGACGACGCGACGTTTTCACACTCACGCGCTGAGCGTGTTCACACTTGTGCGCACATGTTCACATCTGTTCGTGCGTTGCGTCTCTGGACGCTGCGTCGTCGCTTGGAACTTGTGCAGGGACGCAACGCACGACGCGTTCAGTGTGAACTGGGCTTTGCAGTCAAACACTCAGTTCTTTGGTGACAGGCAGCTGCTTTGGTGTCAAATATGCGAGTTTGTGAAAAAGGCAAAATGCTTTTCTTTTCTGCCCCCCCCCTCCTGAAATTGCTTGTCGGGAAAGTGACAGTGTCGATTCGTGATCGTTTTACGGTGGAGGTTGAAAACCTGAAAATCGCTTTGTGAAATTCAGGCGAAAACACGAAAAGATCCGTTTGAAATGGTCTGTGTCCACGTCTGATCAGGTGGCGGCTGTTTTGCCGTCGGTTCAGCACCGTCGTTTGACGGCACAGCGCCAGTTGACGGCGCCGTTTGAGCCATTTGACGGCACAGTGACGGCACGGGGTTGTTTCTTCTCAGTTTCCATGGATTTTGGGTAGCGCTGGGGCCAGAGTTGCGATGACTCTCTGTCAAAAATTGCAAAGTGCTTCTTTCTGGCTTTGTATCTTGGTTCTTTTATCGACACAAACAGTGTTAGGCGTTGGCAACAGACTGATAGTGCCTGAGTGGCAATACACGCACATCACCAAAGTACGCACACACACACTCACGCACACAGGTCTGATACTCGCACACACACCACACACGCACATCATGTTGAGGGGGGGGATCTTGAGAGGTGATCGCTCGTGAGTGGCGATCTCGCTCTTTGCGACGCGACGCGCCTGGGTTCAATGCGCGGCGTTCTTGTTGTTGCGTTGAGACAGTGGCGAGACACACACAACCCACACACGCACACACACGTACACACACTCTCATATACACGCACACACACACGCACACACACACACGCACGCACGCACATACACACACACACACGCACACACTTGACGCACCGGTCGCGAACTCGTGACGTAATTGTGCGATTTCTAACGATTTTCGCTCCTCTTCCTGCTTTCAGTTCGAGGAGGAGTGTTCGTGCTCAGCAGACGCCATCTTGTGTTCGACCGACTCCATCCCTTCATCCACCCGCACGCATACGGTGGGAACCACACACCAACAACGACGTCGTCAGACGCTGACGAAAAGTAACGACAAATCGACGGAGAAAATAACGTTTTGGATATTCCCCCCCCCCCACCCACCCACTCCACCCCGGACGTGCAACCCGTTCGCTGTACATACGTTGCCACGGAACGTTGCTATGGATACAAACTGTGCGGTTCCCACGCAACTGTTGTCGCACATTTTTGTGCGACTTTTTGTGGGAAACCGCGTCACGCCACAGTTGCCGAAAAGTTGCCGCGAGTATTGAGTGACAGCTGCGTTATTCGGACGTTGCGTCTCAGTGTAGAAACAGTATTGTTTGCGAAAAAAAAAACACTTGTCAAAAACTTGAAAAAAACTTTGGAGACGTTTGCGGAAAAACTATTTGGTGAAGGAACTTTAGTCGCGTTGTCATGGATACAGACGTCGTGATGACGTCACACAGTCGCACCTGTGCGCGCGGGAAACTTCAGTCGTTTCCAAGCAACCAGGATGTTGACAAAAACCGCAAACCAAAGACACGGTGACTTCAGCAACGGATCCAGCACATTCCAGCGGCTCTGTGAGCAGGACGACGAGGAACTTTATTTTTGTGCGGAAATTTGGTGCCTCGTGTGTCCAGCCCAGTGCACGTGCACTTTACCCCAGTGACGTCACGTCACGCCAGCCCACCCCTGACGACGAAACTGACCCGTTGCTAAGGGCGTTGCCCCTGACAACGAACGCATCACGTCCCGACACGAACTGAGCGACGGACATGGCGGGGTTTTCGTCCCCGCGCAACTTGTGAATGGTATTTTTAAGAGAAGCACCGCATTTATTTTTCTTGCACATGTTTGACTTGAATCAGATGTAGATAGAATAGGAAATTCGTTGCCTTTTGATGTTGAAACTGTTTCGTGTTTGAGAGCGAAGAGCGAGAGAGAATGTTTGGGTCGTTTGCGCCGATTCTCACCGGAAGCGTCGCGCGTCGCGCGTTCACGGACGCCGCGTGACGTCACGCATGGCGCGTCCGGTGCGAAACTGACTCTGAAAACTTGTCTCATAATTTTGTGATTGAAGCGAAAATCAAAATTTTGAACGTATTTTTCACATTCTTCTTTTTGCGTGAAAGGACACAAATTGGTATATTTTCCAAAAGAAATATCACTTATTTTCCATACTCGTAGATCTATATTTTGAGATTCACCGTAAATGATAGAGAAATGTTGGTTTTCCGTCAGTATTTCGTTGGGTCGGGTTTGTGTCTCTATCGACGGTGGCGACAGGGTTGGGGCGGGGCGATCTTGAAAAATTTTCCACGGAAACCGTCTTGAAAAAAGAAAAATGTGGATTGGGGAGGGGGGGAGAGTTGAAGAACAAAACTTTTGAGACAAGACCTTGCGGGGCGGGGGCAGTTGACGATTGTTTTGTCTGTGTTCAGTATTTTTGAAAAAAAGGTTTGCTGAAACTGTGATTGTGTTACCCTGGTAACCGTTTCCGTAGCGATGTAGACGTTCTTTAGATGAGTCAGTTCGTTCGTTTTGTTGACATGGCAGATTTTGGCTGATTCACCCTGTGTGCGTCACGCGTTTCTCCTCAGGTTTACGTCAGTAGGCGCTACCTGCGTCACGCTACGTTCACGCACAGCCCGTGACAGTGACGCAACGCGTGACGCGTCCAGTGTGAATCAGATTCGTTTGTTCGCACTTGAAAAATTAGAAAGGTAGAGATTTTTTTGTCATCCGTTGATTGATTGATTCCTTCTTTCATTCCTTCATTCCTCCGTCTTCACGTTGATTCTTCACTCTGAGCATTTCCGATCAAACGTACTTTTCTATTGTCTGTATTTTGACGTCGGCTTCACACTGGACGCGTTTTGCGTCAAGTGACGTCGCGGCGTCCGAAGGGACGCAACGCGTGACGCAACCAGTGTGAACCTGACCTCAAAGAAAACGTCAATCGTATTTTTGTGCAATCAACTATAATTATTGTTTTTGTACACTATATTTTCATGCGTATTTATGCAGAAACATTCTGAAATAAAATGTTTGAGAAAAAAAACCGCAAAAACGTCGAGTTTTTGTCGCACTTTCTCCATTATCGCTCACGACGTCGATGCACGAAGGGAAAATGCGGGTCACTTCCGGCTGCGTCGTGCGCGGAATCTCGGGATCGTTTTACGCTGGACGCTTCGCGCGTTCCGTTACGTCACGTTGTACAAAATCCGCTGAAAAAGCGCGTTTCGCCAACGTCAGTCGAGTCGTGCGAATCGATTTTCGTCCTTCCGCAAATCGGATCGGAATCGCGATCGTGAGAGTTCGCGCGCGTTCGAGGAATGGTACGTGTTCAGCGAAAACAGAAAGACGCCAACGCCCGATGACGTGCACCGCGACGTGACGTACGCAAATGCGTCGTGAAGTGGTGCGCACAAAGTCGCTACGCCAGTTGAGACGCACAGCGAGAGACGCCGCGCGATCTTTGGTGACGCGCAGTCGTTGTTTGACGTCGACGTCAAAACACTGAACTCACTGGTGGAATTTTTGAAGTCAGCCTGAAAGAATGACCGCGCGTCACTCAATGTGAAAGCCCCAAACACACGTGCCCGATGAGAAGCGGTTCACGTACACAGCGACGCAACGCGTGACGCATGCGTCCAGCGAAACGTTGCTATGGACGCACCCTGTCTCAAACAGGCCATTGACCTGCAGAGTGCCGCACCGCGCGTTGATGTTCACGAGACTCGAGTGGCAAAGGACGCGCAGAGCGACACGCACTCGGTGTGACCCCGGCCCCACTGACCTGCGCAGCACCGCAACGCGTCCCGTGTGAAACTGCCTCGTTCACAGCGACGCAACACGTGACGCATGCGCAGTAACGAGTGACTCACGTGAACAAAAGTCGGATCGTTTTGTTACCGTTTTATGGACCGGAAACACGTGGTCTCTTTGTGACCGTTTCTTCGCGTTGCCATGGCGACGTTGTTAGTGTCGCGGAGGTCTGCAGATCCCGATCCAGGGACGATCCAAAACGGCGCGGGTCGCTTGGTATCGGTTTCCGAAGCGTTGCCATGGCGACGTGGTGAGCGAGACGGATCAAGCTCAACCAACCCAATCAGACTGAAACTCACCATGTGTGGTCTGCGTCACGTCACGTCACGTCACGTCACGTCATGTTGCGTCATGTTGCGTCATGTTGCGTCATGTTGCACCACGTCACGTGGCGTCACATCAAGTCACGTTGTCGTGCTCCTGTGACGTGACGTTGCGTCAGATCACCTCACATCTCGTGATGTCGCATCACGTCATCACGTGACTAAGTGACCCCCCACGTCACGTCACGTCACCTGGTGGATCCAATTTACGTCACGTCGCGTCACCTCACTCACGTAAATCTACGTCGCGTCGCGTCCCTAATTGAGGTCACAGCGATGAGCGTCGTAAACCCGTCTCTCGGGTTTTATTGACCTCGGAGCGTCGCTCTGTCGTCGCTGACCCAATCAACGGGTTGTAAACTCATTTCGCCCTTTTTCGTCCTTTTCTTCTGAGGACAAAGCTGCTTTATGGCCTTATGACCTGAACCGGGGGCAGATCCAGGGTTGGTTTCGGGGGCGGCTGTTCCTCTGAAGACGAGGCTGTAAAATCACGTGGTCAGGGGTGGAACCGGAAGTCAGGTCAGGGGTGCGCTCTGGTGGGTCCAGAATCTGACGCCGCCATGACTGGGGCGAACGGGGGGGGGAGGGAAAACAAGGGAGGTCAGATATTTTCCAAAACTAAACAAGTCACAAATTTGGCATGTTGATAATCTGCATGACAGGGCCGGTTGGGGCAGCAGGTAAAATGATTGAGTTTGCATAAACAGGCACGCACACACACACGCACACAGACACACACGCACACACACGCACACAGACACACACGCACACGCACACACACGCACACAGACACACACGCGCACGCACACACACGCACACAGACACACACACACGCACACACACGCACACAGACACACACGCGCACGCTCACACACACGAAAACACGGGCCCAAACACACCAACACCACACACATCACCTGAATGGTTTTGTTGTCAAATTGTTCAAAAAACCTGCAAACAAACTCTCTGTTCGGGAAGTAAATTTTTTGATTGACAGGTTGACTTGATTGACGAACATAAAACATCATCAATTTCCTGACTACTCCAGTGGTTGATTCGGAAAAATTCAAGTCACGCCCAAAAGTTTCTTCTTCAGGGTAAATATGGTTACATTTTGAAAAGAATTCAGGAGCGTCTGTGTGTGTGAGTGTGAGTGTGCGTGTGCGTGTGCGTGTGTGTGCATGTGTTTGTACGTGTAAATGTGTGTGTGTGTTTGTACGTGTAAATGTGTGTGTGTGTTTGTACGTGTAAATGTGTGTGTGTGTGTTTGTACGTGTAAATGTGTGTG
>JAAUXT010075804.1_pt1 | contig 22578 bp, 21 predicted proteins | sample 7278171 | NCBI WGS metagenome assembly JAAUXT01 (sample SAMN14350112, study PRJNA611818) | marine sediment metagenome | isolation source: surface marine sediment (1.8m) | place: French Polynesia: Moorea | collected 2018-08 | reverse complement strand
GAGAGAGAGAGAGAGAGAGAGAGAGAGATAGAGAGAGAGAGAGAGAGAGAGAGAGAGAGAGAGAGAGAGAGAGAGGACAAAGACAGAAAGAAAGTATGTGAGACAGTGCAAGAAAGAGACAGAAAGAGAGAGAAATGCACAGAGTGAGAAAGAGAGAGAGAGAAAGAGCTCGAGCGAGAGAGAGGCGGGAAAGAGAGAGAGCTAGAGAGAGAGCAAGCGAGAGAGAGAACTAGAAACAGAGATGACGACGATGGGCGACGAGACGGCATCAATATGAGAGCGCATATCGTATCGAGCGGCGGTGGCGGGGCGAGTGCAATTACGGTGGGTGTTTAGATAGGCATTTGTCTCTGATCGAGTCATCAATGAAGAAGCGACGCTACAGTCTGAAGGCAGCCGGCCGGGGAGGGAGGGAGGGACGGAGCGAGGGAGGGAGGGATGGACACTGCGTCATGTCGCACCATCAGGGCCGCCAGAACCATGCTGAACTGGTACTGTTTTGTCCCTTATAGTGTGAGTACCGGTCCAAAAGTGTCAACCTGAACCTTGCATTGTGAGTACATGATTGTCAATGTGTTGTTGGGTTGTCACACGCACTGTGACAGAGTCCAAGTTTGGTGTGTCAGTCTGATAACCATATGACAAAGCATTTTGTGCCAAGCTCTTAGCATAACTAGAGGAGATTGTACTCTGTGCTGTGAGTATTCATTTGGACCTACAGCTGCTTCCTTACATCCGGGCTCTTACACTTCACATTCAGCTTCTCTGCGGCTTATGCATATTTATACCTGGTTACTCTAGAGCTGTGCACACGGTTTTAATCCGTCTACTCTTATTACCGCCATACGTCCTTACAGTACCACGTGGTTCCGTGTGAAGACACACCATTGCAACTGCATATCGTTGCTGCTGTGGCAAAATCGTCTCAAGGCCTCTCACCTTGAGCGGATTCTCAAGTTTCTCTGTGGGAAAACAGCTGAGCTGCTTGAGGACAACTGACAGGGAAAAATACTCAACTCGTGGTTTCGCTTGAAGACGCACCTGTACACAGGGCACAGTCAAACTCAAACATTTTCACCATGATCCCATTGAAACAATGATGAAACCCTCACCCACGCCCAAGACAGCTCTGTCGTCATTGCTCAACTTAGTGGTACAAAGGTGCGTCTTGTGGACGGATCTGTATGTCGGGTGTTTGCTGCTGTGGCAAATCGATCACGAGAAAGTGCTCGAAGAAGAACGGAGAAAGGAAATGAACTTTACGGACTGACCCAACCCGTGCTGGGCTGGGAGCGAAATTACCAAAGACGTGATCTCATTCAAATGTCTGACGAAGCAATCTTCACAAAACCTCGCCCAGCTGGAAAACTGCTGCACTTGCACTGACCCTCGTGCTGGAATTCAGATCTCTGCTTCAGCTCTTTCATCTGAGCTGAAAGAGACTGATTCCCCTTCAGACTCATCCCGATCGCCACGCACGGGTTCTTCCAACCAACCGCGTGGTCTGAAATAAACATCTGATGGAAGCGTTGAGACTCACCCCAAACAAACTGAACAGACCATGAGGCAATGACTGTTCTTCCTTGAAACAAAGATGTCACAACGCACATCAAGAAAGAACACAAGGGATTGGTCACTCAGAGTGGAGGGGGGCTGAGATCACATCACGCTGAGCTACATTGAATTTAACAGAGACGGCGTGGCAGGCCACTGAAGTTTTCTGAACAAGTACCAGGGGAACTTTTCGTCAGTTTTGGCAATGGCGTTTCCTGAGGAGTATCTGGGTCGGCTAATCTGACCTGATTTCTCCATTCATCGCTTGACGCGAGCGCATCTCTCTCGCTCGCTCCGCTGTAGCGTTCAGCGTTCACCCCGCATTTCGCGAGGCATCAGTCACTGCCCGGAGCCGCTTGGTCTTCTCAATCCAATCAGCCCGTGTAGTACTGACAGCAAACCAGAACCCGGGCAAACCTGATCATTGTTGAGGATCCAGGGGGTGGGGTCACTCATCTCATAAACTCCACGCCAAAAATGATAAATTTTTGAAAATGAAGTTGCGGCCTCTATTGCTGTGACATAGTTAGAGGGTGATGCACGTGACCAAGAGTACCTTGAAATGAAATTGTGGTAGCGACAACTCCTTGAGACTTCACGCCTGCTGACAGCCTGGGGGAGTCGTGGAGATCACGCAACACTGAGACCAGACTGTGGGAGGAGACGTGCCTCGGCCTGATTCTCAGTCTCAGTTCAGTTCTGAGTCTCTGGCACAACACCAAAAACGTACTGCTTGGAAGCGCTGGCTCTTCCAATGTCAGAATGTCAATGCAAGTTTCAAACTTGCACTCTCTGCTCAGATGTACACAAGTCAAGCTGAGCCAACATTTTGTTCATTCTGCAACTGTTTTTCGTGTTCTGACACCATGTTGCATGCACAAACCAAACATTGATGACTGTTGATTGGGTCCAACAAGGCCTGACCTAAGGGACCCTGGAACTGCCACATGCATCCTGAAATTGCAGCTTCTGAAGCAGTTAGTAGATTGTAGATCCAGTGGGTATTGCAGAAACTGGCCTTGCAAACTATCCATCATGTGCAATCAAAAGACTGCTGTGAGCACTGTTACCAAGCACCAACCATGACAGAGTTGTTGGACTGACAACATGGGGTAGAATTCACCATTGAACTGTGAGTGGGAGCCTGACTCCAGCCAAATGGGAAACTTGTGTGTTGACTTCTCCATCCAAATGGAATTGTGTCAACATAAGAAAACAAGCAAAGATACGTGCCTCTTCTGGGGTGGAGAAACAGTTGCTTGTGGCTCACACAGGTACATGTTGACACAGTCTGCCACAATATGTGTGATGTGTGCTTGGTGTGTCTGTATCAGATGAAAAGCACCATGTGGCACTGTATATACTGGAAGCAAACTGCTCCAGCCAATCACATGCGTGCGCACTTAGTGCACACTTGGTGTGCACTATTATGCACTATTATGCAATTGTGCAGCCAATTTGAAACCAATTTGAAATTCTGCAGCCAATTCACATGCAAGCAGCTGTGTGAGGAAACAAACTGACTGGCTGGTGCCTGGCAACAGAATGCACTTGACAAAGACAAGAATCGTCCCTAGATATACTTCCAGTATATAATGAGGTTGCAAGCACTTGTTGTGCATGAAGGGGACCAGGGCCTCAAACCCTCAAGTCATTCTTTGCCCTTCTTTTCTTGAGTCACAGACCCCAAGCTAAAACTAAAGGACACCCCAAGGAATCATGAGCCTCCAAGGGTTTATTTTTATTGCAAGAGAGACAGGGGTCAGGGAACCCTGGATTTATACAGGATCTGTAATGGTGTCCAGCTATTTTTGTGGAGGGTGTCAGTGTGATTGTGTTTGTCTTGGGGATGTGAGTGTGTGTATTAGTAGAGTGTGTCAGAGGGTGTTTGTGTGAGAGTGTAGATCTAGTTTTGTGGGTGGATGGTGTGAGTACATGCACATGTGTGTGGTTTGCATGTGTGTGTTTTCAGTTGTGTTTGTCTCTCTTGTGTGAGTTGAATGTCCTCCCATTTCTTTTCTCTGTTTTACACTCACTTGTTGCAATACAAACATATGTACCTGTTGTTCGGCTATTCTGTGAGACAAAAAGTAGAGAATGGTAACATAGGCTGCAAAACTTTGTTTTGTTATGGTTTATTGAAAGTTCCCAGAACAGATTGAAGACAAACGGAGAACATGAGAAAAGAACAAAAACATTGCAAAGGAACACAATGCATCTGAATTTCATTTCTATCAGCAGCTTTTGTTCACATCAAAATAAACTTTTCTTTGCACCACTGCCAAGTTGTCATGCATTTGGAATGAATAGCTTGAGGTCCAAGACCTGTGTAAACTAGAACCTGTTCAGAATGAACAAATGTCAATTTTTTCAGAGAAGAGCAACAAGAATCCCAGCTTGCACATACATGGCCCACAAAACATAACTTTTTGCAACATATTTTTCTCATGTAGTTACAGTTTGCCATCATGGGGATCTTCCTGATTCATAGTCCTTCTCTTTGACTCTTTCTATGGAGAAGTAACAGACTCACTGTTGCTTGATGGGATGCATGAGTTTTCCTGTGTGACAGTTTCCAGTTCAATACTGGAACAATTGTCATGACCTTGGCTCTCATCTTTGCTCAAACTTGTGTGTGATGCCAGATGCACAGGAGATACTGCAGAATGTACAGTTTCATCAAGGTCTGGTTGAACATTTTGATTTGCCCTATTGCTCAAGGCAAATGATGTTTCTGAAATCACAATGAATATGATCAAGAGAAAAACACTCATGATTTCAATCAACTCTAGATTTTGCAGAATTTCCACCTGAGAACCTTGTGGATTGACATCAGCATAAAGACAAACAGCTTTAAGCAAATTGATTGCTGCCAGTCCACACAACAGCATCAGTGATAATCCCTCTACATAGTTTGCAACAGGATTTTTGAAAGGCTTCACAAATGCATGATGAAATAGGAACAAAAGGCAAAGGGCCAAACAGACACAAAGCTGCATTGAAGCATTAGGAATTAAAATTGTTGCACCCAGCATCAGCCTTCTGAGTATCATCACCCCTTCCCAGTATTGAGTGCCGTTTTCAGATTCTCTGTATCCTCCTCTGAATCCCTTGTAGATTGTTCCCTCTATGTTTGTTTCCATCTTATTGCCTCTCATCTGATGTGCTTCTGGATTTTCATTGTTGTTCTGCCTGATAGACAAAAGACACCAGAATAGTAAGACAGGAAGTGGAAGGCATACTCCAAGAAAGAATGATCTACTGGAGATAATTCTCCTCTTGACAAGTTTCATACCCAAATATATGAAGAGTGGGTATGGAATCACATACCCAAGGCAAAACACAAATGTAAATATCTGCCATCCATTGTAACATTCAACAGAACCATCATAGAACCAAACTTGAGTCCCATCTATAGTTGTGCAAGTCAAGGAATAAAATACAATGGAACTAAACCCTGAATATGTGTACTTGACAATTTCAATCAGGCCAGAGACAAGTTTCATTTTGATCTTGTCAAAAGTGTCTTTTTTGGATGAAATTGTGCAGAAATACTTTTTGACAGGCAAATAGAAAGAAAAACAAGATTCCAGAAAAAATATACTCCAACCAGAAAGAAGAACTTAAACATCATCTTGTCACTTGTTGTCATACCTTGCAGTGGGCAAGTATCTTTTGACAGATCAGTCAACTCAAATTTTAACACAAATTTAATGCATGAGTCAATTTCAAAAAATATTTTGTCTATTATTCTGCCAGTATCCTCTGATGTTGGTTGCATCATTACTGCTTTGATTTGCATAAAATATGTCACAATACCAAAGTAGCGCTTCAGATATTTCACATCTGAATCCTCTGAAGCTTTGGAATTTGGTTTGCATATTTTTACACAAAGCTTGGTTGGGATACCAAATATGTCATCTTTGAAAGAATACCAAATCATATACAGCATAACTGCTAATATCACCAAAGGCCACATCCAACTGTCATTACAAGCTTCAGATGAAACACAGCTTGATGAAAGCACAGACAGTGAGTAGTTCTTCTCACAGCTGCCACACAGGATTGCAGTTCTGTGCCCTGCACATTGATTGTAACCCACACAGTCTTTTGAGCAACAGTACTGAGCAGGACACTGATACATTATGACTTTTTGTTCTGAATGAAGACCCCAAAAGTTTGGACTTGCAACCAAGTCATTCCCAGGGCATTTTGCACCTGCTGGACAAGGTATGCAATTCAGTCCAATTGACTTGGTTTTTACTGATTTCACGAGCACTCTGTGCTGATATGGTTGCAGAAAAGCCAGGTAATGTCCATCTTGAGGAACATAAAATGATGGTTGACAGGATGTGCAAAATATTTTGACTGCCTTTGCCTGCATCTGAACAAACTTTGTTTCTATTATTGGCTTGTGCCATATGTGGCACTGGAGATGAATACTCAAATGCCTTATTAATGCTTCTTTAGAAAGCATTTGTAACTGAATCAATGAATGAGAGTGTTCTTGTAAATGTTGTGAGAAAACAGATGATTCAATAGAGATATCAGAATATGAAAAGATAAAAACACCTTCAGAAGAATCAAATTCTGTCTCAGTTACCTCAAAAGCACTGTTTTGGATGGTCACTTTGATGCACTTGCCAGATGCAAACAGAGAACCACGCCATCTGCAGCCTTATTGTTGGTGAAAGTGCTATTTTCAATTTTAACTTGGAGTAAAGAACAGCTGTCTGTATTTGACAGACTTCTTACATTTAATGCTCCACCTTGGGAGAGAACAGACCCAATTCTAACTGCTTCATTGTGTGTTGTTGTTGAATTCACAATCTTCAGAAAGTTGAAGCCCTTTTTTGCCTGAACAAGTGGCACAACAAAATATACAGAAATGGCCCCTCCAGATCCTATTTTTCTATTTTGTTGGAAAATACAATTTTCTGTTGTGATCTCCATCCATGAATCAATCAGCTTAGAATCATTGTTTGACATTTTTAAACCTGTGCTGTTGTCAAAAACACAGTCTATGAAATCTGCCTGTATTTTTCTCCCAACAATTTTGAAGGCAGGCACATTACTGTCTGGGGAACTTGAACCAGTGAAAAGAACACTTTCTAATTTGGCAACTATGAGCATTTTGTTGTTTGTATGAATCTGACTGCCAATAAATGATGAGTTTCTGAAGTTAAGGAACAAGTTGTGAGCTGACAGTTGGGTTGAAACAAAAGAAAATTGAGAACTTTGGATGAAAACGTTGGCAATGAATACTTTGTTGATATGGATGACACAATTGATATTTATTCCACTGTGGCCTTCAAAAATTGTCTGTTCAAAGTGTAGTTCAATTTGTCCAAAAACCTTTTCAGTGTGCTCCAAATCTGTAACCACGGATTCTACAAACCTAACATTTTTGAATATTGTGTGTACACTTTGCAAAGATATTGTTGAGTTGTGAAACAAAAAACCTTCCAGCTGAAGCACAAAAATTGTCTGAAAAATATCTGCATAAATAATTAAATTTTTGTCATAAACACAGGACTTCAAACAAATAATATTCACTTTCCTTGGTACTGCATCAGCAGTAGGGGTCATTTCAGGCACATGGACAGTTTGGTCCTCTGTGCTCAAAAAATTGATGACATAGATGGTGTCAATCCACAACAGCTGGTTTGTTATGATTGAATTCAAAATATAATTGAGTGTTGAGCACTGTACTTTCAGAGGCTGGAACAAACAGTCAGGTTCATCATGACTGATGTTGTTGTCAACCCCTGACAGAAACACATAGTTTAAACTTTTGTTCCTGGCATAACTTCCATCTACAATGAAAACAATCACAAATACTGAAGAAAAACTGAAGTAGTGAGATTGTTATTCACACAGAAACTCAAAATGTCAGCTGTTGTGTTCATGTTTGTCCAGACAAAAGTATTTTTGTTCACCTTGACAAAATAATTCATCCTCCCTTCCTTGACAGTCAGGTGTTCCATCACATACTCTGTGTTTCATGATGCATATTTTGTCAACATGACATAGGAAGTGATCTTCATTGCACACAAGTATATTATGAGAATGTTGCTCACAGCCCTTGCTGTCCAGCTGTGGGCATGAGATAAACATTTGACATGCCCAGCTTTCAGGCACACAAAAGGAGTTATTTTGATTTGTTTTGCAACCCAGCATGTTAAATGTGTTGCAGGGGCAGTCTTGCTCATCTGACCCTTGGGGACAATCAGAATCTCCATTGCAATACCAGAAGAGAGGAATGCATTGTCTACTATTTTCCTCACACCTCTGCAAAAGAACAAATTTGTGGTGTTTTTATCTCTGTTGCCTTGATGTAAGTCTTTGAAAGCAAAGGTAGAAATTTTTGAATAGGCAATGAGAGCACACAAGAATGTAGTGTAGTGGTTTGATTGCCTTCATAATGTAGTGTCCTGTAACACCTTCTGGAGCACACCTGTCACTGCAAAGCTCATCTGATCCATGAGGACAGTGAGACTCTCCATCACAAACTTTGTCAACCTACAAGCAAATTTGACACTGTGCACAGAAATTGTCTTGTCCTGCCATTTTTGCATTCTTCTGTTTAATGGAAGAGGCCCAAAGCAAAACTACTTGAGTGTGTGACCAAAGATCTGATTTTCCTTCACAACATGTGTCCACAAGATGTTCTCAAAGGAAAAGCCAACACATGCATGTTGCTTGCACAAGCATACTTGTCTTGAGCAAGTTTCCCAGAGATTAGTGCATGTTTCTGAAAAAAGGAAACAGCAAGCCTGCAAGAGAACTCACCCCAATACAGGTGTGGTCATTGCACTTGATCTGATCTGTTGTGCACATATGACTCTGACATGTCTCAGATGACTCATCTGATCCATCACCACACTGGGTTCTCAACCCATCACACACCTCTGATTCACTGATGCACTTCTGACTATCAATACATTTCCAGCTTCCCTCACCACAGGTCCAGGTCTCACATGTTTCTGGCCATTCATCTGATCCATCACTGCACCCAAGGAATGAGGATGGAGAGCCATCACACACCTGTGATTCACTGATGCACTTTGTGTTATCAGCACATTTCCACCTGCCCTCAGTGCAGTTCCAGTACTCACATGTTCTAAGCCATTCATCTGAATTATCTCTGCACCCACTAAAAAGGGACCCATCGCAGACCTGTGTTTCAATGATGCACTGTAAATTATCAGCACATTTCCATCTGCCCACAGTGCAGTTCCACTTTTCACATAATTGTGGCCTTTCATCTGATCCATCACTGCACTGGGTCAAAAACATTCCATCACACACCTCTGATTCCCTAATGCACTGCATATTATCAGCACATCTCCACAAAGCATTTATTTCACAGTTGTTGCATGTTTCTGGCCATTCATCTGACTTATCACTGCACCCACTGATTCCATCACACACATGTGTTTGGCTGATACACTGCTGGTTGTCCACGCATTTCCACAAGTCATTCAGTGTACAGTTTCTGCATGTTTCTGGCCATTCATCTGATCCATCACTGCATCCAAGAATCGGTGACCCATCACAAACAAGTGATTCACTTATGCATTTTGTTTTGTCAGCACATTTCCATCTGCCCTTGGTGCAGTTCCAGTACTCACAGTTGTCTTCATCTGACTTGTCATTGCAGGCAAAACCAATGGCTCCATCACACACCTTTACCTCAGGGATGCACTTTGTGTTGTCAGCACATTTCCACTGGTTCTCTGGACAGTCAACAGTACTGCGGGTCTTGATGATGGCTTCAGATAAGAACAGAACAACATCAACAGACATGAAAAACAAGCATTTGCAGAACAATAAAAAGCAAGGCTTTCTTCCACTGGAAAACATTTGAATTTTGCATTGGAGATGTTCTGACTTCACAAATGATTGATTTGCAATGTGTTGCCTGAAATGCTTACCAGCCCAAACCATGCATGATTCAAATAAAATCCTTTGTACATTTGGCAACTGGTTTCAGTATTTTGTTACTATCTCAGCGGAGGTTACATGTATCAAATTGAACCATATTTTTGTGCTTACTCTTGTTCCTGTTTTCACAAAACAGTGAGAAAGAGACAAATCAGGCTTTGTTTTGTTTGAAAAATGACAAGTTGTGTGATGAAAGAGAATGTCCTGCTTTTCAAATAAAGACAAAAATAGATTTACCTGTCAATTGTGAAATGGTTGTCAGGACTATTGTGGAATCTAAAATGGTATGATTCATCAGTCACAAATTCACTGCATAATTCTTCTGGACAATTTCAGCTTTAATTGGGCCAAAATTGTATGCAGCAAGCAAAGCATATTCCTACATACATGCAGGAAATCACAATAGGCTTCATAATGAGACTCATCTTGTATTTTTGGATTCAGCATCATTCACATGTGTGTGACTAAAAAAAATAGAAGGTTGGTAATGGCCCAAGTTGCTGATTTTTTGTGAGTCACCACTTTCACAGTCATGTGAAGACAAAACACAAATTCAAGCTGGATGTTGAGGGGACAAAAAACATTTGAAATGCATGAAGCTTTTGAACACACTCAGTTTAGCCTGCAAAGTACTGGTCATGAGAAAGCCATTTTGTCCTCTTTTTTGTGATGACCATGGTTCCAATGTGGCACCTGCTGTTCCACTGGTCAAGAAGCAGGAACTCCACACTTTTGAGCAAAATGTCACATACAATGTTGATCTCAAGTCTTTGTGTCAATCTTGCCTTTTTTTCTGAAACAAAAGTGCTGCAGTACCACAAACGCTTCTGTTGGCATTACATTCAATGTTTCCCAACATTTCTCTTCGACACATGAACCAATTTCCACCAAAAATTTGCCAAGGGATAAATCGGAAATTTTTGCTCTTTGTCCAATTTGCCATCAAGACAGAATTCTATGCACAAGCATTTCAAGCTTCCATACTTGAACCTCACAAAAGCCTGGTCAAACACCATTCCCCACTGCATTCTTTCCACTGTTTCTTTCATCTCTCAAAAAATGTGAATGGTTTGGTAAATGTACCTGTTTTTTGCTTCCATGGAATTTATTTCCATGACAGCACACTCTGTCCAGAACCCAACATAGAACACCAAGAAACACCCAATGAAGCCCATAAGTGCATTCACAGCATCTGCATCCTGCATCTGCATCCTGCAATTTCCTGCTTCTGGAAAACACATGATGAACAGGCACCACACTGTTCTATTTGTCATAATTTCACCTACCCTGACCTCATCATGGATAAGCCACAGATTCATTACAGGTCTCTTTGGAGCTCTGCCTCTCTTTGCTTCTGTCTTTCCCCAGATGAACTTCACTCTGTCTTGAACTGATTTCTTTCTTCTCCTGCAGTATACCAAACTTCCATTCATTTTATATTTCTCCAGATTTGTTCCCAATCAAATTTACATCCAAAACCATGCCCATTTAAGTGTGGCCTTGCATCACTCTTCTCCCTGCTTTGTGAGTACATGTATGATATCCCAGGACTTGTAGGTAGCAATGTGAATGGCTGTCCATTCAGCATCTTCTAAATCTTTCTCAGAGCACACAAGTCTTCCATTTCTATTTTCCCCATGGATTGAGTTTTGTTCTAAAATGCTTTGTGAGAACATGTCATTGACTGTTGCTTACAATGCCTCAAATTGCATAGCTGCATGACACATCAATGTAATCTGGAACACATTTCTTTGATCTCTTGGAATGTTTCTTTTCGCACACTCTGCTGTGCCAAAACAACCACAGTGAAATGTGCTCAGTGCGAACTTGAGCATGATGCATCTGCACCTGAAAAGGCATCTTTCAGAAGCTATGTGGCAATGTAAAATCCCTGTTGACACCTGCCCAATTAACCATTCTACACCAACTGATTTGAGATTGAACCAGCTGACAGAATTCATGAGCTCATCCTCACTGCACCATCTGAGCTGGCTGCTGCAGGGCCTGTCTTTGCCCTCACTGTCCGGATGCTGGCCTTTGCATATTCAGTTGTGCACCTGCCTGATCAATAACAGATACTGCAGTCACATGTGCTACTCCAGGCTGTGGGCTAGGCAGCTGTTGGGCTTGTTGTTGTGGGTTGCAGCAGTTTTCTGCCTCCAAAGAAATACCATGACTTGTGTTGACTGGTTGATACAAAATCTGTACTCATGTACAGATGACAACAGTTCAGTTGGTGCTAGGATTGATGCTTGAACGCAAGTGGCTGATACTTCATATTGGTGCATGGCTCTGACAATTTTGTCTGTTTCACATGTATCATTTTGTTTGTCAACACACTGCCAAAACACATGTTACTCATTGTGTCAGTGAATTCTGTTCATTCGGAAGGACAGTAAGATCTGCTGAATCATCAGCTGTGCACATGTCAGCATTATCCTGATGGGTTTGATCTCATTCAGAGTCAGAATGAACCAGCTTTCTATATGCTGCTGGTGCATTTCAGTGCACTATTTGACAAGGCCATGTCTCTGGTCAAGTTTGCAAAGAAGTGGTTGAAAGACATCACACCACAGCCTTTCAATGCAGCAGTCAAACCCACATGTTTCCCTTAAAAAGGTGGTTTCAGGCAAAAACAGTTGTGCATCATGTGTGCAAATTCCAGAGCATCCATGATTTACACAAACCAGAGGAGATCTAGGCCAATTCTGACAACATACCAAGCATACTGGACTGCATGCATGACATCTGGTGGTATGAATACCTGTCCCAGAATTTGCCATTCCCTGTGGAGTTCACACTCCAAATGCTTCACTCTTTCAATAACTACCCAAAAATATGATTGGGAACCCAGCTGTGAAAACAAACAAAAATACCTCAGAAAAGAAAGCCAGGCTTGCATGCCACCCAGGACTGAGGTAAGGACTAACTGAATTCTGGACAGGTGTTTCTGTCTTGAGAGGGTGTGATTGTGTTTGTGTGGTAATGTGTACATTTGTGTGTGGATGAGATGAACATTTCTGTATGAATGGAGCATGTGAGTTTTGTGTGGATTGTTAGAAGCTTTTGGTTGCTCAGGAAGGTATTTTTGTAAAGGTTGTCAGTTTGTGCTCCACATCAGAAATGTTTTTGTCTGAACACCAAATGATGTCCATGCATCAAGAATGAAACAGAAGAACCTTTTGATCTGCCAACTGAAAACTGTAAACTTGTTGTGTGCAATGAAGCAAGAAGAAGAATTTATTTGGCCCACAAAACTTGGTCACAAGTTGTTGTCCAGTGCAATTGTGCCCAACAGATGTAGTTTATCTGCTCTCACTTATTCTCTCAATATGCTGAACTTCTGTCTTCGCAATCATCTTTATCTGTACTTTCACTACTTTGAGGAGCAGCTAACTGTTGCTCAAGGGGCTTCACAACAGCTTCCATTTCAATACTGGACCAACAGTCAGGATCTTGGTTCTCATCTTTGCTTGCACCTATGTGTGATACCAGACCCAAAGGAGACACTGCAGATGGCAGTTTCATCATTGCCAGGCAGCACCACAGTTTGTTTTATACTCTTTTTCAAGGCACTTGATGTTTCCAAAATAACAGCAAACATAACCAAGAGAAAAAACAGACATTGTCTTAATCAACTCTAGATTTTGTAGAATTCCAACCTGGGAACCTTGTGGATTGATATCAGCATGAAGACAAATGACTTTGAGCAGGTTGATCACTGCCAGTCCACACAACAGAGTCAAGGAGAATGTCTCCACATGGTTGGCAGTGTGTGTTTTGAAAGGTTTCTCTGTTGCATGATAAATTGATACAGTAGGCAAAGAGCTAAACAGACAGAAAGCTGTATCAGAGCATTAGTTAAAATTGTTGCACTCAAGAATAACCATCTGAGGATTATAATTCCTTACCAGTGTTGAGTACCCTTTTTTGACTCTCTGTTATCCCCCACTGAATCCATTGTTGATTGCTTCCTCAACATTTGTATCAACATCCCAACCTTTTTTTATATCTGGTTCTAGATTCTCATTTTGTTTTTTCCTCACTGAAAGAAACCCTCAGAATATTAATACAGGAAGTGGAAGACAAATTCCAAAAAAGAATGATCTCTTGGAGATGTTTCTTCTCTTGAGAAGTTCATGCCAAAATAAATAAAGAATGGGTAAGGAATCACACAAAAGAGGCCAAATGTCAACACAAAAATCTGCCATTTACTGTAGCATTCAACAGAACCATCATAGAACCACACCTGAGTTGCATGTACAGTTGTACAAGTCAGAGAATAAAATACAACAGAACTGAACCATGAATAAGTGCACTTGATTGTTTCAATCAAGCTAGAAAGTAGTTTGATTCTAATCTTTTCATATTTGTTGCAGTTTGTATGAAATTGTGTAATGTTATATTCTTAGAGACAAACAGTAAGGAAAATAAGATTCCAGAACAAGCATACACCAACCACAAAGAAGAATTTGAACATAATTTTGTCACTTGTTGCCATGCCTTGCAGTGGGCAGGTGTCTTTTGATTGACTCATCAACTCAAATTGCACAACCAATTGCATGCATGAGTTAGTATTGATGAATATTATGTCAATTATTCTGCCAGTATCCTCTGATGTTAGCAACAACAAAATTGCCTTGATTTATATGAATTATGCCACAATACTAAAGCATTGGTCCAAATATGTCTCATCTGAAACTTGTTGATCTTTTTTATCTGACTTGTATCTCATTTTCCAAAGCTTCTGTGGGATACCAAAGGCATCATCTTAAGAAGTGTACCAAATCACATACAGCATAACTGCCAAAATGACTAAAGGCCAGATCCAACTGTCTGTGCAAGCTTCAGATGAAACACAGCTTGATGAAAGCATAGACAGTGAGTAGTTCATCTCACAGCTGCTACACAATATTCCCATTCTGTGCCCTACACATTGATTGTAACCTTGACTCCTTTCACAACAATTGTTCCCTGATCTGGCTGCATAGATACCAAGAAATGTCCTTTTGTGGGAATAAAAAGTGATGGTGGACATGATGTGCAAGATATTTTGACTATTTTTGCCTGCATCTGAAGAAGCTTTGTTTCTGTCATCAGCTTGTGCCATGCATGAGACTGAAGAATGATATTCAAATGCCTTGTGATAGCATTTTGTGAAACCATCTCCAGGTGAATCAATGAAAAAGACTGATATTCTAACTCTCTTGAGAATATTGATGATTCAACAGCAATATCAGAATGTGAGAAGATAAATATACCTTTGGGGGAATCAATAACATTGTCAGTTACCTCAAAGGTACTGTATTTGACAATAATTCTGATGCATTTGTCAGATGCAAACAGAGAACCACCACCATCTGAAGCTTTGTTATTGATGAAAGAGCTATTCTCTATTTCTACACAGATGTGTGTACAAGTGTCTGCATATGCTTGGCTTTTGACATTCAATGCTCCACCTTGAGACAGAATGGAACTTGGTCTTACTGCATTGCATTATTTTGAATCAATGCTGAGTCTCTTATCTTCAGGAAGTTGGACCCTCTTCGTCGCTCGGAAAAGCCAGAGATTCAGAACTGAACTGAGATAGGTCAATGTAACACTCTGGGAGTGGTGGCGAGGACACAACACCAATTTTTGGCTGGGTGTTTGCGCTCGCGTGCGTGCGTGCGTGTGTGTGTGTGAGTGTGAAGCTTGACGTCTTGTTCGCATTCCAACACGCCTGTCGGATCTGCGATGCCTTCAAGGGTCCACCGTCGGGCAGGCGAGGTGACACCAACCTTGGTCACGGCCAGGGTTGGAGCCTTCGAGGCAGGATTATTCCAGTCACAGTGTCAGGGGTAGGAGAGAGCCCCAGGTGCCCCTGGGTTCGGGCATGGTCTGTTTTCTATCAACAATGGACAGGCCGCTTGTTCCTGCATTCAGTCATGGCAGGACACAGAACATCTGCTGGCTCTGAAACTCACAGCGTGAGGGACGGACCACAAACCAAGAAAGCGCACGTTTGCAACAACAAAATCAAGCGAGTGTGTCGTCACTTGCAGTAACAGTCTTCATCATGCAGACCCACATTCTCAGGCTGTGAACGTCCTTGGACACAAGGCCAAATTTTTGCTATTTCCCAGAAATTTTTGCTCGCGAGCAAAGAAACTTTTTTCAGCGCCACAGTTATGACGATTTTGATAGTTGCGCGAGCCGAGAGCGATGGACGGACGGACGGATAGGTTTCTGAATCGTGCGCGCGGTTTCCGGTTTCATCGACATCCGGACAAACTGCTGTTGTTGTTTTCTTCACAATTGAACTCTGCGACTGTGGAACAAGCGGAGGCTTTGAAATTTTCACAATACATTCTCCTTGAAGGAAATCAGAATTATTTGAAAAGTTTTTGAGGGACTTTGGAAGCAAAATGTAGTTTTGGAAATGAAGGTTTTTGTGACTCAGTGCAAGACGGACGTCGTTCAATACAAAGACTCAGCGTGTTTCTCAAAGCAGCCCCTTCACTTCCTGGAATGGACAATGGAGCGAAGCGTCTCTTGAGCACACAGGTCATGCCTCAAGTCCGTCTCATTATGGACGTTTGAAGGGTAAAGCCGAATCTGATGCGCTCGGGCATGGGAAGGGCTCGGTTCTTATGCTGATCCAAGGGGAAGGTCTTACATCCAGCGTTGATCCAGGGGGGGGGAGAGGTCCCATGTTCAAAGCTGATCCAGGGGTGCAAGGTCCCACATCCAGGGTTAGCTTTTCAATCAAACCCCAATGCAGAACGTGCTTCTTCAAAGCCTTTGATAAAGCTCAGAAAGGGCAAGGAATGCGTATATCAGTATTCTCTTGTTGGTGCGGCTATTTTGGACATATCTCGGTGGAGCCGTTCGCTCCAATAGGCAATCACGCCCTCAATCACACACATCCGGTGCAGAGCGGGGAATCCCCGCCGACACGAGCCAATCACGCGCATTCACACGTGACCAACTCTCCCCTCGCATGTCTCACCAACGACGTGAGTCTCTCAGATTGAAACCCGTATCAGGGCCCTTCTGGCACCAGATATTTGATAATCAAGGAACGAGCGAGTGAGTGACTCAGCTTGGGAGGTGTTTCCGATGGGGCTAAAATGCAGTTGGTTCTCACACCCAACAGGAATTTTGCATGACAAGTCAACGTGTATCCCACGTGAACAGCCTTCAATTGAAAACCTCAGATCCACAATTGATTGTCACTTTCTTCTACAAGGTTCCAGACTTCAGTTGCAATTCTGATGGCACAAACTCCAACGTACCTTGGCCTATTCCCCACCCGAGAAGTCCAATGCAGAATTTTGCGTGGACAAGAGAACAGCGATTCTTGCTTGCGCTTTGAACGCGTGGTAGGCGACGAGAAGTGGCGAACGTGAGCGATTCGATACCGTGAGCGATAATGCGCAGCGTGAGCGATAATAGAGCAACTTACCTGGACTTCGAGCGCGTGGTAGGCGAGGATGAGCCCGAGCAGGATGACGGTGGAGACGCTGATGAGCGACTTGAGCGCGATCGAGTAGAACGAGTCCTGCCGAGAGAGAAGAGGAACTCGGGTCAGCATCACGTCGAGTAGAAATGCGGGTGGACTTGGGACAAGGCAAGCGTGATTCGTTGGTGGGACGCGCGAATCGCGACACAGGTCCGCGTCAAGTAGACATGCGCACTTTCTGGTGACGCAAGACGCATGCGCAGAGAAGCTTTGATCATTTTCAACGAGGCACGTGAAAAATAGGACGCTTCTTTGGTCCCTTTGTCAGAACAGAAGGAAGAGTTTACTAGAGATGCATTGTCGTGTGTGCGTGAGTGTGTGTGTGTGTGTGTGTGCGCGTGTGTGTGCGTGTGCGTGTGTGTGGCAGTCTGTGTGTGTGCGCGCGCATGGCACACAGTGTGCGTGCGCGAGTGTCCGTGTGTGCGTGCCTGTGGTGTTCAGTGTGTGCGCGTACAGTGTACGCGCGTATTCGCATGTGTCATCATCCTTTGTCCAACCACATCCTGCAAAAATCCCTGCTGTTATTTGCTCACTTTTGACCCAGGTGTTTCAGTGTTAATGCGACACAACGACACGAAGAGACGTCATGTGCACAGCGCACCCTCAACAACACAACAAGCCATTTGCAGATTGACCATTTAGGAGGCATTGAATCCGCGTGATAATGTATCACCATACACATGTGGCAGCCTCCCTGTGTGTGGCTGATGGTATCGCGCTAATGCTGCTCATGCGTACTTCCACCTGTGCGTGTTCCATCAGGGAGGTTCAGCGAATGCGTCCGGTGCTCCGCTTCGACTGGTGAACCCCTATGGCTTGCACCAATCAGGAAAGGTTGTTCCCACCCATGTGTGTGATCAATGTGAGGGAACAAAGGAACGTGGGCATCACAAAACTGCATCACCAAAAATTACACAAAAATCCTGATTGGGCACAACTTCTGGTGGCCTATTTGTTGAAATTTTCCAGAAGATCTGAACGTGGCTCCTCTTGAGTCGAAGATGAAAATTTCCCTTGCACTTTGAGCCTGCGTCTCCGAGCTTGCAGGCTGAGCCAAAGTTGGACCCCCCCGTTGAGAACCCTCCATCCCTTATAAAGTGTCACACCCATTTGCACCCTGGACTCCAAGTGAGTGCTGTTCAATGCAAAATGTACTGCTTCCTGTGAAGAAACCAACAAAGGCCCATGAAGGCGAAGACGTATGTGGAGAGGTGGCCGAGGCTCTGTAGCCCGCGGGCTACTGTAATTGAATGTCGTGTTCCTGGCCTATGGGGACCTCGCCCTTCATTCCAGAGTCGCCACAGATGGGCGCACTTCAACACGGCCAGCAACCCCGTAACACATGCAGAACTCAATAATCAGGTTACACGGGGGCAAACCCACCCGGGGGACACCGGGCTGCTGCTGCTGCTGCTGCTGTGGACACTGTGTAGAGTGGGAGAGCCTTGGTGACAGCGGTAGGGAGATTTGGCAGGCTTGAAATTTTCGCCGTTCGCACCGTGCGGTGCAGGAGTAGTTGTGAATTTTTTTGTGGCAAAGGGCCTGAACGAATCTCTCCAACATGGGACAAAATGGGACAAAACTGCTGTTGAAGAAACTTGATTGAGGTGAGGATGGTAGAAAACAAAAACACCAATGATTCAGACCACAACAAGTGTCCTTTTCAGGCCTGAAAACTCCATTGTGTTATCAGGCTGTATCTGAAAGCGTTATCAGCTGTGAAGTGCAGTGAAGCTGGTCCCAAACAAGACGACGACAGCTCGATGAGAGGGCAAGCTGATTGTTTGTGTTGGTTCAAACACATTGTTTCAGGTATAGAACCTATGCCTAGATACACACGTACAGACCACCCACGAAACGTCGGGTATCACAGCGGTATCTTGGCTTTTACCACGCAATCCAACGTCGAGTTCACATCATACACTGCCGTCCGACCGCTCACCTGAAAAACTTCACCTGAATCCGGCCTCCAGTGCAATTAACTGCTTGCCTCTCATTAGTTGAAAGTTGTTGGGTACATCACAAAGGTCACACGGTGGGTCTGGCGTGTTTCCGAGGCGAGCGTCACGTCAGCGGACGGGCGCGGGCTCAGCGGGAGACCGGGTGGTTTCAGCCTCAGTAGGGAGGTTTAGCAGTGCTTGTAGTTTCATGCGTGCGGTGCTTCAATTTGTCAGATGGGTAGCACAGAGGACAACGTTTCAAGAATGAACCTTGTTTGGCTGTTTTTCACCTGTTGTTCTCTTCATAAACTTGGGGGATGTTGCCGGAGACCAGACGGAACTGATAAACCAGTGTCCTAAACCTTTCCCAGCCAAGCAGATTATTCTCGCGTCCACGACTCCATTCTGTTGGTCTCACGATTTCATCGTAAAGTCGTGACGGGAGGAATTGCTGCACTTGAAAGAAACTCGTGCGCAAAGATGCGATGAATGGTTCTTGGTTCTGCTCTTCTGAAGGTGCAAAGTTTCGTCGGGTTCCCTGGGTGTGTCAGCACCCGTGTCGCCTGTGGATGAACTTCCTGTTTGCCGAGTCATGGAGAAGTCAATGGCTTCGTTTTGGTCACTTGAATAGCAGTTTGAAATGACAGGAAATGAGGCAGTTTGATTGGTCCCATTGCAACATCTCTTTGTCCAGAAAGTTTTACACTGTTGTGTTCGTGCACACATGAGCTTCTTCTGGGCACTGCGTTGTGTTTCCAAGAACTGGACTTTTGTGACGTGTCAATTGGCAGACCTGGGTGATGTGCTCTGTGGGCTACACTGTATAACACCCCAATGAACGCAGGGAAAGTTTTCATGAGTCGTGAACGCATTGTAAACGCCTGAAGAAAAGGGAAAAATGGCACAAAAGCGAAGCCTTTTTAGTGTTTCTGTCTGTCGTAAATGAGAAATGTAGAGGGGAAGACACCAGGGGAGAAAGAGTGGTGAAAGAAAGAGACGAGGGAGGGAGAATGAGAGAATGTGGGAGCAGAGAAGAGAGGTGAAGAGAACAGAAGAAGAAGAGAGGCAGAAGGCGGCAGAAAAATAAATGGCCAGAGACACAGAGAGACAGACTGAGAAAAAGAGGGAGAGAAACGGAGAGAGAAGAGAGGAGAGACAGAAGAGAACGAACGAGCGAGCGAGCGAGCGAGCGAGAGAGAGAGAGAGAGAGAGAAACAGAGAGTGCACGGCACGGTTCTGTGCTCGCAGTGTTGCAGGAGTTGGTGAGAGTTGGAGCCGCAGCCTCAGTGTTGAGCGGGTGTGGACAGCGCTGCAGATAGAGGTAATCGCTTCAGTCAACAGCCCCTGTCTTAGCCAATCACATCCATCCAGTACAGCAAAGTTCCACAAGAGGAACCAAAATCCACTCCGGCTCCAACGGATCCAGGGGGAGGAGAACCTCGGGGCCCTGAATCTCAAGCCTCCAAATAAATTCCTGCTCAATTTGGTGCCAGAGGCGCAAACCTCATTCGCTTTTAAGACAAAATAGATCCTTGAAGTTGAGATTGTTTCCCCGCTCAAGAGGTCTCCCCCTTGCTAATCGGAGCCTGGATCGTACTCTGAGTACTCAGGTCTTGAGAGGGATTGTCAGACCGTGTACTTCAGGATGAAAAACAAGAAAAAAACATGGATTCGGTGCAAGTAGTGCCGGCAAGGTCAAATCGCTGGTGAATCAAAGGGAATACTCAGCAAGATTCCTGTGAATCCAGAAATCAGAGCTATGGCGTGAACATAGGTTTCCCTCCATCATTCTGCTCAATCAAACAATCTGCAATCCCAGTCTGAGGCTAGTCTCTCCACTGCCTATTTCCCCCGTCTGCGCCAAAAAAACCCGAAACCAGTGCAAACGACCGTAGTTTGCAGAGGCTGAAGAAGCCGAGTGAAATCTGACCAGACCCAGAGGTCTAAATTCATCCAGACCCAAAGCTGGAACAAGGCGTAATCCATCCCCGAGTCCCATTCCAGGGACGTCGGTGTGACAAACTTGAGTCTGCGTCTTCGTATGTATCTGCGTCAATGGAGAAGTTGTGTCCTCCTCTTGCACCCGACCTCTCCAAGCACAACTGAAGACTTCCAGCTTCAAGGTTTCACCCAACCCCAACGACATCCCCTCCCACATGTTGCACCGAACCCCTTCCGCTAAAACCAGCCGCAAACACACACGCACACACAGACACACACACACACACAAATACAGACACAGACAGACAGACAGATGCACACACACACACACACGCACACACACACAGACTCATTGTAGTCACCGCCTCCCCCGTTTGGCATCGTCCGCTCTGTAGCCAATCCCCCCTGCTGAAATCTGGGAGGGTCATCACCGGACAGACGATGGGATGGCGGAGGGGGGGGGACCAAGGCCGCTGCCCATACTGACCGAGCTGTGGATATCATATTGTTATTACTGACTGCATTTGGGAACAGACTGTGGCCATGACACTCTGTTTGGTCGCTTGACCCAAAGTCCATTCAAACCACGATGACACTGTCAAACAATGCACTGTGCGGGGTCGGATACAACGGGTGGGGAGGGAGCACTCGAAGATGCCACGCCCATGAAACACACTCGCACTGCAATGGTCAAAGTATCAGGCGCACCCAAGCGTAAGATTTCACGGTGCCAAGGTCCCATTCAAACAATGGCAAAATCATGCAACCTTTTTGATGTCCAATTCTGGGGGGAAATGTACACGTTGAATATGGAAGTTTTTGGTGCAAGAGAAGCACAACCGTTTCTTGAGCTCTTTGTGCCACAACCATTGGTTGTTATCCTCCAGAACAAATAAGCAGTGAACGCAGACCCGTGGACGTAACTTTTCAGATTGAGGTGCACTTTTTGCACTGGGTTCGTACCCTTCTCCTCATTGGTCAGTCAGCGCTGTGCAGATTGGTTCGTTCACCTCTTTGTGCTGCAGCGGAGTGGAAGGGAAACCCACCGAATCAACATCAAACCGTGCCCACTGAAGAAGGGAACAACCGGAGAGATGCCAACTCTCAAGCGATCACCCAGTGACGAATGGATCTCCCGACTTTGTTCCCAACTCGGACATTGCCAGAAAAAGGTCTTGAACAGTTCAGCAGAATCGAGGCCAGAACCACGTCCTTTGCAATACTTTTCTGAATGGAAAGAATTTTGAATCAACTGCCATGGCAACGCGTGCTTGTTCCGTTGTGTTTGTACCTCACAGATTTGTCCAGTGCACCCAAGGGGAACATCAACCCAAAGGATGTTGACAAAATTTCGGTGAAATTTGCTAAAAAGTCCCTGTTGCAATGGACACAGCGTAGAAAGCGAGGCATCTGGATGATTGACTATCTCCCTCTCTTCTCACAGTGAACAAATACATACAGCAGATGAATAATGCATGTGTAGCACAGAGACACAGAGCAGTGGTTCTCGCCCTGTATTTACTGCAGGCGGGAGAGATCCAGGGCAGGGCGGGGGGTGAGGCCCTGCAGGCGGGAGAGATCCAGGGCAGGGTGGGAGGGTGAGGCCCTGCAGGCGGGAGATATCAAAGGCAAGGGAGGAGGTACAGTCACTGCAGGCGCTAGCGATCCAGGGCAGGGGGGGTGGGTGAGGCG
>JAAUXT010034478.1_pt1 | contig 22579 bp, 20 predicted proteins | sample 7278171 | NCBI WGS metagenome assembly JAAUXT01 (sample SAMN14350112, study PRJNA611818) | marine sediment metagenome | isolation source: surface marine sediment (1.8m) | place: French Polynesia: Moorea | collected 2018-08 | reverse complement strand
ATGGGGCACTAGGCCTCTGGACCAATCAGAAGGCTGGATTTTGAATTCTAGACCAATCAGAGGCCTTCCCGCCCAAAAATTTGCTGCCCCATAGTGGGGGGCTCTTCTCTATGGGTTGAAAAGAAAAACAATTGGGACAGTAGATGGTAGGGATGTGGTTTCCTGAATGGCCTGCAAGTGTTGCATCCGTGGCACGCTACAGACTCGGCAAAACAGGGATTGAGCTGTGCGATCCAAAGAGTGTGAATCGCGGAGTTGTGTGGTGAAATCGTTACCCAGATTTCCATGGCCCAACCTACGGGCTCACAATCAGAGGAGTGGGTGGGACACAACTATGGATCAGGGACCCATTCACTCAACGCCTGCGCCGAAGCAATGGGCTCAGGAATGGTGGTTATGTGATCCGCTACAGGTCGATTATACACCCGTGGTGTGCTCTGTCAAAATCTTGTTCCTTTTTCGCTTGCTGTCCAGATGACGAAAGCTGACAAAACCTCAATGTTGGAAAAGGATTCAGTCTTTGGGGAGGAATCGTTGGGAAACAACGACACGGTGTCAGGTTACAAGCCGAATTCTAACAGAAATCTTTAGGTCTGGCGAATTGAGACGCTTGTGTGCCGAATAATCAACTTGCATCACTGTCACCACGCATTGCCACCATGCGTGCGTGCACCTGTACGACGGAAACATCTCAGAGCTTGATCAAGAAGCACAATCCCAGGCACGCAGCGTGCATGCGTGTGTCAAACAGCGTGAGTCTCCTGTTGGAAAACACGCAAAATATCCCGGCTTCACAATCAAGGTCAGAAAGTTGCCAGAATGGCCTTTCATTTTCTGTGAGAAGCGCAAGTCTCAGGCAAACGAAGAAGAGTGGTTGCACATTTATTGCACCTTCGAATCAAAGAGAGTGACGCACAAGAATTCACTCTGAGGAAAACACTTGCGGACTCTGCGTCATGATGTGTAATTGCAGCCTGAGCCTTCAAAAAGCACGATTGACTCCCATTGAGTAAGCAGATAAACTTTGAACAACGTGGGCAAGTAAAGCGACGTTCTGCTGAAGGTCCCCACTATGGCTGTGGACGCTTCAGAGTTTTACGCAGTCTCTAATCAAGGGAGATTCTTGCTTCTTGCTGTGTTCCACTGATAGTTCTGGAGAACTGCCAACAACAGCAACAGAAGTGATAAACCAATCAAATGATCCAATTAATAAAGCAGCATGAGCGAGCACCGCAAGATTAATGCAGGAAATCTGCCATCTCCTCTACATCTGATATTGGTGCGCGATGGTATAATGGCTGATAATGAAGCCCATTTCCTGACCCAATTTCCTTTCCACCACCAGTGTGCACCTGCAGACGGTGAGACTGCAGTGGTCCCAAGTTCTGTCCATTTGCGTCGTGAGTTCTGTAGCAAGAGGAACTCGTGCATATGTGCACATGGTCATGCAGTATGCGTCTGTCCTGTGAGCAGAACTCAGGCTGAAGAATCAAAAGTCAACAAACGTGCAAACCCGATTGAAATTCTGTTGTCTTTCGATACCTTCACCATGAAGATAAGCCACGACCTCAGACCCTGTGTTGAAATTCAGAAATTCTCCTGAGACCTCAAGGTTCTAACTTGATTCCTATTGTGAAAAGAAAGGCTTGAAGAAGCTGCGTTGGGTCCACGCAAATCATGCACGTCACGCCCACTCGTGGCTTGACGAATGTGCTGCACCTGGTGTGGTCCCCACTCCGAACCCTGCACTCTCAAAACTTCACTGTCTTCCGATGAGCCCACTTGCTGATCCTTGACAGTGAAGCTGTCGACAAGACAAAGGTTCACTCGCGGCATCATCATACCTGAATGCGGATTTGAGCAGCGAACGAACTTTTTTCATGCAAAATGTTTCGTCCATGTTTGTTTTCGTGACAGCAGCTGTTCTGACGGAGGACAGGTTCTCCTACTGTACAAAAATACATGGTTCCAGAAGATCACACAAAGGTTGTGCTATCAAACAGGAACCATTTTCTGAGATGGGAAGCCATTTCTACCATGCACGATGCGAGCACGTACACTGTATACGACAGGTTTTGTGACCGCAGAGTTGCAGAACTCCATTTCCTAACAGTGGCGATATTCCGTTGAACAATCTGGAGAGCATTTTCACAGGGAACAGAGAGACCTGCTGGAGACTTCCAGCTGTTCAGAAGGCAATTAAAGGCAGAGAATCGAAGATCCCTCTCCGGACTCCAACCTGGTGTGGGTGACTGAGAGCACGCAGCCCTGCGGTTTTTATCTTTTCACCTGCAGACGAAGCTCCCAGGAAGTCACACAGAGATGTGCGTGCTCCTTCCATATTGCGGTGAAGGCGAGAAAGGTCTCTGTGACTTAATGCATGAAGGTTTCTCTCTCCAGTTTCTCAGACTGCAGTGAGAGAAACTACCGTGTCCACCCATGTAAAAGACGCACTTTTTGTCCCAAAATTGAGCACCAAAAAGTCAGGGTGAGGGTGCGTCTTTTCTTGGGTATCATAGAGACAACTATAATTTTAATGTGACCAAACATCAGAAAATCAAGGTATAACTTAAGGTGCAGCAACTTATCCTTGGGTGAATACGGTACGAAGTCCACTTTTGACAGCTCTGGGTAGCCGTGGCAGAGCTGATAATCGCACCTCTCTGAAGAGTTAGTGTGCACATGTGCCAGAAACTGAGCAAGGCCAGAAAGCCAAATACCCCCATAAATGGTGCAAAAAGCCCAATCATGAATGCCACATCAAAGTAGATTGAAAAAAACAAATGAAAAAGATCACGGTGATCATAAAGAAACAAAAATCACAACCGTGCAGGCGTTTCATACTGGAGTCGTTGGATTCAGTTCAGAACAACAAAATTCGTAAACACACACCAAAGAAGAAAACTGCACGTAGATCTACCGCTCAGCAATAACACGGCAACAGTCTCCTGTAGCGCTGCGCTGCTCTTTTCTCATTTCAACAGTTTGGTGGCAATTACAATTACCGTAAAATGTCTACTTTTGCGCTCGAACTGGCACGGACCACCCTCCAGCCAGGAAATTTATATCTGCCATGGAGCAACACTTTTCCCTCACAGAGCCCCCAGAGCTGCCACGAAGGGGTGCTACAAAGCGAATCACGTGTGATGTAGGGAAATAGAACCTTTGGGGTTTATGCCTTGTTTCACCAAAAACCTAGCTGTTTTACGAAAGAACAAAAAGTGAACGTCCCAGTCAGGCTGGTGAGCTTCACGGACCAAGCCTCCGTCACAGATCAACAGCGTAAATTATATAGAACCACCTCGGTCTGGGAACCACAGCAGAACGCGGCAGTCGGTGTGGTTCTTCTTCGAAATTCCACCACAAAAAGGCAGGTGACAAATGTCGCCTGCTGATTCCTTCAACAACACACAAAGACGAGTCACAAAATGGGGAGCTCGTTTTCTGTTGTGAATCGAGTCAAAAGCATGAATTTCAGTTTGAAAGCTGATCTGAATTTCAAATCCTGATGTCTTCCAGTGGAGATGTCACATTTCGTTTCTCGTCTCTGCAGCTTGTTGTCTGTCTCCGCCGGTGTTGGATTTCTTCTTTGTCCCTTCTTGTGCAAGACTCTTGCCACAACATTTGTGAATCAAGAAAATCTGAGCAAAATGTAGTCGACTTCGTTCCATCAGCAAGAGGAAGGAAACGAGACTCGATATTCGGCCTTCTTATTTTCAGAGAGCCATGATTCTTCCTTTTGAACACCTCACTCTTGGTCTCAGTTGAAACTGATGTCCAACCGCTGGACGAATCCTGCAGGAAAAAGCAGCAATGTCCGTTCGCGATGATGCATGTTGTTTGGGCGCATCCTATACACGGGACAGGCTTCACCATCACCTGCAGGGCTCAGATTCTTTTGAAACTGACTGACAACTCCAGGTCCTTTTCAAGAAGCTGCTTGAGGAAGTGTTCGCTGAAAACAGATCAACCACAAGCACAAAGAACTGGAAATGCCATTGCAGGCGCTTTTGTGTGGGCACAGCTACTTTTTCGGTACAAAACAATGCCTGAATGAGGTTGGATCGAGTGAGTGAGCGGAATCGCGACTGCGGATCTAATTGTATTACGAATTTCTGTCACATGTGGAGCGATTCCAATTACAGCAGCTTGAGTTGGGGAGCTGGTCTTCACTGTCAGAAATTAGTTCCTTGGGCTGTTTCCGTACGTGCATAGAAACTCCACCTGTAACGTCCAATGTCAACACACCAAAGCTGATTTGACATAAAGATGCTGAGTTTCTTCCTGGGACTGACGTCAATTGTGCGTTACATGGAACTGGTGAAGTCAGGATGGTGCTTTCATTTACAAGAGAGAGGTTCAGAAACATTTGGTGGCTTGATCACCAACTCCTTTTGCACATGCACCTTGGTTCGACTTCACACCGGATCGATTTTGCGTGGTAAATTCCAGAACAAAGCAAAACACACCAGTGATCATGCACCTGGAATCTCACAGACTTAAGGTGCGAAGGGATTCTTCGCCCATCGCAGGATGCCTGGCGGGCTTCCCGCTGTTGGTGCTGCGGAGTGTTCAGGGGCAGGAAGTGAGGTCAAGTTGACTTGTCTGATTACAGACCATCGTCTGGACTTTTATGCACTGCAGATCACAAAGGGCACTCACCTGACTTTCTGATGAGACCAGTGACTTCTGGTTCTTTTGATATGGCGCCTGCATGACTCTGGATTTTGTATTCTCGCATGCAAACACCAAAAGTTGCAGGTGTTCCGCAATCGCTTCAATCTCACAACAAGGTACCCACAGTGACAAAGTCCGAAGAGAAAAGCAGCAATCAACACCAGAAGGAACAAAAACATCACTGCTGTGAGACAGCGATTGCTGAGGTTTAGCTGGAGACATGTACCACGAACTAAATGGAGAACAATCATTGCTGTCATGGGGAGCTCATGGCTATCGTCCTGGGCCTTCCCGAACCAAGGTATTTTTGTGGATTTGTAACATCCATCTGCTCAAAAGGACAAACACCATTGGCAGAAATGCCCCTTCCCTTGAAGTCTCTCTCGTGAATTACCAAACACGTGTGAGTCAAACTCTTGGGTTTTGACCGCCAGTCATTGAAAACGAGGAGCCTGGTAAAGACACCCTTGACCCTGATCGGGAATGTCGAACTCCTCCAGTTGGGCGCCAGAGGTAAACTCACAAGAACCTTGAGTTTCTGTGTGGTGTCATCGTCCACAACTTGGGCGGCAGGCGCAAAACAAGAAATAAGACAGCACGTCACGCTTCGATTTTCTGAAGTTAAGATGTTGCCAAAGTGGTGAAATAACGAGTTTGCAAACAGGACACACGTTTTCACTGTGTTGTATTGTGGATTTCCCAGTGACAGGAGAATCTTTGCTGTTGCTCGGCGCGGATATGAGCTGTGCGTAATGAACATCATGCATTGTTCTCTGCACACGACAAAAACGCACGAGCACACCAAACATGAACACATTGGAATGCAGCACCAGGCTCAACCGCCAAAAAAAGGAGCATTTTGTACCCTCCATCCCCAAACTCATCATTCGTGTTTTCTTACCCTTGCGAGTGCAGGGGACAATCGCGTCAAAATTTATCTGGCCCATGAAGAGATGGCACTCGTCACCCCGACTCAACACGCACAAGTTTCTTTGGTCCTTCATGTGGAATCTGTGAAGAGTTGTGGCAATGACGTGGAAAAATACGGATGACACGATGACACTACTCAGAACAACCTTCCGACAGCCCGTCAGTTTTGGATGCACGGAAGATATCAGCTCTATTTTTCACACACATGGTTTCACTGTCTGCACGAAATGAAGCTGTTTGACGAGAATTCTGCATGAGCTGTGTTTAACACGAAGAAGGAAAGCACTGATTGTGAGTTCGGTGTGCTTGCAGAATCCGAGAACCATGCAAGGGAAGCCTGCAAAGTTTCAGTTCTTCATGAAGGCTCGAAACGTGCATGTTCTGCACAGACAAGAGGGAGGGCTTGCCTGTTGAACTCTGAGTTCTTTCACCGCACCGCACTGAGATGAGTCAAGAATACCTCAGTTGTGTTCGTGTGTTCAATTTTCCCAAGCACAGTGTTTGTTGTGTCATCATGACATCAAAACCCACAGTTGAGTTTGGCAGTCAGGTCTGCCAACAGTTTGAACTGCATGTTTATTGCCATCTTGAAAATGGCCAGTCGCAAACCACACAGCCCAACACTCACAAGTATCTCTCATTGGGCTGCAACTCAGTGAGAGCAGTCAACCTCAGTCCGGTTTTGGTGCAAAATGCATATTTCTATTTTGGGTGACAGGAATTTGAGTCCAACCACATCCAATTAACACACAAACAACCTCTGGTCCTCATGTTGAGTGTGCCCACATCGAAGTGACGATGGTGACTGAATCTTTCACACAGAGAGAACAAGGTTCCTCAGTGTGCAGACGGCTGTTTGATGGCAGCCTGCTGTAACTATTTTGAATGTATGGAACAGGAATAGTTGACATGAAAGTCGTCTGGCCGGTGCTGCCCTTTGCAGTTGTAGCCCGCCGTGCCAGCTCGGCCGTGGATCACGCTGTTCACGTCACATTAACCCCTCAATCCCGCCGGCGTCGCCGGCGTCTGCCTCGTCTCGCCGAGCGCTTTAATTGACCTCGGCTAATGCAGATTGATTGAGCCGATTAGTACGGACCCGCTGATTTGCATCCAGAGTACAGAACAGGCTCTTGGGCCAATCTACTCCAACAGGCTTCCCAGAAAATCTGTGTTGAATTGGATTCAATTGATAAATGCGCTGCGACGCAGATAATTTTGTCTTCCAGTTATTTCTTTAGCTGGCCTCAGTTTGATGCAGGCGATTCATCTCTGAAACTTTCTGAAGACGCTTTAAGAACAACAGAAACAGAAACGGAAGTAGACGGGGCCTTTGCGCTTACCTTGGCTTTTGTTTTCGGTGTTCTGGCCAACAGGCAAACTGGTTTGAAACAAGTGTTTGGCGAGTCCTATAACGTTATGCCCTTTTTTGGTGTTGTGCACATGTGGAAAAGTCGCGCAGTTGTTGACTTTGTTCCATCAGAACTCGAAGGTAGATTCTCTTCGTCAAACAGATCTGCTTGGCTGCTTGACCACAGAGTTGCTTCACTGTTTCCTGTGCTGCTCTTGTGGCGAACAATTACAATAATTCTCCGAAACAAAGGACTTTTCACACTGTGGGCCAGAACAGAAAGTCTTCAATCACTCTTCCACTTGTTTGAAGGGATGTGTTTGTTTCTTGGTTGTGTCTGTTGCACTATTTTTCTGATAAGGATTTGCAATGAACGGGAGATGAACGTGTAATGGATCCATCGCCTGCAGGCATCTCCGTGTGTGGAACCAATGGTCTCTGTGGACTGAACGCAGTCACACAGCTTTCATCAGTTCGCAGCATCTGGATTTTGTCATACAAACTTCAGCCTGCTGCTCAATAGCCTTTCCGTGGCAAAATAATCAAAGAAATCTGGAAGTAGTTGAAAACATGGAAAGGTAAATGAATGCACCATCATTGCGCACGTAACAGCGCTGCATTCGGGAAAAAACTTCACACAGAATTATTCATGAAGGAATCAGGGTGTCAGATCACGGCAGAAGCACGGTGATTCGGAAGGAAGGGACAAGCGGCGCAACAGAGTTTAGTTCCTGAAAAAGAGTTGTTCGCGCACGGGGTTGTTTCTGCGTTGGCTCGTGTCCCGATTGTTGTTGAATCTGCCTGAAGATTCTGCTGCGTGAGATCGAGTTCGAACAGCTATTTGGTGTTCAGAAACGCTGTCTGGTCAGAACGGCTCCGCGAATGCTGCAGATGATCAGCATTTTTTGCAAAAATCTCAGAAACACTCAAAAGAACATTGCAAACAGGAAGTTCTCTTTTGGAACTCAGCTTCTTCGACGAAGTGCACTGCCTTTTGAAACATTGGCAGCTTATTGCTGTGAGCTTTCCTCCTGTGCCAAACTTTGGTCTCGTTGTTGACTGGCATTCTGAAGCTTATTTTGAGCTTCCTGGTCACTAATAAATAGGAATCGTACTTCATGCGCTCCTAATTGGGTTGTTGTCCACCAAACCGGAGGGCTTGCACCTCCCATCGTTATTCTCGCAAGCAATGTTTTTGCTCCAGTTCCCTGCCTTTGTGATGCTGCGTTTTGGCATGCTGGCACACATGAAAGCCCCTGTTTTTTGGCTCAATAGATTCGAGTGTTAGGGATACGTCACTGCATGCCTCTCACTTCAGTGTCATACTCAGGCGTCTTTGGGATCTTGGAATCCTGTCATCCATTTTCACATGTTTCTGGAAAGGAATGTTCACAAACAAACCACAAAGTAATGTTTTGCAGCTCACATGTATACGCACAGCCTTATTCAAAGCACCTTGTTCAGCCAACTACTCATCACATACTGTCTGCACGGATACTGATGACAGTCTGTGCTTTGAGGTCTCTGAAGACGGTGATCGATTGATTTCGGTGAAATGGCCAAACTTGTTTTTCCTGCACAAGAACTCCCTCGTATCTGCTTGTTTCTATGTGCTTTGGTGTTCTTGTCTGCGAAACATCATCTGAGACATTCCTGCAAGCTGTTCACGAGCAAATTCTGGACTCTCAAAAACCCCTTTTCATGGAATCCACTTTTCTCACAGTGTGCATGACGTCCAGAGTTTCCGGGGTGAAGGAATTTAATTAAACGCCGAATGAAGGACGGAACTCGAGGCCCTTGTGAGACGTCCCTCGGTCTGGGGCGCCGGAATTTATTTCGTTGGGAACTCCTGCGAACGTAGTGATAACGCCAGAAGAAATTGACTGTTCAAAAGCGATTCGTTTGCTGCAGAAGAGCAGTCTTATGTCGGATCATGTCACACCAATTAACTTAGGAAGAGATTGGACACTTGAGAGGAAACTTTGTGAGGCATTGCAATGATCTTCTCTGATTGTAGTGGATCCAGGATCCTTCAGGGACTGAAACACCACAGAACAGACGATGAATTCAGCTCTCAGCAGTAGATGGAAGGTTCTTATTTTTGGCATTGTTCAAGGTATCATTGTCACGACAAATTCCCCCCTGTTTCCGAAACAAGTGTAGGGACCCAAGCTGGTGTTCTGAAGAAAGAAGTCCTGGTCTCCAATTTGGTGCTGTCAGACAGGGATCACTCACGTGTCCGGGACACTCGCTGGCAACGGAGCTTCCTGACGCAGCTGTCAGAATCTGTATACGAGGCAGTTCTCAAATGAAACGGTTTCTTTGCCAAAAGTGACGGAACTTTTCGAGGATTCGCAAATTTATTTTCAAAAATAAGAAGTCAACAATGAAGGCAACATGCTGCGCTCAAAAAATTCTAAAATTTGAATTCTAATAACACAAAATTCATGCAGTAAAATGAATGAAACTGGTCCGTATGCTGCTCACAGTCCACCAAACTTATGGTCAGTCCTGATCTGGGTTCTGAGATTCCTCCTCCTCATTTGAAGACTCAGATGACTCCTCATCGAACACAAGGCCGTGGTTGCCTTCTGGGTTGATTTGGACACCACGCCCTTCAAAGTACTCACCCTCAGCCTTAAGGCATTTCATCCAGCGCACTGGAAGGGCATCAATTGCTGTGGCAAACTCCTCTTTGGGAATTTTTTTAAGCTCACTCGCGACAGCAGCTTGCATGGCAGGCACGTCAGGATGTCTGATCCCTCTCAAGGTGTTTTTGAGGCGCGGAAAAACAAAGTAGTCGCAAGGAGCGAGGTCGGGTGAGTTGGGCGGATGTTCCAAGGTCTGGATGTCACTGTCACGCAAGAGGTCAAGGGTGGGAGCCACGGTATGACTGGAGGCATTGTCATGATGCAGTCTGAAAGGGCATAGTCCATGTCTTGCACGGTTGGGCCTCCTCCAAAGATCTGGCCTCTTCTTCCTGATCCTTTCTTTGAGCACCTTGAGAGTCTTGCAGTAAGTCTCCAAAGTGATCCTCTGTCCTCTGGGAGCAAATTCAGTGTGCACCACACCCCTCTTGTCGAAGAACAAGGTCAGCATGCTTTTGTGCTCGTTCCTTTGGGGGAGAGCTTTCACCGGATGGTCCCTGTGTGTTCCTTTGGGCAACCACTCAGAGCTGTTGTTCTTGGATGGAATTTCGTACACACTGACCCAACTCTCATCACCTGTGATGATGGTTTCCAACAAGTTTGGTTCAGTTTTCAGCAGCTCCAAATTGTGCTCACATGCCCTTTTTTGCACATCTTTCTGAGCCTGGGTTAACACCTTTGGAACAAATTTTGGGCTCAACTTACTCAGTTTTATGTCTTTCTTGAGCATCCTGTGGGCTGAGGAGACTGAGATCTGCACATGTTCGGCCACGTCCTGCAGATTGACAGCTCTGTTGTTGTTGAGGAATGCCTGCACTGCCCGAACATTCTCCTCACTCCTTGCAGACCGTGGGCATCCGGATTTGGGCTTATCCTTGATCCTGTCATCTCCTGCAGTGAACTGCTTGTGCCAAACTCTCACCCTTCCTTTAGACATGGTGTTCTGTCCAAAAACCTCCTTCAGTTTGCACCAACAAGAAATGGGCATGTTCCCAGACTTCACTAAAAATTTCAGAACAGCTCGTTGCTCCATGTGCCCCTCCATCACAGAGTCAAAATGAGAACAAAACAACAAGGAACCAACTGAAAAACAGCTTAAAAACAGAACAAACCAAGCAACTTCCATGTGTGCGTATTGCGTCGGCATTTGTCTCAAACTGGTGCACTTGGTGACCTCGGAAATGGGTCAAAAGATCAATCCCTCTGACCCTTTTGATGGTCTTCTTGACCGGACATGAGGTCTCGAAGATCTCACCTTTTTTGGGAATTTTTCATCGAGTTAGTTGCGATCTATGGCAAAGAAACCGTTTCATTTGAGAACTGCCTCGTATCTCGTTCGTTTTTGCAAGAATTTACTGCAATTGTGCACAAAATAGAAGCCTCAAGGGAGAAGAACACTTGAAAGCAGAAACTTTCAGGATTTCTGCCTTTGCAACTCGTGAAATCCAGCATTGTCCTTCAAGGGCGGTGTCCAACGCAGTGTCTTTCTTCTTTGTGTTGTGTTTTTGAAAATGTGCGGCCCATGCAGTTGTTGATTTGCACGACAACCTCGTTGGCTGGTTGAACGCTGTTTTGGACCTTACCATCCCGTTTTCAGGTTGATCTCTTTCTCACGTCCAGAACACCAGGGTGAAAAGAGGAAAAAACGTGTATCCCACGTCTTCATGCCTTGTGTTTGAAACAGATCCCAACAATTACGCGACTGTTGCTGGTTGGAGAACAACTAGATTTGAGCGCTGAATTCCTTCCTCGGTGCGCTGTGGGCAACACTGCGTGCATTTGTCTGTGGAGAAGAATGCCACATTTTGACATGTGATTCTATGGAAGTCCACGATCGTTGAAAGGAGCGTTGGAACCACGAGACGGAGGCAGCTGACAAAGCCGGCCAAAGGTGTTCGCGACGATGATCCAGTCAGGGAGAGGGTTTCGGACCGCATGCAGGCGAAGTCTGTCCCAAAACAACAGAACCGCAGTTTTCGACGAGTTGCCGACTGTCTCTCTTGCCCTGGACTGCGACAAAACTCCGGAAATTGCTTGAACAAAGACTGCTAGTAAATGGCCATTGTTTTCCACGCCACGACCTCGTTGAACTTCACTGTTCACCTCACTGTATTGTTACCCTGCTGTGTCAGTCCAACAAGGTGTTTCTGTGGAGCATTGTACAGGTTTTTGCATTTATCGCTGTATATAGGGAGGTTGAGCTGGAGAAATTTCTGCGTTCGAAAATTTTCACGGAGAAGAAGAACCCGTTGTTCTCGCAATGTTTCGTGTTCTTATGAGACTTCACTGACACCTTACATTACAAAGTGAATATCATATGGAGTTTGATCATGCATTGCAGGTTTGGTTTGATTCTATCCACAAACAAACCCACTTTTTCCCCAGTGTTTTAACGCCCACAGGTGGGTCCAGAAAGGTCGCTGGCCTCCTAAGAACTTACCAAAAATTTATGTTGCCCATTTTAGATTTTCTAGCACACCACTTTTGAGAGTTGTAGGTGCGAGTCCCTTGTCTACTTGTCGCTGCTGTAACTTCAGCAAGTGTGCCTGAAAAACCTTGTATCAATTTTGAGAGCTTCAAACAAGAGCGTCAAAAAACCCACATTTGTGTCACGGGCAAAGTTTCTCCACACCTATACAGCTGTTGGTGTCTGATCTCAGCTCTGTTTCATCAACCTTGACATTTTCAGACGAAATCCAACCAGTTCGTTTTTACCTTCCCACAAAGCCAACAACGTTGTGTTGTTTTTATTCTGAAACACCACCTTTTGTTGCGGTGTGTTGCGCTCAATGCTGCAAAGAAACAAATGCAACTCAAACGAGCACTGCAGGTCCAACAAGGGACAAATGTGCAACCATGCACCCTGAAACCAACCTCTCGCGGATCTCAAAAGCGAGTGACAATAAGACTGAGCCCAACTTGTTGTGAGGCAATAATCTCCGCCAAATCATGAGACAAGGCTCGTACCAAACTCACAGACTCACACATGTCCCCGTAGTTCTGAGAGTTTGACTCCCTTGACACCTGCATGCATGAGGATCTTACACATGGATTTTGAACACAGATTTTGGTGACACAAAAGAGAGTTGTTCTCAACACATCGATTTGGTCTGTATACCCAACAACACACAGGAGAGTACAGTGTGTGACAGTTTACCGTGTTTGACGGTAAATATTCTGATCCTGAAGCCTCGTCGTTGGCGGTCAGACGATGGATGCAGATTTGAACAGCTTTCGGTGTCCCGCAGAGTCTCTGGGAACAGGCTCACCCATCAATTCAACCTGGGCCAGTCACGACTGCACTCTGAAATGTGTTCAAGGACTGTGCATTTGAAATTCTGACGTTGGACCCACCAGACGGAGAGGTAGAGGCAGAGAGAGAAAAGCAAGGTCGAATCACACTGCCACCGTCAAAGAAACAAAACAGAAAAGAAAACACCAATCTACCCATTTTCCACCGAATGAGACTCCCCACAAGACTTCAATCATACAGATGAATACCATACGCGGTGAAAAAAACGTCAGGGGGAAGGTGGCAAAACCTTCATGTTGCTCCATGAAAAGAAAATGGATCTTTGGCGCCCAAATCCTTTCGCGCCAGAAGGCGTAAATTGCGGTAAGAGTATCGCCACGATAGGCTGAAACCGCAGTCGAATTGTCTGCCATAAAAAGCCGCCCTTTATCGGTCCAGATCCAAATGTAATGGAAAATATGCTAAGGCGGAAAATAGCTGCGAAAGCACAGACGGAAAGGTCAATGTTGTCCTCATTCACAATGCAGTTTTTTTTGCGATGTCCAAAAACGTTCACGGATGTCAAAACTGTTGCTGAAATTTGGAAAAACAATGAATTTCAAGAGTAATGTCGCGTGAAACTTGCTGTGATGCGTGTTCTTGACCACTTGCCTCTTTTGGTTTCTTTTTTTTTTTGTCTCGCTTCCACGTCCTTGATTTTTCTGTCACCGGTCAACATTCAACTTGTTTCGAAACAATTCCAAGAAATTTCCAGATAATTTTGTGATGCTTCTTTATTTGTACGATCACGTAGGCCTCATTTGGTCGGTTTCAAAGACAAATATCTCGTTTTCGGGTTTTCATTCATGCGAAACACATCTGAAGTGAGCTGAGCATGCATGCATGGCACAAAAATGTCTGTGCTTTTCTTTTTCAAAAAGAATACGAGACCGTTTCAATTTTTGCCACTTGAAACGCAACTTCCCGTCCCCAACAGAAATTTAGGTCTTTGGTTGGAAGCACCAGAACTATATGCTGTTCTCAATGGGCAACGTGTGAGCAAAGCAAGAATCTGCCATGGCGGTGTGGTCACAGATCAGACACTCTTGCATTCTGTGTTTGGGAACCACATCTTTTCTGTTCCCCCATTTCCCAGTTTTTGCCGTGTGATGCCAACTTGTAAGTTAAATTGACGGCGTCTTCGATACATCCTCAAGGCCATGTTGTGGTCAGACCAAAACAGCGACGCCCTTTCCATATCAACACTCAATGAAAAAATTTCTGCCTCCCAATCTCATGCACATGTTACTCTTTTGTGTAGTTGTAACTGAAATCTGAATTGTCAATTTTGCCGGGTAACAAGCATCATTGTGATTGGGAGTGATAGAGAGAGGAATGAAGTGGCAATAAATTGGTGGTTATGATGGAGGGGTGTGGGTGGGAGGCCCCAGAGGAGAGGGAGAGGAGTGGGCCTCAGCTGCTGAATTCTCCCAAGGAGACGAATAAGTGGATTGTGATACAATCTCCTTCAACCATCCCTGTATATCCAACTGCACTCTCAAAAGTCCTTTGTCCTGGCTCCTTGGAACAAGTTTGTTCAGTTGTGTTTTTGATTCGTCCTTTTCGTTCTTTCTGTTGTTCGACACTGTTTTTGGATCGTCCTCCATTCTATTGCACACCTCACGAACCTGTTGACAGAATTTGTCACAACAAGAGAATGTTGAATTCCGGTGTCTGGCCTGCAGAGTGCGACGATCATATCAATTCACAGAGGAGCTAGGGGAAGGCAAGACGAAAACAAGTCCCCTCGATCAGACTTGGATATTTGTGTGAACAATAACTGCATCCCTGAACTTTATGAACTGCATGCTGAGGATCAGTTTCCAGACGAAAGTGCGACTTCCAGACAAGTGACATTTGTTTTACCATTTTCTGATGGACAAGGCCACCTACACTGCTGTAAAAAGGACAATCTACACAACAAACCAACTCGCACTCACGCACACCGCGGTGTTTAGTTTTGAAAGGTTGCTGTGCACCACAGCATTCTTCTTTTCCGAGGAAAGGCTCCATGATTCGTACGTCAAGGAGCTTGTGTGGAACCAAACCTCCTCATGTTTTCTCTGAGACCAAGGAATCGCGTGTGGACATGACGTGCAGTAGAGAAGAAAATAGCACTGGTGCACTCCCAAATCAAAGGAACGCTATAGGAGAAACAAAACCAAAGAGGGAGTGAAGAAAACAGACAGAGACACAGCATGCGAAAAGGCGAATTCATTTCATTTCAGGTCTTTGAGCAGAACACACTGAGAACAACTCCTGACATTTGGGTTCAGGTAATTTCGAGAAAGGCAGGCAAGATAATTTGTCGATCTGTTGTCCACCGTGTGTTCTTGCAAAAATGTTGGAACACAGTTGAACAAGTTTCTTCGCGTGTGTTTGTTCGATTTCTTTCATGCAGAAGCAGAAGTTTGTAGGTAGGCGCCCAAAGAGGAACAACTCTTTCAGGAACATGCACCACAAACGATGGATTCGCCTTTCTCGACATGCATGTCCAAAGGAAGTGAAAATTTGGGATCATTCTGTTCAATACTTGCAATGGAATAGCTTCCTCTCGTCTTGAATCGATATTTGGTCGGTCCTTTTCGTTGGTGGGGAGAGGGTGAAGGCAGAGTGTGGTTTGTGTGGGGGGTGTGTGAGATGGTTTGAGTGGATGAATCTACTCAAGGTGTGGACCGTTTTGAGAGTGAATGTTTGCCTGCAGTCTCAGTGGGCCCTGACATCACACAAAATGTCAGGTTCTGCTCAAGTGCCGTCTCTTTGAATCAGTTCTTCGCGCTTGATAGGCCTCCATTCGCTTTCCCGTGGGACAGTTTCCGTCCATTCCAGTGGAACTTTGGTCACAATGCTGTTTCTTGCTTTGAAGCATCGTATTCTATTGAAAGTTCTCTTTTGCTCAAGATTGCATGTGAGGTGCAGGCATTTCTACAACGCCTAGATCAGGTGATGAAATAGCCATTTCGTTGTGAGCAACAATGCCTGAATTTGCCTGAAACACCAGGAGAGGGTTCAATATATACAGTCTTTGCCACCAAGAATCTGGAGGTAGTCCGATTTGAAGGTAAACCCTGGCTGGCCTGTCAATGGCGACACGACTCCATTTGGCTTTTGAGCTCTGACTCGGGTTCTTGGTCTGATCTCAAGGCGTTTGTCATCACAATTGCGTTTGTTTTCCATCAGCATTCAGGCAAATATGGCGAAGGAGAAGTAGGTTCCAACGTCTCTCAAGTCAGTGCATACCAACATCGTATTCTGCAGTGTCCTTGCTCCCTGAACATTTCTGTGAAAGCGAAACTGCTTTTGTTGTCAGGCTAATCGAGTTGTAAGCGGCTGAACAGCGTTAGGCTCTTGTTTTGTTAATTTATGTAAATATTTAGCTCAGTTTTCTTGTTCTCTCTTGAAAGTGGATGCAGTACAGCTTCTCACGTCGCGCCTTGACTTCGGCTGAACACCAAGACGACAGGAAAAGTGTTTCCGCCCGGAACCGACTTGTTCTTTCAAATCAAGTTGAGACAGGACAAAAAGCAACTGTTAACGGTCCTGTGGTTTAGCTTTCGGCAGTTCCGTATTGAGTTCAGCTGTTTGTGTCCCTTTTCTGGCCCAATCCAAAATGTTGAAGATTTGTTTTTTTTTACAATGCTGCAAATCCATCGTGCTCATGACCATTTTTCAGGGTCACTGGTTTTCAGGCAGCAGTTGAGCATTGCCACTATCTGGGATCAAACACACACCAGCACCCACACCGACCAGCACGTCGTGTGATTGAGTGTTTTCTGCGAGAAGTGGAGGTTCTCAACTCTAATGGACGAAAAACACAGGCTTCCTGCTTTCGCCAAGAGAAAAGGGAGAGAGGAAGAAACGCTGTCAAAAACTGAGTCTACAATGAAGTTCGTGCTTGTCCGTCTTTCAATCTTTCCCAGCAAGAGTTTGGTTGGTGTGCTGAAGCCAAACCTTTCTCACGAGTTTTGTTTGCTTCATGTTCTTTCAGCGGCGTCAAAAATCACATCTTTGCAAGTCAATGGCAAGCGGAAAGGCAGACAACAGCAGAAGACCCACGAAGCCTCTGGCTTTCACAGTTTGGATAATTTCGGAGAGAGGGGGTGGGAGAGAAGTACATTTACATCAAAAGCAATCCTTTCACTGAAACTTCCTGAAACAATTTCCGACCAGATTTGTCGCGAGGATTCTGCTTGCTGTTGGGCTTGAGGCAACAACAAAACAAAAGCGCCCTGAGGCCAAATCTGCAGAGTCCTCGGTCCCGTCAGTTCCGTTTTCTGAATTGCTTGTTTGGGAAATGTTGTCGTTTTGGGCTTTGAACTCGTGACACTGCTTGACTCAAATTTGCACACGATTCAAGACCAAAGGCCACAACATGCCAATTCTGAAGGAACATGTATCAACGAGTAACTCAGAAGAGACATTTTGTGCTGGACAAGACAATGCTCAACAAGATGTTGACAGCATTGAAAGATAAAAAACACATTCAAACACTTTTTCTTTGGTTCACGACGCAAAATCTGGAATATTTTGGGTTCAAAGTAATGATTGTGGAGGATTTAGAGGCGTGAACCCTTGGAGCTTTACTTGAGGTTTTTACTAACCTAATCAGGAGATGGAAGATTGCATTAGAAGCCTGATAGGCCACTCAATGCAAGATGGATAGGTGGAGACTGCTGGGTCAAGTTTCTGCATGCTTGGAGTTCGTCCGAAACATTTGAACTCACCTATGTCTAGGTCTATTCAAATTCTAGTTCGAGCTGGTACGAGTGTGTGAATGGGCCACAAGAAAACATTTTGGGTTCAAGACTTTTCTTGTCGTCAACGGCCCATGCAAAAGGACTGCTCAACAAATGCACCGAAAGAGTTGCGTGCATACGAGGTGTGGCAAACACGTCCGTTCAAATGCCAGAGCGGTGACATGTGCACAGACACCATTTGGTCATGCACTTATCATTGGCTCTTGGAGCACATTCAGGGCAAATTTGACTCTTTGTGGCATAGATCTGGCAATTGCACGGGGCACCGCATGAAAAAAGGCTTCACTTCCTTGAGAGCAAAAACAGCCAAATGTCACGCATTTTCTGTGAGTCTGGTGCGCTCTCCTGATCCTGTCCTGCGGAGGCTTGAAATCTGCCTCTGCTCAGAACTCAAAAACTCAAGTAAGTCCCCGACCTGTTCTCCCTCTCTTTCTGTCTGTGTCTTTCCACGCATATTCTCTCTGTCTCTCTTGTCTGTCTCTCTGTCTGTCTGTCTCTCTCTCCAAAAATGTTGTATCCATATCTGTCCTTTACTTTGGTCTCTGCCGCTGCATCTGTCTGTCTGTCTGTCTGTCTGTCTGTCTGTCTGTCTGTCAAACACATTCTTTGGGTGTGGACCGATCGGGACCTGACTTGGATCCGCTCTTGTGAAAGCAAAAAACTCAGCCTTTTGTGAAAAAGTGCAACTCGTTTTGAGCAAATTCAATTCGAGAGGTTTAGGGCCATGCAGTGGCGCACTCCAGATTCGCAGGGGAAATGACACAAACAGAATGTTGTTTTATGTCTTGGCTTTCCGTTTTCACGATTCGAGCCAGAAGCAAATGGATTGGAATCTCAACACAGAAGTAGCAAATGAAGCTGGATAAAAAGCCTTTTTAAAGATTTTGAAATCCCTTTCGGTATTCCATCCTCGCAGGGCCGAGGCTTGGGTCGGTGTGACATGAAGTGAGAAACGGCTCAAAAATGTGCCTGCCCTGCAGTGAGACTTGCTTGATGGACAACGTGACACTTTCGCCAAGGAAATTTTGACACGTCAAATCTTGTGTCCTGAAACACACCTTCAAAGCTTGAGATCAAAGTCAGGCTTTGAAATGGGCTTGGAACAACGGCACGACAGTCAAGTGCCAATTCTCCAGAAGGCGAGCTGCAAAAACAGATCTCAGCATGCCAGTACACCGACTAGCATCGATTGGATTCTTTTTTCATTCCAACTTCCCGCCAGAAAAGCCGCCTCTGTCGTCGCCACTGCTGTAACGCGCGCCTGAGAAGAATCCTCAACAAGAGATTCCAGAACACAGTGAAACAGAGAGAAATTGGATTCAGCCCCAATTGAATTGGCCCGATTTACAATTGATGGAAATTGATGACCAATTGTCGAACCGGTAAACAAAAGTTTCCCTGCAGCAATGAGGCGCTCAGAAGTCCGGATGCCCCCGAAGGTAAAGACAAAGTGTTCTGATGTCCAAGAATTGACTCTACGCACGCCTGTGTGTGTGGATGAGACCACATCAGAACGGTGTACATGCAGAGGTCTGCCATGCAGAGAGATCGTGAACAGAAACGAACTTTGTTCAAAATGTTCTTCCGACAAATGTACACGCCTGCATGTCCTGAAGCTTTTCCACACGAATTGTCCGAATAGAGAACCAGAAAGTCCCAGGACACCTCAAGATACAGATTCGCTGTGGCGATCCAAAATTGATCAGGGAAAGTGTGTGACAATTCCTTTTATCCGGCAGGGTCAGGCAGTTTCTCTCTGAGAGTGCGCCTGGTTTTGGAGAGCTCTCCCTCCTCCCTGCAACCGTGTCTTCCATAAATTGAAATCTGTCGGAACAAATTGAATGTCGGGTCAGAGTGGCAGAACGTGCCTTCGCCTTCAAAACTGCTCCGGCGCACACTCTCAAAACTGTACGCCGCTTTGTCAGCTGCGTGGTCTGTCTCAAATCTTCGTGCGAATGTTGGCTGGTTTGCTTGCCGCTGCAACCAAATTGACTGTCATGCGAAGACGAGCAACGCGTGTTCAGAATCTGCATCGTACTATGCATCCATTTGGCTCGGAATCTTCTCACACGGGATTGAAAGCAAATTCTGAACAGTTTACAAATGTCCTTCAGAGGGCCAACCTTCAGTGTTCGAGTGCCCATGCGGACGTGACTTCACTGAAAACCAGCCTCTTACCATCCAAGGTGCACTTTCAGAAATCCTGTGTGCAGAGAATCCAGCCGTGGGACTCAGAAATCTGCAGTTTTCAGGTATAGAAAGTGCCACAAGTCGAACCACTGAAATCTGCCGCTGAAGATTAGAAAATTGAAGTCTCGGTGTGGATCAACCCATCACTGGGTTTGCGGTCATTCTGAAGTTTCGAACTGATTCTGAACTGATTCTCACCTGGCTGCATGAAAAAAGCACATTTGTCCCACGAAATTTAGCCTGTATATTGAGTATGCAAAAGTTGTCAACAAAGCTCAGTTCACAAAATGTTTCTTTGGCCGAACCCTGGTGCGGAAATGCACTCAAACTTACGAGCTTCTGAAACAAAAGCAACTGCAAAGTACTCTCTGCAGGAAAAATGGTCCCCAGGGTATATTTCAAAAAAGCTTTGATGTTCACGACACAATTGGTGCAAAACATTTGCAAGAGACGAAACCGAAACGGAAACAGAAACCTTCAGGTCATCGAGTGCAAATCTGGAAAAAAGAAGACGAAAACAGCTCTGAACTTCAAATGAGTTTGGGCCTGTTGTCCATCGGCCTTGTCCGGTCTCAGAGAAATGTGGCCGGAAGGTGCCCTGAACTTACTACGTGAGCGGCCCTGCACCATGGCAGTCACGGTCCACGAACAATGGTGCTTGAACTGGCTATCCTCCTTCATGCATTGGGAAAAAAACCCATGCAAACTCACGTGGATGCAAGAAAACACACACACACATACACACACACATTTGCACTGTTTGAGGGATCAATCAGGTTGGTGACTTTGTGTTGGGACAGTGCCGCGAGTGTCGAGAACCCCGAGCTCTGGGAATGCACCAATTGGGACGGATTGCAGAATCAAGAGAAGTCTCGTGCTGACATGGCTGGTGCCTGCAAGAACAAAACAAATGTTCAAAAACGGGTGTCTGCATTGTTTCATGCAGAGAGACATGTGGTTGAATGAAGCAAATGTTTGGGTGAGGCAATGGCCCGACAAAGAGCCTGGATCAACCGGAAGCGACCGGACCGTGTCACACACAAACGAGCACACTCGCACACTCGCACACGAGCGCCTACTGACTTGTCCTGAGCATTGCAAACCTGGTTTTAAGTTTCCCGAGATAATTCCTTGCCACCAATGACGACAGCTTTGTTTCTTTCATTCACGCACCAGGTATGAGAAAAATACAATGGCAGTGGAGTACTCGTAGAAAGATGGAAGTGGTGTGTGATGTGAATGCAAGTCCAGGTGAGAACCGAAACACCTGTGTTGGTGTGGGATCAAAGGCTGCAAAAAGCGAGCCGTATCGACCTCCACAAAGTGGTAAGACAAAGCACCTGAGAGACAGACCTGAACAATTACGTGCCTTGCATAATTAACGTTTCACTGGCAGAATCCAGAGTGGGTCTTGCGAACTGTTCAGAATCAACGCCCAGCGTGGCTGAAAAACAATTGAACACAAATTTTGTTGGGAAACACCGGACCCACATATATATAGGCTCTTGCCCTTGGCCACCTCAAACATGCAATGTTGCAGAGTCGTCAATACCAATTCGAGTATGTTCTCGTACTGCACAATCATACACGTAAAGTTGGGCGTTTCAAACATGAATACACGATTGCACGATTCATCTGCAGGTGTTCTGATGGCACACAGACTCTGTGGAGAGAACAAAGGCCTTTCTTCGATTCACAATCTCTATTTTTCTGCTGGATAATTGCAACAACAAAGGGAGGAAAGTTCTGCAACACATGCAAACCACACCTCGCTTTTGCTTTCGAAATTGCACAAGTTCAATGGTTCCTGTAATATATTGGATGTGATTGGTGTGTTTGTGTAAGGGGGTGTTCCATTTGCGTGTGCTACTTCGCCCATGGCTTGGAGATGGGGCGAAGGGGCGAAGTCAGCCTTTGGGCCAACAACACGTCACTGCTTCTATATTTACGCCTCCACCAAACGGATCGATCGCTCCACGAAACAGTACGATTCTTTCCATCGGACGATGCGTGAGGCAAATGAGACTTTCGTTTCAATTGAAAATTCACATTCTCTGTTTCGCTTTCTTCTAGACACTGCAGCAATTGAACAAGCGACTGGCGCGCTTCCACTACCTTCTCATGTTCATCGGCTACCGCGAGAAGAGCAGCCGCAAACTGCTGGACGAGATCCAGACGATGCGGCGCAAGTGCCTCGAGTCCGTGTGGCACGTGCGCGACAAACTGCTGCCTAAATTCAACAGGTGCGTTGGGCGGAGGAGGCATTGTCCGCAATTGTGTACGAACAAGGTAAATTGTGTGTCCAACTGAATGTCATGCACGGGATACATGAGGTTCTGCAAGAGATGCAGAAGCTTTCAAATGCCAGAATTCCAGAGGGTTCTGCCAGAGAACCACGGTGGTGGGGATCATACGTACGCGTAGGCAGGTGGCCTCAATTGGCAACACCGATAGCCCTGTGATCCCAGAAAAACTCAAATCCCCAAAATTTGTTTGTTTTGCCCAAGTGTGGTCGGTCCCCCGGGAGATTGTGCGGTCGCGAACTCGACAAAATCTGTTGCATGCGTCAGATTCCGTCGAAACATACGAGGCCCGTCAATTATGAAACCGTTTTTCATCCGGTAAAACAACAGGATTGCTCACATGATCACCAAAACTGCACAGGCACAAGACTAATCACTCATCAACTTGCAAGCAAATTATCAAATATTTTAAATTTTGCTTTCATAGTTTATTT
>JAAUXT010009872.1_pt1 | contig 22587 bp, 18 predicted proteins | sample 7278171 | NCBI WGS metagenome assembly JAAUXT01 (sample SAMN14350112, study PRJNA611818) | marine sediment metagenome | isolation source: surface marine sediment (1.8m) | place: French Polynesia: Moorea | collected 2018-08 | reverse complement strand
GTTGGGTTGGGACAGGTTGGGTTGGGTTGGGTTGGGTTGGGTCAGGTCCACTGAAGCATTCACCACACCAACTATATGCATGTATACAGTCTAGATTGTTGGTTCTCACCTTGATTCTTCAAATTCACTTCAAATTCACACCAACTCAATATGTGCTTTAATGGCAGCAGGAAATGTGTCTGGACAGGAAGTATGGGCTTTCTCAGGGAAGAGCAAGGACAGTTTCTGCTTCCGCGACCATCAGGGTTCCCGCCTCGGAACTTCTTCTTTGCACAAAAACATTTCTGCAACCTGAGCGGACACATTTGCTTTTCAGCCCTGGTTCGCCATGTGTCGTCTTCTGGCTTTGACGGCAACGAGTGTGGGAAAACTGTGTCCTCGGCCTGCAGAAGTTTTGATCACGTGCTTTCACAACTGACATCATCACCGCAACCAGTTAATCTCGACTTGAGGACGGACACCAGCATCCTACTGAACCCGAAATCATTGGTATGGGCCAGCAAAGTGCAAAACATGCCATCTCAAATATTCTTTTCAAAATGGTCTTTTTCTTCAGATGTGCATTTCTTTCAGATTGGCATGAACAATCTCAGTTATCCGAGTATATTTATCACGAAATCTACACAGAATGCACCGAAAAATATCAGCTTTGTCTTGTCCAATGTCACACTGGGAAATTGCTCGTTGACACTGCAGAAAGTCACCTTTCTGGTGACCAATAGCAACACAGTTGCCACACACATAACCCTGAAAAATACTGCGGCAAGTATCAGAGTAAGTCGCCCAGGCATGCTGGAAGTTTTGGAGAGCGACTTGATTGTTGAAAAGTGCAATTTCTCACAGAGGAAACCGGATAGGCAGTGGCCCGTTCCTGCTGATGCCCTGATTGTCGCACGAAACTCTTATGTGCGAATTGCGGACAGCACATTTACCATGAATCAGCAACGTTTGATGAAAATGGTTGGCTCCACTGTGAACATTCAAAAATCTACATTCACGGAGAATCATGCGAAAACGGGTTCGTGTGTCCTGGAAGCCTCCAGCTGCAATGTTTCTCTTCAAGACAGCTTCTTCGGTCGGCATAGTCTGTCACATGAAGGACTGATTTCCACGAAGAGGGGATCTAACCTGACGTTGACTCGGTGTAAATTCATTCACAATGACCAAGACGTTTCTGGCGGTTCGACTGCGACGGCAGCGATTCAAACTATGGAATCAAGCTTGTTTGTGTCCAGCTCCACGTTCTTGCACAACGCAGTTGGATTCATCGCAGCAAAATCCGGACCAGTTTCGGTGAAGAATTGTTCCTTCCGAAACAATTCTGCTCAAGCTGTCTTTCCGTGGCCCCCGTACTGTGTTGGAATATTTTTTGCGTCCAAAATTGTGATACTCAATTCTACTTTCTCAAACAACAGCACCAGTGGGCCAGTCGCTTTGTTCGTCTGCGGTGGAAAGTTGATTGACTTGAAGAATATTGCATTTCGTGTGCCAGTGGAGGGAAACCAAACTCAAATCTACTTGGACGCTGGAGTTTATGAACTCTCGTTTAGTCAGGTGAATTTTACGGACATAAGAACAAGGGAATACTTGTCATCCTCACAGAAGAACTTTCTGAGAAGAGCACTCGACGTTGGTGTTCTTCATCTCACACCTACAGCAGAAATAAAAAACAAAAGTGGTCATGAACATCATTATCTCGTGGTTTTCATAGGAGCATTGGTGGGTGTGGTTCTCCTGCTCCTGGTTGCAAGCATTGTTGTTTTCATGAAGAAATACTCGAAGCTACATGGACCAGCACCAAGAAGAAAAAGAGAACACGATGCGTTTGTCTGTTACCCATTTGATGAGGATCATGAATTTGTCTTCGCATTGATTCCACGTTTGGAAAATGAATACGATGTTTCCCTTTGTTGGGCGGAAAGAGATTTTCTCCCAGGTCTCATGATTCAAGAAAACATCGAGAAATCTATTGATTCCAGCAACTGCGCCATCATACTTCTCTCCCAATTTTTCATAGACAGTCCTTGGTGTCAGCGCGAGTTATATATGTGCAGCTTAGAGCAGCAGGCTGATCCATCGTTCCGTATCTTATTCATCTTGATGCAAGTGAACTTTCAAGATCTGAAGAACGTGCCCAAATACGTGGAAAAATACATTCAAACCTGCACTTGTCTTTTTAAAGACGATCGAAAACTTGTTCAAAAAATAGCGGACTTTCTACTCAATGGACAACAACACAAGAAAGAAACATTTTCTTCATTGGCGACGAACGAAGAACGAGATACTGATTTTCCGATTCCAGCCGCTGACTGCAGCACACAAGTTGACTTCAGGACTCCATTTCTCGACTCAAACCGATGGGAATGTTTTGACCTTGTGGACACACTACCACTGGAACCAGAAGCATCGCCACACTCTGATAGCTTGTCGGAAGAGGAAGTGAACTACGTGGCACTTCGTTCGGAATGTTCTGTTCATGCAGGTGAAATTTACAAAGCTCCAGGTTCGAGTTCAAACAGAACAACAACAGAGGCAGGACTTAGTGCGCCTCTGCTTGCACCGCCAGAGGAAGACACGTACTCGTACTCCAGCACAACTCATCTGAAGTCCGTTGCTGACCCTATTGAGGACGACTGGCCAAAACCTGCAGAAGACGACGTGATTCCAAGGCTGCACTCGTTGTGTTCAAGTATGTGAAAAGATCACACACACACACCTCAAAAAAGCTCGAAACCAAAGCAGAAGCAACACACAAGTTTGCATCGTAGCATTCTGGCGATGGTTTGTGAATTTTTGGTTTGTTGTTTCAGTCCCTTTATCAATTTCAGATTTCATTCAGCGGCAAAAAATGTCGATTCTTCAGAAACCAAGACCACCAACAACTTGGTCTGCATTCCTATCGACTGGGCCTCGGCAAATTTTCTTTCAAGTCCTGACATCTGACTCGACAGTTCTGCTTCTTCCGCATTTTGATGTCATTGTCGAAGTTTTCGAAGGATGGCATGGCGTTTTGTCCTGCCACGTCGTGAGGGACACTCATCTCTACAGTGACCAGTATCCGCAGTCGGAACACTTGATCGGACCAATAGTCGACTGCCATTTCAATGCTCGAGAATCTGAGACTCCTGGAGACGGACTGAACAATCCGTGGTACAAACTGTGGATACCACATCACTTGAAGACAGAAGAACAGCTCGGTGGTGTGACGGTGCGGCACGGGAACATCCACACCAACATTCCCTTCGAGCCTGTCGCCCACTACAAGAAGCTGCCCCCTGGATGTAGCTCTCCTAACTGCTACTTCGAAGTGAACGCAAGGCACGTCGTCATCTGCACCTCTTCATTCAGCCAGTTCATCTGCACAAACGGAATGTGTTCGGCGGAAAATCTCGCCAGACTCAGCTCCACCTCTTCCCTCAATCATCCGCAGCTCACATTCGCTTGTGGAATGCAGAGGCGAATGCTGTCCCACAGCAGCTTGATGGTTGGTGTATTCGTTTGGGTTTCTTTCTGATTTGAACTCGTGGAGTAGAGCAGAGAGTGGACAAGTGGACAACTTCAAGTTTTCTCTGATATATTGATGTAATCAAAATGTTTTGTAGTTTCCTGGTGCCTTTCCGGAGAACCACGTGGACCTTGAGCGCTCACTGCACAACTGGGAGACTGCTTCCAGCGCATCTTCCCAATTCAGCGTGGGCATTGAGTCTCGACCGCTCGACCCCAGATTCGAACACTTCGACAGGAACTACATATGGTACCCACGGACACAATTTCCAGTCCAGGTAGATTCAGTCACAAAATGATCACCACAAAACCGTGGCCACTTGATATCTGTGCACATTTTTTTCCTTCCGGATTCACTCGTTCTTTGTCTCTTTCTCAGAGAGATCGCGTCGACATGGCTCAGGATAATGAGGCCAGCAGAATCCAACTCGCCTTGCTGGACATCGCGAAGGTTCTGGTGGTGACTGAAGACGACCTCACCCGACTCGGCCTCTACCTCGGGTACAGACAGCGACAGATCGACCAGAAGCGAACCAACAACCCGATGTCCGTTGAACTCGCAGGCTTCAAGCTGGTGTGTGATTGGTGGGAGTCATCCAGAGGACTCAGTCAAGACCACAAGTTTGCTATTGTTGCGGATTCGGCGGAGAAAATTGGGAAAGCGAACTTGAAAGGGGATGTTGGCGAAATTCTGCGAACAGTGAGAACTGCTTTGGGGCAATCGAACCCCAGTGGAATGTGATTTCGTTCTTCGTACGTGCTGGACCCGTTTTTTGTCACGAAGTCTCAACAGCGCAAAGTTCTGATTCGATTTTTGCCTCTTTCTTGTCTGACGCAAAGTTGGCATGGACAAGAACAGCAAGATATTGTCGTCACGTCTGAGTTTGACCGTTGGAGATGCGATTTGCAAAAAAAGTTTGGTTTCTTTTGTTCGGTAACCAGGAGAGAAGAGAACAGACGATTTACTTGTATCTGACACATTGGGTTGCCCTGGCTGGTACAAGGAAGGAAGCATTCTTGTGGTGTGAGACGAAAACATGACAAACAAGGAAAATAAAGCGTCAAAGAAAAATCGAAAGTGTTCATCAGTGAGTGTCGTGTTCAGTTGGACAGGGCCGGAGGTTGGTCAATGTGTGTTTGACTGGATTCAGATTTGCTGCAGCAACCTGACAGTCTGAGATCTGACGAGATGTATGCAGTGACACTGGCAGAATAACTGGACAGAATCTTCCCGGACACTCGGACTCGGTCAAATCGGACACTTTCGTGACCAATCCATGGGGATTCTCATTCAGGACCCCGCGAGGCACAGCGGCAGCCTCTGTGCTGCAAAGCATTTCAGTGTGGAGTGAGCATGAAATACACTTGAAGGCCTCACCCTGTTCATGCCCCCTCTCCTGACTTGAAGACTTGCCCCCCTGTTGGAGATTACCCCCCTCGCCCTGATGAAGATTTGTCCTGTGTGCCCATTCCGCCGCTTGGGCTGTGTGTTGCTTTCCAGTATACAAATCAAGCCTCAGTTTGTTTTTGGCACGAAGTCGTCTATTTTGGGATTTTGTGACGCAAGCGAAAATTTTACTCCATAACTCTCCCACGCAGACGTGTGGTTGAAATGTGTGTTTGAGCAAAACTGTGTCGTGGTTATTGCGTTCAATGACACACAACATTCTCAAAAGTATCCTTCGGGCAATCTGACAACACGACAGTTCAGCAGTCGAGGTCGTGATTGCACTCTTCATTTCGTTGGTATTTCACGAACGTTCTGGAGATCAAGTCCGAGACAAGGTTTTCATTCTTTGTTGTGTCAAGTCAAGTTCTTGTGAAAAAAGTTAAAATGCTTTGACACGATTTGTGGGTGTCTCGTTGGTCATGGTCTCGTCAGCACGGTCCGTAAGCTTCAGGGGTCTGGTTGGCAGGCAGATCTATCTAGACTGACAGTGTTCTGCTGTGCAACATCTATACGAGACAGTGTCCGTGGGTCATAGTGCCTGGTTGTTTCAGGTGTCTGGCCTGGCAGTGGTTCACAGCATCCAGCCAAGTTTTTTACAAAGCTAGCCAGATAAATCCACTTCCTTGCAACCAGTAAATTCTGGCCAGACTCCCACTGACTGGACGACAACTGGGCTCGACCAGAGACACATCTACCAACCACTGTCCAGCTCAGCCTTTGTGTCTGGCTAAATGTCTGTCTGCACGGCAAGTTTGGTGATGTTTGCACGAAGTGTATTTCTGACACAGAAAAAAATCGATGATAAGTCGCTGACACACAAGCACCAAAGATCTTAACCATGGTTGTTAACTCGTATATTGTTGCAAGATATCTCTCACCAAGACTTCCTTATTGACAGATCCTTTGCATGCATATCCGTCGTGAAGCTAAAGTTTTAATTGAATGACGCCAGACGACCCAGGTCTTTTGTCTTGTACATAGGTAAGAACAGAAACAGAGGTTCACGGAATGTGTGGATCTACACACAACAGAAGAGGAAAACATGTTTTTGTTGCTGTCAGACAGGGCAGTATGGATGGGCTTTGCTCTGAGCCAACCAGATCACAAGCGTTCTCAAAAGATCTTTCACCACTCCTGTCAGTTGATTCACACTGGTTTGGACCATTTCTTCGCAGGTTGTTGACGTGGGAAATGGAGCTGAAGTGCGCGCTGCTCAGTCTTATCTTGGTGGCGCTGCAGCTGCTGACCGTGGAAGCGAGGGTCATCTCGACACACCGGACTGAGGACGAGCCAGGTGAGACCACGCTCCTCAAACACGCGTCCAACGAGACAAAAATTGCGCGCGTAGATAGTCGATCGTTGGCTTGCTTCCACGCGACCAGCAAAAATTCGGAGCACAATGAAGAACACTTCTGATTGCTCGTTGGAGAACCAGGTTTTTCCGTTTTGTAAGGTTTTCCTCTGCATCATGCAGTGCTGTCATCTCGATTCAGTTGCATGCCTTTCGGTTTGTTGTTGCCAACCGTGCACAAGAGAAAAATAGGTCTTGAGCGACATGGCCATGTGGATGGAAAAAAAAGTCCTGACTTCCGACCACTAAACCGATCCGTTGGCAACCTTACTCACTTGGAGGCAACATGTTTGGAACCACTGAACAAGTGGACTTTTGTCTTGACCCGTTGCAGTGCGATTTTGATGGAGTCCCGTGCAATGGAACAAAAATTGTGGCCCCTGGTTGGAATGCAAGTTTGAGTATTTGGAGAATACCATTCTCAAAGTTCTTCAACAACATGCACAGAAGACAAGGAACTGACCAGTGACACCTGGTCCGTGAAAAATTGAAACAAAATTTTGCGGAAAATGTTTTTTGAAAGGCATGAGTGTTCGGAGTCGCCAACTGAATCCGACCCGAGACACACAGACAAGTTTCAGTTTGATTAAGAATGAGAATACTTTCGCAGATGAGGGCATGGCCCTTTGCCCAACCACTTGTCCCTCAACGAACAAATTGAGAACACATCTTTCTCAAGATTTCAAGGTCTCTCTTCACCTTCACCGAAGTGGTCAGAGGACGTCGGTCAGATGTTAGACCATGTGCTTACCATATGCGTTTGCACTTTCAGGTGGAGTGTGGTACTTGTCATCCTCGGGTTCTGATACTGTCCTCTGTGGCATGACCGCATCCACGGCCTGCAAGACCCTCGAAGGGATTCTGGAGCAGCTTCCGGCACAGCTGGTTCAAGAGCCACTTGAGCTGAACTTGCAAACGGACACGAACATCACCCTCGGTGCTGATCTTCTGGTGAGGTCCACACTGCTTACCACACACGTGTGTGTCGTTTTGCCCAAACTTGTGTGAAGTGGATCGCTTGGAGAACTCGACAGATACAAAATGTCTCGCTCACGAAGTCTGTTCCTATTCTCCGTGCAAGGCACTCGTACCCGATTTTTCATTTTCGGCCTACCAACGTTTCTGGTCTCTCGTGTGTGTGGTGAAACTATAGTTCAGCCTTTCCTTTCGGTTTGAGACAAATCGTGTCTTTCACGTTCACCTTTCCCAAGGGCAGGTAGCGCTCAGGGGATTTACACGATCACACGGATTCAATCGCAGCACATATTTTATTTTGAGCTTTGATTGATCCATAAAGCTCCGCCCACTGTATTTTGGATGGTGCACTATAAATGTTTGCTTTTCCAACAGGCGAAGTACAACTTTTCCAGAATGAAAGTTTCCAAGACAAAAGACTCAAAGCACGACATCTTCTTTGTTGTTTCCAATGTGAAACTCAGAGAATTGTTCTGGACTCTGGAAGGAATTAACCTCGTCGTGACTCAGTGTGATCTCGTGAATGCTGACATCATCGTCACGGGTGCAACGACACGGATTTCGGACAGCCTGGTCGGAACCTTGAACTTTGTCGATGGAACTGTCCTTGTTGAGAACAGTACCCTTTTGGACGGCACCAACACAACAAAAATGGCTGACGTGTTTGAAAACCAAACTCTGACACCAGTCCAGTCTACCACACCCGTGTGTTTGTTGACCTTCACACAGACGAGGGACATAGCAATAGTGCACTCAACGTTCCAACATTCGAACGTCTCTTTGTGCGTCACTGATGGTCTCCGTGTTGATCTGACAGACACCGAGTTCCATGTTTCTGGGATGAATCCAGTACAAATCTATTTGGACTCTGGGACGTACTTCGTTGACTTTGAAAACGTAACTTTCACAAGTGAAAACTACAGAATGTCGTCCGATCGGAATGACTTTGTGTACGAGGCTCTTGAGGTTGGACTTCTCAGGCTTTCACCTTCTGCCAAACTAGTTAAAATCAATGAATCAACTTCACCTGCAACTGTCCAGACCACCGACAGCCCACCTGCCTCTTCGATGAACATAGAAATTGTTCCTGTCAGCATCGCTGTCATCTTCTGTTTTGTGATTCTTTTGGCGATCACTTCGGTTTGCGCTGTACGCAAGGTGCGGTCTAAAAGTGCAAAGAACATGAGAAATGAAGATTTTGATGCTTACCTCATTTATTCGGATGAGGAGGAAGATTTCGTTTCCAGTGCTGTTGTGCCTCAACTGGAACAGACAGCAGGTTTAAGGCTCATTCACCAAAGAGATTTTGTTCCCGGATCCTCATTTGTTGACAACATAGTAATTTCAATCAAAAAGAGCAATGGTACCATAATTCTGTTTTCCGAAGCCCTCATGCATGGCCGCTATTTTCTGGAGGAATTTGATATGTGTCTGGCTGAAAAGGAACAGGATCCATCGTTTGTGATCTTCGTTGTTCTGATGGAACCCACACTGATGCCGAAGTTGAGCAATTCAATGAAGAAGAAACTGAAACACACAATTCGCCTTCAAAGGGATGATCCAAACCTGTTCAACAAAATAACAGCCAAGCTAAAGCCCAGAGAATCAAGGCGAGTCCTTCCAACATCCAGTGATGATCACACGCTGGGCAGATCTGAGTCCACCCCACCAATCACAGGGGACGTGGAAGAATTGTCCCATGAGGAATCAGAAGATGAAAACGAAGTGGACTTCAGAAGACCACTGCTGGCTTCTCGAGAGAACTCACAAAACAGGAAAGATCAAGAGCATGCCCACAGAAACACCTTCGACCAAAGCAGTGACTGCCCTGAGGGTCAACCATGCGGCACGAGTGATGACCTTGCAACACGTGCAGTTGCAGGAAGAGACACACCTCCGGAAGGCGTCCCACTGTCACGTGCATCTGCTTCGTCCAACAAAGACGAATACCAGTCGATGGGTCACGAAGCTCCTCACAACTCGCCACCCAAGCTCAGTGCTTTGTGTGCAGGTGAATGCTCTTTCAGTGCCAGCTTCTGACACCAAGAACTGGACACGCTTGTTTGATTGCACTTGCAATTCCGACCTTTCTAAAAGGAGGTTTGGATCGGAAAACGATTTTCCAGCACTTGGCGGAACAGAATCCATGTGTCAGATCCATGCAGGCGTATACAATCTGGAATACTCTGTGAAACATTTCTTTCTGGAGTATTCTGCCTTGTTCGAAAGTCGTTCAAAAACAAATGGGAGATTCGTGGACAGACCTCACGGATCTACATTTTCTGGTTTCAGGGATTGCCAAGGAGCAGCACGAGCCGCACCGTCACGAACGAAAGCTGCCCGGGAGTTGGTCGGCGTTCGTCTCCACCGGACTCAGGCAAATATTCTTCCAACGGATTCATTCCAACACCAGAGTGCTGCAGCCTCCATATTCTGATGTCCAGGTGGAAGTTCAAGGCGGGGAAGGACTGAATGGTCTGTTGTCCTGTCACGTGGTCAGAGACGACACCCCTTACTACGCCCTGTTTCCAGATGAAGAGTGTTTACTTGGCCCCATCGTGGATTGCCACTTTACTCCCAACGGTTCACGAACAGCAGCTGAGGACGGAAAACCTTCATTCAAACTTTCGATCCCTCACTGTTTGAGAACGCAAGAAGAGTTGAAGACAGTGATGGTGCGACACGGAGACATCAGAAGCAAAAACAAGTGCCCTTTCCTGCCCGTTCCAGACCAGCGCCGTGCTTCCCCTGATTCACCACCTGCTGATCTCTGTTTCAAAGTGAATGAAAAACACGTGATCATTTACACAAAGCACTTCAGCCAATTTATCTGTACAAATGGGAGCTGTCCACAAGGAAAGAAGCAGTGCCGCAGAAGAGCAGAAATCTTCGTGTTCGGCACGCATTCGCCTCCAGGATTCCACCCCAGTGCCTCGATCCGTGTTCGCGTTTGCAGTCCCTTGTACAGCATTCTGGATAAGAAAAAGGTGAGCAAAGGAGAACAAGTTGTCCCTTTGGACAATGTTTCCACTCTGACGAGCAAAATAATCTTGATTGAGTAGCAGGAGCAGCAAGCCCTGGAAATGAAGTGTGCATTCGTCTTCGTGTTCTGCCTTCTCGAAAGATGTTCCACTTGTGCACCAATGACACGATCACGTCCACAACCTCTTCTTTATTGTTCTCCTGGGTCTTCAAAACAAACACATTCAGCTGCTTGTCGGTTCTTGCTGCAGGAGCTCATCGAGGGAGAGGGCCTGACGCATCCTCCCGGTGTGCTGCTGCGCGAGAGCGAGGTTGAGTGGAACACCGAGTCCCTGACATCCCGGTCGGCATTTCACGTCGGTGTGTGGTCTCCGGTGTGAGAACCAGATCACAACTTTGTAAGTCGGAACCAGGAATGGCACAAAGACACCCGGCGGCTTGTACAGGTCAGTTCTTTTTGTCGTCCAGTTTTCACGAAGTCGTTTGCTGTTCACAACAAACAAAAATCAGACCTTTTTGTATCGGCAGCAGATTCCTTTGGTCTTGTTCGGTCCTTTTCGAAGTTTTTGCTCTCAAGCATGTCACTCACGCACAGGTTGGGTTGTTTGTTTCTGGTTCAGACAAAGAAACTGCCAGAGCTGTTCCTGACCACCGTGTGTCACTTGTGCAAAGCGTGGCCACAGGTCGTCGCAGAGTTCCACTTTCTACTCACCAACGGAGAGAGAGACGCTGGGAAATATACAGCGTTTTATGGAAAAGTGGGAATAAAAACAGATGATTTCACTGAAGAAATTCCTGTCCGCCTGTTTCCTGTAAGTAGATCTCTCCGTTTGAGTGGGGACGGACCGATGATTTTGGTCAGGCGGAAATTCAAACAGGTTTTGTGCGAAGCGGTGTCAGGGGCGAAAAAAGTTGAGAGGGGATGAGATCACGAACTCGAGGTGCCAGCACCGCAGACCCAAACCCATTTCTTGCATGACAAGCAAGAATATTTGTCCTCGCTGGGAGTTACCTTGCTTCTTGAACTCGTGGTTATTGCAATTGTAGCAAGCGGTTTCAGTTTTGAGTCAGTTCCAGGATGAGGAACATATTAATATTTTGATGTTTTGCTTTTGAGCCTTTGTAGTGCTTGGTTCCCAGGTGAAGCAAACAATGCAGAACAGAGAGACCAGCCAGGTACAGCGAGCCCTGATGGACATCACAGCGATGTTGGTGTGCACAGAAGATGATCTGTCCAAACTGGGACTCCACCTCGGCTACGGGCAAGGCCAGATCACTCAGTACCGGACCAACAGCCAAAGGTCGATTCAGCACGCTGCCTACTTGTTGACCTGCGACTGGTGGGAAACGTCCTCTCTCCACCAGGATCAGAAGTTTGCAATCGCTCAAACTTTAGCGGAAGAAATTGGCAAGAGAAATTTGAACGAAGATGTCCAATTGATTTTGAGGCAAGTGAAAGTCAGAGTACGAGGCAATGCAACAGCAAATGCAGTTCAGCAAAACTAGCAGATTTAGGGCAGAGACAAAATCCTTTGGGAAAACATGCACACGGCTGCAAACAAAGCACTCGCGCATCGAAGCCAGATTGTTTGGTTCATCAACGTCTTCCCGATTTTCTGTGAAGAAGTTGCACATGCAGATCATCTGCTGTCTCCAAGACACAAATAAATTTGCCTGAACGGAATTATCTTGTGTTTGCGTGTGTTTGTATTGTTCGGTTTGATAAGCAGAAGCGTTCTCAGCTGCCAAAATGTGCTCATGTTGAAAAAATTGGTGTGTTGTTGCTCGGTTTGTCACAGCTGCACATGAATGAGCACGATAAGCAGTGGTACCTTTCGACGCCTTATGACTTCGACGCCGAAAGACAAAAGAGCACTTGTGTGTTGGGTGGAACCTTGTGTTTCTCTGCCAACTCGCTACGAATTGTCTGGCAACCTTTGCAGAGCAGGGATACAACCCCCCCTCACAAACTTCCTCAATGCAATGAAGCTTAACTTGTTTGGCTTGGAAACTTTTAGTGGAATGCAACGAAGGCTGAGCTATTATTCTTGCATGTCTCTTGGCTGCGATGATACGTCGTCACACTTTGTGGAACGTACTGTTCAGAAACAGACATACATTCCTGCAAAGCGACAGGTGAGAAATCATCGTCGTATTTTCGTGTCGTTTATTTTGGTCAACAGTTGCCACGACTGCGTGTGATATTTTGACAGTTCCAAATCGTTAAAATAATGTCTGTGTCCCGAGTAGTCTGGCTGCTGTGCTTTTCGTATTGAAGTAAAAGTGCTAAGTTTTGCACAGGACTTCTCAGCAGTCGCTTTCCACTTCCAGGATTTTCTGGGCGAAATGGACCACAAGAGTTTTTCATCGAGACTGATCTGTCTCGTTTCTGCTCTCTGTCTGGCTTGGCCATGTCAGGCAAAATCTGTCCCAACAACTTCAAGCTTCGGTGAGGAATTTTGTTGTATTTGGACATCAGATTTTCATCGTCTACAGGAGATTAAATTTACCGTGGTTCACGAAGGGAATTTCCCAGATCGTGCGTGGAGATGTCAGTAAAAAGTCGGCTCGGACGCATCGTTGAACACAAACGAGCGACAAAACGAGTCGTAAATCTCTTCAAACAGCAGTTCCACAAATTCAAGTGGTTTAGTGTTCGTTATCAATTTCTAACACCCAAAAAAGTTCCAATATCATTTGTCTGTAGCAGATAATTTGACAAAGTTCGCAGGTTTTGTTTTTGTCAAGAAACTCCAACAAAATGCCTGCAAAAGCAGCATCCCTGCCTTGAAAGAAAGCGTTGAACGTTTCCTTATGAAGTCACGTGTGCGTCTGTGTAGAGCTGAAGGCAGAACACCAAGGAACTATTCGCTGCGCGTCTTGACAACTTCTTTGTGTCTTAAAAATGAATGTTTGTCTCCTTGGGCAGCTTTTCTGGGGCACTTGTCTTCCTCCGGGTCCGACTCGAAGGGCTGCGGGCTGACCTCCTCCACACCCTGCAAAACCCTGGAAGGGCTGCTGCAGCAATTCCCGATCACTGATCCGCAACCTACTCGCCTAACCTTGAAGACGGACACGAGCATTGAACTGAATCAGAAATTGTTGGTAAGCCTAAATATTTTATCTAAATCCTCTGCTTTTCTGCGACTACCATATTGGTCAAAACACCCCCTTGATCATCTGGAAAATTCTGTTTTAGACGAGTAAAAAGCTTGGGGATGCCATTTTCTTTCAGACACGCATTGAAAAAGTGGGGTTCTCCAGCATAACACTTTCAAAAAGCAAACACCCAGCTGATCTTTCAGGCGTGTTTCTGAAAGTTTTCAACTCAATATTCGGTCTATCATCATGGACGCTGGATGGAATAAACTTGATGATGGCGAGCAGCAACTTCACCAAAGCTGATTTCACTCTTTCGAAAACAAATGTTCATTTGGTCGAAACCTTCACAGGAACAATACGCTCGTTTGACAGCGGCGTGTTCCTTGAAAACTGCACGATGTCACATCAGCGAACTCTCCCAGGATTCAAGCTGAACAATTCCACTGTGAAAGTGATTCAGAGCAATGTTGCAGAAAACAGAGGAACTGTCTTTGACGTAAGGAACTGTACATTGACAGTTGATCAAAGCACAATTTTTCGAAATGGATTCACTGTTGGAGGTCACATTCTGAAGGCGGACAACAGCACAGTGTCGCTCACAAATTGCACATTCCTTGAAAACTCAATTGACGATGGCACCAGTGGTGGATTTCAGAACGAAAACCTCGCTTTCATAAAGATCGCAAACACAAAGCTGGAAGTGTCACACAGCCATTTTGACAGAAACAACGGAACTTTGCTGAGCACAACAAAACAATCTATTGTTTCCCTCCAAAAATGTGCTTTTGCGAAGGGCGCAGTACAATATGGAGCTTTCATGATGATAGACATCACAAAACTGGAAGTGGCACACAGCAATTTCACCAGAAACAATGGAACTTTGCTAGAAACAACACAATCTGTTGTTTCCCTCCAAAACTGTGTCTTTTCGAAGGGAACGGCACAACATGGAGCGGTCATCATCGAAGCTCAAGATTCGGACATCATGTTGGAAGCGTCTCTTGTGACACAAAACACACACTCCTTCTTTGAAGAGAAAAACAGTTTGGTGCACGTTGTCAGAAGCCACGCATTTGTTCAGAACTGTTCGATTCAAGACAACAAATTCGGATCTGCTGGATTGATGCAAGCAAAAGAAAGAAGTGTTGTGAGAGTCACACAGTCTCTTTTCCACAAAAATATGGAAGTCACTTTTGTGTCGTCGAGAGGAATGGTACAAGTTGAAGAATCATCCCTCTGGGTCAACAGTTCCAGCCTACAGGCCAACAATGTTGGATCTATCAATCAAAAAGGAGCACTGGTTTATTCGGAACGCGCCAATACCACCATTTTAGCGAGTAACTTTTCGGAAAACGAAGCAACAACAGTGAGTTTTGTTGCGTCGAATGCCTCTGTCACAAAAACGGAATTCAGAGAAAATCGAGTCAAATTCGGGCCTGGTGTTGTTGACGTACAAAACAAAAGCAGCGTGATCGTCACCAGTAGTTCTTTTCTGGGGAGCATCTTTTCATCGGAGGGCTTCATGCAGGCCAGCGGTGCTAGTTTCTTGTCACTGGACAACTGTACCTTACGCAACAATGCACCAGATTCTTCTTCCTCTTTTGGAGGCATAATTCAGATTGAGGAGTCCGTGTTTTGGTTGGTGACTTCAACACTGACAGGCAACAGCGCAGGCTTTGGCACTGAGCAGGAGGCGATCGTTGATGCAAAGGGCTCAAACATCAGCATTGCAAGCACCGCATTTGGAACGAATCGGGCCACCTTGCTAAAAGGCAGAGACACAGACGCTCGGATCTACCGTTGTTTGTTTGTGTACATTGAACTCCAAGTCCTTGGTGCACCCAGTGTCCTGGACACTGACAGAAGCAATATTCTTCTTGAGGAAAGTGTGATCAACCACAACAGCCTTTGGCACAGTGGAATTACTGTTCGTAAATCCATTTTGACTGTGACAAACTGCTCAATGAATGCAAATGGAGGTCCGTTTTTCGGTGGTGACACCCAAATAATTGAAGCCTTTGAATCAAACGTGTTTCTCAAGCAGTCGTCCATTTCAAACAACACAGTTACAGTGTTGACAATGACATCCAATTCAAGCAACATACTCTTGATTGAAAACTGCAACTTTGATGACAGTCTTGTTGAACAGGACACCTTCCCGACTCTCTCCAAGTACGCGTTACACTTGGTGAACACGTTACAAATTGAACTGGTGAACACAACCTTTTCGCTGCAATCAGGGTCATTGTTTGTCAGCAAAGGAAGAGAAATCCACCTCACCAACACTGAGTTCCACCGCTCACGAGAGTCCAACTCAGAGTTTCTCCATTTGGATGCAGGAAAATACAATATTTCAGTGAAACATGTTCTCTTTGGCGCTGGAGACGAAACCATCACCTCTGAAATGGGTGAAAGTGATTTCATGAACAAGTCAATGGAGAAGAAATTCGTGACTTTGTCAGCCACAGCAAAACTGATGCAAAGTTCCACAAAGCAAGATTCCACTGCGGCTCCAACGACAGCGGCGCCAGGTGACGCCCGAGCGAACTCTCGTCGAGTTCTCTACATTTCCATCGGCGTTGTTGGCATGCTGCTCTTGATGCTGTTCGTCGCTGGGTTCTTTGTTTTGAGAAGGAAAAGGTCCAAGGTCAAGACACAGTCGAAACAAACCAGGAGAAGAAGACGACCATTCGATGCGTATGTTTCTTACACTCACGCAAACTCAATCAAGTACGTGAAACATACTGTCATCCAGCAACTGGAGAAAAAATCAGGGCTCAAACTTCTGATACATGAACGAGATTTCCTGGTGGGCCTCTCGTTTCCGAAGTGCATTCAAGATGCAATCGATGACAGCAATGGTGCGATTTTTCTCGTTTCTCGAGATTTCAACAAAAGCGAATGGTGCAAGATAGAATTTAAACTGTGCTTGTTGGAACACATCAAGGATCCTTCGTTTGCCATATTTGTTGTCATGATGGAACCGTTTGAGAATTTACAACCCGAGATGGACAATTTGATGAAGGACTATCTGAAAACTAACAAATATTTCCAAAAGCATGATCCAAACTTGTACAAGAAAGTTGCAGCCAAGCTCAAACGAAAGGCAGGCAGCAAGACTCGCGCTGAATACCGGGGAACCTGGGTCTCAACTGTTGGTCAGGAGACTGCAGAGAATTCGCCAGGTGAAGAAACTGCAGAAGAAGACTTCAGTGATGTTAGAGACGACAATCTCATTTTGTTGTCGAGTTACAAGAAACCGAGAGACTCCATAAAATCTCACACTGACGTGTCCGAGGTGTCCCGAAACACGAGCATGGAAACTCTATCAACAGAAGACATGTATGTCGAGGACGAACAAGCTTCATGGAAAGAAAATCGCAACCCGCTGGACATTCTGTTTCGTTCTTCCCAGAACCGTGGATACGCTTGGGCTGCTTCAGAACCAGACGAATGTGTTTCCGTTTTGGACTCTGGATTTGAAGCACAGGACCTCAAGCATGACGAACAAACCAGAAACGGTCAAGAGTGTCTTCTGCGCAGCCATATTCCAGAAGAAGTCAACATTTGCGACGTCCAGACGAATGTGAAATCCAGCCTACCTGGAAGTGAGATCTTTCCATCTGCGGGATCAAGAAGGTCTGTGGAGGAAGCAGATCATCCGAATCCAGTGGGTCCCAGCGTCGCGCCTGTCTCTCCAGCGACCTCGTCAGGTCAACGTGTTCGATCCCTCAGCTCGCTGTGTACAGGTAATCTCACCTCTTGTCATGTCACAAAACCACTTTTCGCTTGCTTGATGCGAATGTGCTAAAAGTGCAGCAATGTCTCAAAAAGGTACAAGTGTTCAAACTGACGTGCCAATGAATTTCTGACACGATATGGCTTTCTCTTTATCCATTTGCAGAACGGGTCAGCGGTGCCCTCGTCTTCAGGCATGTTGAGCAAAAACCTCCCCTGAACTGGGCAGCTTTTCTTTCCAATGGGCGGAGAAAAATCTTCTACCAGATGGTGGACTCTGAAGCAACAGTTTTGCAGCCGCCAGACTCTGACGTTCAAGTACATGCCACGTCTATTGGGCGACACCGCGGTGTTTTGTCGTGTTGCGTGGTTCAGGATGGCACCCCTTACTACAGCAGGTTTCCTCAAACTGACTGCTTGGTGGCTCCCATTGTGGACTGCAACTACAGTCTTCTGGATCAAGTCTGCCCTCCGGACGAAACCAAAACCTGGTTCAAGCTGCTGGTTCCCCACTGTGTGAGACGCAAAGAGAATCTGAAGTGTATCGTGGTGAGGCACGGCGACATTCACAAGAACATCCCCTTCCTCCCAATCCTGCACATCAAAGAAGTCCTCAGCAGCACCGAGGCCCCAAATTTTTTCTTCGAAGTAGATGAAAAATACATCACCATCCACACTCGTTCCTTCTACCAGTTTGTGTGCACGAGTGCAAACTGTCAGGCGGGAACACCGTTGTGCAGACGCGAGGCGGAGATCTTCGTGTTCGGATCCATGACTCCGCCGAGGTTCATCCCTCTGAGAGCAGCGCTGAGAGTTTACATCTGCAGCCCCCTCTACAGCACTCTGGACAAGAAAGAAGTAAGCGCAAAGCGGCAGTTCTTCTTTTGATCCAAGTTTGTGAGTCAAAGGCAGGAAAGTAGTCAATGTGCATTTGTTGTGCTCGCAAAGTTTACGTCTTCAAAAGGTGACAGATACGAGGCAGTTTTCCTATGAAACGGTTTCTCGCCAAGAATAAGGAGACTATTTTTGCAAACCAAGCTTTCATTCAAGCCAAATAGAAGTAAACATCATGCCAACAAACTGCATTGTCAACAGGCTGCCAACAAAGCAATTTACTGTATGAAAAATGTGCCAAAAATATTAACTCAAACCTGGTATGGCTAATGGGGATTTATCTTTCCTTTAAAAAATTCACAATACAGATCCCTGCTCTAAACATTCATACATCCTCAATGAACACAACAGCAAAATGTAACAACATTTAGAAACACAAACCATGAGGAAACAGTTCTACTGAAAGTATTCATACAAGATGTGCAGAGTCATCAACAAACAGAAGTCCATACTTGGTGGCCTTCCAATTGGGTCTGAGGCAAGCACAGATAGATCCTTTGGTGGTCATAAGGATCACATTTGAGACAGCGATGATGTACCCAAATGTCAGCATTCTCTATCGCAGGAGTCGGTACTTACGGGAAAGAAACCGTTTCATTGGAAAACTGCCTCGTACATTTCTTGTTGCAGCAAAGATTGCGGAAGGGCGTGTGTCTGCTGGAACCTTGCTGTACCTGGTTTGTGTCTCACCCGGAAGGCCTTTACCCACAAGATCTGTTGTTGTTTTTTTCAGGAACTCAAAAAACAGGAAGGGCTGCCGCAGAACCCCAGGATTCTGCTGAATGACTGTCACGTGAAGTGGGAGGACGACTGGTTGGCGCAAGCCTCTCACCTCGTGATCGAAGTGGAGTCTCGGGTATGGGACCCCAGACCAGACTTCCGCGACGCCGGGCAGACGTGGTATCCAGAAACGCGCAGATTTGTGCAGGTGAACCATTAACGCCATTGTTTTTCACTGTCACCAAATATCTTCAAACCAAAATGAAGCTCATTTTCTTCCTTTTTTGTTTTCCTGCACAAAACCAATTTTTGATTCATTCTTATTTTTTGAACCAGGAAACAAAAACCTATTGGACAACACGAATAAAGAACCATCCACATTTCAGAAACGAAGGCTGCCAGAGTTGTTCCTGACCACCGAGTGTCACCTGTGTAAGGCGTGGCCTCACGTCGTCGCCAACTTCTACTTCGAGCTGCTGGAGCGAATGAGCTTCGCCGGGCCCTGCGAGACGCCCTTCTCAGGCACTGTCGCCGTCAAGGCAGCGGACTTCATTCAGGGGATTCCGTTCGACATGCACACGGCGAGTATTTTGCTCATTGGTTCTCTTTATTTATTGCGTCCATCTTGACCATTGTGACTGGATTGTGACATGTTATTTTACTTGTTCACAGACACAGGTTGAGGCGACGGAAAACAGAAGAACCAGCAAGATTCAGCAGACTCTGATGGACATCACCAAGATGTTGGTTTCCAATGAAAGTGACCTCTACGTTCTGGGTCTGTACTTTGGTTTCACGAGTGGTGACGTGGAGCAGAAGCTCACCAACAGCCCCAGATCTGTCGAGCTGGCTGCGTTCAAACTCATCTGCCGCTGGTGGGAGAAGAGCGGCATGAGAGAAGATCACAAGTTTCCAGTCGTTGCAAATCTGGCTCAACAAATGTCCAAATCGGACATGGAAGCAGCCATCAGAGAAAAACTGGTGAAGGTACAGAACGAGACTGGTGTTGCGTTGCCTCCAAAGAACATGACGGCCAGGAAGAAACAAACTGCCATCAAACCAGCATCAAACCCCCCAGAAGAATCCGAACGGGGACTTGAGCAGAACCCGGCAGAGGGGACCGTGGAATACGAACGACAGAACACTGTCAGCAAACAAGAGTCAGTGGAGCTACCTGATGCAGCAGCTCAAACTGAATTCAAGGTTGACACTGACGCTGACTTTCAAGGCGAAGCCCAAGTGAACCAAGATGCACCGAGACCCAAAAATGAGCCTGCAGCAATCGACACAAAAATGGAACTGGAGGTCAATTATGAAGACATGACAGACAGTTCGACTCCATTGCCAGCTGCAGGGACATTTGTCGGAGACGTGAACCATTCGCAAGCGGATGAAGCCCAAATTGGGTTCATTCCAGTGAGCACAGAACCGGCCGAACAGTTTCAGCAGACAGAGAAGAAGCCATGGTCGTCGTCAAACGAGAACTCTGGGTTGAAAACTGGACTCTCCTTGTATGAAAAGCCCGACAAGCCTCCTGAGCTGGTGACAGAATACAACAACAACGTGAAACCCACCCATGCCACATTGCACCGAGAAAACCCTACCAATCGTGAAATGCACACATTTGACGTGGCATCTTGTACAAGGTTCAAAAACACTTCCAGAGCTGTTGGGACCACTTCGAAAAACACAATAAGCTCTTCGACCCCCACAGTAAATGGGCAACAAGAACACGCAACCAGTCCGTCTTCGAACCCGGAAAACAGGAGCGTCGACGCAGACAGAAGTGCGAACATTGATGACATTCCCGGATCCTCCGAGCACTTTGCCACTGCTGCTGCTGAGCGGGACACAAGTGACAAAAATGGACAATCGGAAGTCGCAGAGGCGTTTGTTGCACCTGAGGAGGCGTGTGGTTTGGAGCTTCCGTGCGACTCGCCTCCCGGAGACCAGCAGCCGCAGTCGGACGGAGACTCGGGTCACGTCAGTTGCCAGGAAGACGTGTGAACGTGCACGTTGTGTGAAATTTGTGTCTTCGCTCGAGCCGATGACGTTGAAGAAAAAATCGCAATTCAACCAAATTTATTTCTAGACAATACCCAGCACGACAAGTGGCCAAAAAAGCATATCTGTGACACAGAACACGACGTCGTCACGTAGACGTCACGAACAAAATACGAGTATCGTACACGTACGTGCGAAATTACCATTCTTCAAACACCGCGGTTCATCTCGCTGTGGTCTTGTGCCTACCTCGCGGCATCAGGTTTTGCCAGCCAGCAGCGTGTTACAGTTCTCCAGCTGAGTCTCATTAGCGTTTTGGCATTTGTCTTTCGTAGCTCCTCCCAAACATTTTGACCTCTTGCACAACAACAGAAGAACCGCAAATATCTCAACGATGGGTTCACGAACGGAGACGGACAAGATTGGTATCTTTTTCCAGCGTGTACACCTGCGATATCCTCAATGAACTTGCAGTTGTGCCAAATTTTGGGACGGTTGCGAATACGGATTGACAAATCTTGGCCATCAATGAGGCATTCACGACACAAGTAGAACAGCTGAAACCCGAGCCTTCAACGGCTTGGAGTCTTCACCTGTTTTCGTTTGTACTTTCCGAGAACAACGTCTTTCTTGTCTCAGGTGCGGGTTCTGCGTTCCAGTTCTTACTCGTATTGTTACGAGAAATGGAAACATCAGCCTCGAACGAGGTTCTGAGACAAATTGAATGGCAGAGAAAACGGTTACATCACCAACAAACTTGTGTTTCTGTTCATTGAAACGTGACGAACGGCCGCGGTGCGGCGGATGATCAGGCGACGCCGACGTTCGTCGTCGTCTTCCCGGTGTCGGCGTCGAACAGACTTCCGGTTCCCTCGGTCGAGGGTCCGACCGCCGCGCGCCGACAGCCCAGAATCCGCAGCAACTTGCGTCTGCGAAAAACACAAAGAACAACCCGTCATCATGAACGTGTTTGATTGAATGACATGTGCTGGGGAAATCTTTTTCTTTCGTTTTGTGCCTCTCCTTGTTTCTTGGTTGATGTTTCAAAGGAAAACTGTCGGTTTGTTCTTGAAAATGTTCTTCAGCAAGCCAGAGTAGACACTCTGAAGTGTCATGTCAAAAAGCCTTCGTGACAAATTGTGATAAAGGTTGCAAGAATGAAAGCAACGTGAAGAGACACTTGATGAGACTTCTGTTTCACGTGTTACCTGAAGCGTTTTCCACAGACGGTGTAAATGATGAAGTTGATGGCGCTGTTCAGAATCACCATGTCGTTGCTGAAGATGTTGTAGTACCACTGGAAATCTGGACACGAGTAGGACTTCCCTTGGCCGTACACAAACACTCTGCGTAACTGAAACAGAAAGGCCACGAGGGACCAAGGAAGCTTATTTTTGTTGGTCTCTCGCACAAGAAACACGAATGAAATTCCTTTGGTAGCTCGACTGGTCCTGGGTGTTGGCATTACTTTGTCGTAGACGAAACTACTTTCGATGCATGTGTCTCGTCGTTTTGGACAGAACTTAATCTCAAAGAAGACGTGGTCAGCGGCCAGTACGTTGTCTGAAAGCTGGAACGTCAAGCAAAGTCCAACGAGAAGTGCACTTCCTCTCAAAATTGCTTTTTATTTTGTTCAGAAGACGTTGTTTTGCTTCAAAATGAAACCAATTTCGAAAGTCCTCCAAACTCGTGGACGCAGTGCAGCAGAACATCTTAAACGAATCGCACCGTCAAGAGTCCTGACGATCTCCGAGTTGCGCGAAACGGATCGAACACTGAGTTTGCAGAAGCTATTTCACACCACACCAGAAGAACAAGAAGTTCCGAGGCGGGAACCCTGATGGTCGCGGAAGCGCAGGGGGGTGGG
>JAAUXT010118134.1_pt1 | contig 22600 bp, 23 predicted proteins | sample 7278171 | NCBI WGS metagenome assembly JAAUXT01 (sample SAMN14350112, study PRJNA611818) | marine sediment metagenome | isolation source: surface marine sediment (1.8m) | place: French Polynesia: Moorea | collected 2018-08 | reverse complement strand
TTTTTTTTTTATTATTTTGTGTATTTTTTTTTGTTTTTGTTTTGTTTTCTGTTTATTTTTTCTGGTGGTTGTGTTTGGGGGTTGGGGGTGGGGGGGCGGGGGGGGGGGGGCCGGGGACATTTTGGTCCAGCTGCCCTATACTGCATTAACCCAAGGTGCTTAGCCCTAAAGGGACGTCGCACAATCACAAACCCAAAAGGTGGACAGTTCAGATTGCTGGGAATTGTGACGTATGAATGTTTTTCCCGAACGTTTCAACTTTCCGGTTTTGACCCATAAGCTGTGTACTTGTGAGTATCAGGGGTACAAAAGCTGTCCCATGAGCAGCTTGGGGTTGTTATTCTGTACAACTCAAAGAAAACAAATGTTAACTTTTGGTCTTCATGGCAATCCTTGTTTCTGCATGTATTTATGCACAGCGCAATTGCATCATGAAGTGGCGCTTGAGGTTGACATGTGAGCAAGCAATGTGTGTGTGTGTGTGTGTGTGTGTGTGTGTGTGTGTGTGTGTGGTGCACCCACGCATACCTGTAGCAAACCCACAAAGCAGAACGCAATCACCGTTTTTCAGTTCCACCCCAGTCTAAAACTTCAGCCCCCCTCTGTGTCTTCAGAGTCCGCCTCTGTTGAAGAGCTCTCGTGAGGAGTAGATATGCGTGTCGCTGCTGGTGAGTGGGGGACGGATCAGCTGTAGTTCCCGTGTTTATTAGTCTCCTCCACAGATAGCAGCAGATAGGGCCACACCGCGACCCGACCCAGGACAAACCCACACAGGGACAGGGACGGGGAAATGTCATGATTACACCATCTGACACTCCTTTGTTCCTGTGTGAAGGTGACTTCAGAAAGAAATTCATGAAACATGACGCCCAATGTGACGCAGGTAGCTTGCCGCAGACAATTACTGGGAGCCGATTCTTGACACACACAAAACAAAATTGTGGACAGAGGCATCAACTTTTGCCACAAAATGCAAAAGTTCTGTATGAGGTCACCTAAAAACTCCAACAAAGAGAACGCACTGCCTCCCTGGCGGAGTCACAGTCCTATAGTATACAGGACTTGTGTCCACGTGGGTCCCGAAGGAATCCAGAACAAGGAACTTTGCAAGCCCCACCCACCTGCACATCAGGACTTCCAACTCCACAAGCACCAAAGGCTCACGATACCTGTGAGAGCTTTGGTTGTAGCGTTCGAGGTTCATCCACACATTTTTTGCCGGTCTCTAACAATAACAGTCTATTGAGACGATTCATGTACGAAACCGGTAGATTTGTTTGTTTTCTCCGAAAAGAACAGAGGGACAAGTCCCCTTCTCTAAAAGAACCAGGTCAGGCTATGTGAAGGTGAAGACAGTCATTTTAGAGCGATAACATGGTGCTTCCATCATGTTCATGGAAATGGTGACACGAACACCTGTAAAGCACCGGGCGAAATTGAGGGCTGCCAGTCAGAATTGCCTCCACAAGTGTCAAAATTGCAGCCCAAGTCGAATTGCGCCTGGCTTTGATTGCCATGGAGACTTTTTGCTTCGCCTGAAGGTTTTGTACGTGAGGCAAGTGCCTTGTGAGTTCTCGGTCCTGTGGGGAAGAGAAAGTTTTTTTTCCGTCGATCCTTTATTTCTGTAAATCGGTTGCAGACCCGTCTGTACAGTACGTGATTCCTCCAAAAATTCATTGATTCTCGTCTTGTTCAAAATTTTCCCTCTGTTCTGAGGAATCAAGTGTTTCCACAAAACAAAACCAGTTGTTGGTTTGGGGGTGTACGGTCAATTCACCTCTCGTGATCTTGCTAAGAACCCAACCAAGGATGGGCATTGGACACACAGAAAGGGGAACAAAAAGGCAACGACCACTGGGTTTGTGTCTGTCTGTCTGTCTGTCTGTCTGTCTGTCTGTCTGTCTGTCTCTCTCTCTCTCTCTCTCTTTCTCTCTGTTTCTTTGTCTGTCTCTGCCTCTCTTTTCTTTCTTTCTTTCTTTCTTTCTTTCTTGAATATCATTTTCAGCTTGCGAGTTCCACCGGTTCAGGTAGGCAATCGCTGCTTCACCCTGGAATCTTCTTCGGAGACTCATTCGGACGCCAGAAACGGCCATCGCCTCAACATCTCGCTCTCACAGACACTCCGTAATCCGCCAAACGCTCCACCTTCGCCCTTCAATTTATATCAAACGCTGACACCGAGTTTACCCGAGGATTAGATCAAATTTCCACCTTTAATTTCTGGCCCCGCTCAAATAAGGGTTTCAGTGGCCACGCGGTATGTGTGATCAAACTGAAGAAACTCGGGGTTGAATGGAGAGTTTGGAATTCCTCACCCCCTAATGATGGGTTCTCAAGTCGCGTTTACCCCTCTGTTTACTGGCTGATGAGATTGGAAGTTTGACGCATGCGTAACTTTCTATGAAGCGCGCACACAGAAAAGTATTGGTTCTGTCTGTTCTATTGTGCTGGAAAAATTAATGTTTTGATTGGAAGTCAATGAACTATTTGAATGTGCGTTTGACGAAGCAGGGTCACTGCTACTTTTGTGCGTTACGCTTGGAGACACGAGGAAGAATTCAAACCCGACAACTCGAGGTTTCCGTGACCAAGAACAAGAATGTTCAGTTACTTCTCACCAACTTTACAACAGAAAAGGGCAATACTTTTCAACATGATTATCGTAAAGATGTCACAGTTGCTTCTTTTTTTTACAGACATTGATATCAAAACAGCCATTTAAAATTACACCCAATACAGGGTAACCCGATATGTAACGTCCTCATAAGGCTTTTGAGCGACGAGGGAACAGTGTTGAAATTTGATCCGGCGCAACAGCGACATTTGTTACTTGAACAGAAGTCAACCGCGAGCGATAAATTTCGTCGGAGTCACGGAACTGTGAGAAAACAGCGCGGTGGGGTTGGGACACTGAGGCTCGTTTCTCGCTAGTCGGCCCTCGTTCACAAGTAAATTCACCACAGAGATGACACTGCGTGCGAAGATTGCATGTCTGCATGCAGTTCGCCGTCTGTGGTTCACACACACGCAGACACACGCACACACACGCACGCACACACGCACTCACTCACGCACTCATGCACTCACACTCACTCACTCACTCACTCACTCACTCACTCACTTACTTACTTACTTACTCACTCATTCACTTGCAGTACCTCTCACACTCACCCATAAACTCACTGAACTCTCATGCTCACTCACTTCACTCAATCACTGACTCACTCAATCTGACTCATTCATTCACTCACTCACTCGTACACCCTCTCACTCACTCACTCACTCACTCACTCACTCACTCACTCACTCACTCACTCATGCACGTATCTAGAGTCGTGGATCTGGGGGCGGTGGGGGCATGCAACCAACACTCAAACTATTCTTGCTGGCAACTCACAGACTTTTTCCCACGCGTTGAGAGTGCAGTCGGGTTCTCTGCAGTGGTTTGTTACACATGTTTCACCCGATGAGAGTGTTGTACATCAGCATGTCAACCGTGCACTGTCGTCTTCAGGTTCAGCACACTGTGACAGACCCACGGTGCGACCCCCCAAACACTGTGAGCGCGGTTGACAACCAGAGTGACCCTGTGTGGTCACAATAATGTTCGGACAGGGTTCTCACACTGCACAAAAATGGTTCCTGTGAAATCACACAATGACTTTTCGAGACCTTTGATCAAGAAAGGAGTTGTGTGATTGAGCAGGAACCTTTTTGTGGGGGTGAGAACCCATTTCTACCATGATGCGAGCTCTTACCACATGTTTAGAGATCGCAAAGTTCACCAAACGCCAAAAGCTGTGCGTGTATGGCTGATTGAGTAACTACTGTGATGTCAGACTGTCAAAATCTCTGGACTCCAGATTGGAATTGTACAGTGTCTTGGTTCAATCTGAGTATTCCCCTGATTCTTCCCTTCGTTGATGGCTCTTGAAAACCAGTGTCAATGAGGCACCACAATAGCTTCTCTTCAGGTGTGTGGTAGTGGGGCAGAATGGACCACCACACATCACAACTTGCTCAGTAAGTGCGTCAAGACGCCGACACCCTGCCTCAGTCGGGTAACAAGTCGGAGACAGAGATGGGGGTTCGAGATAAGGCAGCGGGTTGCGGGGTGGACGGGGTAAGCGCTGGGGTATCTGCGGGAGAATGTCCTTTATTGTGAGGCTGTCACCCTCAGCTGTGATCAATGGGAGAAACACTCTATTATTCCTCCTAACTAACTAACTAACTAACTCGCTCACCTCCGTCAGAGCCAAATGTGTTGCTTCCAGTGAATTGTAAATTTGATTGCGACACTCACTCGGTGATTCACCTCAGTTTTGGTGTGTTCCGTTTCATGACCTGAAGCACGAGCGTTTAAAGTTTGGTTTTCTCAGGGACAAAATGTGCCGTCCACGAAAAAGACGCATCTCCACAAGGTCATATCCTTGAAACTCACTTTTCGTATCTCAAAACAGAATAAACAGAGAAAATCAAGACGAAGCGAACAATAACAATACAAAAGCCACATCCACGTCCGACCCATCTCATATTGTCATTTACATCGCCACATAGAAACAAGCAACCCAATTCTTGTTGTCATGGGGACCCAAGGTCGGGCCATTTTGTCCAGTGCTGTTTGGCAAAATCCAGGGACAACCACGCAGCTGAAGAGTGACTGGTATCTTGCATTTCTGTGCCTTCTGGACTGCAGAAATTTGTGTTACGAGCAAGGTCTGTGTAGTGCGGCTTGACGCCTGGGGGTCTGATGACCGAGATTCACTTTCACCCTTTTGCGTGGTTGATCCACCCTGATCGTGCGAACCGCCCCCTCGCTCGCTCCTATCGGTGCGTCGCGGCAGGAGGTCACGACACTTCCGGTGCAAGCGGCGCCCATGTTCCTTCGTGAGACGCAGCAACCCCGGCTCTGAGAACACCCCTCCAACACACACACACACACAAAACACACACACATAAAACCTCAGTCCACTGACCCCAACACACACACGCACACACATACACACATGAACACCATCTTCACACACACATACACACACATACACACACACATAAAACCTCAATCCACTGACACCCAACACACACACGCACACATCCTCACACACACACACACACACACACACACACACACACACACACAATGTCTCGGTGGGTTCTCGTCTTCTCTCGGGGGGGGGGGCTGAATTTTGTGTGAGGATCATCCAGATCTGTTCCCAGAACCTGCGCTGGCCTGGCAAGGGCCACTCGCCCCCACCCAATGGGAGACACTCACCCCTGACTCAATTCTGACTCTGAGTCAGTTCCCAAGCAATTGCACGAGGAACACCTTTGAAGACATAGATCTCCGCTTTCATTAAATTCAGGACTTCTCTGTCAAGGTCCTCTCGTTTTCAAAGTCTTTGAGCTTCAGGTGCAAAGATCCAATTCTGTGTGTGTGTGTGTGTGTGTGTGTGTGTGTGTGTGCGTGTGTGTGTGCGCGCGTGTGTGTGCATGTGTGTGTGTGCATGTGTGTGCGTTGTGTGTGTGCGTGTGTGTATGTGCGTGTGCGTGTCTGTGTGTGTGTGTGTGTGCGTGTGGTGTGTGCGCGTGTCTGTGTGTCTGTGTGTGTGCGTGTGTGTGCGTATACGTGTGTGTGTTTTCTGTTGTTATCCAACCTCATTCCATCCTCATACCTCACCTTTTGCCGCATGGCGTCAAGAGGGCTCCGCAGCACAACGCTTCAAAGCCCCAGAAGGCGCAGAGTACAGGTACGACTCTGCTAATGAGGGTGAAGCATTCACCCCGTCAAATCACCCGCGACAAATACCCTCAACTTTTTGCAGGCATTGACACAATCTCGTGCGGTGCAGTACTGAGTGTGTGGTACGAGTGTGTGGTACGAGACTCCCATGCATGCAAGGCTGTGATGACAACAGTGTTGTTTTGTTGAAGTCCATGGATGCTACTTGGGACAAGAAAGAGTCCAGAGCGAATCTTTCATGTGCGACCAGGCCTTTGCGAGCCAAAGAAAATGGCTTTTTGAAGTTGTGTTCGAGCAATGCAGCAAACGCAGACAAACTTGAAAAGGACTTGTCTCGACAACAACTCTCTCCAACTCAGAGAAATGAGCCTCATACATGACCAGATTCAGGACCAGGGCTGGGCATGGCCCGACCTTGTCCTGACTGTAGCCCAAAATTGATGGTGGGGAGAAACTCTGGCAATCCAGAGGCTGAGGGATTCAATTCTCCTCCTGACTGTTCTGCAGTGTCAGAATTGAGAAGTGAGATGCCTTTCCCAAGGTTTTCCCTTTTCTGCACAATTGCACATCTGTTGATAGTGTTGTCGTTGTTGTGTAAAAATTTAGAATCAGGTGCCTTTGTGGGCGATGAACAGATGAGTTTGTCCTGTCATAGTTGTGAAAACTCGCTTTGAGCCTCTGAGCATCAGGAGAATCATCCCTGCAGGGCCTTATTTTGAAGGGAGTTCAGTCTCTACCAATGCGCCCCAATTTCCAGTGGTTCAGATCACCACATTTCAAGAGAAAACCAAAGTGACAAACAGCCAAACAAAGTTATTGTTGAAATTTGTTTGCCTGTGCCACAGATCTGGGGATTAGGGTACCGCACTGACCAAAAGCAGACCGTCCAAAAACTCCCCCAATCACTTGCTCAAGTTTGTGGTTTGTTGTGACGAAAGTCACTGGATGAAACAAACTCGGACAAACAGACTAAACTTGTTTGTCTTCCTTTCCTCCCTCCTTCTCTTGTCGCGGGAGGCAGCCCCGGCCGGAGCGCCCGCGGCCTCTGCGGCTCCCCGAGCGAGGTCGCGGGCACGGGCGCCACGGCGAGGGGCCGGGCCTGCCGGGGGCCAGGCCGCCGCTGAGCGGGTCGCGGACACACAGGCCCGAAACTTTCACAATCACGTCATGTTATGCGTTTGTTTCAAGCTATGTGGACTGACACAATCTGGCTCGCATTTTTCTCCAAAATGACATTCTGGATTTGTTTTTTTTCTATTTTGGTGAAGTGAAATGCCTTGTGCTTCAACTTGCGAACGCCAAAAAAAGTTCTTGGGGACCATGTAGAGATGTGAAGACCTGACGGCAAAGGGACGAGTTTTAAACCAGTTGACCTGCGGCTGGCTGGTTGTCGATCTGTGACTCTGCGACCCTTTTGTGGTTGCTATGGTTACGGAGCACAGTCATGTACCAGTGAGTACTCACAGGAAGCTGCCCCTGGTGACGCAGGCGAGGTAGATGACGGTGAAGAGGAGCAGTGAGCGGCGTCCGAGCAGCATCCTCATCGTCGTCCTGGCAACGCGCTACTCACTCACATCGTCGCGTTGAGTCCTCCAATCAGAGAGCTCTGTCTCCTTCACACTTGTTCACACTCTCAAGAGTGCCTCACAATGAGTTTTTCTCACTCAATCTCGTGTACAGATTTCCTGAAATGAGCTCTGGTCATTCTCAATCCAAGTTTGGGATCTTGTTGCGCACAAAACAGGAGCAAAAAGCCAAAAGTTCTCCACCTGGGTTTTTGTTGCCCTCAACGTGTTGTTCAGTGGTTCAACTCGGCATCCATAAATGTCACAAAATTGTTCTTGAGATGAACCAAAGAAATTTGGTTGTCTTAAACGCGTCGAGCTTTTAGTCCAACAAAGATCTCAACTTTTCATCCAAAAGAATCCAGAAGCGAATGAAGTCAGATTATTCCTCTCAAAGCTGAAGACCACGTTTTCAAAAAGTTCCAAGTATTCAATTCAAGCACAAGAAGGAAGATTATTCTGCACGATGGTGGACGGTGACTGCTGCGTGATTTCAACCGATCTGCTTTTCTGTTTGCAACATTCAGTGACCTGAACAAGATCTCCGCGCAACTTTCACGGTCAAGTGATTTTCAAGTCAAAACAAAAGTTACCATCGCGGTGACCATAAATAGATCCAAATTTGTTGTGGAGTTTGTGGCGCCTTTCGTCTTATCCGCACAAAATCCTTGCAAATCCTTCAAGTGTTTTTGTGTTGCACGTCAAAGTTGCAAACTTTGTCAACTCCTTCCTTTTGTTTCTTCCGTGCAACAGCGAAATCAACAGAACTTTCCGTGTGAACTCCAAAAACGGCCAAGTCGGCTTCCAAACTGCGCGATTCCAGTTTCCCACTGTTGTTACATGTTTCCTCTATTCACCATGTCTTCCATGCATATGTTGGTTGGCAAAATGTTAAATTGTCCCCTTCCTGTTTTAGTTTCACAGTAAAACGCACCGCAATCGGCCCAAACAGGGTCAAATTTAACTGCCTCACCCTAATTTACTCCGCACAGGCCTCTCCTTATGTGCCTTATGTGTCTTTTTATCAGCGAGGCCCCAGCGAGAGAGCTCGGAGGCAAAGCCAGGCCACTTCGCACCTGTAGAAACCTGATTAGATCTCGAGGCTTTGATGTCTGCCGCTCAGGAGGCTCGCGACCAATGAGGAGGCGCCGCACAGATTGGCTCCTCGTGATTGGGCCCCTGGGGACCCCGCTCTCCGCCCCTGGGGCGCTCTGAAAAATTCGTTTTGCGTCAAACTGCATGTTCGTCTTCAATTTAGGTTGTTAATGGTCGGATTTTTTATTTTGGAAACACAAGGTTACTTGATGTACCTTCTGAAAACGCACATCACATGTTGTCCTGCAGATTCAAGCCGAGTTTTTGCTGTTCGTTGTTAAAGAATTTTTCAATTTCAGATGTGTTTTGAGAGTTTGCGCGCAGACCTGAATCGGAAACTTTTGGGCAGAATTGTAAATGGTTTGGAAATTGAACGACTTGAGGACAGCAAGAGAAGTGAAGACTGTTAAAACTTCACTGTGGAATTTGTCGGGATTTCCTCAGCCGATGGTTCTTGTTCGCAATTGCGTCCAGAGCTGCACAATATTGAGAATTGCAGGACGCCAAATCAATGGTCTGTCGCAAGTTGTCATGTTCTCGCCTTGCATCACTGGCTGATTCTCTTGAGCATGTAATTCTCAGGAGATTCACACCAAATGGAGAAAGCGACGGTTTCACACAAACCCAGCCCCGACCACCCAAGAGACAGAACCACAAATGTGCAGCGAGAATTCAGAACCCTGCAACCGTGGAACTCCCTGAAGGTCGCTTCATACAGAGCTGCGGCAAATTCAATGCGTTCTGCGTTTTGCGGCAAAATGTTGGGTGGCATCAAAGTTTAACATGAGCCCAATATGCCGCAGGTAGCTTGCCACAGATAATCAATGGAATTCGATTCTTGATGCGGAAAAGGCAGTCAATGGTGACCTTCTTCCGCTGCTACTGCTTCTGCAGCTGCAGTTCTGTATGAAGTCACCTTAAGAACTGCAATTCAGAAAGGTGTCGCGGCACAGAAGAAAATCCAACAGTTCTCTTGTTTCCCTGCGATCCAGGATTGGGGGACTCTTCCAAAATTCTGTTGCGTTCGCAAAAAGAACCGTCATTTTGACCAGTTCTTCACTCCGACTCCAACACTTGCACCACTACAATGAAGGCGAAATCTCGAGATGCACGCAGCGGCACAATTGCAACACGCGCGCCGTTTGAAGAAGAGCTCAGTGGAGAAGAATCCACGCACAATGCGGGGATTGTGCCGTCCGTCGCACCGCGGTCCCCGCCGAGTCAACAGAGGCGAGACTCCAGGGCAGCGGCGCGACGCGCGGTGCGGTTCAGCAGAACAAGTCCCGCATTGACCGCGCGTTTCGCGTGGTATAATTGTGTCTCCTTGCTTTAGCCAACGGGGGAAGTGTCTTGAGTGTGTATGTGGAGGTGTGCGTGTGGTTTGTGTGCGTGTGCGTGCGTGTGAGTGTGTGTGCGTGTCCACGCAGCGCTGCGTCACGACAGCGGTGTGTGTGTGAGTGTGCGTGTGTGTGCGTGTGTGTGTACGTGTGTGTGCGTGTGTGTGTACGTGTGTGTGCGTGTGTGTCGTGTGTGTGTGTGCATGTGTGTGTGTGCCGTGCGTGTGTGCGTGTGTATGTGTATGTGTGCGTGTGTCCACGTGTTGGATGCTCGGAAGAATGTCAAAGAGTCACGGACTCATCCACCAATCTCTGCATTCCCTCCATTCATTTTCCTGCTTTTGTGGCTGGAGCTGCACCAAAGTTGCTCCAAACTCGGTACAGGCAAGGTTCTGAGTATCTGCGGACAAGGTCTGGATTGGGCTCATCGTCTCCAGAGCTTCATTGATCACGCTTTCACACACATGGAAACACACGCACAGGTAAACACGCACACACACACACACACACACACACACACACACACGCGCGCGCGCGGCATACAGGGGGGCGGCGCCCCCTGATCCTGGGACAAAAAGATTTCCCAACTCACGCACGGAAAGGTCCCAGTCACGAAGAGTACGCCTCACGCAGCAGACTTCGTATGGCCAGGATTTCGACGAGACATTTCCCTTTTGATTTGCGTCACCAAAGGTGCTGTCAGTGTGTAGCAAATAAAGCTGTTCTCACATTGGTGACGCGCAGTCGTTTTTTGACGTCAACGTCAAATGATGGAATTTTTGACGTCAACCCAGAAAACGACCGCGCGTCAGATAATGTGAAAACCCCTTAAGAAATTCAGTGCGAAACACGATTGGCGCACAAAGCCCTGGTTCCTTCACCTAGAAATAAACCCCGACCGACTGTTTGTCTGGACAGCAACAGCAGCAGCGCCATCATCCATCTCCGCAGCGCTGTGGAGGCGCCGACAGCCCCCGCCGGGCTCACACGTCAGATCAACTGAGTGCAAAGGTCACGTGGCCGCAGAGAACTGGCCAATTGAGGTCAAAGGTCAGAATCTGCCAGGAATTGTGTCAGGTGTGCGAAGCTGAAGCGAAAGCGTTTGTGGGTTTGTTCTTGACAATTTGCTCTGGTTGACCTTGTCAATTTTCCTTCAGGGAAAGGATGAAAACTTGACGAAATGGATCCAGCTGTTCCTATTGAAACCCTTGCGCTGTAAAACTATTTTTAACATTGTTCTTCGCTCTCTTTTGTCTGAAAAGTTCAGCTTGAACAGAATGAGAATGGTGGAAAACTGCGCTGGATTCTACTGAGTTCTCGAAGTGCCTGACATCTGAGAAGTTGCTGACCCAACATAACTATTTTTGCATTATATTTTGCGTTTTCAGTCTTTTGTTTTGAGAGTGTCCTGAAGCTGCTATGGGGGGTTGGTGCGGCGTGTGTGAGGCGTGAACAGAGGGCGCCGCGGGTGCCGCGTTCCGCGGGTAATGGGAACACGCCGCCGCGCCGCGGGGCGCCCCCTCCCGGCGCACAGTGCGAACTACCCGCGCCTCTCAGCCTCACTGAAACACGCACTTTGTCCTCCTTGGTTAACTCGCGGGTGAAGCAAAGTGAAGCAGCTGAAGCAGCTGATTCTCACAGTGTGTCGGACGCAGCGCAATGTTCCGACTCAGCGCAGCAGACGACGCCGCCTCCAGGAGCCCCGCGCCGCCACCAGTGCGGCCCGGACCCTCTCACTGGGTCCGATCTCACTCAACTACTGCTCCAGCGCGGGAGCCTTTTCTTTTCATTATATCATTTCATCCTCACGTGTGTTTCTTAGTTGTGCAGGAGACGGACGCACTGTGGTCAGCTTTATCCTGACACCCCACACGAAAAATCAGGTCAATTATTTTTTTACCCTTGCGTGTACTTGCCACTTTTCACATTTTTTGTGTGAATTCGTGGCTCTGACATTGGAAAGTTTGACGCTTGGTCGTCAAGACTCCCCGTCTCGGAGGAGGAGAGTGGTACCGTATTCACCCGTGTTTAGTCGCACCCATGCATAAGACGCACCCCAACTTTTGCCTTGATTTTCTGGTATTAGGTCACACCAAAAATGTGTATAAGATGCACCCATACTTTTGGCACTCAATTTTGGGACAAAAAGGTGCGTCTTGTACACGGGTGGAATACGGTATTTTTCAGAGAACCGCTGAACGGTTCGTGTTCGCTCAGCGGAGGGTCCATCCCAACCTCACCGCGCCGATGTTCGTATTTATTGCTTCCAGGAATCAACCTGCTGATCCCCACAACACAATTCCGAGGAAAACACTCAACAACAATGGTACCTGAAGCAAGACAACAGATCTGTGACCAGATTGAGTCTCTTGTGTGGCTCCAGCACACGCGTGTACGGATCTGCCCTCCCCCCACCCACCACAGCTACTCAGATTCTGAAGTTCGGCACTTTTTCCCGATGGACCCAAATGCTTGACAGGGTTTTCACGTTGGTGACGCGCAGTCGTTTTTTGACGTTGGCGTCAAAAATTTGCATTGGACCCAAAGGTGGAAAATTTGACGTCAGCCCAAAAAACGACCGCGCGTCACCCAGTGTGAAAACCCCTTGAAGCATCAAAGAAAAAAATTTCCGTGGAAGTTTGGTCCACAGACCTACAAGCGAGACCCACAAAGTTCGGTTCGTCACCAATTTTGAGTATGTTCCTCAGGTTTTGACTCCCATTTGCCCACACCCTCAGAAAGAAAAGGCACCAAAGATCATTTCAATTATGTATCAAAATCAAATGGTCTCTAAATACTCAGCAATTAAGCATTTGAATCGTATTAACCCCAAATGGTGGTCTACACACATGTATGTAGATGGGGTGTTTCACTCTGAAAATGGCTTAATGGAAAGCTCAATATCAATGCAACATTCTTTCCATTTTGTAGCAAAAAAAAATTTCAAAAGTGCCCAGGGAAAAAGATAGCAACACTTTTGTTTTTACCAAATAAGTTGAAAAAAATCTCAAAAAATGTTTTAGGAAAAAGTTTTCTTTGTGTCAAAAAAATTGGCAGGAAAACCCTATCTACACACATGTGTGTAGACAGGAGTTTATGGCAAACTGCGCAAAACTTGATCATGTTTTGGGGGTTAACTGTCTTCTCAACTATTGAATTTGCAATGTCTTTTCTGCATTGAGGTTAATTGCTGTACAATATCAACAGCAAACTGTGAAATACAAGAACTTTTAGAACTACAAATTTGATTATTTCAGTTAATATTTGATCAAGATGTTCAATCCAGGTGTGAAGGCTATGATGAGAAGTACTTACAGACTACTTTTTGTTTTATCTTGCTGAACCGTTTTGAAATGATGAAGGAAAGAACCGAACTTTCTGGACTTCCCTCGTATTCCCGGATAGAAACTGGAGGAGGGAAGCGGCGGCGTCAACTTCGAGTCTCCAGCGGCGAGTATAACGAGCAGCGCGGGGGACGGTGAGATCAGGTGGGGCGCAGTTCAGCGCAGACAGGCTCCCTCACCAAACTCTCATGCAGATAGACGCTTTGTAAGGAAAGGCCAATTGAACCGTGGGCTCACATCTCAGCGAGGGACCAAAGAGACGGGAAAACACGTGAATGGGGAAAAGAAAACAAGTGGAAACGAAATGTGACAACAAACGTAGAATGTTCAACAGAGACAGAGACACAGAAAGTAAAAGTGAATGAGAAGAGAGAGAGAGAGAGAGAGAGAGAGAGAGAGAGAGAGAGAGAGAGAGAGAGAGGGAGAGTCACAGAGAGAGAGTGTGTGAACAAATGAGAGAGAGAGAGAGTGAGTGAGAGACAGAGAGAGACAGAGAGAGAGACAGAGAAACGCGGGAAAATGACAAGAACCCAAAAGATCTCAGAACCAAAACCTTTCTTCTTCAAGAGGATTCTCTCTTCACCATATCTGCGGCAGACACTCGGTAATTCCGACTCGATCGCTGGAACAGCCACAGGTCCTCATCCGGTTCTAATGAATCCCCCGAATTGTGAGGAGTGAGAGTTTGATTGAGTGCTGCGTTTGGGGGTTGAGAGTTTGATTGCGGTGGTGAGTTGTGGAACGAGGCGCTGATTGGACGGCTCGAGGCGAGATGTGGCTCTTCCACCCGAGTACTCACCGCATCCATCATCACCCCCCCCCCCCGAGAGAGGATCCAGGGGGGGGGTCATCGTGGATTAAACGGAACTAAGGGATATTCTGAAGATCGCACGAGTTTGTGTTGATGATCAGTGCAAGCTCAATACTCAAAAACCTGCTCAAAGAGAGATTTTTTGAAAAATTTTGTTCCATTTTATTTGTTATTTATTTTATTCTACAATTTAAATTTTTTTCTTGATTTTTTTTTGTTATATTTGTTTATTGTGAATACTTTCAAAATTTTTACAAAATGTATAACGATATTCATGATTTGATTTTATTTTTTCTCACTTACTCCATCAACACTGGACGTCACACCTGGTTCAGGGGAGGGGTCCTTCTGAATCAAACAAAATGAAAGATTCGAAGGACCACACATGTGGGGGAACAGTGCGAACCAATGCACGAGAAAAGCCAGTTCTGATCCTCTGCACGTTCCACAAAAACTGACGCCACACCAGGTTTACGCTGCGCGCGTGTGTGTGTGTGTGTGTGTGTGTGCGTGCGCGTGTGTGTGTGTGTGCGTGTGTGTGTGTGTGTGTGTGTGCGTTGGTGGGAGTGGTTGGACTCCAACGTGGATTTTTACGAAACGACGGAGAAAAGATATGGATTCAGCGGGCACACCCTGTGCGCCCCCTCCTCCCAACACCCCTTCTGAGCGCCCCTCCTCCTCCTCCCCTCCACCTCGCCCCCACCCCTCCCTCCCCTCCCCGCACCTCGCCCCCGGCCCCATCTCTCGGCCTGTCGGCGCTCAGTCCGGTCTCCATCACTCTCGCTCCCGACAAATGTCAGCAGCCACTTGTCCGTTAATCGGGATCGGACGAGCAGGTCGGATTCAGAGGAGGAGGGAAGTCTAACCAAGAGGCCAGCTGGATCTCAAAATATTTCAAACTTTCCGTTCCCCGAAAAAAGTTGCAGAAGAGTAGGGCAAGGAAGGACCAATCAAGAGGCCAGCCGCATCTCTAAATTTCTCAAACTTTCGATTGCCACGTCAGAACGCTGAGCTCAATTTTACGTGAAACATTTTTCTCTCTGTCAGTGCAAGATTCATGCGTGCAGAATGGATCCAACGTGGGCGCAGGGGGGGAAGTGGTGGGGCCGGTGGTGGGGCGACCACAGACCCTGGATCCACCAGGTGGGGCGGGTGGCGGGGCGGACAGGACTCAGCGCCTTGGGCGTGAAGGCGGCAACTGCCCCTCGTTCATCAAGTCATTTACGTCCGATTCACTGTAGCCGCGCAGATCGTCTGCCTCGGCTGTTCTTTGTGCGCCAACCTCGCAGCGCAATTTTGCGCACATCAAATATTTCACCAAATGCTTGTTTTCTTGTGAAGTAGTCAAATTAAATTCAGAACCTATTCTCACACTCAACTGCGTGTGTATGCTGCATTTGGGACAATCTACCATCATGAGAAATGGCAACTCACAGAAGGAGAAGTATTTTCCCACCACGTCATACTCAAACAAAAAGACTCCAGTTTCGCAAAATCAACTGTCATGAAATTCTATCGTCTGGCATTGCTGCAAAACAGGCCTTTTTCAAACTGCGCTGAGTGTGAGATCCCTTTCTTCCAGTGCTGGACCCAGTGTTGGACCCAGTGTTGGACCCAGTGCTGGACCCAGTGTTGGACCCAGTGTTGGACCCAGTGTTGGACCCAGTGTTGGACCCAGTGTTGGACCCAGTGTACCCGCGCGCATGGGAATTCGTTTTGCAGGCGGCTCCTTCTGTGCGCCGTGGTGCAAAATTACGTTTCTTGTTCGTGTCAGATGAGAGAAACACACAGTCAAGGCCACTGCTGCAGACACAGGATGTTCACGAAAAAAATTTAACGCCTCGCCATGCTTTTTGGGACCAGAAACGAAGTTCCACGTGTCCCTCATAGTGGCAAGACAAAACTTCTTTCAACAAAAATTCAGACATGCCAACTCACTTCCATTCGAGGACGTCGTTTCCGGTCGCCTCGTTCCTCGTGACGTCATTCCACGTCGTGTGACGCTGGACGCCGGCGTCCTGCGCCCGCGTGTCCACGCCCCACGCCACCTCTACCGTGTTCCACGTCACGTCACGTCCGTTCCACGTCGAACGCTGCGTGTTCCACGGCGCACGCTCGCTGTGACCGCCAGCACCTTCGGGACGTTCGTTTTCAGTTCCGTGTGTTTTTCTTCCGCCCAGTGGCTCCAGAGGCGTTCTGTTCTTGCCCACGCCAATCGGCGTTCTGTTGACGTCGAACGAGTGAGCGCCGTCGCCGTCAGTAGCGCGCTGAACGCCGCTCTGAGATTTCTTCGCGACGTGACGCTCTCCGTCAGCGAACGCCGCCATCGTGGCGGCACTGAGCGCCAACCAACACACGACGCCAGCGGTCCGCCACGGCGCTGGCGTCCTTCCCTTGCGACGGCGTTGAGGATTCGAGTCCGGGTCAGTCGCTTGGTGACGATGTCCGCCAGGCCCCCACGCCATCACTGATTCACATTTTCCACTTGTGCACTGAATCAGATTCGTACAATTTGTGTCCAAATTGAGGAAAAATTATCCAAACTTTAGCTAAAAAATTAGCTTCCTTCAGACGTCCGTTTCACTGACATGGTCCGTGGTTTATGAAAGCGGTTCGTTCCACACACCTGTGAACGGGAAAATCCGACAGATCGAGGATCTGATCTGATCCAACAGCCACGTAGATTCACTCCGATATCCTGCTGATGTCTGCAAATCTAGTTCTCAATTCCCTCAAAAAATCGAGAAGACGAGGAAAGAAAGTTTCCAAACGGGAAAAGCTGTTTTATCCTTTGTTGTCTGGTGGTGGCAACGTAACCACAAACAACGCACGAAATGACGTTTCAAAATTTCCCAGCAACTCTTGACGACGCGCGAGTACGTTTGATCACGTGATCACTTTTCCGAGGTGTCCTGTGCACTGCTCCAAACTCATCCCAAAATATTTTTGTTTTGTGAGAAACGAAATTCAAAAACTTTCTTTTCCATCGAATCCGTGACATTTTGTTTGGCTGAATGCTCCCACTGACTCTCTCTCTCCCCTCCGGTTACCCCTGGTTACCCCGATGAGTTTCCCACTCACCGATTGAGTAAGTGCTCGCGGATTGAGTACTGATACCTGCGGAGGAGAATACCTGACGGAATTGAGTACTTGATACTGCGCTATGATACAGTATGCGCTCTCAAATAAAAACGATATACAGACGTGATCTCGACTGCAGGAAGAGCGCAGAAAAGCAATGGAGAAATGAAAAGAAATCCTGTCTCCTGTTGTGGAAAACAAAAGTAAAGTAACATCTTTTGAAGATTGAAGTTGCTTGTTTTTTGTGGCTGTTAAATTTTGAGAGTGTACTGACTCCCTGCTCGCTGAGTTTGTTCTCATCTCACAGCCAGGAGGCGCTGTGGTAAAACTTTGAAGTTCTGCGGTTCGTACGAGCAAGTTGACCTTTCCGTTGGAGCCGGTCGTAGGCGTTGAAAGAGTTGGATGTTCTGTGGCACATTGCATGGACAACAGGGAGTTTTAGCACGACGCTTGAAATTGAAAACGTCAACTTCAATATCGAAACATTTTTGCATGCCTTGATTTTTCCACATTTTTGAAAGTGATTCTGTATTTTCAAAATATTTTTGAACAAAATTAACCAAAAAACCAGGGTTTGCTATTGTTAATTTTTCTGTGCAAAGGAGTCAAAAGTCGATGCGATGTTTGAAGTTTTTGCTCCAAACGTCGCTGTTTAAACTCCCTATTTTGTCATGAAGAGTGGACGTATCGACGGTTGTTGGAGCAAACAGGCTTCAATTCCCCCTTCGTAGCTGCAGAAGAGCTTGGGTCATTCTTCCAAACACGCATAACTTGGGAGAATTTTGGACGCATTGTGTATTTCAATCTCTTTGTTTTTGTCTTTGGGTTACAGGTTCTGTTTTGCGCACAGAATCCCTGGATTCAATCGCGATCTGGACAACCCCACCCCGTTTCTCCAAAGACTTTGAACCCTGGTGTTTTGGAGTCCAGGCCTTCCTTCTTACATTCTTGGTCTGCTTGAAACAATACCATTCGCTTCACAAAAATCTGCCAGCGTGTGTAGTGTCAATATATTTGTCCCACGTAACGCAGAGTCTACACATGCGCAGCCCCGTGATATCTCCCCCAACCAGCTTCAAGCCGTTTTCACATTGGTGACGCGGGTTGTTTTCTTGACGTCGGCGTCAAAATTTAACATTGAAACCCATGGTGGATTTTTTGACGTCAGCTGCAATAACGACAGTGCGTCACCCAGTGTGATGTGAAAACCCCTTTGGTTTCAGTCGCTATCATTGAGCAGAACGTCGACCCCGACTTCGGCCATCGTGTCGACCAGGTCGCCCCCGACTTCCGCCACCTTGTCCAGCGCACTCTTCGCCTTCTTGCCGATCGTGCCCAGGCGGCTCGGTTTGTGCACGTGTTTCTGCCGGAAGTTGAGCAGAAGCTGCGCCAGGGGGCGTGGGTGTTCCATGATGACCATGTGACCGCACCGAGGCAGGATCTGCAGAACGAAGAACGTTCCGTGGACTCAACAGAGTGGCGTCAAAGGTGATCTGGGATTGCGAGAAGGGCTCATTCGTAATCCAGCCCATCGCGCGATGCTGTTTGACAGTGGTGTTCACCAGCAGTGCACACCAAAAGGGAGGTTCCGCAAATTGAAACGTAGACGTGAGCGTGAGCGTGTCTTTTCACGTCTACGCAATCTCGTGACGTGAAAACTAGAAATTCCATGCCTTGGTAGCACTTGGCCTGACAAGAAACACAGAAAGCTGATCAAAAAAAAAATTGTTTCCAGTCAGATAGCTGAAGTGTGTGGCCTTTTCTGGAAAGAGTTACAAATGTTAATCTGCAGAAGTGAGCCAACAGCAGGCAGATACAATTCTCATGTTCAATTCCATTATTTCATGGAGCAAGATATGTCTGTGGAACTTTTTCTGCAGACAAAACGTGGTCTTAGACGGGAGATTCTACGTCTTGGTCCACGCCCACGCTTGCGATCCACTTTGCGGAAACTCCCAAAAGACTCGAGTCAAAAAGGTCTGATGCGAACGGACCTGAACATCCTTCACGTTGGGCAGGTTCTTCTTGAGGAGCTCAGCACCGGAGACGTGGATGAGCTGAAACAGACCAGCGCTTTTCTGACACATGGTGGGTTCTGTTTGTGTTCTCTGGTCTTCACAGACCCGTTCAGATGCTTCCAACAGATACATCAGCACCAAGGTGAAATTCCACATGTTTTTTGCGCGTTGCAACGCAAAGACGTCCGGGTTTCCAACGAACACCCACACCGCACCCCGCACCCCCACATGTCCGCATCCCTGTACCTCTGCACTCTGCACCCCCTGCACCCCCACGCACACGCACCCTCATGCCCCCATGCGCCTGCACCTCTGTGTCCCCTGCACCCCCTGTGCCCCTGCAGCCCCCATGCTGACATGCTGCCATGCCCCACTCACCCCCACACCACCCCCTGCACCCCCCATGCCACCCACACACCCACACCTCCATGCCCCACACACCCCACACCCCTTGTGCCCCCATGCCCCATACCCCACACACCCTCATGCCCCCACGCCCCACACACCCCGATGCCCCGTGTGCCCCCGCACCCCCACGCACTTGATCATGTTCTCCCCAGATGACCTGTGACACGCATTTCACCCGCTTCGCCTCCTGAATCGGCCTCTCCAGATTCTGCGGAGCCAGCAGCTTCTCGTGCACTGCAATTGTAACCAATGTCTTTGGTGCTTTCAGCGTCCGCAAGCTTGCAAACCAAAACGATGAAATATGTGTGTTTCATGAACCTCCAGCGGATCGACAGACTCTTTCTCTCTTTCTCTCTTTCTCTCTTTTTCTCTCTTTCTCTCTCTCTTTCTCTCTCTCACTCTCTTGCTCTCTCTTGCTCTCTCTTGCTCTCTCTTTCTCTCTTTCTCTCTTTCTTTCTCTCTCTCTCTCGCTTTCTTTCTCTCTCTCACACGTGAACACAACTGCAGAAAGGAAGTTCTCACGTTGGATGTAGAAATCTTCGTGGGGTTCTCCAATGCGCTTGATTCCCTTGATCAGCTGCAAAGAGACACCCAGTTTCTCAACATTTCGCTCCAATTTCCTAAGAGAAGACCCAACCATTTTTTGTCGGTTGGACCCACTGGTCAGTTGGACCCCCCCTGGGCAGCTGGAGCCACCATGTTGGACCCCTGGGCGGTTGGACCCACCTGGGCGGTGGACCCCCCTGGGCGGTGGACCCACCTGGGCAGTGGACCCACCTGTGTGGTTGGACCCACCTGGGCAGTGGACCCACCTGTGTGGTTGGACCCACCTGGGCGGTGGACCCACCTGTGTGGTTGGACCCACCTGGGCAGTGGACCCACCTGGGCGGTGGACCCACCTGTGTGGTTGGACCCACCTGGGCGGTGGGCCCACCTGGATGGCTAGACCCACCATGTTGGACCCACCTGGGTGGTTGGACCCACCAGAGCGGCTGGACCCACCAGAGTCACTGGACCCACCTGGACGGTCAGACCCACCGGGCGGTTGGACCCCCTGGGTGGTGGCCTGGGCGGTTGGACCCACCTGGGTGGTTGGACCCACCTGGGCGGTGGACCCCTGGGCAGTTGGACCCCTGGGCGTTTGGACCCATCTGGGTGGTGGACCCACCTGGGCAGTTGGACCCCTGGGCATTTGGACCCATCTGGGTGGTGGACCCACCTGGGCAGTTGGACCCCCATCTGGGCGGTGGACCCACCTGGGCTGCTGGACCCACTTGGGCAGTTGGACCCCCCTGGGCAGTTGGACCTACCTGGGCGGTTGGACCCCTGGGCGGTTGGACCCCTGGGCGGCCTGTCCCACTGTGTTGGACCCACCTGGGTGGTTGGACCCACCTGGGTGGTTGGACCCACCTGGACGGTTGGACCCACCTGGGCAGTTGGACCTGCCTGGGCGGTTGGACCCACCTGGGCGGTTGGACCCCCCTGGTCGGCTGGACCTCTGGGCGGTTGGACCCCCTGGGCAGCTGGACCTCTGGGCGGTTGGACCCACCTGGGCGGTTGGACCCACCTGGGCAGCTGGACCCACCTGGGTGGCTGAACCCCCCTGGGCTGTTGGACCCACTGGGCGGTTGGACCCACCTGGGCGGGGAGCTTGATGGGGCTGAAGGCGACGACGCAGAAGAGGCGCTCGATGCCCGGCTCGGTGAAGTCGATGAGACACGCGATGCCGTCGCTATGGAACTCCTTCATCATCGTGGACGGGGTCGGGGTCCGAACTGTGAGAAACGGAAAAACAGAGGCGATTCATGCAACGGGTTGAACACATTGACAGCACGCATCAAGGTGAAGACATTTTGGGCATAGAAAAGCAAATAAATTTTGCACGTTCGCCAGAAAACAGGGACGTAAAACAAGGTTTGGGGTCACAGCTCCGGCCCCTCCTTGGCCCTGGTCCCAGGTGCCAGGTCCCAGGTCCAGGTCACAGGAGGTCCAAACCCTCAGGTCCCAAGAGAGAGAGAGAGAGAGAGAGAGAGAGAGAGAGAGAGAGAGAGAGAGAGAGAGAGAGAGAGAGAGAGAGAGAAGAGGAATCTTGAGGGAGAGATAGACAGAGAGAGACAGGGAGAGAATGATCAGATTACATTTCATCTTCATACAAGTGATGTTTCAAGATCTTGTGAAGGCACCGAAAAATCAGCTGGTTTCATGCAGACAACCAAAAGTCGTGAACACTTACTTGCAGGGCAGATGATGGAGACGCCCTTGACCTTGTTGGGGAACATGGCGGCGTAGCACGTGACCAGGGCGCCGCCCATCGACATGCCCACCAGGTGGACCGGGCGGCCCTCCAGCCCCGCCAGCCGCACGAACTGAAACAATGGAGCATTGGGGGTTTTCACACAGGCAGGGCGGCGTCAGAATTTTTGACGCTGGCGTCAACATTTTGATGCGTGGGGGTCAAATTTTAACATGACGCCCAATGGAGAGTATCAAAATAATGGTCCATTCCTGGCGTCGCGTCAAAATTTTGACACCACCTCCCTGATCACACGCGTCATCTGTGTGAAAACCCCAATTGGTTGGTGTAATGAAGCTGTGATGTGCTTCGGGTCAAATTCAAAGACAGAGTCTCGACGCTCAGCAGCACCACCTGGTGAGAGAACCTGGTGTCGTGTTCTCTCTGACAGCGACAAGACTTTTTGGACCACTGAGTGGACCACAAATTTAGGTCTGGTCCTTTTGCTTGGGAGGTTTTCGTCGGATTTTCTAGACCACGGAATGGACCATGAATTTTTCTCGTCTGGTCCTTTTGGTTGTGAGGTCAATTTTAGTGATTTGCGCCTGGTTCCCGAATGGGTACCAGGTGGCGCAAAGCACACAAGGCATCGTGGACAAGATTCTGTGGACAGCACTTTTTCATGAAGATGATGGTCAATTCTGTCCATATTTAATCAGTTGATTTGATTCATGTTGAGGATGATGCGCTGGGAAGCTCTTTGTTCAAAGCACAGTACAAAAGAATGTTGTGTTTGAGTGGGTGATAATTGTGAGAAGTCCCTTTAGGGCGAAGCACCATGTGGGAGTGCAGTATATGGCACCTGGACTGAAATGTCCCCGGGGGGCGGCGCCGGGGGGGGGGGGGGGGGGGGGGGGGGGGGGGGGGGGGGGGGGGGGGGGGGGGGGGGGGGGGGGGGGGGGGGGGGG
>JAAUXT010048109.1_pt1 | contig 22600 bp, 25 predicted proteins | sample 7278171 | NCBI WGS metagenome assembly JAAUXT01 (sample SAMN14350112, study PRJNA611818) | marine sediment metagenome | isolation source: surface marine sediment (1.8m) | place: French Polynesia: Moorea | collected 2018-08 | reverse complement strand
GAGGCATTCCTTCAATGTTTTGATGGTGTCACAGTAAGCCTCTGCATTGATTCTTTGGCCCCTGGGTGCGAACTCTGCCAAAACCATGCCCTTCTTGTCAAAAAATAAAGTTAGCATGCTCTTGCGCTCACTCCTTTGCGGTAAAGCTTTCTGAGGGCGGTCACCATGTGTTCCTTTGGGGAGCTATTGGCTGGATTGTCTCTTTGTTGGCACTTCAAAGACACTCACCCAACTCTCATCTCCTGTGACAAGGCGGTCAAGGATGGTGGGATCATCTTTCAGGCGCTGCAGGTTGCGTTCACAGGCAGATTTCTGGACGTCTTTTTGAGCTTGGGTGAGGTCCTTTGGGACAAATTTCAGACTGAGTTTGCTGAGCTTCATGTCCTTCTTCAAGAGTCTGTGTGCTGATGTCACTGAGATGTCCAAATGTTCAGCCACATGCTGGAGATTGACAGCTCTGTTTGCCTGCAGGAACTCACCAGCTTGAGCTCTCTTCTCTTCTGATCTTGCTGTTCTTGGTCTCCCAGTTCTTGGTCCATCCTTGATGCACTCTTGTCCCTGAAGAAAGTTTTTGTGCCACACTCGCACACACCCCTTTGACATTGTGGCATCCCCAAAGACATCTCGCAACTTCCTCCAACTGTTGATAGGCGTCTCACCACTTTTGGCCAAAAATTTGAGCACGGCCCTCTGTTCTTGTCATCCTTCCATGCTGAGTAACCAGACACACCAAAACAACACAAAGAACAAACCAAAAAGTAAACACAAACTTGTCTTAAAATGTGCCATTCAACTCCTGCAGACGAGCGACGCGCGACACAGACACTGTGCACTTTGTGACCTCGGAATTGGGTCAAAAGATCAAGGTCTTCAATCATTTCGCTGGCCAAATTGATCCTCACCTAAGGGAGGAAGAAGTGTCCAAAATTGAGCAAAATTGTCCAAGGCAATCGGGACTTATGGAAAAGAAACCGTCTTTTTGGAAAACTGCCTCGTAGTTGCGGAGCAGAAAGTTGCGGAGTATGTTGTGATTTGCAAGGAATCTGCTTCCACAGGAATGAACTCGTGACACCGCAAGTCTCACCAGGCTGCCTGGGGGAGGCATCTGGGCGGATGTGGATCACATTCTGCAGTCGGACTGGAGATGTACCTGTTGGAAAACAAGAAATCGTTTGCAATTCAAAACTCTGGTCACAAGGCACATGCTGGCGTGTCTAAAAAGTGAAATTGGCAGGCACACTAAGATGTTTTGTGTTTTGTTTTTGCAAAAACGGACACTCTCCGAAGTTATCCCCTCATTCCCGTTTCTGACTGAAGCCCGATCACGAACCGTTCTCTCTGGCCAGTTCGGTGTGCAGCAGGTCACTGTGGTGCGGTGGGGCGCATCGCGGAGGGGCAGCGGATCCCGCGGGAGCCGGCGGCTTCACGTCCCCGTAAGATACAGGGCGAGAGGATAATGTCGCCGACGCCAGCCTCACGTCGGGGTGCGGAGACGATGTCGTCCCGTTGACGCTGAAGGGCACGGGCAAGCGAGTGGGAGGACCGCCCGGAGCGGAATGGGATCGGGACTGGACTTCGTGGGCCGCGGTACTGCGGGGGGACAGGGCAAGCGTCAGCATGGACGGAGGGGCGAAATCACCTGAAAACAACGAACGTGAAAACAAACATTTAGAATCCTTTCACACAGCCAGCATGGTTTTCATTTCAGTTCTACCAGCTATCAATTTTGCCCCGGACGAAGAAAAAACATAAAAAACTGAAGAACATTTTGGTGAAAAGAAGGGGGCTTGGAAGCCGTACAAACTGCACGTGAAGTTGTATTCAATTGGAATTGTTGGTGCCATTTGCGATTGCCGTATGTACGTACGAGGCTTGTCCAAATGAAGGTGAACATGGTCGCGTGCGCAACTGTCCCCTTGACACAGAATCATGCCGCTCAAGTTGTTGGACCGTGGGGATCGTCTGGTTGATTTCCTGTCACAAAGAATGTTGTGCTCCCACCCCAAGGTCACACAAAACAGCTGTGGAAATCAGTCTTGCAGACAGTTCGGCGAAGAACACACGCAAAATGAAGCTCTGTTGTGCGCAGCGGCACCACATAATTGCGTGCGTGACTCGAGGTAAATCTCAAGATGAAACCTTCTGCCTGCTCCAGGAAGTTTATGGAGATGACAGTCTCTCCAGATCCACTTGCTGAAGGTGGTATGTCAGAGCTTTGCAAGGGAACACTTCTTGTGAGGATTTGGAGCGACCGGGTCGGCAGGCAACAGCCCGAAATCTGGCTAATGTGCGCAGAGTTCAGCAAGTTCTGGATCAAGATACCCAATCAACAGTGCGGCAAATTGCAGCAGAGACACAAATTTCCACTGGGAGTGTGCACAACATCCTCCGGAAGGATCTCGACCTGAAGAAGAAAGCTCCAAAGTTTGTGCTGCACATTCTCACCCAGGAGCAAAAGGAGCTGCGTGTGTGCCTGTGCAGGGAGAATTTAAAGGAGTGTGCCGATCCACTTTTCCTGTGGCAGCTTGTGACAGGCAACGAATCCTGGTTCAGCATGTTGGAGCCTGAACAGAAACAACAAAGTTTGCAGTGGGTTTCTTCCAAAGCTGCCAGACCAAAGAAGGTGCTGCGATCCCGTCAGGCGCGCAAGACAATGATGGAGGTGTTCTTCGACGACCAGGGGATCATTCACTTGGAGTTCCTCCCACCCAAGATGACAGTGACAGCTGCTGTGTACATTGGCATTCTGGCCAGACTGAGGGAGGCAATCCGCAGGAAATGCCCTGCACTTTGGCGAGACAATTCATACCGGCTGATGCATGACAATGCACCTGCTCACACAGCAGTTCCAACCTTCACTGCGATGGTGGAGACATCGATGAAAACAGTCAACCACCCACCCTATTCACCTGACTTAGCGCCTGCTGACTTTTGGTTGTTTCCGTACTTGAAGAGTCAAATCCGTGGCAAGATCTTTCCTTTGAACAGTTCCTGCTCTGCAAGATGCTCTCATGGAGATCATTAGCCACATGCCACGTGCACTTTTCCATGAGTGCATTCATGTCACCTTGCCCAACAGGTGGAGGAAGTGCATCGCAGCAAAGGGGAGTTACTTTGAAGGGGACAACATCACTGTTCCGGATGATGAACATCTCCTGGAATCATCCTCAGAAGTGGACAGTTCTTCTGACTCTGACTGACGTGTTGTTCCGCAGAGTGCATATGATGTTGGGTTGCGACACGTCGCAGCAGCCCATTTGGTCAACACACTTCGCCGAATAAGACACTTCTGTCATTGTTTCCACTGTCAGAGTGCATTGTGCGCAACACCGGATGGACATGAAAGTGTACTCAAAAAATGAATACATGTGTTGCCTTCAAACTGCGAAAAAATCGTTGCTTTCTGTGTGCCAGATACGCCTGCACGCCACCATGTTCACCTTCATTTGGACAAGCCTCGTATTCGTACGATATACCAAATCACGCACTGGTTTTTGGTCTGGCTTCCCCAGGTCGCGATGGCTGCACGTCGTGTGGTGGTGAATACTGCGCAGGACAGCATGCAACACCTGCAAGTGGAAAACAGAAACAAGAGTAAGCCAAGTGATTGCACTGACAAATTTCCAGGGACTGTCAACACCTGGGACAAGTTGTGATGTGACCACCTGGCCTGAAGGCGACCCCTGCCGAGCATTCAGGAAACGACTCCAGACTCCGGCTGCACCTTCTGTTCATGCAGGCAACCGCCGCAACAACCCATTGTCAGGACTTCATGCCATCACAAAACTTTTTGTAGTGATTCTGTTTCTTTGTTTGACTTCGATTGGACGCTCTCGGGTTTTGTTTGTGACGGACTTCCGTGTACAATCTGTCACAGGCGCAAAATAATTTTGTGTGTTTGTCACGTAGCACTGCGTGGTGCTGTGTGGTACCAAAATTTCCAATTTAAGTGACTTTGGCACACACACACACGCACGCACACACACTCACACAAACACACACACAGACACACAAATACACAAAGACAGACAGACAGACAGACAGACAGACAGACAGACAGACACACAGACACACACACACACACACACACACACTGTTCACCCAATTAGGATCGGTCGGCCAGCCTGGCGCCGAACCCCAGTGCTGACGTGACTTGGGCGAAAGAAAGAATGTCAACTATGAATTAAAAATGGATTTGTTGAGACAAACCAGACAAAGGCTACTTTGAAAGAGAGGACAAGGGTGCACGATCTGGGAAGAATGAAAGTTTTGACCCAACAACATGTTATCAGTGTGTTTCTGATCTTATCAAATGTTACATCTTATCAAACGTGTCACCCATATGTAACAAAAGAGCTGAATGACCGATTTGAAACCAGACTTCTGATCCACGTCGGTGGTCCAAAGGTTGCTCAATCACCAATTGTCGGTTCACGGCCCTTCGGCGATTCCGTTTTCTGCACGCCAAAGAGACTTTTGCAGAAGCATCAGCATTTTGCGTCACACAGTTTCGTCATCACAAGGAGCGCTGCCCAGCCGAAGCAGTAGTCCCGGCTGCAGACACGAACATGTGCAAGTTACATCAATGGCATTCAGCGTCTGCGAAGCTGCACTTGAGGCGGTCTGCTGAAGGTGACTGCGCCTCGGGTTGGACTCACCGTCGGACGCATGACCTGTGATCGTGTGACTGCCGCAGTGATCCGGCTGTACGAGGGAAAAGACCCAACTTCACGAGTCCGTGCGTGTGCTCGATTGTGCAAATTGATTTCAAAAGTACGAGGCTGGTCACAAGTCTTTACCGCACGATTCGAAGCGCATGTTAATTTTTTGGACCTATGTGGCAGAAGTGAGTTACAAATTGTTCCTGTTCAATCACCAAACTCTTTTCCACCCACCGAAGCATGTGAGAACCCCATACTTTCCCTTGATTGATGCCTGGAAAAAATGAATTTATGCCACTGCAATCATCTTTGTTTCCGCCAAACAGACACTTTTCACATCTGACAAAACTGAAACAGGTTCTCGTGCAGATGTGTGTTTGGAACTGCCAGGTGGGCGCGCAGTTTTGAACTTTGCAATTGTCAACCGAATTCCAAACTTCAATTTATCTCGAGACATGTTGACATGATTCGTTTGTTGACAGACAACGCGACAACTCGAACAGTTGCCGCACCACTAAAAATAAACGTGATGACTTGTCACCGTTTGATTGATCACAACTGACCCAGTTCTGACCGAACATGTCCAACTTTTCGTAGTTTTCTGACTTGTTCTCACGCCAAAATACACGCAAAAAGGAAAAGACACACAGTCTCAGAACTTGCACCTTGGTGTCTGGCCAGTGGTGGATCTTTCCCAGGACCCCCGAAAAAAATTATTCACTTCCGTCATTTTGCGCCGCTGGTGCAAAGTTGAAGTGCCCCCCCCCCCTGCAGTGTCCTTCGACTCACTCACGAAAGTTGGAAATTTAATTTTTCCTCATGTGCACATCTCAATCATTATTCATGGTATCACAACAACTTGGATCAAAGAGAAATCGAAGCTCCATTTCTCATGCTTGGACTTCCAAAATTTAAGTATGTCTCCGAAAATCACAGGTGTCCTCAGAATCTCGTCGGTATCTTTTCCAAAGATCTCACACATGTCAACTTTTACTCGTACGTACGTACGTTTCCTGTTTTCCCAGCAGAACGATTCGTGCTTTCGTTTTCGGAACCGCAAGGAACAAGGTAGAACGAAAAAAGACTCACTCAACCAATTAACAACTTCTGTTTTTCATTTTCCACGGCCTGCTTGTTTCTTTGAAAGTTTGACCAACCAACCATGTCTCTGGGAATCAACGGTCAAGATCACAAACCTCCTTCACAGCACTGTTTTTAAATTGTTTGATTTAAATTGTTTGCAAACGAAATGTACCTTCCTTCACACAAACTGGTGGTGCACTTCGAGTAAAATTGGGCCCACAGGAAATTTTTCCTCGGAATTGCTTCTGCTGCAGAACATACTGTGGTTGTGCAGAAGGGCACCAATTTGCCAACAAAAATGTATGAAGGCTCACAAAATCAACGTCAGCGCAAAAGCACCAAGAAACCAAACCAGACGCCCAAGCCTGTGTTGGGCGATTTTGTTTTTGTGCCAGCAGTTTCCGGCGGTTTTGGAGTGTGTAAATCCATATCCATATTTGTGCAATTTGGACACGAGAAAATTTGTTATGGAGAACAACAAACCACCACAGGCCACGTGCCAAGTACCGCAGATAAAAAAGAACCGCAATATCATTGACACGTTTTCAGCCATCCATTATGAGAAGAGTTGTTTTTATCGACCCAGTGGTACAGTTTTGTCAGAAACTGGGTCTGAAGTGGCGCAGGTGAGGCGGGTGCGGGCCGGGCCAGTATCGGTGAGGCGAGTTGCACAGCCGTCCGTCTGATTTATGGCAACAGACGAACGAGGCGGAGTCAGACCATCAACGGGCGCTTTGTTTTCCAGGAGACACTTGCAGTTTTTGCAGTTTTGCTCGGAACAAAACTTCTTCGCTTCGCTTGAAAGAAATGTGCGTACACAAATGGTGCCTCCTATTTTCAAAGACCAAAGTGCCTCTTGCCCCCTGGCACCGTCAAAAAGCCGCTGTCGTCTGGGGAAATGATGCAAGTGCAACTTTGTGATCGTCTCGAAGAACTAACGCCAAACAAACCAGACCACTCCCCCTGCTCAATGGGGACTTTATGCAACGACGTTTCACTGAACGCCGCGTCAACGCCAACGTCGAATGGTGTTTCGTGATTGGCCAGTGCTATGGAAACAGTGCCCTTTTCGACATTGGCCTTGGCTATTGGCGCGACATGCGCCTCAAACGTCGTGCATACGAGGTAGAATTTAACCACGATGAGACTGATCATGTTCTGCACGTGACACAGAGGACACACTTGAGTGCACTGGCACAGTCTTTGGTTCCATTGCGATCGGTTATTGCATAAGTCTGTGAGGACGCAAAGGTTGCCCAGAACATTGTCGGTCTCATCGTAGTTGAATTCTACCTCGTAAAGTCCCCATTAACCTCAACACATTTTGTTGTCAAAACCGTGAAACGCAGCTGACATTGACGACCCGTCTGGATCCCACGCTTCAATGTCACAGAGCATTTTTGACAATTTATGATCGTCCGCAATAAAGTTTGCGAACAATGTTTCGTGGTGACCTCAAAACACGTTTACGCGTCCTGGGATCAGGCGCTCAGTCTGTGGGAAGGAACGAGCGCGCATACCGACCTGGCTGACCCAATGTGAACACGCGATCCCCGACACAAAGTCAACTTGATTGCATGCATATCAACACAAGACAAACATGACAACCTCTCATTTTAATACTGATGCACCGATGTGCCCGACAACCAAGGTGAATGAGTTGCAAGACTTGATTGTTTTTCTTCTTGGACCTTCTTGCAGCAGGCAAACAATCACAGATTTCTGGAATTCCGGGTTGTTGCGTACTGGAGTGTACCTGGGGATGCTTCACCGCCTACTCAAGTACACTCCTTGTTGCCAAGCAGCAGCCTACAGCAGTTGCTCTCTTTCTGACTTTTAGGGATGGAGGTGTGACTGGCTGCAGCAGGCTACAACTTTGTGTGCAGCTCAGCTCCAACATCACTTGCTGCAGAACCACAGGCAGAGCAACATAAAGGTGCCATTTATAGCCTGCATAGTCTGTGCAGATGAGGTTATGTGCACCTATGTGCCACTGGTTGTGTGTGCCTGAGATTCTGTGTGCCAGTGGACCTGAGATTCTGTGCATCTGAGGTGCTGTATGCCTGAGATTATGTGCACTTACAAGTGTGCTTGAAAGTCTTTGTGCCTGTGCACCTGAGGTTCTGTCTGCCTGAGATTCCGTGCTCTTGAGATTCTGTGTTGCTGATTTTGTGTACTTGAGAATCTCTGTACGTCCGATTTGTGTACTTGAGATTCTGTGTGCCTGAGTTTTTGTGCTTGGACACTTTAAACTCTTGTGGACACAGCTGGATGCAACTTTGAAACATCTCTGGACACTTCTATGCACCTGGCGCACAGGCGCCAAACACCCCTCCAGGAAACACTCGCTGCCAAGCAAGCGCCTTTTCATTCGCACATGTACACCCAACGGTGCATCGAACCCTTTCTGGCACGCGTGCACCATCTTGCCTGGATCAACCAGATAGGCAGGCCCGAGTACCCTCGGTACATCACCAGGTCTATTTACACATCTGCGCATTTCTCGGAAGCTTTCCAGCGCGGAACTCCCCTCTCCCCTTCTTCCTGCCAGACGAGCGAGTAAACAACCTCGTCGGATCCGATCCGGAGCTGGAACCACAGCCCCATGTATGCAGGAGCAGAAGACTCTGCCTTTCCAGACACGTTTTCAATTCTACGCAACACGCAGCACCCCAGCTCATCCCGTCTCATTTGGAGACGAAAACATGGAAATTTAACATCAACAAATTGACCAGTGCCAGTTCATTGTTTCGCGTGCATGCCACGCACAAATTGACTGTGCGCACCATTCGAGAGGCGGTGGCTGAATTCCACCTTCGTTTGAACATCCGATGGTGCGCCTGGAACATACCCTGAATCTGGGCACAGCTCCAAGAAAAGTAGTCCGCACCTAGATCCTTCACTCATCTCCTATTGATGGTGTGGTGAGATGGGGTACAGAATTTGACCCAGAGAACCAGATTTTCCTGGCTGCACCAGGCAGTCGGGTAGGAACTGGGTCATGCGTTGGCGAACGTCCAGACCGCTTGCAACTCGATAGTGTGGGTCAAAGTCGGACGAACATTCCTCTGTGAAAAGTGCAATTTTCGCTATCAGCGAGCGTACAAAATAAAGAGGACACAGTTTCCAAAGTGACAAAAAAGGACATCCAGGATGAGAAAGCTTCTTGGTCGCCGAGTTCAGTACCATTGGCTTTCCGATCTGCATGCACCCAAGCACATTCAAAGAGATTTGCATCAAAAAGCACTCACAAAGACCCCTTTGTCAAAACCAACGCTTGCTGGTACGTTCATGCACACACACTCCTGAAAAGAACGCACACAATAGAAACCGGGTAAACCCTTGGCCTTATTCCCCAGTTTTTCACTCCTGTGGGATGAGCCTTCGAGTACAAGGTGAAACTGTGTGTGGAGTTTTCGTGGGAGGACTGAGCATATCTGGGATCAAGACCAACTTGCCAGGGGTACGAACGAGTGCGTCGAGGTTTCACTGCGCCTGCCCCCATCCAGACGAAATCTGTTTCTTCGCCAACACTTCAATTGAAGAGAGCGCTGTCTCTGTCAAGCAGACACCCAATCAACTTGTGAAGAAATTTAGATTTCTGCATGTGGGTCAATTCAGGTTGGACTGGCGCAACAACATAGGGACCGCGTTGACCGGTCATGTGACACCCCAATGTTGGGCCGTTGTGTGAAACATTTCTCTTGTCAATTGCACTGGCAAAAGTACGCTCAGTTCCATCAAAACACGTGCGAAAAACTTCCGAGTACGTTATTCCACTCCCTTGTGGGGTGACCTGTCCAAGTTTTCCACTTCCAATTTTGTCACAAAACTGGATCAATGTGTCTCCTTCACCGCGGCATCAAGGGCGGTTCTGCATTGTTCTTGTTCACTCGGATAAAAGAGCAAAGAAAAACAGAAACCATCACCACCTGTCCTTGCACGCTTCTTCATGAAAAGCAGCTCCAAGTTCGGTGAAAGGCCAAGGCTGCAGCTGCACTCCGCTCCTGACACAGTAACCCACAAATCAGTGGACTTGCTGACCTGACCTTACAAGGCAAAATGCATCAATGGGCCGACATGCCCCGCACGAGGCTTCGTGCCTGCGTGCGAATGACCCAGTAAACTTTGGTTGAAGGGTAAATGACCCAATTGCAGCATTTGGTCCGACGGAAATGGTCCCCAGCGCCTCTGCCAACACGAAACCAAGCACTCATTCTGCTGGGTTGACAATGATTTTGTCAAGCGACACACAACGCACAGTAGCCACACGAATCTGCAGTGTGATCTCTTGTAAAATTTTGAACTGTTGTCAAAAAATAAAGGATGACAAGAGGTGACCTATGAGTTCGACAATCATTCAGAACATCTTTACGTACACGCCACTTTCAAGAAGACATCGGAGAAGCGCACTGAACTTGACAACTGTTTTGGGTGTGGGACTGCATGTGTGAAGAAGGCTTGCACTCGTACGAGTATTCAAACTCGGTTGCTGCGCCAAGATAAATCTTGCAGTCCAGTGATGTCAAAAAAATTCGGGCGCGCCTTTACCACAAAAAAAATGTTGTGAACACCACACCAAAGTTTTGCCAATCCTACGCAGAGATACGAAGAGAACCTTTTGAAATGCCAAGGTCTGGTTTTCGAGAACAGACCAAGTCTTCCAAAATCGAGTGACAACCTCAACAACGCGTGACAACCCAAATTGAGTCGCAGACAGTGAGACAGCTTCCCATGCATTGTGCAGAATCTCTCGGAGCAAGTCGCCAGCGACGAGCGCTGTTTGACCAGTGCGAAGCTCATGTGGGAACCAAGGGTGAGGAGCGATTTCGAGGTGTGCTTACTGCATGTCTGGCTCGGCCGGCCCTGCTGAAGCTCTGTCTATTTGCGGCTCTCTGCAGAATTGTATCTTTATGATGTGATGCCTCTCGCCGTCCACAAAAGCGTGTTCCTTTACAGTGCTTTACAGCTTTGTTCTACTGCCTTACTTCTGCCGAGTGCGGAGACGCCGGTAAAGATAGTACGAAACTCGGGTCTGACATGGTTGGCACAACTGCATTTTCAATGATGAGCGATCTGACGCCACCAACCTGGCGTTCACATTCCCTAAGTGCTCCTGGTCATCAGCCTACAGTCAGCCAATCCGAATTCTAAACCAAGGTGCGTCTGGCCTTGATTCAGACACAAACAGTTGGCCCAAGTGCAAGGCCAGGCCGGGGACACGACATCTCAACACTCGATACGATTCCCTCGTCGTATACCCCCCTCTCGGTGACTGCTACAAAACGTGTACGTGTACTCGTACGAGATAGATTGGCAGCAAGTCGTTGCAATTTTCTGAGGTTGTTAATGCTGTTCACTTTGTCAAGTTCACATTTGATTGGTGCTCGTATTTGGTTTCAATTGCGTCGTCGTCGCACGAGTGTTTGTGCCAGCGTCGACAGGATCACCTTTCGAGATCCATGACCAACACCCGTTGAGCGTTGCAAGGTCTTTTTGCTTCGGAAATATCAGAAAGTTGCTGCTGACGTGGATGTCACATTTGACACCATTCGCTCTTGCGTGTGTCTTGGCCATTTTGCACGTCACCAGTGGCATTCCTTGCAAGACCTTGGGCCGAGACAGTTGCCCGTGACTGACCACGAACAACTTCGCTTCAACAACACTGATGGCACAATTTTCTTTTCGTTGATACTCCAGCCCAGTGTCACCCTCAGACACATGCGTGCTTGATCACTCCCATCTTGGTGACCTCAGATGTGAGGGCGTTGAGACGGTAGGTTTTATGCGGGAGTGTTTCTTGTCCCACACAACATCCCAAAAGGACAAGCTTGCAAGCTCAAACCATCTGGTACCAACTGTAAGATCCGCGCGTCCTTTGTCTGCTATTCTGTGGCAATGTGGGTCACAACCTTTCTCTGTAAATTTTTAATCCACTTTCGTGTTGACATGAAACATTTACCTCCGTGAGCCTCGCACGACGGCGGCGGAAGGAAGGAATGCAAGGGGAAAAAAGAAGGCAATGGGCCTCAGAAAGGCAAGACTCGTGCTTCGCCAGCCGCGCACCACGATCTGTCACCGGGAATTGGGTCAGTGTGCTAATCCACTTTCAGCGCAAATCAAGGTCAATTTGCCCTGGTGCAAGTTACCTCCTCAATAACCATCCCATCATCGCTTTCCTGTTTCTTCCCAGTTCCCTTCAGATGCCATTCAACCACTTGAACCACTGGGATGGAAATTGCGAGACAAGTCTATTTTTGTCCCGTCAGGCATAATTGACCTAAAAACCGCGGAATATCTGTCGAAGCTGGATACAACATGCGTTCTGCAGAGAAGCAGCAACGCCAGAATGTTGTGTCATCTTTCATTGGATGCAACAGATTTACTACATTTACTCTAATACGAGTATAATCTTTAATTTCCAGCCAGAGTCCCAAGCCGCAAGAAATTGTCAGTGAGCTTTTGAGCTCTTTCAGGACGATGGTGAAGTCACCTGAGGAATGTGATGATGCGTGTTCACCACGGTGTGTCACACATACAGGTACGGGCGGGTATGCACAACAACTCGAGTAGAATCAATAGAAGGAAGAGCATGTTGTCGTAGCCAGCTCCGCATTACATAACACTTGTCTACTGACACAGTTTAGCAGGGCCCGATCGATACGCCCAACACCGAGTCCAAATCAATCGTCTGTGCACGACTCGCAGCTTGTTGAGACCACCGTCAGACAGACACTGCTGTATGCTGTACTCCACTTTTTCAACCAACGCCATGTTTGGTTGTGGTGCAGGCGGAAAAAAGTGCTGTCCCAATGAGAAAACGGAACTGTGGCCTTGCAGGAAGAGCAGCAGGAAATACGAGCGGTGCCCGTTGCAGCCCACAAACGTACGAGGGGCAGAAAAATGTGACCTGTTCATCTTCATGCCAGCAAAATTGAACCAAAGTCAGCGAATCATGCAGGCCACAGCTGGTTCCATAAAGTGACCTGTACGCAGGGTGAACAAATTGGGCTTCCTGTTCAGCCTCGTGCCCCTCCACGAAGGTCCCAACATCTTTGTTCATTTTGCATCAGAATTGATTCCTCTCATCTCGTACACACAATTGCCACGGTGGATCTGGTTTTCACAAGGCATATCGCAAAGACAAGAATACTGGCCAGTGTAGTCATACACCGTCAGGATGTTTTTTTCGGAACCTTGAAATGTCATTGTTCCCACCATGGCGGAAGAAGGAACATGAATTCGGATACAGGTACGTCCGAACGAGCGAGCCTGTTGTCCCACTGGGAGTTGGGGGGAAGGACCAGGACCAACCTCAGTTTTCGTGCAAGGAAATGTAACGCAAGGAAACGGAGGGCCTGCCCAGGTTGTCCTTCTGGGGGTTGGGTTGAACCTGCTTCATTTTCAACGCAGTCACCCCTCTTCAAGAGGAACAGTGTGGCTTTCGCAGGTATGTCCTGCCCATGGCCCAGAATGAAATTGTGCACAGTGGATTCTGTCATGATTTGAGCAAACTAATCCGGCCGGGCGGGTGCAGAGACGATAAATAGTCGCAGTCCTTTCTTGTGAACTTTGTTGATGTTCCGCTCATCTGCTGAGGATCTGTCACGTCACTTGGACACACACACACACACACACACACACACACACACACACACACACACACACACACACACACACCATTGCAGTTGGTGACAGCATCGCCCCATCAACTGAACGTACAGACAAGGCACAGTTCAGATCCCTTTTCCACATTTTCTTGCAATCAAACAGTGTTTTGCGGTCGAAAGGTTCCTGCAAAACACCAGGTGCCCTCGATTCCACGCACAAGAGCCACTCTCGTCGGACCGAATCCCTGGCACAGTGTGTGTTTCTGCAGCAAAACATGGAACGGTGAACCATTTGATTCCTTTTGATGTAAGCCGCAAGAAACCAGAAGAGGGAAATTCTCACAGAACGTTCGATCCGAAAGGCCAAAGACAGCGTTTGTGGCCGTCATCGTGGTGGAACCAGCAGAGGAATTTGTTGAGCAAACCAGAACAGACCAAGCAGCAGTTGAACCTGCCAGTTCATTGGGAATCATTTTCCCTGCTGCATTCTGTTTCATTGCCCCCTTTGTGAGTGGACGTGTATCTGATTTGACTCGATGCTTCCGACCCTGACACACAAACATAAATCTAATTTGAACTACATTTCGATTTTCGGGGCAGCTTCAGAGCTGCAGCTCGGGCCTCTCCACCATGCATGCGGAGGAGACAGCGACTTCCCGGTGTGCCTGCAGCTGTACAGTAGCTTTTTAGACAGCGAGACTGTATTATGCAATCAGGCAGAAATTGATGGCACTGCCTCTCAGATGTACGTGAACCCCATATTACTCCATTCCCGGTGGCTGCTGCTGCTGCAGTGTGCAAACCAACACCACTCCCACTTCCTGGGTTGATGTAAAGGAATGCGGTATGTCTACTCGTACACGAGAAAACACCAGAACAAGGTTCCATTTGTGTGAGTGACCAAAAACAACCTGCAGGGGCTTGAGCTTGAGGTCACAACAGAACATCAGACATCAAGTGAAGACAATCATTGAAGGCAAAAAACTGTCCATTCCCCCGTCACTCGATAATCTTTCCAATTTTTGCAGGTCCCAAGGAAAGACCAGACTTCTCATTTCCTTTGGGGATGTCAAACACATCTTTGAGGGGCATACCAATGAGGACATTTTCTCGCTCGAACCCAGCATCATCTTTCCTGTCTGTATCAACCATTTCCCTTGGTCTGACCAATGTGTCGCACAGGTTTTTGAGTTGACTGTCACCGCAGAAGCCCAAAGTGCGTGTGGTTTTCTTGTTCAGCGATTTGAGAGATCTGGGTTCACAGGATCCCTGTGTCTTTGCCAGTGTGTTGAACCTGGTTGTCCTTTTTGTGGAAACTTTTTCTTGTCTCTGTTGGGGGCTGCTCTCTGAACCAAGGGACCCAAACTTCAATCGAGAGCATTTTGATGCAAAAATCGGCCTCAAAATTATTTTGAGGGTACGAGTACCAAGGACCTTTTCGAGGGAGAAAACACGAGCGTATTCAAAGACCAAACCCTTTACCCGCTGGAGGCTGCTGGTCACATTTAAACATGTTGCCCGTTGTTTCTTCTTCACGTCAAGCTTTTCCCACCGTGACTCTTTGACGCTTGTAGCCCCTTTCAAGCGGAGCCACACATCATTCTCTGCCCTTTTCGTCTGCGTGTGAAAACATTGGCACAAAGAATCGAAGACGAACTGAAGTGTTGTTCAGCCGCATCTCAAAAGTACCAGTCTGTGAAATGGTTGCTGCAAACTGATAGTATGAAGACACAGAACGAAGCCATGTCGCTTTCGGCGTTCGATGCCCCAGAACAACACACGCACCATGAACAACACACAGACTCAGAGCACCAAGGCAATCCGTAATCCAGGCATGTGTGCGTGCATGTACGTACCAGTACGCGTACGAGTACGCACAGGACGTTGTTGCACACCATGGTTCGTCCATAAAGTGCGAACCCATTTGTTTCCAAAAGAAATTGCTACGCATGACGTACGAGTACACGATCACGACAAAAATACGGCTTCAGGAACAAAATCAGCAGCGTTTGCGAAACGCCAACGGAGAAACCTTTGTTGTGGACAGCTGCGAGATCGTTTCACAGGAACCACACGTACGCTCGTACGAGTACATGTCTGGTTTCAAGGGCGACGTTTCGGCATTGCAGTAGCCAACTCTGCTGATTTAGACATTGCTGAAAGTTCAGCCCAAGGACGATTGAATGTGTCTCTATTTACAGTATTGCCGGAGGTGAAAAGGATGGAATGGATGTCACGTAAAAGGTACATCACACAGGTGAAGCTTTCAAGTCAATTAACTGCAGAATTCTGCAGCTGAGAATGCCCTTATCTGGTCGATAACTCGGGGAACAGGCAAACATTACGTCACAGCAATAAAAACTCGGGCCGTTCACCTTGATGTACGATTTACATGCTCATGGAGGAAGGCTCCAAATGGGGATGTTCCCACCGCATTTCGCTGACTGCTGCTTACCATCAGTGTCGCAGCTGAAACAAACCAAATGCCTCCACATCAGCTGGGTGTCGAGCAATGGGCTACAGGGATCAAGGAATTGAGACTGTGTCTTGGATGAGAACGAGTGTGGTTTCATTGGGGTACGTGGTTCGTCCACGAATTTCTTTTTCCTCAGATTTCGCAAACTTGACTGAGATTCACCACACCAACTGGTGGGGTTAAGTTCACCACACCAACTGGTGGGGTCAAATTCACCACACCAACTGGTGGGGTCAAATTCACCACACCAACTGGTGAGGCCAGATTCACCACACCAACTGTTTTGTTGACTTCAGACAAAAAGAATCGGTTTCTTGGTGGACAGACCTCGTACAACACACTTTCAACCATATCATCGTTTTCAACTCAGTGCGTGGATCTCCACCAAAAGCAATCTGCTTGGATTCGCCTCCTCCCATCAATAACCTCAGTGTGAAATACGTGAAGGGCACAAATAGACGACCCACTTCTCTTTTCCCCAGAAGATGGATGCCTCAGATTCAACCTGGTTTCTGAAGGATCTGTGGAGGCCAGACACAGCGTTACATCATCTGGTTTCAAGATGTCGCTGAAACCGGAGAACACACGCAGACAGGCTCTGTTTAGTATTCACCATTTGAGGATGTGTGAAAAGACTGCAGCGATGACAAGCAGCTGGTGAGAATAGAATACAGACACGAAATCAACCAAAGAGTAGACTCCAGCTTCCAACAAATTCGAAGGAAAGGACAGGCACACGGTTGAACTCTTCCTTGTCTCACCTGCAGCGCAATTGACACGGATTGCATTTTCCGATATTCGAACGATTGTGGTTCAATGCATTTACAGCTGACAGGCCAAATGTCATCAGTTGATGCTACTAACTGCGTGTTGGTGAAAATCTCTTTCAATCACGAACTATACATGCATGTGAAGCTTCGACAGAGCCGCTGAGAAGTCAATTTAATCCAACACGAAACTCTCCAATCTGTCGCTCCACGATTGACCCAGATGCGACAAAGGTCACGCTTGCGTGCGCGTTTCTGTTTTTGTCCATTTTGGGTGAATGACACCATTTACGCTCGTACATGTACTACGTATTCCATTTTTACCAGAGAGGAGAACGGAAACAGATCTGGTTTTGTCCGATGTCTTTCTGTGACACGTGTGTTTCTGAAATTACCAAAACAAGCCCAAACACATCACACATTGTTCTAGTTTCATTCCAGCTGTGAAATTCTGCTTTGAACAGAGAACAAGAGGCCGCTGACAGCGAAAATGAATGAAATATTTCCATTATCTGCTGAAGACCAAAACACGCGGCCTGTGCAAACAAGTCAGGAGCGAACAAAATTAGTTTGATCAAATTTCGTTCAACTGCTTTGGCTACTTGATGTAGCATTTTCGTAACCCATCTTCTGACCTCCAGGAGCAGCCTCACTCTGTGTGCTTTTGATCACATCTGTTTCAAGGACACGAAATATATAAATCGCAACTTCCGTGGGTCAGACAAAAACACAGCACAGGAAATGCCAAGCTTTGCGATCAACGGCTGACCCGAGCTGTGACCTGATGTGAACAAACACACATACTCACACAATGAATCACACATCTCCACAGTATTTTGAGATCAAGTCCTGATTGAATCGGATCGACCTGAAGTGGCTTCGATCTCCAACTCGTACGAATCTGATCACTGTGCAAAATGTGGGATGTCTGGGTCACTTGTTCTCCGAGGCTGAAGGTCACGGAAAATGACCAAGTCTGAACATCTCAGTCGGGAAAATGTCACCAATGTTCTTTCTGCTTGAGTCATTCAAGGACACAGTCCGAACAACCTGAACCGTTCGGCTCAAGTTGAGAACGCCAGCAAATCGTGCGGGTGTGTGCAAACAGCCCCACGCGTGGGTGCGTACAACAACTAGGAAGATAATGGAGGAAATGATGGGAATACTTCTTTCAATGTAAATAGTAAACGCAGACGCTTTGAACTGGGTACCCCGATACTGCACTGACTCACTAACCCAGTACTGGCAAAGAAGTGTCACAATTTGTGCCCTCGTAAAGGACGCCCCAGGCCAGCACAACACAAAGCACAGAACGTACCACTCGAGTCTTGTGTGGAAAATGGGTCAAAGATTCTACACTTCGTCGGCCGTGCGCATTTTCTGGAAGGAAATCTACGAGATCGCGCGATTTCCTTGGATCAAAGAAACCACACCAATTTTTTTTTTTTTTTTTGTATTGTTCAAGTAAGAGTCTCACTTTCATGCGTGTGACTTGGGGTGCCCTATATCGTGAACATCCGAGCTTTGATGACCAGGGAAGGCTGGTGGTGTCAAGAGCAGTTGAGGACATCAGTTCAATGAGATGCACTCAGTAAACCCAGCTCGCACACACCACAAACTGGGACAGCTGAACCCACGGGGGCGGGCAATGAATCTAAGCGCTCCAGTGCACTGTGCCGAGACCTCAGCGTGACCGAGACAGTGGGAAAAAGAAACAAAAATTAAAATCCCTTACGAATGGTCCGCGCATTGTACGGATCTGCGAGTGCAGTGTCTCGCGCAACACTCATCAAGTTCCCTTCTTCTAGCACCTTTTGTGTTGTGAAGATTCGTTCGAAACCCATGCAATGCAGACATGTCAGGCAAACTCATTGCGTGCATGTACGCTTGCATCTGCACCCTGCCATTTCGTGGATGTGGGTTAGTAATATGACCTGGGTGACCTCCGACCAAAATACCTGTCTGGGTCATTAGCGATGAAGCCCACGGTTGGGAGGGGGTCTGGGGAAAAATGGGGAAACGGGGTGAAAGGGCCGGAGGGGGTGACGCAGAAAAGTGTCGGGTGGTAATTTATAGGATTTTACCCATTGCCCTCCATTCCGTTGCCCGCACGTAACACAGCCGCCGACATTTCTCACCCAAAATAGTGGTGGAAAGCACTGACGATTCAAAAATATCACGGGATGGAACCTCACAAAAAAGGTTCACGCAAAAACAATTTGATGGTTCGGCCAAAAGAAAGGCAAGGGCAGGGTTCTGTCTCAATCTCAAATGATACTCGGATGACCACTTGGTCACTCCCAACATTTGGCCTCCACTGAAGATTTTCACAAGTACCAGTGTATAAATTGACCCAACAATAACATTCTGCCCAAACTCGTTTGAAATGCGTGGGAAACAATGCCTCTACCAACAATTAAGCACTCTCATGCTCGTGTGCATCGATAGGCAAAAACAAAATTCGGTTTCTGCATTCTCTTGGATGTGGATGACTGAAGAAAATTGGGTCCACGCATGCAACTCTCTTCCGACGTACGAGGTCTATCCACGAATTAACCGCTTACTGTTTGTCCAAGTCAACAAAACAGTTGGTATGATAAATCTGGCCTCACCAGTTGGTGTGGTGAATCTGGCCCCACCAGTTGGCCTCACTAGTTGGTGTGGTGAATTTAACCCAGCCAGTCGGTTGGTGAATCTGGCTACACCAGTTGGTGTGGTGAATCTGGCCCCAACTGGTGTGGTGAATCTGGCCCCACCAATTGGTGTGGTGAATCTGGCTCCACCATGCAGTTGGTGTGGCGAATTGTATGTGGTGAATGTGCACCCACCAGTTGGTGTGGTGAACCCAGCAGTCAAATTTTAAACTTACGAAAACTAAAAATCGGGAAATTCATGGACGAACCACGTACATGTTGCAAGCTGAATGAATGTGCCACAAATCGTACAATGTTGCAACTCCAACCAAAAAAAAGTGCCAGTTTCCACTGCCAATCTGCCTGCAAGTAGTGCACCACTGCACCTGCTTTGTTGTCGGCCTTGGGAGTTGGCCCCAAACAATCCAAGGTCGTAATCCTGACCTGAAAAAAATCAACTTGCACAAACTTGTGTTGTTTCTTTTTTTGAAAATGTAAGTACCGGTATCTTTGGACTCTGGCAACTGCAGTTTGCTATGGTTTTGGTGGCAATGAAACACTCCGAATGGATTTCACTTGACAGACGCAGAAGTGTTTGGTGAAGATTCTGCAGCACTGTGGTGAAAAAGAATAACGGTGCAGATGTTGTGTTGTTTACTCACCGAGAGACGTTCCTTTTTCGTGAGATCCCATCTTCGGAAATAATTGTCGCACTTCTTGAGTTCACTTTCTTGGAAGACCAGGACACGAGACCTTGACACGAAAAAGACATCAATGAGGGTGTTTTTTGGACCGTGGACTTGTACTTCTGTGTCAACTGCCAAAGAAAATCCGATGAATAGACAAATGCTTGTCTGTTCCAGATTGAGCTGGAACCTTTGGTTTGGAACGAACACATGATGCGCAAAACTGATTGCGGGCAAAACATTTCGAAAGGTTCGTGTCTTTTCGGGCTGCGTTGGAATGTTTCTTGTTGGCAATTGCAGTTTTCAACATTTCATACACTTGGTCTTCCTTCAGTGCGTGCACAGCTCCTGACACAAAGAACCAAGAACGCAAAATGTTCTGCATGCAACTGACCAAATTCACAATTCAAATTTGGGTTCCACTCAAGAAGAGAAGAGGCCAGAAGACAATTGTCACCCGCGGTACAGGCTGCCGACAGAAATCCGATGTCTTCGATACAAGAGACAGGTTATGCCGTGTACAAATGAAAGTGTCCATCCACCTGGATGTCCACTGTGTATGTGTGTGTGTGTGTGTGTGTGTGTGTGTGTGTGTGTGTGTGTGTGTGTGATACGCTCTGACCACGACGTGGAAGCGAAACACTCGTAAACCTGCATTCATCTGCATCGAACAACTTGCTTCCATGTTTTTGGTCACTTCCGTCCTTCCTTCCTGCACCAGTCAAGATCCTCCGTCGACTCCACCGGGTGGTCCAAGTGTTCCGGTAGATTACATCTGGAAGATCCACTCAGCTTCACTCACGCAACATGCTCCTCACGCTTCAGGAAAAACAACTTGATGTTTCCGTCCAGGCAGACGTCTGTCACAGTCAAGAAAGAGCCAAAATGCTTTCCGCAGCAACACTTCCCCAACGTGCACGGTTGCTGCACTGCAGGTTGAGTGCGGGCACGACGGCATTTGGCGCTCGATCGTTGCGCAACGCAGTCCTGAAGGAATGCTTGTGCTGCTGTGACGGCAAACACAAATGAATGAACTTGACAACACAAACCAAATGTTCAGCGGCCATGCAATTGAATCGCACTGTTATTGTGCGCTTCCAATCACTGGCCACCACAGTTGTCATAAACAACCTGAAAAAAAGGAAACCGGAAAAAAAACGTCCTCACTCACCTCAAGAGTGTGGAGTAGTCTGGATTGACAGCTCCAGATTTCCGCCCCGTGGGCAAGTCCGTTTGGCTTATTCCTGCAAATGACACTGAGCTTGCACAGACATGAGTGTATCTGTTTCGATACCGTTGTGTTGAGATCAATCGGCGGGACTGACTGATCTTACTGACACAGTTCTGTCAGCCGAGGTTGCAAGTTGCCTGTGACTGCTACCTGGGTGACTCTCGCACATATAAAAGACACAACAAATCAATTTCTCGCAGATGGAGCCTCAGCATTATCCGTTTTGACCTTCACAGTGCTGGTACAGTGAAGTTTCAATGTAGGCTGCTTCGTTCACTTCGTGCACTTCCTTGGAGTGTGAGATCACAGTCGCAGTCGCGGGTTCTGGTGGCAAACACCCGTCACTTCCAGACGGCTCTCAAAGACCGGCTCTGTAAAGCAAACCTTCATTGGTCCGCTGACAAGCTGGCTTCCTCATTTGACGACACATTTCATCGAAAGAAAGCGGTGTTCTCACCAAATATCCACCAACATGATCACAAGACTGTCCACAGATGCGTTCGAGAACATGTTCCACATCTTTCGTGTCAAAATGTGTGCAATCTCATTGAAATTGCAATTTGCACGGCACAGCCAATGGCAGACGTTGTTGCACTGAGGAGAAAAACTCGGTCAATTCAGCCTCCCCCCTCTCTACTCTCTGTCTGCTCCCGTAAATAGACCCAGGCACGGAAGTGGGAGCGAAAAGGGCGAACAGCGTGTCCTTTCGTCCCCACAACGCAAAAGAAGACCAGGATGCCAGGATGTTCCTGTATGTAGGCTTTGAGCGAAACAGAGAAAAGCGAGGTGATTTCAGTTTCGCATACACCAACAATACAGCGCACGTCATTCAAATTGAAATTTACTTTTTTGGAGTTTTGAAATACGAGACCACCCTCACAAGAACAGTCGAGCGCCCCTGGCTTCGCGCCTGGACTGACAGTGCCAGACCGGTCAACTGACCCAATTTGCCCCGAAGAGGTAAACATAAAATTGACTTGGTGGTGAAATACTGCTTCCGTCTCACATGAAATGCTTACCTGTTTGACAGTTGGCTGGCAATTTCTTCCTGATTTGATCACAATTGTGGGTTGACGGACCAAGCCACAATCCAAATGTCCAAAGCCATCCAAACCTCCGTGAAACCTGTCCATATGAATTGGTGTTGCCTCATACACTTCAGCACTAAGCAGCTTCGTTTGATCTGTTTCATCCCCAAATCAAAAAGAAAAACCCTACAGTCATCTTCCATTGCTGTAGTTGTCTGGTTGGTGTTATGGTCATTGCATTGCAGTCAATGCGTGACGACCTGCAGATCTTGATGTGAACCCCCCCCCAACACACACTCACACACACACACACACACACACACACACACACACACACACACACACATCAATCAAACACCTCCAAAATTAAAACTGTTCTGATGAGTCTCTTTCGTGGACTGGGTGCACGCGTCAGACCTCTTGTT
>JAAUXT010121607.1_pt1 | contig 22607 bp, 27 predicted proteins | sample 7278171 | NCBI WGS metagenome assembly JAAUXT01 (sample SAMN14350112, study PRJNA611818) | marine sediment metagenome | isolation source: surface marine sediment (1.8m) | place: French Polynesia: Moorea | collected 2018-08 | reverse complement strand
TGCAGCGGGTTTATTCACGTAACAAATGAAGGCAAATGGTCTGTGTCGGCACACAGGAATGTCAACATGATGGTCGACACAGCGAAAAGGAGTTTTGGGATCAGCCTCGTATCGCCTTTCAGACAACCGAGACGAAACGATCGTCTTTCTTCCCTTCCACCACAACAACAACACGAAACGTCAACACCACAAGACGGAGTACAACTCCACGTACTAAGTACTGCGGGAACTTGCCTGTCATCCCTGTACAGGGAGGAGTAGTGAGTATTCCTGTCTCTCTCAAGGCGGGGCTCAAAGAGACTGTGAAGCACCACGCAATTCCACCATTTCCTGCTCTTCTGTGAAATGCCACACAAACAGTGAACCCAAAAGCCACGAGCGTGTACACACCTAGTTCTGATGCGGCGCTTCACGGTGTTGAGTTTTCCCAGGCACGTTTCACGCGCAATGCGTCACGCGTTGCGTCTCTCAACAAACTGCGTCAACGCTTCAGACAGTATCGGCACGCCTGGAAGCGGCTTGCGCAACATCCCTGTTCAGTCAACGAGCGCTTGCGTCGTCACACGCGATTTTGAACGTGGACGTAACGCTTGACGCACCCTACGTGAACTCCGCCCACGTTTTGCTGCTGTAACACGGCAGCGCTAATCTCTTCATGCCGAACTACGCTGCCGTTGCCGCCGCGGGGAGTTTTTCTCGTGTGACTCATACACTTGGCGGTTACATAAAAAGTGCGATCGTCACAAGCGACAGGTGAAACTCGACTCAGCCGGCAACACGTACTGCACAGCAATGCACAACAGCAACTGCGGTTCGTTTGAGCCTGTTTCACAATAGATGCGTCTGCATTGCCCTGCGTCCACAATGGACGCTGCGCCCACTTACCAACGCAACGCCCGCTGCCTGCACACACGCAACGCACCCACCGTGAAACAGGCCCCAACACACGGCACTTCTCACAGCCCATCATTCCAACAGGCGGTTGTGCCCGTCAGAAAAGCCGGGCGCAGGAAAGCGTGAAAAACATGGTTCCTGGTATTCAAAAAGTCCCGTAGCATCACATGGCGCAGGGGGCTCATTGCAGCCCCATCAACAACAGTGGCAAATGAACCATTGTCGCAATCTGCGATTTTGTCGTACACATGTCTGTTGGCGCTATTTTTGGAGCCACAACCACAGAATGTGAATTTATATTATGGTGTGCTCGCACAATATTGTGATGATGCCTGTCTCTAAAGGTCTGCAAAAGGTACTGACGTCTTTCGTACTCTATTTTCAAGTCTTCAATCCACAGAAGAATGGCTTTGTCCACCAGACAAACTGCCAGTCACGGATGCTGTGGTCTTGCAGACGCAGCACAGCAAGAATGTCTATTTTCAGTTATAGGTCAACATAAGAGACAGCTCTTCAAAATAGATTTTTCTATTTTCAAACCACAGCGTCATTGTTCCATTCGGTGCTTTAATCTTTTGCAGACTTACAAAGACCTGGGTTTTTTCTGGGCGTCGACTCAGCAATGCAGCTTGTGGAGGGACGGCACGCAGAACGCTTCCGGCGTGAAACAGGCGTGGAAGGGGCGGAATGGGAAGAATGCGAAACGTTTACGAGGAATGGAAGCAACGAAAAGGTCTCGCTTCTTGAGCCCTATCTAAATCTCCCAACAACTCGTGCATCAACTGCGCACTAAACAACACTGCTCGCCTCGTGCTGAATTCCTGGTTCAGACCCGAGTTCGTTCACGTTGGGTCGATCGCACCTTGGTGTGTGTACACAGAGACACCAGGGGAGGTGTAAAAGGTGTTTATGGCAAACACGCGTGCAATTTTAATGCCAATTGACCACTGTGCCAGAAGATCCATTTGTTCTGGCTTGGTTCACAGTGGAAGCGTCAGGCCTGTGTTGGTGAACGAGGCGACTGTGTGAAGCAGCGTCGCAAAGGGACGTAGCGCACAAACGTGCAGTGTGAATGAGGCCTGAACAAAGTGGAACACGTCGATATCGTGTTTCAGGTGAGGACCAATAAACAAGCCATCAAAGCACAAGTTTGGAGCAATCCTCAAACCGTGACCTTTCTCCTGAGCAATGTTTCTCTTCGGGAGGGTGTGGTGGTCCTGTAAGGACAAAGTTTTAACAGCCGTGGCCTGCACCGTGAACTCTGCCCTTCAAACCCCAAGTTCCTGAAACTCAACCCTGTATCCACACACCACAGCGCAAGCCAAACCTTTCCGAACAACGACACAAAAAAGTTGTTTTCCTCACCTTGTTTGCAGAAGCGCTTTGTGAAAACCCGGGTAAGCAAGAAACAGTCCTTCCTCTATTTGGTCTGCGAGTACCTCGCAACATGGCGAACCTGGCCAGGCATGTTTCAGTTTCAAATTCCAAGCTTCAAGTGTTGTGTGTACGTGTTGAGTCGTGGTGCAGTGCATCGCGGTTTGAATGTGTGACCCCGCCACCTCCTCACAGCCTCCATTGTCGCTTCAGTGCAATTGTCCCCCATGTCTGTGCGGTGCAGGAACTGGTCGGGGGCGGACCCTGGATTCCGTCACGGGTACCTCACCCAACGCGGGGAGGGGGCAGAATCTAAATCTGAAAAGTGGACCTTGGAAAGTCTGAAATTACTGAAATAGCTTGTGCCTGAGGAAGAATATTTTCCGGTGTGTGTGTGTGTGGGATACTTACGAGGAGGGGGTGTCAGGCCCTCAGTGTCCCCACCCCTGAATCCACCCCTGGAACTGTACAATTCACACACACGCAAGTGGAGGAACCCCTTTCAAACTGCGACAGATGCTGTCCAAATATAGACCGAAAATATCATGCCCTTTGAGGCATGCATGGAAATAAAGCCCTGAAAGCGGCGCAAATGAGGCAGGGGTTTGTGCCTGCGTGGCACCGGGGACTCAGGTCGTACCCTTCACGTTCAAATTGCCCGTAGCGAAGCAAGAGGAAAGCAATAAAGAGCAAATACAGGTTACACCTTGTGAGGGAAATATGCACGTGATGAAATCACAACCCTCGACATTGTGCCCCAGAACAGCCTGTTTCATTTGTGCTGTGCCCCCCCTCCCAAAATGTGTTTTACTTGTGCAGGGACTCAATCGTGGTACACCCCGTGCGATTTGGGCTCCAAGGGTGTGAATCAGGCCACAGATAGTAGAGTGTGCGAGTCTGACTCCAGTGTGTGTGTGTGTGTGTGTGTGTGTGTGTGTGTGTGTGTGTGTGTGTGTGTGCGTGTGTGTGTGTGCGCGCACCTGAATCTGGCCCCAGTGTGTGCATTGGGCCGCAGCCTGAATCCGCACAGTACAAAGTGCTCGTGTATTCCACGTCTATTCTCGACCTTGTTGTGGCAACAGGTTCAGAGATGTTATCTGCGCTGCGACTGATGTGAACTGCTCACAACAATCGTGCAACCGACTCTCCGCTTATCTGCGCTGATAAGCGCCGCTATTCTCATATCTGGAACGTGTTTGTGACTCGTGATTCGACCTTCACAACGAGCACCAGCGGTTCCGTGGAATGCACGTGAAACGCACTTGACTCGGTTGCACGTTGATGGAGGATTTTCCACCGCAATAGTCGCATCGCTTTGAGGAGTAATGACGCGAGGGAGGCAGTGGTGGGTGTCAATTTCAAACGTGGGACTCGCACACCTGCCTCTCAAAGCCAAGCTGACACTTCACACGGGTGATTTACACACACACACACACACACACACACACACACACGTACGCGCGCACACACACACACTCCCCCTTGCAGAATCCTCAAGACTCAAACACAAGACTCACGCACGCACGCACACCTCACCATTTCCTCCATCCACACCACACCAAGCTATGGCAGACAAGACCCCCAGTTCCCACTCGGCCCAATTCCACTCACCGCACAGAGACAAAGCTCGCATTAGCGTGCTGGGACGGAAGGTCCTAATGGGTCTCCATCCATCTCCTGACCCGGGCTATGCTAATACACGTCGTAACGCTGGCGCTCCCACAAAGGGCCCAGTCCCTCATTTATCATTCGCGTTGACAATCGTCCTCTTCCCTCGGCGGGACCCGTCGCATTCCCCACATGTCTCTCTCCCTCCAGTCACACACAAAGGACCTTGAAAAGGAGGGCACTCATTCACACACACAGGCAGCAAATGTGAAAGAATTCAAACGTTTTCCCCTCGGGTGAGTGATGCAGCCCCAGTCAATAGGCCGACCATCTGCTCGTCCCAAATCGAACTTGCCATCTATTACTCGGGCTACAAATGACATTCGTGTCTCCGTGTCGTAAACGAATCTGGGTCACAGGCAAAACGCATTGGGCCCGAGCTCCATCAACACACACGGCCTGATGCACGGCGAGCGCGTCAAGCTTTGCAAAAGAATGCAAGACAATATGCGTCCAGGTTTGCTTTGCAGTGGGAGCTGCGTCGTCACTTGGGACACACTGAATGCGCCTTGCATTGCGTATCGGTGCAGGTCACCAGCGTTTATGCGCAAGTCAAAGAGCACTGCGTCAAACTGCGTTGTGCGTTATGTCCACGTCAAATGAACGTCGCATCGTCACAAAGACATCAAACACGTCAGGCAACGCATCTCTGCAATGAGCGCCGTATCGCTTGCGCCAGTCCCTGGCCACAGGCCGGCCGTGCAGGGACGCCACGTCGCTTGCGCCAACAGACCACAGCGCGTGACGTGACGTGGCGTGACGCCTGCAGTGTGCGCGGGGCCTGCAGCCCGACCCGCCCATCCCGGACGCCGCTGCCGCAGTGTTATGGCTCGCAACCTTCAGAAACGAATCCATAAATCAAGGCAGATAGGAATTACGCGCCCTTGTTGCGCATAAAAAGCCACGGCTCCATAAAATCAATGCAGGCCTCTCTTTCCCAAGGCAATGCGCATACGGCATCACAGGGGGAGGTAGCCCCGGCGGGAGGAGGGGGGCCCTGCCGGGGGAGGGGGGAGGGGAGCCCGACGGCGACCCGCACGCCCGCCCGGCCCAACCACAAGGCGAGGGACCAGAGCGCCTCTCGGCAATATTGTCGTCAATAACCGAACCGGAAACGCCGGTCCACGTTTCGCAGCCAGGGTCCCACCTCACTCACTCGGTCTCCCGCGACCCGGGGGATCAATACGCACCGGGGGCGTCGTACGTCAAGCCGGGGCCGGGGCCGGGGCGACGCGTCGGGGTCGGGCGGGGACGATCAGCTGCCATCGCTGCACGTCTCACTCACAAAAGCTTTCGTGGATCCAGAGGGGGCCACCCGACAACAGGTTGTGTTACGGAGCCCAGAGATTATCCTTGCCTGGATGGAGAGGCCTGTTGTTCCGATTGGTCTGTTTTCACCACGTACCGTGAACTTCGTCCCTGTCCCAAGTCAACGGGTACTGTGTTTTCAAATCCACGCACTATCTCACCATCAGGATGCTACACACACGGCCCTGACACATCCCCCCTCCCCGAGTGTAATGATATCAGTGCCTGTTATCACGTGGCGAACCACGGGCACCACAGACCGCGGGTTCGTACACAAACCACTCACGTTGCAGGATTCCACGAACCCGATGCAAGTCAATGAGCTTCACAAGGCAACGCGCGCCGTGGTTCAGACGAAGCGACCCGTGATACAGACACCGAAACACTTTCACCACGACAGCATCGCACCGAACGCTACTCTGTTGATTTAGGCCTCGCCACCGAGAAACTATTTTGCCCTCGAGCCAAGCAAAACAACGGTGAACAACAACAGCCATCACCTCCGCCTCCTCCTCTGTCCGCCCGACTGTTGTATCCTGCTACAGAGATGAGCTGCACTCAGCGACTGGTGGGGCGAGAGGGAGTTGCTTCACACTGGAGGCGCCAGGCGTTGCGTCCCTGAACAGTGCGTCCCTGCACAGTCCTGCACAGGTGAATGGGTGCTGCATCCCTGTGCAAGTCAATGTGTATTGCATCTTGCATCTGTACAATTCTAACCAGTCTCCCCAAACCAGGCAACGGGGGCCGCATCCCTGAGCAACAAAATGGACGTTCGCTGCACAGGGGCACAACGCACGCTGTATCCAGTGCAAAACAGGCTGCCATGGCCCACTCACACTGAAGACACCATCAAGCGTTACCTGCGCCGTCAAGTTGACGAAGCACCTTGCACCGTCAACGCCACTGGTGACGCATGCAACGTGAACCCCGGTCCGGAACCGGCAGAAAAGCGGCCAACAGCACGACGCAGACACACACGGGAATCAATCGCCACTTTCCAACAGCCACTTTTTTTCCTGCTCAAGTGCGTGAAAATCAATAGGGCCTCTGATTACATTGCGGCCATGTCGTGTGAATATTGCATGATATTTGTCATCGTGCGATAGTGCTGTGCAGACAGGGGAGGGAGGGAGGGGGAGTCCGTGACTGACAATCAGAGTGATGGAGCCGGGTTCACGCCGGAAGCGTCAATCAGAGCGTGCGTCTAGTTTGTGATGACGCAACGCGTGACGTAATGAAGCAATGCGCGACGCACAGGACGCGAACACGTCCTGACGTGTGTGTGAATGCAACGCCCACGTGAACCCGACCTGCCACACGTGGGGACGCAACGCGTGACGCAAGCGACGTGACTTGGTGCCAGGGCCCCCAACGCGTGACGCCTTCAGCGTGAACCCAGCCTCTTCACAACGTGCCATATTTTCAACGGGGACAAAGAAATCCATCCTTACCTTGAGCGCGACATGAGAAGAAGAAGCGGCAGCAACTTTTTGTCCGCCGATTGTAGGCAAAGCCTGAAAATCCTACCTCTTTGGCAAATATTGCAAAACATGTCTCTGTTTGGTTGTTGGCACAGAGGACGGGGAACGCGGTACGTAAAAACACCGGGAGGGCGCACGCTCCACTGGGTTTTACACAACACCACGACTGCCATAAAGAGAGACCCACACACCGCCACAAGATCGTTCTGCTGATACATCATTCTGTTTCAGTTCTGCTACAACCGGGGAAATTGCGCTGTAGTTTTCACCTCAGCGGAGACATGACAGGCCCGTTTCACACGGGATGCGTCACGTGTTCCATCCCTGTATTTCTCATCACTGACAGTCCAGGCCCATTGCACAGCAGACTGCAGCGCCCAGCGCACGACGCACCCAGCATGAACCCAGCCCCTGTAGTTTGAGCACATTCCAAAGCTCATTATTTACTACACTGAATGACAAGATAAATACGTGGGAAGGAGACGACGCAGGTAAACGTTACTCTAGAGCCGCGGCGGCGGTACACAGACCCGGGTAATAAAGCCAAGTGCGCCACATCTGAAGAGCGATGCCCGCACCCGGCAAACAAAACACCTCAGTGCGGCAATGGCTCTCAAAGCCTGTCGGTCCCGGCAGCAGCAGGCGCAGCGCAAAACAGCCGCTCAAGACTCCTTCAGTGGATCCAGGGGGCGATCCCCCACATTCATTCAAAATCCCCCCTCCGAGAATCTGTCGTCCGACCAGGAAGCGTCTGGTCTGAGCCTCTCAGGATCCAAGTGGCAAGGGGCTGCTGACCCCCGCCCCCACCGGACACAGCTATCCCCACCCCTACAATTTTCCTATTTACATGTCAACGAGTCCCACCACACACGTCCCACACGACCCTGGATCCACCACAGCCTCTCTCCCTTTGTCAACCTTGAATAACCTTGTCCGCCTGGTTCTTGCCCGCAGGGCCTCCGAAACAAAGGAAATGCCTCCCCCTCCCCACCCGGACCTGGAAATCCAATCTGTTCCCTTACGCGGAAGAAGCACCAATGCCATTATCATGTGACCCACTTCTCCACAAAAACCCGCCTTTCACAAACACACTTGCAAAAGTGGGCGAAAATTAGTCCTTGACCTCCAGCACAAAGCAAGACGAGGCAGGCGTGTTTCCAACGCGCTCAGTGCAAAAATGTCCCACTTTTTCTCAATTGGATCTTACGCAGCACGCACCCAACAAGCGGCGCCTATCGATTTATTGATAAAGAGTAACCTCGAAATAATGTACGACTGGATCAATACTCCTGATGACATCATGTCGGTCCGATCTGTCAATATCCAACCAACCAACCCACAGCCGCAAAAAAAAGGGGAGAGACGAGATCAAGAGAAGGCTTCACAAACCACAAAGGAACAAAAGAGAGAGGTACGGAGTACTGACAGTACATACTACAGTACACTACACACCAGGTGCACCAGCCCTACAGCTGGCCCGAAGTACGAGGAAGCCAGTACCACAGGGGATACTCAACAGTACCAGGGGATACTCAACCTATCTGCCAGAAAGCTGAGGGACGTTTTTTTGCTGCTCTTGTTCTTCCCCTTTGAAATCAGGAGAATGTGGGAGAGGCTTTGTACGAACGATAAGGCCTGGTTCACACTGGGTATTCCAACGCGTCTTTGTTCTACATTGCAACGGCCAATACTCGCAAAGTTTGGATGACGCCTCAGTGATCCACCTGGTTCTGCACGTACAGGGCAAAGGCTCAAGTTTCACACTGGATCTCAAGCACGTGCAGAAAGAGTCGCCACAATGCCCTCCAGAGTCTGTCCCTCCAGTGTGAACAGGCAAGAGGCTCACCTCTCTCCCGAGCATCTCAGGCCTCTTTCACAATGGGTATTTCGTGCAGCCAACACACAAACGCGAGACGCCTTCGGTGTGAAGGCGCCCCCCTCGACTCACCTCTCCGAACACACGGAGAGTAAACACAGCATCGCCGGGAGCCAGCCTTCCTTCCTCTCTCTCCGTCCGTGCTGACTTCATTTCAATCAACAATGCCATCTCGAGAGGCTGACGCCGGAGCCACTCGGAGAGAAAGTGGGGCACGGTTCCTGTTCCCCTGCTCAATAGGTCTGAGGTTCCTCCCGGGTGTTGACCTGGGTGCAATCCTGGCTATGCGGGTCCATTCAACGCTCACATACCGGTGTACAGGGCTGAGGCCACATTATTCAACAAGATGTAGCCCATTCAAACATGTCCCACACAAAACCACTCAGAATCAGGGATTTGTATTGAAAACACAACTTACCTCTGTCGGCAGTGTTCCTGGATTTGGACGCGGTGTCGGTCCTGGGTTTGGAGACGCCAGCAGAACTTCCTATTCCCAAGCTTCCTGTTGCTCTGGAGCGGTTCTGCTGAAATGACACATGTGAAACGTCTCGGTGAAAACCACATCCTTGAATGAAGTGTGGAGCAGTAACTACACTGCACGCACCGCATCGCTGTGTAATCTCGAGGTGTTTAGGCCACGTACACGTCGGTTGCTGCGTCATGCGTTGCGTCTGTGGTGGCGTTGTGCCTCCAGCGACGGCGCAGGGTCCATGTTCCCTTGCACAGGAACGCAACGCATGCCGCGTCCACTGCAGCCAACAACGACACTGGTATGGGGACCTGACGCATGACGCATGCGCTGTGAACCCGGCTGACCGCTACAGAGCCTCTCTGTTCGCTCGATCCTTCTCACGTGTGTTTATCTTGGGTCATCATCACCACCACCACCACAGGAGGGCAGCGAATGCCTGTGTGCGCACCGAATGCGTTCAGAGATCTATGGCTTCTTTCCTCGGAGTAAACCTCCCACTGATAACCTCTGGGTACTCCACTCGAGCGTACCTGTCAGAGAAAACAACACTCTCGCTAAAAATACCGGAGCGAGCCGCGGAAGTATCCCACATTCAATTGGCATGCGGGACCGAATCCGTTGTGGTGCTAAATGCGGCCAGTTTCACACTGGATGCGCCATACGTGGTGTGTCTGTACTGTATCGTCGTCTGTTGTACTGGACGTGCCACAGACTGACAGGTTGCCACACTGTACAATTCAAATGGGCCATTGTTGTTTCGCTTGAGACACCATTTTCGCACCCTCGTGAAGTGATAAGTGACTGTCCCCACTTGTGACAGGGGCGCAATGCTTGCCGAAGCCTGTGTGAAACAAGCCTGACGCAGCGCCTATGCAGGGACGCAGCACCAATTGCCTTCAGCGCCCATTCCCTGCCGCAGAGCCACAGCGCGTGACGCACCCGACGTGAACACGGCGCGTCTCGCCTGTCACGCCATCCATCCTCAGCAGCGCTATCCAATTCCAATTTACTGTGCAATATCAACAGATTCGGGGAACGTCTGCAGCGAGACGGGGCTGCGGGAAGATGATGAACGAGCTGCTCCCCCCTCACATCACGTAATCCGTGGCTGCGACGTGCCTCCCTCCCTCAGCCCTGCAGCCGACAGACGCCGCGTAAAACCCTGAGCGCTGTGCGTGTTCTGAGAGAACGCCAATCCCTGCCTGTCCTTGTCCCAATACAAGCGTGAAAATGTCTTGAAAAACCTTGCACCTCACACAGACAATGTAACCATCTTTGCTCCGTGTGCTCAAGCTCAAACACACACACACACACACGCACACACACACACACACACACACACACACACACACACACACACACAGAGGTTGTACCTGCTCCGTGCGCCCAACACGTGAAAATTACGCGTGAAAACCTGTCCACCTGGCGCGCCGCTCTCTCACACACAAACTTCCCAATGTATGAATCACAATATCGAACCAAACCACGATCAAAATTGCACGACGCGTTGAACAAAGGTCTCGTCGTGTGTGTTGTTGGCAGCGAGAGAGGTTTTCCCACATGTCCACAAATTTTTACCTTTTGATGATGCTGGGCCCACAACTGCTCACACCATATCCGTCTTCGTGTGTTTCAGTCTGACACTTCAGGTCCACACGATGTAAATTCCGTGTGTTGAGTGTGTAGCGTTACATCCGTGAGAATCTGCTACGCAACACAGCAACGCTGCTCTGCTATTCTACGTCCGTCGTCCTCCCTCTCTCCTCTGATAAGCAAAGCGCGTGGCTCGAGAGAGAAGCATGTAAAAAGACGTGCTGGCTGGCTGCTCAGTGCTCGCTCTCTGCGCTGCCCGCGGCGACTGACTGAGAGTGAGCGAGTAGGAGTCTCTCCTCTTCCACTCTGTTTACAACTGCAGCCAGCAAATCAGACCAGATGATCTCACTTTTTCCGCGCGCAAATGACGCTGTCCATCACGTCTTTCGATCCCCTATTGAATCCACCGCTTCCCTATTCCTATCCGCGTCAGGGATTATTTCCCGCCACGGCAGCACGCAGTGGCTTCTGGCCTGCTGAGCTGAGCTGAGTCGAGTCGTGTAGTGTGTGTGGCGGGCGAGGCGTGTGTGTGAATGATTTATGTGCCTGGGCTCCTAATGCTCCTCCAAGTGGCGCTGGGTCCTTTTGCCCAGGCAGCCGCCTCGCCTCGGATGCACAGCTGCTGCAGTGCGGTTGTCGCTTCTCTCCGGGCTCCCTCCCTCCCTCGCTCTCAGCAGCGGCGGCGGCGGCGCTCACTGAAGCCGATGCGGAGTGAAGGCAGCCCGGCGGCGGGCGGGCGGGCGGGCGGGCGCCTGTCTCCCTCCAATCCATTGACTGACGACGACTGCAGTGTTCGTGGCGGAGCCTGTCAGGCGACATTCAATACATCCATCTCTTGCCTCCCTCCCCTCCCCGCTCGCCTCCCACCGCCAGTTGCGTCACAAAAACTTCCAAGCCGCGCGCTTCCCATCGCACCTCCGCTTTTGCAGGGACGGGTGAAATTCGATCCCTGCTCTTACGGAATCGACGCGTGACGTGAAAATAGGGATAAAACTGGGGATAGAGAACACGGCGGATCTCCCCTACCCACGTGAGAACGAACGACCCTGTGATCACCTGACCCGATTCTCTCGCCCATTGCCCCGATGTTTTCCACTCGAGCAGCACACATGCAAGATGCATGAGGAAGGCAGGAACACAAACACTCGCTGAGCGACCGCGCGACCCCTCACTGGCGTGCAGTGTGTGTAGTCAGTCAAACACAATCCAACTACAGACAAGACGAGTTCAAATAACAGGCTCTATACCGCTGCACACCCGTCAATCAACCCTCCTCCTCTCACCCCAAACAACAAAGCTGCAAATTCTTTGTCACTGCGAGGATTGAAGGCCAGGCATCAAATTTTCTGCTCTTTTGGTGTGAGTCAGTTAGGTTGGCCTTTCTTGCTTTGGCCTGGAAGGCAATAAATTTTCTTCGCACAACTTCACAGAAGTGGCTGCTGCGCTCGGCAGCACGGTGACCTTTTCACTTTTTTCCTGCTCGGTATTTCACTCGCAGCATCACGAACCACAGAGAAAGATGCACCTGCTTCTCCTCCCTGTGGCTGCCGCGCAGCACAGCAGCAGAGAAATGCCAGCAGCAGGATGTGGTGAAGTCGCTTCACACCAGGCGCGTGCTTGCTGCTATACACGCAAACGCACACAGGTGCAGGTGGCTACAGAGGTAGTCACACACACACACACACACACACACACACACACACACACACACACACGGCGGGACAAAGTGTGTTTACTCGCAACCAACTGCAGTCCCCGTTCCAAAACAAGGGCGAACCCCACGGGGGGCTTAGTATACACACACGCACACGCGCACACACACACACACACACACACACACACACACACACACACGAATGACAGGCGCAGCAGAATGCTCTCCGTCGTTTGACAGGCGGAATGTTTTATGCCTCGTGATTCAATGAGGTTTTGAACACAGCGGTCCGTGTGTGCATCGCATAACAATCACTACGACCGTCTCGTCTGTCTGTAGCTGATCTACGTTCGTAGATGTGCTGCTGGAAAAGCACGACTTGTGTCGCTCTGTCGGGCCGACCCAATTAGCTCGATTTGTTTACGAGCCACCTCCATATGGAAGTCACCGTATCTGCGTCACTACAGTTGTTGTTGGATCAATAAGGCTCATTCCACTGTTTTGGTTTGAATGTGACCTTAAGCTCACTGAATGCGTCACGCGTTGCGTCCTTGTTGTCAACAGGCGCTGTGACGACGCAACACTGACTTGCGCAGAAGGCAAGACGCACAGAACATCCGCGAGCCCTTGTGCGAAACAACGACGACGCACTCCCCCCACCCACCCAAGAGACGCCACGCTTGACGCAGCCCGCGTGGACCAGGCCCAGCACAAAGGGTTCTGAACCGACTCAGCCACGGCCGATTCCCTGCTCAATCTCCCACGACGCCTCAACAGTCACTGTGCCCGTATTTGAACAAAGCATTCTCGTGTACACACACATACACATACACGGAGGCATGCTGCTACACCATCCATAACACACGGATGACCTTTGCTGACAACATCACGTCACCACAACTATGCGCCGGTCCCCCTCTCTCTCTGCTGCCCCGGGCTGTGTTGAGGCCCAGATTACACAGGTGAAGCCCGCCCCGCCGCCACGACCCGTGTCATCACAGGACGACATGACCAGAAGCGCTGCCTTCCTCTCCACTATCGGGTTACGAGGGGCCCACATCTTTACAACATGCCACGCACCGCCGAAAACGGTTGTCATCAGAGGACAGACGACTTGACTGAAAGTGGTGCCTTTCCTCTTTGATATCGGGTTGCGGGGACCCACACTTAGTCACACAGGTGCAACTGACCCAGCCAGGAGTTTGGAGGGGTGACCATGGACCCGAGACCCTACGCTCGTCTGTGTGTGTGTGTGTGGGGGGGGGTAGGTGGGGAGGGCTTCTCACACTTCACCCAAGCCAACATGTGAAAGGTAAAATGCACCAGGCACTGCAAAATTGTGGGAAGACTGATTGACCCCTTTCATGAAACTTTGGCCGAGGTTGTGTTTGTGTGTGTGTGTGTGTGAGAGAGAGAGAGAGAGAGAGAGAGAGAGAGAGAAACTTGTGTGTGTGTGTGTGTGTGTGTGTGCGCGCAAAGTGTGCAGATGCACGTCCCCTGGATCCGCTGAGCCACCCCGCCTGACCCACACCTTTCATTACAACGCGCAGCACACACAGACAACATGCGTGACCGCAGCGCTGCTGGCTTCCTTCACGTTTACGACCATCGGGCGCGAGGGGTCCCCGCTTTATGACCCACAGCGAGGCAACACGACATCGTGTTCCGACTGCAACACACACGGTGCACGACGCCCATTCAAACTGCCCAACAGGTTGTCGCTCTTTGAGCCAAAACAGATCCACTGCCAAACAATACAATTTCACCACAAAAGGGGGGATATGATACACAGAAGGAAGCGTGCCAAGACAACACTATTTTGCACCACTGGACCTTTGACCAGTCACCAGCAGTGTCCCCTCCTGTCTGGGTCCTCATCTAATTTCTGTGTGTTGAGTACTCTTCACACGGAACCGTCACATCGTGACGAAGACTCCCCGTCTGCACCTTTTTGCAGCGCTGCCCTATTTTTCAAGCCACTTGCACAACTCACCACACCTTTTCTGCATCGCGCGTCGGTTGCGCTGCGCTACTTCTATTTTAGGCCGGGCTGCTTCACACTGGATGCGGCCCGCGGTCGCCGTACTTGTCAATGGGCGGTGCAGCACAAGCTGGATGCGTCATGCGTTTGAGTCGCCCGTTTTACACCACGTGCGATTCTATTCCTGCACAAGTCAACGAATGTTGTACTGTAAGCAGCGATACATTGTGTGTGTGTGTGTGTGTGTGTGTGTGTGTGTGTGTGTGTGTGCGTGCGCGCAACAACCCCGGCCACCCGACTGCCCCTCCACCCACCACAGCCCCTCGCTCTCGCACACCCACACCACGCCTCCCGTGTGACACAACCTCCACTCACCTAAGCGTTTTCCACTCTTCCTGCACCAAGTGCTTTTCACACACACGCGGCACTGGGTCGATGCTCGCAGAGAGAACAGTGAGACGCACTCCGCATTGACGACATCGCGATCGATCGCTATGGATCGATGGGCGCATCTGACGATGACGACGCCGCCACACACACACTCCATCTCCCTCCCCTCCCTCCCCGCCAGCCGCACGCCACGCAAAACGACCATCAGCGCACCGCACGTCTCCGAGTGGGGGATCAATTCGCTGCTCATAAACAACATGCTGAAGTCTGGTTCTCACTGCGTGCGTCACGCGTTATGTTTGTCCAGGCACGCACGTCATGGATTGCGTCACTACACGCCATGCGTCATGTCCCCAAGCGCCGTTGTGTTGCGTCCCTGCACAAATCAGGTGACCTGCACTGTCCCTTGCAAAACAGTGCCCATTATGGAAATCCACAAGGGCGTAAGATATGACGCATTTAGTGCGAAACAAGCCTGGAATCCACAGCCTGAGGTGAACTCATTATCCATTGGCGTAAGTGTGACAGAGATGGAGATTTCCCAACGTGTTTGCGGCGCCCCAATTCCGCTGCCTGACGCATAGGAAATGCAGGCAATTAGGGCCAAGTGGATGGATCAGTGTCGGCCTGACCTGACCTCAACTCGTCTCAGTTCTGTCAGCAGCAGGACGTGTGCTTGTGACAGCAACGGGTGCATAGAGAGAGAGAGAGAGAGAGAGAGAGAGAGAGAGAGAGAGAGAGAGAGATGCGTCGACCAAGCCAAGAAAGACACACACACACACACACACACACACACACACACACTTGTAAAACGAAATCGTGTGTTCTCTCTCGTCCCACGAGTACACGCTTCTCTCACGGGAGTTTTCAGGGCAGCTTCACGCTGCGTCGCCAAGACTTTACGGTGACGCAACACACGACGCATCTAATTTGAAACGGGCGTTGCCAAAAAAGCGCCACAGACGCACAAAACCAAAACACGAGCATCCAAATGTCACAAAACATAACACTCTCTTGCACTCGTATTTCGGGCTGAACTGAAAAGCCACTTGCAACACGTCAAGATCCTGATAAAACCAACTCGAGTGTTTTTGCTGCTCAAAGTCTACGCCCAGTGAGTGGGTCGGTCGCGCGGCGGCGTCTCTTCTACCTGCGTGACACTTCTCCAATTCCTCGTCTGCCAAGCCATAAAAATTTCAGCTGCCTATCAGGCGTATTAGATCTCCGCGAGATGAAAGGATACGGGAAATATCACAGCCACGTTTCCCCATCTCCAGCGCCACTAATTATCCCGTTTGAAATGCCAGGAAGCGACGCATCTCGTGATAATTTCGCAGCGGAGATGGGCGGAGGGACGGGCAGACGGAATCTCAGCTTCATTTGCTGCTGTCAAGGCCTCGCCCGAATTAAGCCGGCGACACCGGAGTGAGTGGGTGGGTGGGGAGGGAGACGGTGGCCCGATGACATGACCTCCAAGTCCTGTTCACACCGCCGAGGACACAACAGGTAAATCGGATTGGAGCCGGATTTGAGGCATTGTGGTGTAGATGGACAGAGAGTGACCAGATTTGGGACGGAATTGCTGCGAGGAGTGAGTGATCTACACACACACATACACACACATACACACACACACACACACACACACACATACACACCTTCAACAAACAGCACATTCCTTGTGAAGAGACAACACACGAAATTGCAATTCTTGTGTGGTTGCATTTCCAACCCAGAACACAGAATTTGTGACAGGCTCAACACACACGTGTTCACAAATCAATGAACTCACAAGCAAAGCCCACGTGAACTGTCCAAACTGGGCATACGAGTATGCCCAGCCTCTCTCCCTCACATGCAAAATGTTCACCAATGCTCTCTATCCAAAGTCTAACAGCAACAGCAAGCGTACTCGTAGCCCTCACCTGTTCCTGCCGAGTCTCCCTGGCAACGATCCCTGGATCCCTGTATCAAGTCGCGATCCCGGATCTTGTGGTATCACGTTAAATCCCTGGATCTCAACACGTACTCCGCGTGTGACCTCGACAATACGCAGAACTGTGTTTGAGACGCCACAGAGGTGGCACAACTGACAACATCCCTTGACTGTGTGTGCGTGTGGGCGTCTTTCGGGGTCACCCAGGGATAGAGGTCAATCGAGTGCAAACCTCGACCGTGTCTTGCACATGCCCGTTGAGACCCCACATGCCCCAGCAGCGGTGCGTACACACAACTGAACAACATGCATGTCAGGCGCCGCCTCCTCCCGTCACATAAATTTGGAGCAACATCACTCGGAGCCTCTCCTCCCGCATCTGTTGCCGTTCACAAAGGTGAGCGTCTCCCTGACGACCGTTGAGGCGGTTGCATGCTGCGTGCGTCGTGCATTTCGGCTCTGTGCAAGACCAAATTCGATTGCACTATGATGCTCTCTGAACCCACTGTCACTGTCTTCCATGGGCTCCCAACACACCAGTGTTCGAACTTTCACACGACCCGTGACATTTGTACTTGCGTCAATTCCAAGGACGCACGTACGAGGCTGATACCAAAACTCCTTTTCGCTCTCGATCAACACGATGCCGGTCTGACCGGTTTATTTACGCAACAAATGCGGACAGCGCATGCATGTCGCATGCCAGGAGACCAAAACAAAGTGGCACACTGTCAGAACAAGTGCCTGAAACTTCTTCATTTTGGAAGTCCATATTCAAGAGTGTCAAAACTGAGTGTTAATGTCTGAGTCCTTCAAAATATCACCCTTCATTGTCGACACAGCGCTGCAGCCTGTCTGGCCATCTGTGAAGGATTGCATTGGCATACTCATGAGCAGGTATTTCTCCCAAAACACGATCTGTCTCAAACTCCAGTGTGTTAAGGTCAGGGAAGCGAATCCCTCTGAGATGTTTTTTGAGTCTGTTGAAGATCCAGAAGTCACAAGGGGCCAAGTCAGGACTGTAGGGAGGGGTGATCCAGGATTCTGATGTATCGGCATCCTAACCATCGTTGCACGTCGTCACAAGTATGCGCGGACGCATTGTCCTGATGCAGAACAAAAAGGCCAGATCTCCAGAGGCGTGTGTGGCGATACTGGATGGCTTGAAGAAGGTTGTCCAGGATGCCAAGATAGACCTCTCCTGTGATCATTTGTCCACGCACAAATTGTCGGTACACCACTCCTTGGAAGTCAAAAAACAAGACAAGCATGCACTTTGAGTATTTCGTTCCCCACCCTCTGACAGCTTTTTGGGGTCTGTCCTCATTCTTGTCCAACCATTCCCTCGATCTTTCTTTGGTTTCTTCCATGTAGATGTGGATGTAACTCTCGTCACCTGTGATGACCTTCCTCATCAAACCTGGTTCATCTCTGATCCAATCCAGTGCATCCTGAGCCAAAGAAACCCTTGTCCTCCTGTTGTGATCACTGAGGACATGAGGCACAAGTTTAGCTGCTTTCTTTCTGTACTGAAGATCGCCTCTGATGATCCTTTGGACACTGGTGTGCGACAAGTTGACCCGCAAAGCAATTTGGTCCACAGTCTGTCGGCGGTCAGCTTGCACTGCTTCAACCACAGCTTCTATGTTCTCCTGTGTCCTCACATCGACAGGTCGACCAGAACGTGCCAAATCATGGATTCTGTCACAGCCACCATGGAAAGATCTGAGCCACGTCCTCACACTTTGCACAGAATAAGTGTCTTGGCCAAAAACAGCCAGGAGTTGAGAGTGAATCGCAGCTGCACACTTGTTTTCCGTCTTCCAAATCCACCAGATAACCGACCTCTGCAAAACACGGACAGAAATGTCCGGAAAGGCACCTGCCATTTTGAAGAAACTTATGTCTGCAGATCTTACAGTGACCCACAGATCCGAGGTCGAAGCCCCAAGACTCAATCAACCTCCTAACATATTGATTTTGGTCGGCCAAGTCGACGTAATCTATCGCGCTCATGTCGATCGAGAGCGAAAAGGAGTTTTGGTATCAGCCTCGTACTGCAGGCACCCAAGATTGAACACAGCCCGTGCCAAAGGAGCTGCGTCAAGCCAAGCGGTACCATTCCTGGGACACGCAATGCGTGACACACCCAGCGTGAACCAGGGGCATCAACGCTGCCAAATCGCCACAAGCGCCGCTCTGTGCGTCCGTCAGTCCGTCAGGGCCGGGGACGGACGACAGGTAGAAACCCAGCGCCAGCGCGAAACAATGCGACGCATTCTATTCGTGGAAAACACTGCAGCATTTTACGAGCTTTTCATGACAATGCGCACACACAGAACACGCACAGTCATTGGCAACGGGCGAAGGTCTGGCAAACGATGCCCGAGCGCGCTGCTCGCACAGCATGCGTCATGACTCCACGTTTTCGTGTCAAGAATTTCGATCACACAAACACACGTCCGTGCAAACACCACATCATCGCTGGTCAAAGGACTCCACCTCGTATCTCTACCAAATTCACACTGGATTGTGTTGTGCATTTGCGCTGTTGCGCATGAAAATGCACCACCCCTCGAGCTGTGCAGTAACGCAACGCATGACGCATCCATTGTGAACACACAACAGAACTGCTGTGTGCGTGTGTGTTGTTGGATGTTGAAAGCTTCTGGATCTGTTTTGTAGCGACACGGATGGCCTCGCGCACTTTGCAGGCGCAACTCCCCGGATCCCAACGACCCATAAACTACAGCAGTTCCTGTCATCGCAGCACACGTGCTGCGTGAGATCTCACCCAGCCCAGCGCGAACACCAACCCACGTCAAATTCCACTCACCACCCCCCATCCCCTCTCACTTTTTTTCGTACTCTCTTTGTCTCCCCTCATTCCCTGATTTCCCCTCACGCTCACTTCTCGTTCACCCTTCTCCCTCTGCCTCCTTCCTCTTTTCACCGCGGACTTCCTTCAACGTCCAAAACAACCGACCACAAATGCGTGCTTTCCGCTCTTCCTTCTGCATCTCCACCACCTCCTCATCCACGCTCCTTCTCCCGTCCTTTCTTTCCCGCTTCTTTCTCCCCCTGCCTTCCTCCTCTTCCAACACTGTCTCGCTCCACCTCTCTTCCATCTCCACCTCCTCCTCCACTCTGACTCACCATCTCCCTTCCCTCCCCACGCCTCCCTCCCTCCTCCCTTCAGATCCGGGGGGATCCGGTTCGCACCACCAAGTGCATCCGGAACTGGATTCTCAAGAGCGGAAGAAGGAACAAACAGCAGGAAAGCTGCTTCTCACTCGAGATTTTGTGAAGATTTAAGTGCTTCAATTCAACGTAAAAGTGCCTCAGTCATCAACAGGGGAAAAGGCTTGCAATGAATGGTGCCTTGTCACAAACTTCACGTTTTGCTCGGAGCTCCACAAATCAAACACCCAACCGAAGTCACTCGCTGACTTTTGTCCCTGGCAACCAGGGGGTCAGTCCCTAGCAACCCCGAGGTCAGTGTTCTGGCGTCTGTCTCCCTGACAACAATCGTGTCGAGGGTCCTCTTTCTTTCAACACTTGCAACATTTGCAATTCTCCATGTCGCGTGTTTTTCTTCCACTCGCCGCCTCTTTATCAAGATGATCTAGTTCAGCGGGTTTTGATAACTTACTTTTCAACACCACTGACCAGTGGCGGATCGGGGGAACCTCCCCTGACCCCCCCTGCCAAAAACAAGCCCCCTCACCTTTCGCGCCGAGCACACACACACACACACACACACACACACACACACACCTCCAGAGGAATCCCAACTCTCCCGCATCAAATCCTGACTGACGTGCTGACAAAGAATCACATGTTTGCACCGCACCAAAGCCTGCCTGCTGCCCCCAGGCCCGGCTGGCTTCGTTTGCAAAATACCGCATGTCAAATGCCATAAATTTTATCACTGTGCACAACACGAGTTGACTCGCTCGCTCGCTGCCTGCTCCGTTCTTTGTTCGCTGATGGCACGAGCGGCCTTGACCCTCCAGTCAATGCAAAAGCCAATACAACGCGCCGAGAAGCTTTGTAGGCGTTTCACACTGAATGCGTCGCGCGTGTGTGGGATGCATTGGATAGTAAATCAGTTCACACTGGATGCGTCAGGCGCTGTGCAGAGTACTCAAGAAAACCAGTTTGCGTTGGATGCGTAAAAAAACGTGCTTTTGTCTCCACGAATAGCAGACCCATTTCACGTGTGTTTCCCTGGTCTTGGAACAAGTCCCTGTTCGGCTGCATTGTTTGCAAGCACGGAACCGCACGCCGTATCCAGTGCCAAGCATGCTGCCAGATCCCCAGGGCCTTCTCACCTCCCACAACACAACAACAGGGCAAGGACAAAAAAATCTCGTGAGAGTCCCTCGTTGCTACTGACAACCGTTGCTCGGTTCCTCAACGACTTTGTTCAACTCAGAAAAAGTTGATCAAGTTCAAACTTTTTGCCTTTCCCGTTTTCCTTTCAGCTGTGGTAAATTGTCTGGAGCCGATAGGGTTCGTGCCAGGATCCAGACATGCACCGGGATCATTGAATCGCAAACACTTGGCAGATTGGGAGGAGATTATGCGTCGCGTGCAACTGTCGTTCAGTTCTTGACCGAACCCTGGGAAGGTAAAAACCTGCCTCAGCACGCTTTTCCTTCACGCACTCGAACAGATCAAATTGGCACACATGCACTTGAGAGTGCAAAGCACCCGACTGTTCAGGCGTGCCTGTTTCACACGAGATGGGCACACCAAGCGTTGCACCACTGCACAAGACAATGCGTTCAGGCTTTGTCACTGAATGGACGCAGTTCCCATTGCATTGCATATGGACATAATACCAGGCATCCCAGTGTGAAAACTCGGGAGTTTTAGCTGCGGAAAGAGACACGCAGAGTACGTACCGCGTCTGCTGTGTTGCGGCTGCGTCTTCGGGCGGTGATTCCGAGGTTCTCCCCTCTCAGGATCGAGTCGAGAACTGCAACGAGAAAAACAGCGCAAAATTCAGTCATGCAACGCGAACCACTGAAATCATCCAAATATCATGTTTGCTGTGGGGCACGGAACACCTGAATGGGTTCACATTGGATGCGACGCGTTCGTGTCCCTGTCCATTGGCCCCTGTGTCGGAAAGCTGACGCAACACGCACGGACTTCCAGGCACGCAACGCACGACGCACCCAGCGTGAACCCAACCGAAGAAAACTTGCGATGAAGCAGGATGCGTAGCAATGGAAATCCCCTCGATCTGTGCGGTACTCCGCTCCACACGGAAGCTAAGCCAAACGGCCCGTGTTGTGGTTGGCACCCCTGGCTCTTGTTTTCTACTCTCTGCCAACAACCAGTCACAATTCACACTTGGCTGGACAAAAACGCGGCACAAAAACGCTGCTCCCACTGAGGTTTACCAAAGACCGACTTTCTCGATCGTGTGACACAGAAGTCGTTGTGTTTGGAGAGGTGACTCAGAACCTGAGAATCTGGTTTTACAGAACTATTTTCCAGATGCACTCCTTGCACTCGCGGGTCACTTTGGCGAGTGAGTCTGGGATGTGGCCAAGGCTTGTGAAACGTCGTTCAAAACAACATGGATCTGTATGAATAGGAAAATGGGCGTGGGGACACAAACCTGTCATTTCGACACAAACACACACACACACACACACACACACACACACACACACACACACACACACACACACACACACACACACACTGGTAGCCCTGGCCCGTCTTCAGTCGAAAGGCAAACAGCTGCAGCATTGGATTTGGAACCACGGGAATCTCTCATCCCCGCATCGAGGGACTGTGTTATCTGAACAAACCGCCCCGGAGCCTGATCTGCCTGCCAAGTGCCTCGCAGCTGTTCTGGGGGGGGGGGAGGGGAGGGGGGCCGAAAGCCGGCCAACAAAAGGGGGCGGGTACCGGGTTTGGCCCGCCCCCCCCCCCGGGCACACGGCGCCAGTTTTGGCGG
>JAAUXT010078482.1_pt1 | contig 22616 bp, 22 predicted proteins | sample 7278171 | NCBI WGS metagenome assembly JAAUXT01 (sample SAMN14350112, study PRJNA611818) | marine sediment metagenome | isolation source: surface marine sediment (1.8m) | place: French Polynesia: Moorea | collected 2018-08 | reverse complement strand
TTACTTGCATCATGACAACGCCTCCCCGCATACTGCAGTCCCCACCCTCGCCCTGATTGGGGAGTCAGGCATCAGAATGTTGGCCCACCCCCCCTACAGCCCCGATCTTGCGCCATGCGATTTTTTTTTGTTTCCATTTTTGAAGAAGAAACTGAGAGGAATTTGCTTCAGAACCATCCAAGATTTGCAAAATGCTGTCATCAAACTCCTCAGAGACACACCCAAGAAAGTTTTCCAGGATGCCATGCTGCAACTTCCCATCCGGTGGCACAAGTGTGTACTCACAGGCGGTGACTATTTCGAGGGCAAACATCTAGGAAATGATCTGCAGATTGTGGAAGTGTCCCAGGATGAAACAGACACAAGTCCAGAAAGCTCATCTGACTCTGATGAATGAAAGACTGTGTTTCAGCAGCGATCTCCCAAGGACTATGATAGTTGGCATATGTTTGGCATACGTTGGCATGTCTATTAGCTTGTTAAAAATGTGTTGGCATGATCTTGTTCACTGTTGTGATCGTTTTATTAAAGTTTGATGCATGTGCAAAAATACGTCTTCTTCTGACACCCGAAAACTTATCAGATAATTGACAAACCTCGTATAATTTGTCTTATTCTGCTCGCTGATGCGGACGTCTCTTGTCTGCGCAGACAATGCGTGCAGCGTCGACAGGCAACGCCAGGGCTGCAGGTGCTGCAGGTGCAGGGGCACCGGGGCGTGAATCATGCGCACCGAAGGTTCAGTGCAGCGCCGCGTTGTGTGTCGAACACAAGTCAGAAGCACTGAACATCTCGCTGATAGCACACACACGCACACCACCATCACTAACACCACCACGAAACCACCACCACTGCCAGAAGACCCCGCCTCCACAGAATTCTTCGGCAAGAAACAATTGAGATCACGTGTCAGTGTGCGGAAATTTGCACATGATTATCCCATCAACGATGAATCTGTGACAAGCAGAGACCACAGAAGGATTCCATCAACAGTCCCAAAAACAACCAATTATGTGACGCACGAGCGGAGGGCTGATTTCTGGTTGAAAACAGGATGACTTTCTTCCGTCAAAAACAGGATGACTTCTGGTTGTCACGAACAGGATGACCTTCTGTTCTTGGCTGATTGAGCCTTGGGCGAACAACAGTGTTTTCGTGTTTTTGGCACTCACGCACAGAATTGTTGTCGTACAACCTCTTGAGATTGCTTGTGGCAAAACCTCCGTTTCTGCACCAGGAGTTGGTCCATCTCTGTCCAATAGACACTGTTCAGCTTTTGAAAACACACATTCTCCCATTTGGTTGTCAGGTCGCACACCAACCCATACATGGATGGGTCACGTCACACTTGGTTTGGTCTGGTGTTCAGGATGTGATGAACACCGGGTGAATCCAGGTAAATTGGCCAACGAATCAATCCTTTTTGATGCAAGAACAATATCAACAGCAGCAACAACAGCAACAACTGTTCGACGATCGACCAAGAAACCAAACAATCATCGAGGACCACATTCGGCTCTGCAGAAGCGAGGGCCAAAAGCGTCTCTTTCTTGGGTGTTGTCAAGGAAGTTTCGATCCCACGAAGATCGTGACTGGATTCAAAGTGAGGAAAAGGGAATCGTGGGTGTCTTTCTGTTTCGCCCTCGCACGTGCCTTCTGTCAATGGATAAAACTGAATGAACGTTCCGTTTCCCATCCAGGGGAAAGGAAATTCGCACCTGCAGGTTTGTCCTTCCACAACAGATCTTCTCGAGAAGCTGCAGGAAATTGACAAACATGAAATCTGCTGAACGATCCATCTGGATTCAATCTTGAAATTAATTGAAGTAAATTATTGTGTGTGAGCCATCTCCCCCTGAGAGTGACATTTTCAGCCATGTTTCATCACGCTTTTCCCTGCGGTGCTTCGTTGTGCACGTTTGCCTTTTCGGACGACTTCGCAGATGACATCAAATTACCAGGTTCTCCTGAAAAGGAAGCTGCGAGGCACACTGGACATTTCCTGCCCATAAAGAGCATTGTTGCCAGAGTCCAAGAGTTTTCTGGACATCTGACGAGCTGTGTGACTGGCCTGAGGTGCTGTTTGATGGCAAACAAGCATCATTCACGACTGGTTCTGGCTGACAACCAGGCGAAAGAAGACACATCCACGCCTTCTGTTCTCAGAAAACGATGTGAACATCATTACAGATGCACCATTTGTTGGTTGGTCAACTGTCAGGGTCACGCCGTCAGAGTCACACCACGACAGAGTGAGTCGATTGAAGTTCTGGGACATCCAGATTCCGATAACATTCTGAGAAATTGAGACCAATATCGGGACACACACGCCTGTCTCGCACTGCTTCAGACCTCCGTGGGACACGTCCCGTCAGATGAAAGCCTCCGAACCTGTTGTCCGTGGGTTGTGACTTGTCATATTGATGGCGACCTATTACATAATTAAACACGGAGAACATGCGGAGGAGGACGTGCGCCATCCGAGGACGGTCTTTGCGTGACAACACGTGCTGTCAACAGCCTAATCACGCACGTGTCAGTGCTGACGGGCAACATGCAACCACAGTGCCTGTCTCTGGTCAAACAACCACTGCCTCTGGCTCAACGAACACGAGGAGGGTTCCAAAACACGTGTACATTTGCGAGTAAGGAGATTGCATAACGCGCTCGAGACGCTCGTATCGTCAGGTTTGGGAACCCACTCCTCGCCCACACAGGAGGCGACCAAAGAACGATCGCTGACACAGCTGAGGGACTGACCACCTGGCTGAACGAGAAAACAAACTCAGACTCGTCTGACATTTCAAGGTGCTGAGCTCGACTGGCTCAGGCAGTTGTGGATCGCTCGAGGCACCGGATCAGGGACCTGCATGTTCGGCGGTAATCCACGAGCGCCCACGTTTCCCAGACAAGTGCCACGCCAGCAAAACGCCACATTTCTGTGGAAAGGATTTGGAGAATCCCCGCTCACAAGCACAAAGCGGGATGTTTTCAAGGAAATGTCCCGTGCGTTCTCGTAGATTAAATTTTGAATCAATTTTTTAACACTTTGTCATTCTGCAGAAGAAATCCCGATCGATCGATGCTCCTCAGCAGCCTTGTTCTCGGGCATAAAAACGACGTTCATCCCAACATATCGAGTTTCGGCTCAAAGCCACGCGCGCGCGCGCGTCAGGCTGACGTTGACAAAGGGTCAGATGAAGCAAATATGCCCTGCTTCCTTGCTGACTGACTGACTGACTGACAAACTGACTGACTGACTGACTGACTGACTGACTGACTGACTGAATGAATGAATGAATGAATGAATGAATGAATGAACGAGTGGCTGACTGAATGAATGAACGAATGAATGAATGAACGACTGGTTGGCTGACTGAATGAACGAATGAATGACTTTCTCACTGAGTGACTGACTGACTGTCTGACTGACTGGCTGGCCAACTGATTGATTGATTGATTGGTTGATTGATTGATTAATTGATTGATTACCTGCTTCCAGACTGCAGTCGTCTCGTGGAACCATCAAAGCTGGAGCTGCGAACTTCGTTCTTCTGGAGCTCAGCACCTCCGCTAAGACTCGACACCTGAATTCCATCGAAGCTACTGCTTTTCACGTCGTGTTTCTTCAGTTTTCTAAACGCCTCTCGTCTCAAGGATCTTCCCTTGAAAAGTTCCATCCGAGATCTCGGGCCTGCCATACTGAGGTCCTGTCCGTCCAACACACTCTGATGTCAACGTGCAGTCTTCAGAAATGACGATACTCTGCGTAGAAAGCTCCACACTAACTCACACGTGTAGTTGGGAACAATGCTGAAGTGACGCCGATAGGTGTGGAGTCCGAATGACTTGAGCTGCTACAACTGCTTCTATCCTATTTGCCAAAGTGTTCACCTCTTTCCATTACCGCAGTCGTCGCTTCGAGCTGGGATATCAAGACTGCTTCATAACAATATAACAGCGAAGCAATAAAATCATTCACTGTGCCCAGCACCTCCGCGGCGAGGCGAGGTAAAGCTCGGCTCCGACGCAGCTCCTCCCACCGCGCCGCCCGCCCGGCCACGTCAACAACTCCGCTGCCGGCGGCGGATCCACCAAACAACCGGCGGGTCCACAAAACAACCGGCGGGTCCATTAACAACCAGCCACTGAACAACTAGCAGATCCACCAAACAACCAGCAAAACTGAACAACCAGCAGACCCACCAAACAACCAGCAGAACCACAAAACAACCAGCAGAACCACCAAACAACCGAAGAGTCCGGCTGGCAACTAGCAGATCCGCTGAACAACCAGCAGATCCATCAAAAATTCCGGTGGATCCACCAAACAACTGGACTCCACGGGAGACGAAAAGCTGCTCCTTTCACAACGCACCTCGCCTGTCGTCACCTGACCACTTCGTGTTCGCATGAAAACATTTTCAGAACAAAAGCCCGTTGCTGTCACTCAGAATTTCTGAGTGGAAGGGGACCCCCTACTTCTTCCACAGAATTCACATTTAGAATTCAATGTTGAAAGAAGACAGAAGATCCACAAATGCTGTTGTTACGTTTTGAGGCAGCAGATTTTGACAACAGAGAGTTAAATTTCTTGCCAGTGGGCCCCAGAACTTGCGCTTCGACATAAAAACAGCACCAAATGTACATGTTGCAAGCGACGCACACACACTGAAAGACTGCGAAACAGATGGGGAAAACCTGAATCTTGGTTCAAAATCATCGTTTTGTGACGTCAATGACATAGAAGGTAACAATAATGTGAACGTGGATTTTCTGTCAAATGCTCTCAATGTCTGATGATTTCTGACCTCAATAAGTTCGTTTATCCTTGTTGTTTTATTCATCTTCTTTTCTTCAGGGACAACCGTATTTTGCTCAGGCTCGCGGAGTGACAGAAATCGGTTGCGTCACAGAAAGCTTTCTTTTGTTTTCTGTCCCAGTTCCGCCTGTCCCTTCTGTCACTGTCGCGATCCTTCTCCCCTTCAGAACAATTGTTTCACGTCCCCCATTTTCTTCCGACTTGAATCGAGCGGATTGGAACTTTCTCCGCTGCTTCCGTGCCGGATCAGGGTGACACAGAAGGAAATTGAAACGTTTCGAGGAGACGTGTGCGAGTTCTACTTTCATTGACATCAACGATGACAGGTATTCATATTGAAGCGAAATCAATTTCTCATCGCACTGAACTGCAATTTGTCTTTCCCGCCGTTTTTATGATCTCTGATCTAGGAACTTTTTTGGCCAACTTTGCCACCATGATGGCTGAAGTCAGCCCGGAATGTCACAAATGTACAATGTGAGGTCCTTGTCAATCTCGTTTTCATTCTCAAGCATTTTGGTGCATGCACTCTTGTCCTTGCTTGCATCGTTTCTCGCTTTCGGTGCGGTACTGAACGGTGACACCTCACCCCAACTCCGCAGCCCCCCTCCCCGCCGCGACCGCCGCTTTCTGACTCGACACCAGCCTCCACAGCCAAGTATTCGGTTGACCAAGGTCCCTCGCCACAGAGCTGCAACTTGATCCGTCAGTAATTGCTTCCTTTGCGGCAGATGATGCGAAAGCGGCAGCGAAGCGTCCAACAAACAATGGTCCAAAACTTTGCTTTGTGTCGCTGTTGACTTTGATCAAGCAGCGCCCGCACCTTAACTTCGCCAAAGACGCGCGACACAGAAGCGCACAAACAGGTCAAGGTGTCGAAATCTCTGTGGGGCGGGGGTGCAGCTGAAAACTCGAAGAATTTATGCTGGGAACTTCATGTGATCTTCTGTTGGTGACAATGGTTTTCAGTAAAAAGAGAGCAAGAGAAGGTAAGCTCTTTGGATCTACCTCTTGACATTCCTTCACAACTTGATCAACACGCGCCTTTCACGTTCGCACCCTTGCTGTCGCACTTCCGCCCGTTCACTTCCGGTTGCGCCTGCGCTCGTTTTCATGTCCTGGAAACGCACCCACTCTGCAGCATTTGTGCGGACTCTGTTGACAGATGGCCAACCATGAAGACCAAAAGGTGTATTGCACCTATCACACAGGGACCATGTGCGTGTTATCAGTATCACAAAGCCCGCAAGTCTCGACCCCCCACTGAAGCCCATTGCTCACAATTTCTTACTCCTGCAACGTTTGAGGCGTCTCCAGCTCAGGACCAACTCCAAATCCAACAAAGAAATTGTCAACGCAAATTCAAAACAAATGTGCGCGGTGCATAATTGCAGTGCGGTGTTTGGAGCGTCCAGGGACCATGATCCCTGGATCCCCCATCAGCGCAACGACCACTGTACTGCATGGAAACTACACCAGGAGCAGACAGACACGTGGGTCACTTGGATCTACCACGTGCCTCAAAGGTATCATTTGAAATGCATTACAAGTTTCAACATTCAGAAGAGGTTTGGTGCATGTGAGACAAAAATAAAAACAAAATTCAAAACAGCAATGGTCCCGGCTCGAAACCTTGAAGGAACTCTACGTTGGCAAGACTCTGTTTTGCTGTTTGATTGTTCTGAGGTTCCACACGGATGTTTTGGAAACCCACAAAGACTCATTGCACACAAAAGAAACTTTGATCAGAGACTCGACAGCCTCTTGTGCCCGATCCGTGAGCGGAAATTATTCTGACTCCGTGGAGGTCGCTTCCGTTGGCCATCGACACTGATCACCAGCCGCAGACGAACTCTGCCTCCCTGTCCGATAATTGGGTGCAGGGCGACTGAATATTCGCGATTCCCAGTGCCCCAGTTGCCTGGGCCCCAGAAAATGAGACCCGAACAGTCAGCAAAGGGGAAAATAGCTTTGAGGAGCGTCCAATTGACCTATAGTATACCGGTGGAATGAAACGAGGAGACATGGGTGTCTCACCATTCTGGGTGGGGACCTCAAATAACCATGCACATGTCTTCTTGTTCTCCTGGTTGTCAAGCCTCCTTGTGGTTTATTCCAAGTGATAACAACATGTGAGAGGTATGAGGCAAGAGGGCAAAGGAGCCTGTGACCAGACCTGGCTGAACTTTGACAGAACCTTGGAGCCCTCACCCTGCGTCTCATGATTCTAGCTGCCTGACCATAAACTTCACAACACCAGGTGAGCGAGCCAGGTCAGAAAGATGAACGAACCTCAGGCCACAGTCCGTCTGGTGCTCAATCTGCTCCTCGACCGAGGCGGAAAAGAGCGACGTTTCCGACGCCCACAACCGGAAATGGCCTCAAGATGCATCGTGGGAAGACTCGCTCAACAAATTGCTCGAAATTCCGATGAGTCTTTGACAGAATCTCAGCTAGATTGAAAATTCCGTCTGCCCAAGCCTTTTCTTGCAGAGCAACTTTTCGAAGCTGGCACTCGGGAGAAGAGGAGATTAAGCGTGGGATGGTCACGGGAAGCCACACAACGTCAGTAATCACGTGGAAAGATAGCGTCACGTCACGACGTCGGCTCCTCTGGGCATGCGCGCCGGGGGCTCTACCGCGCACCTGTTCGGCTTCACCAATTTTTAGCTTCTCACCGAAGTTGTGGTTCTTCAACTGTAGGTCTGGTCAAGGGCGTAATTCTTTGAAGGCTGTTGAGATGACATCTATCAAAACGTTGGCTCCTCACCAAATCTGCAGTCAAGAATGAATTTTCAGAAAGCAGTTGAGCATCCAAAAGAGCTTTGGCGTACAAGAAGCTTCAAACATGCCGGAATCTCAGTTGGCAAGTTGGAGGAAGTTCCAAAGATGCTCGATGCAGGATATGAAACGTGCGCGAACTGGTCCTTTTCCGTCCAATTTGATCTTTTGTCAATCCAAAGACGTTTTGGATCAGCAAGTGAGAAAGATTGCATTTGTTCGGAACAGTGGCCAGGCCCTTGCAGTTTTGAGATCTTGAAGACGCGTGGTCATCAAGTTTGTGGTGCGTGTCACACCGATCACACGTATCGTTTGTCTTTCCCGCTCTCACTAAAGGAACACATTTTCCACACGAGACTCAATTGCACGAGTTCAAGTATCTTCAGTCTACAGTCTTCTCAATACATGCATGTATTGAGAAACATCAGGAAGAGTTGAGCAGTTGGTTTGAACCAATAACAGTTCACAACAGAGTCCTCACATCACTTGCTTGTGTGTTCAGCCTGAGAGGCTTACACTGGGGATGTCTGAGTAGAGGCTCAGATACTCAATATGATTGACGGTTGCTGACCAAGGTCACCGCCAAAAACGACAGCTTGCGGAATTACATGAAAACCTGGGACCAAACCGCGAAGTTTGTTGGTTCTTTTTGTGTTCTGTATCTTAGCTGCAAAGTTCTCGTGTTCTTTGATGACGATCTTCGATATTCACCAAAGTCTGTTTGAAAGCAGCGTGCACATTACTGGTCTGCAAGGCAAAGCACAATGGCAACCAAGGCTGCTTTGAGACTGAAGTGAACCTGAGGAAGTGTGCTGAGCTGTGGAGTACCTTCAGCCAGTGATCAATAGCCTGCGCTTTTGTGTACAATTCATCGTTACAAATCCGTCCACTACATGGAATCGATGGCAGATTATACCTCACATGTGCTCCAGCCAGTTCCTGTACATTTTATTGCAAAAGAGCTTGACAGGCAAGATCGGTAATGCAACGAAATGGAGAAGCTTGATCTGCAAGCACAGCTGGAAACTCCCAGCACTCGAGTGGAGGGTGGTTTCAATTTATATTTCAAAGATGAAATGGTTTTCTGTCAATTTTGGTTCTCAAAACTGCATTGCAAAGAGGCGGGGTCATCTGTCTTTGGACAGGAATTTTGGACACTCCAAAGCCGTCTTCTCAATCGTCCAACGTTTTCAGCCACCGGACACAAATTGATTTCAGAGGTGTTGCGTCAAGGCGAACAAGATGAACTTGGCGATGGACGCCCAATTGAATTGATCTTTGTGGCCAAGAAACCCATTTTCCAAAGTTTGTGCCCAATCTGCCTGCCTGCCTCTTGGTCGGTCTGTCGGGGAGAATCATTCGAGAATCTCGCGTCAAGTTGCGTCTTCTCAAGTTGCCCACAAGCGTTCAGCTCTGACCTCACGTCACCCAAAAGCAAATTTGCATTCTGTGTGTGCGCCACGTTTCCGCTGTTGTCTGACGGTGACTTCTCCTCGTTCAAGAACGAGGAGGTACCTCGACTCAGCCAGCGTCGAGGGTCAGCCGGTTTGGAGAGTCAGCCGGCACAGAGAATCAACCGGTATTGAGAGCCGGTGAGGACAGTCAGCCGGCACGCAAAGTATGGAGAGCCAGCCGGTTTGGACAGTCAGCCGGCCTGGAGAGTCAGCCGGCTTGGAGAGCCAGCCGGCTTGGGGAGTCAACCGGCATGGAGAGTCAGCCGGTCTTGGCGAGTCAGCCGGCTTGGGTAGTCAGCCGGCATGAAGAGCCAGCCGGCTTGGACAGCTAGTCGGATCAGAGGGCCAGTCAGTATTTCGAACGAGCCAGTAAGTTGAGCCAGCCGGAACTGTGTGCCGGGATTCGACGTCACCTTGTTCCAGATGTCACTCACAATGCGTTTTGTGCGAGGAGTAATTGGTCCGATCTCTTCGCATGGACGGGATCAGCTTCGGGCGCAGACGACTCTTTATCCGCTGAGTGTCTGAGCTGTCACGGAGCCGAGCCCATTAGCGGCGCCGCACCGGACTCAGCCGAGGGGACGGTCAGCTGCCGCGCATGCGTGGAGAGATCTTCTCAGTGGAGGATTTCCCTCATGTTAAATCAGGGCGTTTTCCCTTCAATGAACTCTTTGTGTCTCCCAGCACAACAGGCATGCAGACAACACAGCGCCAGACCCATGACAAGAAACCACACAAGAAACCGAGGGACAAAAGAGAATGCGCAGCACGGTACGACACACAAAGGAAACCACGCAGCGAGAGACGAACAGGCTTCAAGGTGTGAAAAAGGCTTTTAGCGACAGCCGAGTGGCCTTGATTCACAAGACTTCGCAGTACTGGTTCTGCGTCCGCTGTGGTTGCGTCGTCCACATGTGTTCGTCTTGTCACTGACCAGATTGTGTGACCAACTACCAGGGTTCAGGAACTCATGTGATATGCAAGCGACAGACTGCAGAACACTTCCATGGTTTTCTGGACACAGAACACGCTCTCAAGACACTTTTGAGAGCAAGTTTTGACGTCCAAAACAGTCAATGAAGTTTTGCGATTCTTGTATTTCGATAGCAATATGCTCGTTCCCAAACCCGATTCACGTGCATTCAAGTCTTTTGACTGTCCACAACGCCACTGACGATCTGTGTGCTCCGTCCGAGTGAGCCAAAATGGCTGGCTGCACCTACTTCACCCCCTCCCAAACCCAGGCGCCACTTCGCCGCCGTCCAGCCGCACGCGTAAATGGAACGCGCCCAATGTTCCGCCAAAGACGCAGTCAACCCGACAGGTACGAGTATCACATTTACTCGAGCAGGGAGGGGAAGAAGCGAGAAGCGTCGAGACTTTTGGCTTCCAAAGTGTCAAAAAATTCCCCAGGGCGTTTCAACGCTCTTTTCGTTTGTCGTCACTCCGGTCAAGAGTCAAAAGAGGCGTCGACCTGTTCCACAACTCTTTATGAGAACGAGGCGACCGCTTCACCCCACGTGACATGGTCAAATGGCGCGGCCGCCTGAAATGGAGAACTCCAGAGACGTGGCGACAGCGCTGAGCAAGAGGCTTTCAAACTGTCTTGAACATTTGTCTCAGGTTTTCGATGAGTGTCTCAGTGCATTATGTGGAACAAAAACAGTGGAACCAACGTTCTTGTGCTGGTTTTCCACGTTGTTGACGAAGGTGCAGAACAAAGAACAGGCGGAGTGACTTCTGCTTCCCCCACGTCGATCAACAGACGGGATCCCGACTCGAGGTGCCTGGATCTCGCGGGGAGATTCGGAGCTTCCTGCCCCCGATGCAGTGGCTTACTCCCACAGGAAATTGGCCAGCGCAGAAAGTCAGCGGTCGGAGCGGCAAAATTACGTTAGCCAGACCAAGTCCTGATGGGCTTCGAGAGTCTGGTTTCGTCACCAAACGGAGGAAAGACAATCTTGCATTTCTGTCATGCAAAAACAAATAAGAAGGCTAAAACGGATTGCTTGTGTGCAAAAGTGTGCGTGAACTTGACCAGATCAAATTTCGTGCAATGGCCTGTCCTAAATCTGGAGGAAACAAACTGATTTTGGTCTGTCAGAAAAACAGTTGAAGAACCAGTTGCCATTCATCCCTCCACGGCCCTCATCCTTCCGCGTCCTGTGGGGCACGGTCCACGACCAAGTCTGTGACGTGCCGTACCTTGTGGCCTCAAGTTGGGGTTGAAGATACTGCGCAAAGCATTCCCAGTGTGCATTTCTGGTTCTTCAAAGGCACTGTTGGACTTTGAAACGCGAGACCTTCAGGACTTGGCCGAAAATTCAGGACCCAAGTTCAGGACCCACCAGAAGTTCAGGACCCAAGTTCAGGACCCACCAGAAGTTCAGGACCCAAGTTCAGGACCCACCAGAAGTTCAGGACCCAAGTTCAGGACCCACCAGAAGTTTAGGACCCAAGTTCAGAACCCGCCGGAAGTTCAATACGCGTCGGAAGTTGATCGGCGTCTTCTGAACATTCTACTTCTGGAGAAAACATCGAAGTTTTACTCACCCCACCAGACTGACATGTTGATGTCTGCAACGAACTTTGGGAACACTTACCTGAAATTAGAAAACAGAATTTTGTTTACGCATCTGCAGTTGCATATCAGGGACCAAAAGATTTTCTCTTCGTCAGGAAAGGGAAATGCTTGAAAATCACCATAACCAGCAGAGCCAAACACGACTGCTGAGGTCAATGGTCACTGCTTGTCAATCCCTGACAATTAAGCCCGGGAGGGCCCGTTCCTGCCTCCCTGCAGGAGCTGGGAGGGTGTCTGTCCCTCATGCAGGAGGGGGGAAGGATCCGTCCCTGCAGGAGGGGATGGTGCCTCCCTTGAGGAGGAGGTCCGTTGCCACAAAGGTCCCTCTCTTTGAACGTTGCGCCTCCTGCTGTTTCCTCGGAGACGCACGTCGCTGTTCAGGCCCATGATTGAGCAGCTTCGTCCTGCAGGAGGACATTGTGCATTTGGATTCAACAGCGATTTCTCCGCAGCTGTCTTCTCCATCACAAATCACAATGAGTCCCGTGAACCTCGTGTGTAATTGGTGCCTGGGACCACCTGCCCTGTTTCCTGGTTGGGTCACAGGGGCTGACGGCTGCTGATTGACGCAACAGAGGGAAGAATCAACCTCGTGGGGAGAGGCTGACAGGTTGATAACGAGCTGAAGGAGCGCTGTGTTGTCGTTGTGTCAACACGCTGTCACTCCTGTGATGCGCGGTTCCAGTCTAATTGGGGTCGTTGCGTTTTGTAGACTCTAATTGACAGTTTTTGGAATGCTTCTCCAAAAATGAACGTGAGTTTTGTGGGTTCTACCAAGCCACAGATCTTGGAGCGCATCTGCTGTGCCGGACGTTGGACCTGAGCCTCGCTCCAACCAAAGACCCAACCAAAGGCCCCGAAGGCAACGGATTTTTGACGGACTGCATGTTGAGAAGCCAAGGTTGTCCGTCCCGTTTGATGGTTGGAGAAAATGTTCACAGTGATTTCCAGGTGATGTATCAACACCTCAGTTTCAGCGACATTTTCGTGTTTTCGTGTCTTGCAACACAAACAGAGAAATGAACAGCAAAGACCGTCGTCCGCACACGTGTACGTATTTCGGGAAATCCGTGTGCATGGGGGAAACCATCACTCCAAACGCGTCTTCGTCTGCAGAGAGACAAATGGATGGAAAGTCACTCCAACGGGCGCACTAGTACGAGTTCAATCCGTGCAACTGGGGTGTGTTCTTGTCTCAAAGGATGCAATGGCTGTCAGTGTCAAGCATTTGGATGCCCTGGGCGATTTAACGGAGTGCATGTTTGGGTAGTTTTGGGGTCAGTTTGCACAGAAGCTTTAGCTCGCCCAGGCAGGGCGACGTCGCAGGGTGATTTAGGCAACTGGATTCTCCTCGCTGACCAGTTTTGCCCGGGCAGCTTTCGTTCACTTCTCGTCTCATGAATGTCTTGCACCGATCACGAAAATGAGGTTTGTTTGATCACCATTCTGCGTTGAAACCGCAGATGAACCAGGTTGCCACGACCGTTGAGCTGCTTTGATGATTGGTGGCTCTGCCAGTTTGAGGACAGTCTAACAACAGTCATAGTCCGCGCAGTACCTTTTCCACAGAAAACAGGTTCTGCTTGGTCTAAGGCGAGGCGCCAACCGACTGAGGTAGGTGGTTCTATCCTGCTCCGGAGTTTTCATTCCGTGTACGGACACGATTGTGTGCCTGCAGTCAGGGCGAACTTAGTTGAGGCAAAGCAACTTTTGGGGCACGTTTGGTGGAGCATTGTTCTGGAACCTCCAGTTCGTGACCGTCCAGAATTTGAGGTCACACGCCAATTTTGCTGAAAGATGTCATCCGAGACGTCAGTTTGAAGTCAAGACGAGTTGTTGCGACACGTTGCTTTGTTTCTGCACTTTTCTTTGTTCAGGAAAGGTTCTTCCCATGGACAGGTGAAACCCAGACAGACACGACTCGTATCAGGTACCACACGTGTCTGCACTACGGCCTGGATGTCTCTGAGTACACGGCGAGCTGGATGTCTCGTGTTTCACCAACAACCTTCAATCTTTGCAGGGCGTCCGAGTGCAGCTGAACTCCGCTGATTCCTATTGTCCTGCTCGTGTACAGACCTGATTTGATTTCTCTTCAAGTCACGCCGCAGCCTCAGAACTTGACAAAGGAACGGTGTAAGACGAGCCGAGGTGTCTCATAATTGTGTCTGTGTTTCAACAAGACCTCAGATGGGTTGAGTCAACCAAGGGAAGAAATGTCTCAGATGTGAGTCGTGAGAAGAAGGAAGTCATTGATCAACTCCACCACGAGCCACGAAGCGATGGCGATGTCAAGTGAAGCACGCTGAGAACGCCAGTCAACTCCCGAGCCTCCCCAACCGATTCATCTCCCAGCACCAACTTCCTCCGACCACGAATCACTCATCATTCATCTGCTGTTCCGTCCCTGAGTCCTTTGGTGTCTCCACTCCAGCCGACGGACTTTGGAAACAACACGGAGGTTTGGAAAACACGCCCGCTCCTTTACGAGTACAGACGTGCCCCAATTGCCAAATCAGTGACGCACAAACCATTTGGTTGCTTGTCATTGGCTCTCAGTGCGTTCTGCAGTGATCTGTACCACTGATCTGGCAATTGGGGCACCGCACCGCACGTTGAGATTTTGAGGCCGAGCTAAACCTCCCCATTGTGGCGGATTGAGCACTTCGCAAACCTTTCATCTTGAGAATTACTCCTCGGCCTCGTCGATCGTGACCAGGCCCGATTGCACCCTTCAGCAAAGAGAGATTTATAAGTTTGATCAAGCTAACGATGGAACCGACGAAGGTTACTCGGACACGCGACGGATCCATAACGACTCGCCTTTACGATACGCTGTCCTTGATCTGGTCAGCGTAACAGAGAGGGAGCGGCCGGTGTTGCGGTGCCAAGAGGAGATCCGTAACCCAGAGGCCTCAGGCCTTCTGGCACTGAATCGACCAGTGGCAACCAGAAACTTGGGCCCTTTTTCAAAGATAGATCTACCCGGTGTCTTGGAAAGGAGAGACCTCCGCATTCAGAAGACTCACCTGGGTCTCTTGGAACCAGACCTACTTCCTTTCCAAAGGCCTCAGGCCTGCCAGTGTTGGGCACCCAATGGCTCTGGTTCCAGGAGGTCTCTTGGGTCTGGTGATGGAGACCTGGGGTTCTCTGAACACAGAGGTCTCCCAGCACCGCTACACCGTCTATAAAAGGCTCGACTCTCTCTGATCACCTGCAGGAGTTTCCTCCATCTTCATGTCGTTTCTCTGTGGTTATTACATGCATCAGGTGTCCCCGTCGTGATTCCTTTGTGAACCACCACAAGAGAAGACTCCCCCTCCCCTCCCCCTCCCCCTCCTGGCAGACATTTCTTTACAAGACCGCCTTTCGCTCGCCAAGTTCTGAAATTCCTAATTGGTGTGATGGCATGCATTGACAGAGAACCTCCCCACAACTGCAGGGAATTTCTCATCAGGAGACGAGAAGCCGCACAAATGCCGAGAAAGAGCCATTGTTCAGGAAGTCGACACTGCTTGCAGAGTGCAATGGTGATTGCAACTTTGTCGGTGTTTTGTCCACCACCACAATACACTGCAGATCTAGTTGCTCGATCTGTGTCAGAACGTGCGCATCGCTGGGTTGTAACATCGCCTGCCTGACTGCTGTCCATCTATTCGATTACATTGCACCGGACATTGCACCGGACCACAGTGTAAGATACTAAAACTCCCTATTGTTTACAGTTTCACTGTTCAGGCAGACCCTTGAGCGGATGCAAAAGCCTCTGACGGGGAAATCTGTGTGACGAAAATACAATTCAATCCTGAGGACCCCACCCCGGGTCCTACAGTCGTCACGCAGTGCTGGATCAGAAGCGGGACCTGCAATAACCTTGAACCAGATTCATAACATCCCGCAGGCACCGGACACACTGCGTCGGCGCGTCGTGCTGGGCAGCTAAAGGTCACTAGGAAATGGGTTTTTGGGATTGCGCCAATATCGGGATGACGATTCCAATTTCATAGCTTGTGTGGAGATAGAGTCTACATCTGTGGCATATTTTTCTTGTGACTGTCCGATAGTAACAATGCCCTTTTGCGATTCACATCTGCACATGAGTCACAGCGAAATTCTTGCAACGAAGCTTGACGTGAACAAATCAAAACGAAAATAAACAGACTGACACGAGCTCTCCGCACGTCCCTATTGAAACAAGAGAAGCGAGTGTGGAGGACCGAGGGCATGGTTCGCCAAGCTGCATGATGGACGATCGCTAGGGAATTCAAGAATTCACGCACGTACCTTGTCCAGGGAAGAACTTGGCCTGGGGTATCAAAACTCGCGCTGTGGACAGCATCCGCTCTCTTCTGTTTGGCGAAGCTCAGTTTCCTCCGAGTTCGAGCGAGCAGCGAGTCCATGTTCCACAACGGTGCGACACAGCACGATGTCGGCTTCGTTCAGAAAACTCGAGACAAAAGAATCACGCTCTGCAATCTCACAGAAATGAACTCTCTTGTCTCAACCATTATGAGTGTCAACGTCGTGTTGTGGCGTACACAAACTCCCGTTTCTCATGTTGAAGCTTCAGAAACTGGCTTGACAATTTGCGTGGTTGACAAGAACTTTCTTGACTGTTGTCTTGAAAGATTTGATGTCAACGTTGCAAATTTTCTCACAAGCTCCGAACACGTGCTCACAGTTCGCAAACCTTGTCGTCACAAAAGTCGCTGGAACGGGTTCTCACCCTACAACAATGGTTTCTTTGAATCACACAGCTCTTTTTCGTGTCAAAGCTCTTCAAAAGTTGTGTGATTTCACAGGAACCATCTTTTACAGGGTGTGACAGATTGACTCCGCACATAGAACTCCCGCACTGCAGAGGGAAGGGTGACTTCAGTACTGACCAGTCACACATGAAAACTCTCCCTCAACATCCGGTGTTCTGTTGCTCACTCAGACCATGACCAACTTTTCACTCGTGACACGTGACATCAACACGTGACGGTATCACGTGACAGCTGCAGGTCGTCGCACCCTGGTCACTGAGGGGGCCGTAACATGAGCTCTTGATAATGGGTGAGCATTGATCCCGCGGGGTATTGTTTTACTGGCCGCTAAGCGGCGGGTCCTGCAGGTAAAGCTGTAGCACTCCTGCAGGTTCCTCCTGCAGGCCTCTCCAGGAGGAAGTCTCATAATGCAACGAAGCTGCAGGACGCCTCTGTGTGTGTGTGTGTGTGTGTGTGTGTGTGTGTGTGTGTGTATGTGTCCAACTCACTGGACCGTTCAAGCCCTTGATGTTCCGCTGCCGTTAGGGGGGCAGTGCCATTGTGCCCACGAATCGGAATCAAAACACACCAGTCTGTGAAAATTGGATTCTCATCCTGAATTGTCAGGCTCATGCGCTGTTGCTGTTTGTACCGCAACTCATTGTAAAGGGAACAAGAAGCAGTGCGAAGGCATCTGCGAGTGCGATATCCAAATGGGGCACGCAGCCCCTTCGCACCTCTCCCCCCCTTCATGCACCCCTGTGTGGGACATGACACAAGGGGATACCACGTGACAAGATGGGACACAGGACACCCTGGTCGAGATACCACGTGCGGAAAAAAATGGTTTCAACCCCCATTGTGCTCTTGCCCTACAACACGAGTGTCAGACAGACGTGTGAGAGGAACCTGCTTTTTCATTGTCGCGTACGACTGTCAGAAATAACAGCCTTATTGCCTTGTAAATCTGTGTCATAAACGAACACGTCGTCCATCAAAAACACATTTACTGGGAAAGGTTTTTCTTCCTGAATCCAACAAGGCCGCGACGAACAAAGCAACTGGTAGAGTACGGAGCCCAACATCCGAGAACAGACATACTTCAGTGATTCTCCATTGTTCTCATCCTCTCCACAACGGCCACATTGTTACCATGGAGAAGGTTGTTTCCATGGCTTCAGATATCTGACATCACAGCCCCACAAAAGGTAATCACAGCTGGGCCAAACTGGGGCAACGCAGCGTAAAGCGAAGAGAGTTCTGCAAGTGCTGCCAAACCTGCCTGTTCCTCTGTGACATTCACAACATCTTGATGCTGTTGTGTCTTTGCCAAATGTGATCCTGAGCGGCACCTAACAAGGCATTAAATGTTTAAAATTACCCATCAGCCCTGCAGATGCAGTGAAATTGGCTGCATGTTCTGCTCTGTCTGCAGAAACTCCAGGCACCTGCAGGATACTCAGAGAGAAGGTAAAGCACAACACGTGGCTACAATTTAACAGGTCAAAGATCTGCGGGAGAATCACCGAAGTCTTGTTGTCCCATGGAGGACCTTTGGCTCACGGAGAGAGGTTTCACCACAAGTTTCCATCGCAGAAACACGTCGCTGTCGTTGTGTTGTTGAACATATAGACGCGTGTTGAACTGAGTGACAGCAAAGTTTCTCTGCGCGGTTTTTCCTTTCCCAGGGCATTGTCCTGGTGGCTCAGTCAATCCACCTGTCCGTCCATTCAGACGCAGAAAGTGCACCTGTTCCCCAAACCCCTCCAATGTCACAATTTCCTGTTCGCGGCACAATCGGGGCTCAACTTCGCTGTCCTTTGTCCAGGCAGCCTGTCTCCAACGCAGAGTTCTTTTCAATGTGAAGCCTTGTCGTGTGCAGAAGGTCAGCAAACAACGAAACTGACTGGCAAAACGCCACATGGAACAAAAACCAAGAACTTTGGGCACCAAAGCGAATTCGAAAGCAGATGCGGAGAGTACTGCAATACAAATCTTGGTCATGAACCGAGACGCTCTTCGGGCACAGAGTTTTAGTTTTGCTGTTTTGGATTCATCTGGTCCAAGATTCGTTGTTTCTTATCATGTCACCAGGAGACAGCGCTGGCTGCTTCTTGCGTGTCCACAATCTCCACAATTTGTGGTGTGTGGGATTCACACAGCTTTTTTTCTGTATTTGCCACCTTTTCTCTGTTCGCTTCAAATGGTGGGTTCGGGGGTTTCCGCCACTCATCTTCCCCTGTACCCCTCACCTACCACTCAATTATGGACGTGCTGGACTACTGAGTCTGATCCCACAGAACTGCAAAAACCTTCCAGATGTTTTTGAGGCTTGTCGTTTTCTTTTCCTTTCTGCTGTGTCAATCATTGGACATCAGGAATCTCCCACTGCCATTTTTTGTTCAATTTGCTTTTTCTCTTTTTTCCAAGTCTGCATGAAAATGAGGAACAAAAGCTGCCCTGCATTGTCATCAACCCAATCGAACATCTCCAAAACTCTTCAAAGCAAATTGAAAGGGGCAGAAAAATTGATGACACGTGGTTCTCTCTTTCCCCACGGGTGTTGTGTAACCGAAAAGTTGTTCTGTTGACAATCCACAAGAAAAGTTTGAGGCTTCAAAACACGTTGAGACGAGTCCTATTCTGCCGTGGTCTAATTCTCCGTTGGTTCTGACACAGATTAGCCTCGTTCAACAGCGCAACAACGAGCAGCAGGGAGAAGCTGACAACGTTCTGTGGATCCCTACGCAAACCTTCCGCGTCGTCACAAAAGCGTCACAGCAGCACATTTCTTTTGTTGTATTGTTTTGGCTTCATTGTGAATGTGTCAAGTGCAAACAAAACAGATAATTTCCGTGTCAGCAGATGTTGCAACCATGCATGCTGAACGCAACTCAAGGTTTCCCAGCAACAGGAACCAGGTCATCACTGGGGAAACAGGATGCAAATTTATGAAGATCCTGCTCCACAAGTTGAGTGCTGTAAGTTTGAACGACAACCTCGTGGAAGCGCTTCCTGCAGGTCGGTAGCAGACGTCGGAAGCAACACGCAGAATTGCGCCGTCGTCAGGACGTCAAGTGTTTTGTGGCCTGCAGCGCAACTGCAGATAAAGACAACGCAGTGTCAGAAGCATGGCCCACTTACCTGCATGTCCAAGTAGACACGGGTCTGGCGACTCCTTCAAAACTATCGCTCTTAATTTCCAACTTTTTCTGTTTCGTGAAACTCAGTTTCCTCCGCGCCTTTATGCTGAAGAACTCCATTGGTTCTTTAGGATCCTTAGCTCCTCCAGATCTGGATACGGAACTGGTTTGCATGAAGTTTTTGTTGTGATGCGGACAATGAGTCTGCGGCAATTTAGTTTCGCTCCCGCGGTGGCGCCGGTGCGCGTAGAATCACTGCCAAATAGATTATTCTGATATGAACAGGTTAACAGGCGAGAAATGAAGCTACATGATGTAGCTTTGCAGCTTCTTTCTCCAGCACCACCTTCCCACCCACCGTTCCAGCTCTGTCACCAGGCTTTCAACGCGTTACGTCTTTTTCGCCTTTTATCACACTGATGGAAGGTTGACTTTTTGAAAAGCTAGGTTCTCCATTCTGCAGGCACTGAGCTTGTGCCCCTCGCTGCTTTGCCATGTCTCCTGCCTCTCCACGCTTCTGCTTCAATTTCCTACCTGCTGACTTGACTGCGCGTGTGATATTGGAACGGTGGTGGCCTTGGGAATTCAAGGTGCTGGATCCTGCGCACCGTACAGCTCTTCAATGCACTCGGTCATTCGAGGCTGCAGCAGACCGTGGGACCTGATGTCCCTGGTCTGACTATGCAGGGGAAATGAAGTCGCAAAAGCCAGCGCACTCGTCCCACCTGTCCCTTCCGCTGTGTGTATGCAACCGAAAACGTCATATTCCAATGGAAACAACCTTCAGATTGCCTTTGCTGATCTGGAAGTTGGTGCAACAACGTGAGGGAGCTCCGTCCACAGGGATCGTGAACAATGAATCAGTTGACAGCAATTATGCGAGCACGGCGCACCTCATATCAGGATCAGATTAGAATCGGCAATGACAAACAATGCATTCTGCCTCGCAAGCCACAAATAGTCTTCAATTATAAATCTGCGCACAGCGTGCAAAAAAGAAATTTCTGCTTCCAAGATTGAAAATTTTGAGAAATTTGATGCTCAATGCTAAGTGTTTGGACATGTGTCACAAAACCAGGGAGCAAAATGATTCTTTCGGGGTTTGGAGTGCGGGAGGGGGGGGAGGTTCAGTGGAACGCCCCCCCCCCGCCCGAATTTTGCTGACAAGAGTTTGCTTTGTCATGACAGAATATCCGCTAATTTGCGCTGAACTGAAGATTGAGTTGCTTTGTGGACAGATTAGTTTTGGTGTCTTTTCCCTGTGTATGAAGATTAAAACCTCAGCGTCACGACACACGGGTCGGTTTTGGTGTCCTGGATTCAGGTTCCTGACATTTCCCAGCACCGACCGACGTCACAGGTGCAGCAGCTTCAAAGGCTTCTGCGTGTGGAGAAATTGAGACTCTCGCTGTTGTTCGAAGGAAGAAAAAAGAGTGGTTCAGAACGAACGTGGGAATTGCTGCTGAAAAGTCCTGCAGGAGACAGCCAAGCCACAGTGACCCAAACCTCGTGGCAGATGCTCGTACCCGTGCAGCTTGGTGCGCGGCATGATTCAATGGAGAAGCGACTCCATCGCTGGTGCGAGAACGTCACGAGAAAAAGTCAGCTTCACACACAGTTGTTTCCAGCTTTTGTGTCTTTTGAGAATCAAATTTTTGTTCCTTCACGCCCTTTTAACTCCGAGACTGGGGCCGCCAACACGACCGCAATATTTCAGAACTTTTCTCTGAGACAAAGGCGTTTGAGAAACTGAAGAAGAAGAAACACCTGTTACGTCAAGAAGCATCGCAAAGAATGCTGTACAAGGTCTGTGTTGCAGTGGTCTTAAATTTGGCGACACCATTCTCACTCACGTTGCCTTTTTGTATCGTTGTTTTTGGGTCACTGTTTCTGGGCCACTGTTTTGGGGTCACTGTTTTGGGTCATTGTTCTGGGTCACGCTGCTGACTTCTTGACAACAAAGGTATGAGAGACCAATTTTATCGAGCAGTTGCAAACAATCGTTTGCACAACACTAAGAGTGGGACAAAAAATGCAGGAATGTTACTGTGAAGCTGGTGTTTGGTTGACGAAAGTATTCTGGGGACATTCACTTTGAGGAGAATGTGATCCATCAGCAGTGGAAGAGTGTGCAGCCAAACGTTTTCTCATTCTTCAAAGTCAATTGTTTTTTCTCTTCAAAGAGAATCTGATTGAGAACACAACGGGACTTCGTGGCGTTCAAAGCACAATGTGATGGCGGAGTCTTGAGTCTCGACTGATTGTTGAAAGAGCAGCCTCCCCTGGCTGTGCAGACCCTGAGCTCCAGGTTGTTTATTCTGCAGCAAGAAGTGATTTCATGGCGCCCATGGCTTCCGATGAGTGTCGCTGCCATCGAAGCTGAAAGGTGTGTGTTTCAACTTGTGTCTGCGTAGACCTACGTCTGCTTGCACCCAACCTCTCAGTGTTGCACCCAACCTCTCAGTGATGCACCCGGCTTCTCAGTGATGCACCCAACCTCTCAGTGTTGCACCCAACCTCACAGTGTTGCACCCAACCTCTCAGTGTTGCACCCAACCTCTCAGTGATGCACCCAGCTTCTCAGTGTTGCACCCAACCTCACAGTGTTGCACCCGACGTCTCAGTGTAGCACCCAACCTCTCACTGTGTGTACACCCCGACCTCTGCGCCCATGTGTTGTGCACCCAACACCTCCATGAATGTGTGTGCACCCGACCTCCTCAAGTGTGCACCCAACTCCTCTGATGTGGTATATAACCCAACGCCTTCGTGTTGTCACTCGACCCCTTCCCATCCCATCGACGCCGAGTCAGACACGGACGCAGACGCAGACTCAAAATGGTCACGGTCTCAGATTGAGTCTCTTCCTGCGGCTATGGAGCGCGCAGTGACGCTTTCTCTCCTCTGGATATCGTTAGATCTCATCCTGCAGGTGGTCAACGACGCACTTTCTCGGAGCGTGGACGGATTCTATACGAGGGAGATCCAGGAATTGGTGTTCGTCGTCCGATATGTGGGGAACCGAGGGAGCTTTTGAAATGCAGTTTTTTAATTCATCAAGAAGAACAATTGTAGCAACATTTC